>Ga0163144_10011922_pt1 | contig 18335 bp, 16 predicted proteins | sample OliLak19BULKMAT1_FD_123175 | JGI IMG/M metagenome (GOLD analysis project Ga0163144, IMG submission 123175) | Freshwater microbial mat bacterial communities from Lake Vanda, McMurdo Dry Valleys, Antarctica - Oligotrophic Lake LV.19.BULKMAT1 | ecosystem: Environmental > Aquatic > Freshwater >... | reverse complement strand
TCAGCTTGGATCTTTGAGTTCCATAGCGTCGCACGGACAATGGGTGACCGGCTGGGTAGGTAGGGCGAGCCACAACGCGAGAAACGCAGCTAAGCTACTGATGCATAAGCAGAAAATTCCTGGGTCAGAACGATACGACATCGTGTTGCTCTGAGCGCCCGCGCCGGGCTCAGACTGTCCCTAGAATTGCGGGCTTTGCCGGCAGCGCATCTGCATCCCAGCCATGGCCCTGATCGTTCACAAGTATGGCGGTACCTCGATGGGCTCGACCGAGCGCATCCGCAACGTGGCCAAGCGCGTGGGCAAATGGGTGCGGGCGGGTCACCAGATCGTCGTGGTGCCCTCGGCAATGAGCGGCGAAACCAACCGGCTGCTCGGCCTGGCCAAGGAACTCTCGCCTGCGCAGACCACGAGCGCCGTGATGCGCGAACTCGATGCGCTGGCCGCCACCGGCGAGCAGGTCTCCGTCGGGTTGCTGGCCATCGCCTTGATGAACGAGGGCCTGGACGCCGTCAGCTATGCTGGCTGGCAGGTGCCGATCAAGACCGACTCGGCTTACACCAAGGCGCGCATCGAAAGCATCGATGACCAGCGCATCCGCGCCGACCTGGCCGCTGGCCGCGTGGTCATCGTCACCGGCTTCCAGGGCATCGACGGCGAAGGCCGCGTGACGACGCTGGGCCGCGGCGGCAGCGACACCTCGGCCGTCGCCATTGCGGCTGCGATGAAAGCCGCCGAGTGCCTGATCTACACCGACGTCGACGGCGTGTACACGACGGACCCGCGCGTGGTGCCGCAGGCGCGGCGCCTGGCCACCATCAGCTTCGAGGAAATGCTCGAGATGGCGAGCCTGGGCTCCAAGGTCCTGCAGATCCGCAGCGTCGAATTCGCCGGCAAGTACCGCGTGCCGCTGCGCGTGCTGTCGAGCTTCACCGATTGGGACATCCCGATCGACGAAGAGGCCCGCTCGGGCACCCTGATCACTTTCGAGGAAGCCGCCAACATGGAACAAGCCGTCGTCTCCGGCATTGCCTTCAACCGCGACGAAGCCAAGGTCACCGTCCTGGGCGTGCCCGACAAGCCGGGCGTGGCCTATCGCATCCTGGGCGCGGTGGCCGATGCCAACATCGACGTCGACATGATCATCCAGAACATGTCGCACGAAGGCAGGACCGACTTCTCGTTCACCGTGCACCGCAACGACTACGCCCGCACCCTGGACCTGCTGAAGACGCAGGTGGCGCCAGCCACCGGTGCGGCCGAGGTGAGCGGCGACCCGCGCATCTGCAAGGTCTCGATCGTCGGCATCGGCATGAAGAGCCACGTCGGCGTGGCGGCGACGATGTTCCGCACGCTGAGCGAGGAGGGCATCAACATCCAGATGATCTCCACCAGCGAGATCAAGACCAGCGTCGTGATCGACGAGAAGTACATGGAGCTGGCGGTGCGGGCGCTGCACCGCGCTTTCGGGCTCGATGGCGAGCCGGCCGTTGCGGACTGATCGCCTGAACTAGAATCCTGCCCACTGGAGTCGTGACCGAGTGGCCGAAGGTGCTCCCCTGCTAAGGGAGTATGTGGGCAAAACCTGCATCGAGGGTTCGAATCCCTCCGACTCCGCCGGGATGCTCCCGCCGCACAGTGCAGGACGGTGCGGCGGGAACCGGCCAAAGACGGTGACAAGCTCGATGCCGGTGTCATGGCTGACGCAAATGCCAGGCCTTGGAACGGGTGAAGGCCTGGATGCCATAGGTCGACAGGGTCAAGCCCAGGCCTGAATCGCCGTAGCCGGACCATGGCAGGCGAGGGCTCACGCGGTCGCAGCAGTTCCAATAGACGCTGCCGGCGTTCACGCGCGCGAGCAAGTCGCGCGATCGCGCCTCGTCGAGGCTGTAGATGCCGGCCGTGAGGCCGTAGCGCGTGTCGTTCATCAACGCCACGGCCTCGTCGTCGTCGCGCACGCGCTGGATGCCGATCAATGGGCCGAAAGATTCTTCCCGCATCAAGGCCATCGTGTGATCGACCTCGCTGAACACCGTGGCGGCGTAGCCATTGCCGGGACCGGGGAAGCGGTGTCCTCCGCAATGCAGCTTCGCGCCGCGCGCGCGGGCATCGGCGACCTGATCGTCGATCACGTCGAGTTGCGCGGCACGGGTGATGGCACCGAAATAGGTCGACTCGTCCATCGGGTCGCCGACCTTGAAGCCCGCAACCGCTGCAACGAAGTGCCCGATGAACTCGTCGTGCAAGCTTTCGTGAACGTAGATTCGTTCGACCGAACAGCAGCTTTGCCCGTTGTTGTACATCGCGCCATCGGCCAGCGATTCGGCAGCTGTCTTCGCGTCTGCATCGGCCCGTACGTAAGTCGGATCCTTACCGCCAAGTTCGAGCTGCAGCTTGACCAGCCGCGGCGCCAGCGCCTGTGCAATGCGCTGGCCGGTGGCGTGACTGCCGGTGAAGAACAGGCCGTCGATGGGTTGCGCGAGCAGCGCCGCACCGACATCGCCCGCGCCGACCAGCGGCACGAACACGTCGCGAGGGACACCGGCGGCATGCAACAAGCGCGCGATGTGCAGGCCCGTCAGCGTCGCGAATTCCGAGGGCTTGTAGAGCACGGCGTTGCCGGTCAGCAGTGCCGGCACGAAAACGTTGGCGCCGACGAAGTAGGGGTAGTTCCACGCCGAGATGTTGGCCACCACGCCGAGCGGCTCATGGCTGATGCGCTCATGCATCCCGGCTTCGTTGAACACGTCCTCTGTTGCGAGGGTGGCCGCAGCCTGTGTCAGGAAAAAGTCGATGCGCGGCAGCAGGCCGGCGAGTTCGTTGCGCGATTGCCGAATCGGCTTGCCGACCTCGGCTGTGAGCGTGCGCGCGAGCGTGTCGGTCTCGGCCATGATGAGCTGGCGAAAGCGCTGCAGCATCACGATGCGCTCGGCCAGCGGCACTGCCGCCCATGCGCTTTGCGCTTTGCGCGCCGCGGTGGCCTTGGTCGCCACCGACGCGGCGTCGTCAGACGGCACTTCGGCAATGGGCTCGCCAGTAGCGGGATTCAGGATGGTCAATGCGGTCATGTCAGCCTTCGGGCGGCGCGGGCTGCGGTGAGAAAGTCGGCAAGGATCGGCGCATCGTCGATGAGCGACGGCGTGGTGACACCCGCATGGAACTCCGGGTGCCATTGCACAGCAGCGACGTACGACGGCCCGCGCCAGCGCACGGCCTCGACCGTGGCGTCGTCGGGGCAGCGAGCCTCCACGTCGAGATCGGCCGCCAGTTGTTTGATCCCCTGGTGGTGCACGCTGTTGACGGTCACCCGCATCTGGTTCGGATAGAGCCCTGCCAGCCGCGATCCCGGCGCGAACTCCACCTCGTGGAACAGGCGGTCGTACAGCCCGGCATCGCGGTGGATCGTCGCGCCGGGGCGCTGCGTCGCAATGTCTTGCCACAGCGTGCCACCGAGTGCCACGTTGAGGAGTTGCAGGCCGCGACAGATGCCGAACACGGGCTTGCCCACGGCCATGAAGGCGCGCGCCAGTGCGATCTCGTACTCGTCGCGCACGCGGTCGCCGTGCCAGCACGAATCGAGCGGACTTTCGCCGTAGCTGCCGGGCCAGACGTCCGAGCCGCCCATCAGCACCAGGCCATCGAGCCACTCGGCGTAGGCGGTGAGGCGCATGGCTTCAGCCGGCGCCGGGATCATCACCGCGAGGTCGCCCTGCGACATTACCCAGCGTGCCACCGACTGTTCGATGTACTGCAATGTCTTTCCGGTGAAGATCGGCCGCGCCGGATCGGCGTGGAAGAAGCAGGCGGAGACGCCGATGTGCAACGGGACTGCCATTTCAAGGCACCTACAGCGCCGCGACGAAAAGGCGTTCGTAATCGGCCTCGGTGGCAGGCCGCGGATTGGTGACGCCGGCGAAGTCTTTCGCGGCCAGCGGCACCAGCCTCGGCAAGTGCTCGCGCGTGGCGCCGCGAGCGGCCAGCCCTCCGGTGATGCCAATGCGGTGTTTCAGTGTCTTGAGCCAGGGCACGAAAGCAGCGCCGCCGCCCGCCACGCTGGCCGCATGCGCCAGTTCGTCGAACTTGGCTGGAACCGCTTCGTAGTTCCAGGCCAGCACGGTGTCGATCATCAGCGCGTTGGCCAGGCCATGGTGCAGGTCGAGCACGGCGCCGAGCGCATGCGCGCACGCATGGACCGAGCCGAGATCCTTCTGGAACGCGATCGCGCCCATCATCGAGCTCATCATCATGTCGGCGCGCGCTGTCAGGTTGTCCGGCTCGGCCACGGCGATGGGCAGAGCGCGGGCGCCGATGCGCAGGCCTTCGAGTGCGATGCCGTCACACATCGGGTGGTACGCCGGGGAGAGGTAGCTCTCGATGTTGTGCGTCAGCGCGTCCATCCCGGTCGCCGCGGTCATCGGCCCGGGCAGCGCGAGCGTGAGTTCAGGGTCGGCGAACACCGCGCGTGCCAGCAACTTCGCGCTGAACACGGCGCGCTTGACATGGCTGTCTTCTTCGGCCACCACCGCGGAGCGACCGACCTCGGAACCGGTGCCTGACGTGGTTGGCAGCGCGACGAAGTAGGGCAGTTCATTGACGATCGGGCGCACCTTCGGCTGATCCCAAACGTATTCGATGACATCGCCATCGTGCACTGCCATCAGCGCGACGACCTTGGCCACGTCGAGCGCCGCACCGCCGCCGAAGCCGATCACGCAGTCGGCCGCGTGGGCCTTGAACGCCGCTGCGCCGGCCATCACCTGCGACGCGACGGGGTTGCCGTGAACGCCGTCGAATACCGCGACGGTGAGTTGGCCAAGATGAGACTTGAACTCGCTCATCAGCGGCAACGCGGCCAGCGCACGGTCGGTCACGATCAGGGGGCGCTTCAGGCCCTGCTCGAGCAGATGCTGTGCCACCAGCTTGCGCGCGCCAGCGCCGAAGTGGATCGGGGTTGGGAACGAAAAGCGGGTGATTGCGATCATGGGGCTCGTCAAATGATTTCGAAGTAGCGCTTCAGTTCCCAGTCGGTCACGCCGTCCTGCCACTGTCGCCATTCCCACTCGCGGGTCGCAGCGAAGTGGTCGACGAAGGTATCGCCGAGCCAATCACGGGCGATATCCGACTGTCGGAATAGGCGCGTAGTTTCGATCAACGAGCGCGGCGCGCGCGGGATGTTCTCTGCGCCCTGGTTGGTGCCGGTGATCGGCGGCGCGGTCAGCTTCAATCCGTTCTCGATACCGTACAAGCCGGCGGCCAGCACGGCGGACATTGCGAGATAGGGGTTGATGTCGGCACCAGGGCAGCGGGTTTCGAGGCGCGTGGACTTCGGGCTGCCGGCGATGACGCGAAAGCTCGCCGTGCGGTTGTCGAGACCCCAGGTCGGTTTGACTGGGGCCCAGAAGCCGTCGACCAGGCGCTTGTAGCTATTGATCGTCGGCCAGAACATCGGCGCGAACTGCATCAGGCACGCCACCTGTCCGGCCAGGTAGCTCTCGAACAGCGGGCTCATCGAGCGCTTGCTCTGGGCTGCGTAGAACAGGTTCTCCTTGCCATCGGGCCCCTCGATCAGGCTTTGGTGGATGTGGCCCGAGCAGCCGGGATACTGCTGGCTCCACTTGGCCATGAAGCTGGGCATCACGCCGAAGCGCTTGCCGATCTCCTTGGCTCCGGTCTTGAACAGGATCGCGCGGTCGGCCGCTTCGAGCGCCTCGCTGAACGCGATCGCCACCTCATAGACGCCTGGGCCGGTTTCCGTGTGCAGGCCCTCGATCGGCACCTTGAACGCGGCCATGTCGTCCATCAGCGCGTTGAAGAAGCCGCGGTTGTCGGCCATGCGCAAGAGCGAGTAGCCGAACATGCCGGGCGTGATGGTGGTCGGTCCGACACCGCGCTTTTCGGCCCAGCTCTGCGGCGTTTCGGCAAAGTTGAACCACTCGAACTCGACCCCGGCCATCGGCGTGAAGCCGAGCTTCGCGGCGCGTTCGAGCACGCGCTTCAAGGTCTGGCGCGGACAAATTGGCGACGGGCTGCCATCGGCCGTGACGAACTCGCCGAGGAAGAAGGGCACGCCATTGTCCCAAGGTACGTGGCGCGCGGTGTCCAGGTCGATGCGCGCGAGCGCGTCCGGAAAGCCATGCTGCCAGCCGGTGACCTGGGCGTTGTCATAGCACTGATCCTGCGAGTCCCAGCCAAAGACCACGTCGCAGAAGCCGAACCCGCCGCCGGGCCCCACCTGCGCCGCGCCGAAGAACTTGTCGCGGTGGAGGTATTTGCCGCGCAGGATGCCGTCGATGTCGCTGACCGCGACCTTGACCTTCACGCTGTCCGACGCGCGCACCGCGGCGAGCGCGGGATGCTCCTTGTTCTTCGAAGCCATGACGGGCGACTCCTGTTCGGGATTGAGCGCGAGGATAAGGCCGTCTGCAGCACGGCGCGCCGTCGCCGAGCGGGTGCGCTCTTACCAGGGCAACGAGTAGGTCTTGGTGTTGCAGAAGGACTTCATCGCCTCCTGCACGCCTTCCTTGTAGCCCAGGCCGGAGTCCTTGATGCCGCCGAAAGGCGTCAGTTCGAGGCGATAGCCTGGCACCTCGCGCACATTGACCGAACCCACCTGCAGTTCGGCGATGAAGCGCATGACGTCGTCGAGCCGGTTGCTGCACACGCTCGACGAGAGGCCGAACGGCGTGCCGTTGGCCAGCGCGATCGCCTCGTCGATGGTCTTGAAGCGGATCACCGGCGACACCGGGCCGAAGGTCTCCTGGGCCACGACGCGCATCTCCGGCCGGACATGGTCGATCACGGTCGGCGCATACAGCGCACCCCGCCGCTCATGCCCAGCGCGCAGCTTGGCCCCTTGAGCGATGGCTTGGTCGACGCGGGCCTCGAACTCGCGGGCTGCCGCCTCGTCGATGACGGTTCCCATGTCGGTGGCCGGGTCGAGCGGGTCGCCATAGTGCAGCGCCCGCGTCTTCTCGACCAGCAGTTCGACGAAGCGGTCGGCGACCTGTTCGTGCACCAGCATCCGTTTGACGGCTGTGCAGCGCTGGCCCGAATTCTTGTACGAGCCGCTGGCCGCGAGCGTCGCGGCCTCGTCGAGATCAGCGTCGTCCATCACGATGATCGGGTCATTGCCGCCGAGTTCGAGCACCTGGCGCTTGTAGACCGCCTTGGCTGCGATGGTCTTGCCCACCGCGACGCTACCGGTGAAGGTGACGAGGTCGACATCGACATGGGTCAGCAGCTCGTCGGCGATCTCGCGCGGGTCGCCCGTCAGCACCGACAGCATCGGCGGCGGCAGGCCCGCCTCGTAGAGCACGTCGGCGAGCAGCAGCGCGCTCAGCGGTGTCTTCTCGCTCGGCTTGAGCACCATGCGGTTGTTGGTGGCGATCGACGGCGCAACCTTGTGGATCACCTGGTTCAGCGGGTGGTTGAACGGCGTGATGGCGGTGATAACGCCCAGCAGTGGCTCCTTCATCGTGTAGACCTTGCGGTTCTTGCCGTGCGGCGTGAGGTCGCACGAGAACACTTGGCCATCGTCCACCAGCGCCTGGTTGGCCGCAAACAGCAGCACGTCGCTGGCGCGGCCGCTCTCGTACAGAGAATCCTTCAGGCTGAGGCCCGACTCGAGTGTGATCAGGCGCGCGATCTCCTCGCGCCGGCTGGCGATGATCTCGCCGGCGCGCATCAGGATGCGGTAGCGGTCGTGACGCGTCAGCCGACTGCGGTAGGCCCGCGCGATCGAGAGCGCGCGCCGCACGTCGTCGAGCGAGGCTTTGGACACGCTCGCGATCACGTCGCCGGTGAACGGGTGCCGGACCTCAAAGGTGCGCTCGCGAAACACCTTCTCGCCGCCGATGCGCAGTGCTTCGTGGCTCGTCGGCAAGGCAGGGGCGTTCATGGCGGTGCTCACTGGGCAGCGTTGAGGGCGAGATCGAAGGCGTCGAAATTGCGCCAGCGTCGATTGACGTCGAGGCTGTCGATGCGGCGGTTGAGGATCAGCGGCACGCGTTGCTCCGCGGTGCCGCCATGCGAGCGTAGCGGCAGCTCGAGGGCTTTCAGATCGTGCCGCGATTCGGCCGTGCCCAGGACCGCCGAACGTTCCGACACGATCACGATGTCGCCGATGCGGTCGGCCGGCAGCTCGAAATGCGCCGCCGCCTCGGCGCGTGCCAGCACGAGTTCGACGCCGGGCAGTGCGCGCAGGCGTTCGGTTGCGTCGGCAATCATCGACGCCGGCAGATAAACCGTCGCGAACGAGCCGAGTGCGCCGTGGTGGACGACGTACGGGTCGGTGATCGGCAGGATCACGCGAGCCTTGGCGGCGCCGAGCCAGGCATCGAGCCGGTCTTGCAGGTAAATCACGTTCGGGCTGGCATCGAGCTTGACCTTGGAGTTCATGCCATGGTCGGCGGTCAGTGCGATGACCCAGCCCAGCGCGTCCAGGCGCGCGAGGTGGCCGTCCATCATTGCGAAAAAGTCGTCGGCTTCGGGCTCGCCTGGGGCGTGCTTGTGCTGCACGTAGTCGGTGGTCGACAGGTACATCACGTCGGCGCGCCGGGCCTCGGCCAGCTTTACACCGGCCGCGAACACGAATTCCGACAACGCCGCGCTGTAGACCGAGGGCAAGGGCAGGCCGGTCAGCGCCAACAGGTCGGTGATGCCGTTGCCGGCCAGCGTGGCCTGGTCCGCCCTCTCGGCCGAAAAGCAGATGCCGCGCATGCGGTAACCGAGGAGTTCGCGCAGCTTGTCCTTCGCGGTGATGACCGCCAGGCGCTGACCCACCTCGGCCAGCGAGGCGAGGATCGTCGGCGCGCGCAGCCACTTCGGGTCATTCATCATGACCTCGGTGTCGCTGGCGCTGTCGTACAGGTAGTTGCCGCAGATGCCATGCACCGACGGTGGGGCGCCGGTCACGATCGACAGGTTGTTCGGATTGGTGAAGCTCGGCACCACGCAATCGGCGACCAGTGCCGTGCCTTCGGCCAGCATGCGCTTCAGGGCCGGCGCGCGCCCATGGGCGACGGCCTGGGCGATGTAGTCGGGCTCGCAGCCGTCGACGCACACCACGACCGTCGGCTGGCGCGGTACCGCGTAGTGGCGGCCATTAACTTCGATCTTCATGCTCATCCTTTCCTGCGTTGGCGCGCAAGTCCGGCGCCGGAGAGGTGCGCCTGCAGCATGCGGTCCTTGCTGCGCATGGCGTGTTCGAACATGGCGCGGGCCGCTGCCTCCGCGTCGCGAGAGAGGATCGCGTCGAGGATGTTGCGGTGCTCAGCCGCCGAGTGCGGTAGCACCTGCGACGAGGCCAGGTTGTGCCGCCGCGCCAGCGCCAGCTCTTTGACCAGCATGCGGTACATGCTGGCGAGCTTGCGGTTGCCGGCGTATTCGACCAGCAGGTCGTGAAACTGCAGGTTGAGCCGGTAAAAGGCATCGCCGTCGCGCAGTCTCGCAGCGCGTTCCATCTGCTCGACGAGCTTGCCGAGCGTCTTGGCCTGGGGCTCGCTGATCTGCTCGGCCAGGCGTCGCCCGACCAGCTCGTCCATCGCCGCGCGCAGATCGTAGATCTCGACCGCTTCGTCGATTGGAATGTCGCGCACGAAGACGCCGCGGTTCTTCTCCTGCCGCACCAGGCCGGCCTCCTCGAGCATGCGAAAGGCTTCCCGAATCGGGCCGCGTGACACGCCGAGCCGGTCGGACAGGGGCATCTCGGTGAGCTTCTCGCCCGGCTGCAATTCACCCTCGAGGATCATCCGCTCGATCTCTTGCAGCGCCGCACTGGCCAGCGATTCGGTCCGCAGCACCGCCAGCGTGCCGCGAGCGGAGGTGCGCGCAAGGGAGGTCGACGTGGCCATCACGGCCAGTATAGGGAGGGGCCACCGGATTGTCTACAATCTGCGAGAATACAAAAACTGTTGACAATTGTAAACGTGCTGCCTACAGTCCATTTGCACTCGGGTGAGGGCGTTTCATCCGCTGCCCGGAGTCGTTTGCAGGTCATGCCCGTGACACAAACGGCGTCGACACTGACGGGTTGCATCGCGCCGACAGGCTCGCTGCGTCGTCTCTCAACTGGCCAACTCATCAGGAGAATGTTCCATGTCGATCCGCCGTCTCAGCCGCATCCTTGCCAGCCTGTTGCTTGGAGCGTCGTTCGCCACCCTCGCGCAGAAGTCCTCGCTCACGGTTTACACCGCGCTCGAAACCGACCAGCTCAAGGCCTACAAGGAAGCGTTCGAGAAATCCAACCCAACGGTCGAGATCAACTGGGTGCGCGATTCCACCGGCGTCATTACGGCGCGGCTGGTGGCCGAGAAGGCCAACCCGCGCGCTGATGTCGTGATGGGCGTCGCCGCCAGCTCGCTCGCCGTGCTCGACATCGAAGGCATGCTCCAGGCCTATGCGCCGGCCGGTCTGGCGCGCATCCCGGCGCAGTACCGGGATGCCAAGAATCCACCGGCCTGGGTTGGCATGGATGTCTTCGGTACCACCGTGTGCTTCAACACCGTAGAGGCTGCCAAGCGCAACCTCCCCAAGCCGGAAAGCTGGAAGGATCTAACCAAGCCGGCGTATGCCGGCCAGGTGGTGATGCCGCATCCCGCGTCCAGCGGCACCGGCTACTTGGCGGTCATCGGTTGGATGACGAGCTTCGGCGAGGCCGACGCCTGGAAGTTCATGGACGGACTGCACGCCAACATCGCGCAGTACACGCACTCGGGCTCGGCGCCTTGCGCGCGCGCCGCCGCTGGCGAATTCACGGTCGGCATTTCGTTCGAGTACCGTGCCAACCGCGAGAAGGCGCGCGGCGCACCGATCGACCTGGTGTTCCCGACGGAAGGCCTCGGCTGGGACCTCGAAGCGATCGCCATTCACAAGGGCACGAAGAATCAGGCCGCGGCACAAAAGCTGCTCGACTGGTCGATCACCGACGAGGCCATGGGCCTGTACGCGAACAACTTTGCGATCGTCGCGATCCCGACGCTGTCCAAGCCGCTGCCGCATGTGCCCGCCGATTACGCGTCGCGCCTGGTCAAGGCTGATTTCGGCTGGGCCGCGAAGAACCGCGAACGCATCCTCGCCGAGTGGAGCAAGCGCTTCGAAAGCAAGGCCGCGCCGCGCTGATCGAGGCTGCTGCGCGCCGCATCTAGAGATGAGCGCGACGATGCCCACCGCCAACATCGATGCCCTGCGCATCGAAGGCGTGCACAAGTCTTTCGGTGACTTTGTCGCGCTGCACGCCATCGACCTGAGCATCCGCCAGGGCGAGCTGGTGTGTTTCGTCGGGCCTTCGGGCTGCGGCAAGACGACGCTGTTGCGCATCATCGCGGGCCTCGAGCAGCAAAGTGGGGGCCGTCTGCTGCAGGATGGGCGCGACATTTCGAATGCTGCACCCGCCGCGCGCGACTACGGCATCGTGTTCCAGTCGTATGCGCTGTTTCCCAACCTGACGGTGGCGCAGAACATCGCCTACGGCCTGGTCAACCGGCGCAAGGGCCGCGCGGAGATGGATGCGCGCGTAAAGGAGCTGCTGATGCTGGTCGGCTTGCCCGACGCCGGACCCAAATACCCGGCGCAGTGTTCGGGCGGTCAGCAGCAGCGCATTGCGTTCGCGCGCGCGCTGGCCACCAAACCCGGATTGCTGTTGCTCGACGAGCCGCTGTCGGCGCTCGACGCCAAGGTGCGCGAACGCCTGCGTGGCGAGATCCGCTCGCTGCAGCGAAAGTTGGGCGTGACCACGATCATGGTTACCCACGATCAGGAAGAAGCGCTGTCGATGTCCGACCGCGTCGTGGTGATGAATCACGGGCGGATCGAGCAGGTCGGCACCCCGCTGGAGGTCTACGAGCGGCCGGCCACGCCCTTCGTCGCCGATTTCCTCGGCAAGGTCAACGTGCTGAATGCGGTCTGTCTGGGCGAGGGCCGCTACCGTGTCGGCAGTGTCGAGTTGTCGGTGCAGGCCAACGGGATCGACCCTGGTGCGCAGGTGCGCCTGTACCTGCGGCCGGAAGACCGCTACCTGCCCGATACCGGCGATCTGCAGGCGCTGCCCAACCAGTTGAGCGGCGTCGTGCGCTCGATCGACTTCCTCGGCACGTACTGCCTGGCCGAGGTCGAGGTCGACCGCTTCGAGGGCCAGCGCCTGTTGGTCTATTACTCGCTCAATCAGGTCCATCAATATGCGATCCGTGCGGGCTCGGTGGTGCCGTTCGCGTTGCGCGGCGAACGCGTGCGGGTGTTCGCGGCTGCCGACCGATGAGCGCAGTGGGCCATGGACGCTAGCGCATCGCTGGCGCCGCAACGCAGCGGCTGGTTGAGTGAAGGGTTGGTCGCGCGCGGCGGCATCGTTCTGCTCGCGCTGGCGCTGTTTGTCTTTCTGACCGTACCGCTGGCGACCATCCTGGTGCGCGCGCTGGAGGCTCGCGACGGCCGCTTCGTCGGGCTGGCCAATTTCGTCCAGATTGCGCAGATGCCGTCGCTGCTGCGCGCGCTGACGGACACCTTGCGCTTCGCGCTCGGCACCACGCTGATCACCGTGCCGGCGGCATTCGCGTTCGCCTACGCGATCCAGCGCTGCTGCCTGCCATGCAAGGGCTTGTGGCGCGGCATCGCAATGGTGCCGATCCTGGCACCCTCGCTGCTCGCTGCCATTGCCTTTCTGTACCTGTTCGGCAACCAGGGCGTGTTCAAGGGCGTGCTCGGCTGGTTTGGCCTGTCCTCGATCTACGGCATGCCTGGCATGGTGCTGGCGATGAGTTTCGCCTCGTTCCCGCATGCGCTGATGATTCTGCTCGCGGCGCTCGCATTGTCCGACGCGCGCCTGTACGAAGCCGCCGATTCGATGGCCACCTCGCAGTGGCGCAAGTTCCTGACGATCACGCTGCCCGGCGCCAAGTACGGCCTGATCTCGGCGGCGATGGTGGTGTTCACGATGGCGGTGTCTGAGTTCGGTGTGCCGAAGGTCATCGGCGGCAACACCAATGTGCTGGCGCTCGAGATCTACAAGCAGGTTGTCGGCCAGCAGAACTTCTCGCTCGGTGCGGTCGTGTCGATCCTGTTGCTGCTGCCGGCGCTGGCGGCCTTTGCGATCGACCGCGCGGTGAGGGGCAAGCAAAGCGCGATGCTCGGCGCGCGCGCAGTCCCCTACCAACCGCGCCGCGCTCCGTTGCGCGACCGCCTGATGCTGCTCTATGTCGTGCTCGTCTGCGCGGCGATGCTGCTCGTCGTCGCGATGGCGGCCTTCGGCTCGCTGGTCACGTTCTGGCCGTACAACCTGACCCTCACGCTGCGCCACTACACCTATGGCATCGAAGAAGCGGGCATCGACAAAGCCTACCAAAACAGCGTGGTGATGGCCACCTGGTGTGCGCTTCTGGGCACCGTCGTGACTTTCGGCGGCGCCTATTGGCTCGAAAAGACCCGCGGCGCCGATCGCCTGCGGCCCTGGATCCAATTGCAGGCGATGGTGCCGATGGCGGTGCCTGGCATGGTGCTGGGCATCGGCTATGTGATGTTCGTCAATCACCCGGCAAACCCGCTGAACTGGCTCTATGGCACGATGGCCGTGTTGGTGATCTCGACCATCGTGCACTTCTATTCGTCGAGCCATCTCACGGCGCTGACCGCGCTGAAGTCGCTCGACGGCGAGTTCGAGGCCGTCTCGGCCTCGCTGAAGGTACCGTTCTACGTCACCTTCTGGCGCGTTACGGTGCCGGTGTGCCTGCCGGCTGTGACCGACATCGCGCGCTACTACTTCGTCAATGCGATGACCACGATCTCCTGCGTCGTGTTTCTCTATTCGCCCAAGACTCAAGTCGCCGCGGTGTCGATTCTGCAACTCGACGAGGCCGGCGCGCTCGGCCCGGCAGCCGCGATGGCGACGCTGATCGTGCTGACGTCGGCCTTCGTGTCGGCGCTGTTCTTCCTGGCCGAGGCGGTCCTGGTGCGGCGCACGCAAGGCTGGCGCCGCGGCCAGTCCAACTGACCCTCCTGGAGACGCTTCGATGATCCGCGGCAACGACCCGATCCTCCTCACCCCCGGCCCGCTCACCACGTCGCTGGCCACCAAGCAGGCGATGCTGCGCGATTGGGGTTCGTGGGACAGCCAGTTCAACGCCATCACCGCGAGCCTGTGCGCGGATCTGGTGGCGATCGTTGGCGGCGGCGACGCCTACGCCTGCGTGCCACTGCAGGGCAGCGGCAGCTTCGCCGTCGAAGCGGCCATCGGCAACATCGTCCCTCGCAACGGGCGTGTGCTGGTGCCCAACAATGGCGCCTACTGCGCGCGCATCGTCAAGATCTGCCGCTACCTCGGTCGCGCCGTCGTCGAGTTGCCGGTGCCCGAAGACCAACCCGCTACCGGCGCGATGATCGATGCTGCGCTGCACGCCGATCCGGCGATCACCCATGTGGCCCAGGTCCATTGCGAAACCGGCGCCGGGGTGCTCAACGACCTGGCAGGCATCGCGCAGGCTTGTGTCCGCCACGGCAAGGGCCTGATCGTCGACGCGATGAGTTCGTTCGGCGCATTGCCCATCGACATCCGCGAGATCCCCTTCGACGCGCTGGTCGCTGCCAGCGGCAAGTGCCTCGAAGGCGTGCCCGGCATGGGCTTCGTGTTGGCCCGCAAGGCCGTGCTGGACGGCTGTGCCGGCAACTCGCATTCGCTGGTGATGGACCTGCACGACCAGTACGTCTACATGCAGGCAACGACCCAATGGCGCTTTACGCCACCGACGCACGTGGTGGCGGCGCTGCGGGCCGCGGTTGACCAGTTCATCGAGGAGGGCGGACAGCCGGCGCGCGGCGCGCGCTACGCCGCGAACTGCGCGGCATTGATCGCGGGCATGCGCTCGATCGGCCTGCAGCCCTTTCTGCGCGCCGAGTTTCAGGCGCCGATCATCGTCACCTTTCACGCCCCTGCCGACCCGGGTTACGACTTCAAGGCGTTCTATGCCCAGGTCCGCGAGCGCGGCTACATCCTCTACCCCGGCAAGCTGACCCAGGTCGAGACCTTTCGCGTCGGCTGCATCGGCGCGATCGACAGCAACGAAATGCGCAACGTCGTCTCGGCGGTAGCGCTCACGCTCGACGTGCTGGGCATCCAGCACCCGCCGGCGGCGCTCCAACGCGTGGCATGACCCGAGCAGTGGGTGGGCGTATCCTGAGTTGGTTGGTGCATGGTGGGCCAGACAGGTCCGGCAGCGCGCCAGCAACGCCATGACGCACCTCGCCTGATGATCCATTTGCTCAACGTTTTGGCCGCGATCGGCCTGCTGGTGTGGGGCACGCATACCGTGCGCAGCGGCGTGCTGCGCGTGTTCGGCGAGAAGCTGCGCCTGCTCCTGGCCGGCAGCTTCGGTAGTCATGGTTCGTTGTGCGCCTCGCAGCTGGCGGCGAACACCCGTGGCGACGCCGCCTCCTGAGCCCGCAATGGCGCTCGGCCTCGACGACATCCAGACGCTGTTCGAGCGCCGCGGCGGCGAGCAGTACAGCGGCGAGCCGGTCACACAGCTGCAGCATGCGCTGCAGGCGGCGTTGTTTGCCGAACAGAGCGGCGCCGATGATGCCCTCGTGACCGCGTCGCTGCTGCACGACCTCGGCCACCTGCTGCAGGACCTGGGCGAGTCGCCCACGCTGCGGGGCATCGACGACGTGCACCAGTACGCCGCGCTGCCCTTCCTGCGCAGCGTGTTCCCGGCCGCCGTGCTCGATCCGATCCAGCACCACGTTGACGCCAAGCGCTACCTGTGCCAGGCGCGACCGGGCTACCAGGCGCTGTTGTCGGCCGACTCGCAGCGCAGTCTGGCATTGCAGGGCGGAGTGTTCGATGCAGCGCAGGCGGCCGCGTTTATCGCCCGCCCGGGTGCCACCGATGCGGTGCGCCTGCGCCTTTGGGACGACTGCGCGAAGCAGGAAGATCTGCGCACGCCCCTGCTCGCGCATTTCCTGCAACGCGCAGCGCGCTGCACCTTGGCCGGATGATGCTACCGGGGCGGCGGCTGCCCGCTGTTCAGCGCCTTCGCGTCTCGCGGCAACGCGCGATCACCAGGGCCGCTTCGAGCGTCACGTCACGCGCCAGGATTCGCGCGTCGACCGTTGCCTGATCGACGGACTCGAAACGCGCGACTTCGCCATCCTGGTTGACGGGCGCCAGGTGCTGCGGCACCGTGCAGTGCAGCGCATGGATGTTCTCGACCATGTAGCCGCCGGTGCCGCTGCCTTGCACCGGGCGGCGCACGGTGACCAAGCCGGCTGGCTGGAGCGCCTGCAGATCGGCGACGCGCAGACCGGCTTCTTCCCAGCACTCGCGTTCGAGTGCCTGGGCGACGGTTTCATCGGCGGCAATCAGGCCGCCCATCATCGTGTCCCACAGACCTGGGTCGGTGGCCTTGTCGAAGGCGCGCTGCTGCAGCCACTGGTGAGCGCCCGCCTGGCCGATCCATCCGACCAGGTGCACCGCATGGGTCGCGATGCCGAGCGGCCGCACGGCGCCGCGCTCGATGCATGCAAGCCGGCGTCCGCTGTCGTCACACACCGGCAGCAGCTCGTCACGGCGGCGGCCGCCGTGGCCGTGGTCGTGCAACCAGTGGGCCATCGTCGCCAGCGCGTCGTCGGCCGGACCGATGACGTCGATCGACGCACCTTCGGTGCGCAGCGGCAGGTCGGCCGCGAGCAGCAGTTCGGCCAGCGCCGCCTCGATCGAGCCCACGGCCACCGCATCGATGCGCAGCGGCCGACGCGGCAACAGGGGCGGCAGCGAGGCTGCCGCCCACAACGCTCGCCACGCGGCAGGGCTCATTGGACTACCCTGTGCACTGCGCGCTCCGAGATGAGCGCTTGGGAGCGGCCCGGCGTGCTCATGCCCCGCTGGGAGCCCACAGCGTCTGCATCGCGGCCGCGAAGTCTTGCCCGATGCGATCCGCGCCGACGTGGCGGTGGTCGGCGATCGCGAATCGCCCGGCAACGATCACGTCGCGCCAGGGCCGTCCGGGGCTCGAGAACACCAGCGCGTCGAGCAGGTGGTCGTCGGGCACGCCGAGCAGCGCGTGATCCTGGGTATCGACGACGAGCAGATCGGCGCGCGCGCCCGGTACCAGGCCCCAGAGCCGGTGTCCGGCCGCCGCGGCGCCGCCGCCGGACAGGTGCGAGAACAGACGCGCAGCGGTGGCCGGCTGGCCTTGCGACGGCGCCGCGCCGACGTTGCGCTGGCGCAGCGCGAGGCGCTGGCCGTATTCGAGCAATCGCAACTCTTCGCACCAGGCGCGCGTGATGTGGCTGTCGGAGCCGAGTGCCAACGGCGTCTTCGACGCCAGCCAGCGTGGCAGATCGGTCAGGCCGTCGCCGAGGTTGGCTTCGGTGCTCGGGCAGAGCACCGCGGCGGCGCCGCTGGCGGCCACGGCGTCGATCTCGGCGGGCGTGACATGGGTTGCATGCACCAGTTGCCAGCGCGGGTCGAGCAAACCTTCGCGCGCCAGCCATTGCACCGGGCGAGCGGTGGTCGCACTCACGCAGTCGTCGACCTCCTGCAGCTGTTCGGCGACATGGATGTGGATCGGTCCGTCGAAGTCTTCGGCCAGCGTTCGCAGGCGCTGCAGCGAGGCCGGCGCGGCGGCGCGCAGCGAGTGGATCGCGAGGCCGGCGTTGACGAGCAGCCGCGCGGCGCCGGCGATGTGCCGCTGCGCGGCCCAGACGCTGTCGGCGCTGGTAGCGAAGCGGCGCTGTTCGTCGCGCAGGGCCGGCTGCGTGAAGCCGGCGCGCTCGTACAGCACCGGCAGCAGCGTCAGGCCGATGCCGGCAGCGGCCGCGGCGTCGACGAGCGACCACGCCAGCGCGAGCGGATCGGCATAGGCGCTCCCGTCGGGTTGGTGCTGCAGGTAGTGGAATTCGCAGACCTGCGTGTAGCCTCCGCGCAGCAGCTCGACGTACAGGTGAGTCGCCACCGCGCGCAACTGCGCGGGCGTGATACGCAGCGCGACGCGGTACATGCGCTCGCGCCAGCTCCAGAAATCGTCGTGCGGTCCTTCGCGACGCTCGGTGAGGCCGGCGAACGCGCGCTGGAAGGCATGGCTGTGGGCGTTGACCATGCCGGGCATCACCGGCCCTTGCAACACGACAGCGCCCACCGGCGGCGCGGCGACGCCCGGGCAGATCGCCTGCCAGTGGCCATTGGCCCCGGCTTCGAGCAACACCTGGTGTTGCCAGCGCTCGCCGAGCCAGGCGCGCGGCGCCCAATAGAAAGTGCTGTCAGCCCTCAAGGCGACCGTTCCTGACCGCCGTGCACGACGCGCAATCGCGGGCGTTGGCCGAACCAGTAGCTCAACTCGGCCGGATGCTCGAGC
>Ga0163144_10011921_pt1 | contig 18337 bp, 18 predicted proteins | sample OliLak19BULKMAT1_FD_123175 | JGI IMG/M metagenome (GOLD analysis project Ga0163144, IMG submission 123175) | Freshwater microbial mat bacterial communities from Lake Vanda, McMurdo Dry Valleys, Antarctica - Oligotrophic Lake LV.19.BULKMAT1 | ecosystem: Environmental > Aquatic > Freshwater >... | reverse complement strand
GCCTCGGCCGCCGCCTCGCACTCGCGGCACGACAGCCCGCCCAACACGCGCCGGAAAAGCCCGGTGTCGAGCGCGCGCGGTGTCTGCAGCAACGCATAAGTCGCCAGCGGCATTTCGGTCCCGCCAACGCGCGCACGTCCTCTTGCAGAGCGGCCTTGTCAGCGATCGCGTGAGATTCCCCACCGCGTGATCGTCTCACGTTCCCCACTCCCCACACGGGAGTTTGGCAATGGCCGCAGCGCAGGAGTGCGAAGGGGTAGGACCAGGGCCGTCACCGGCCACATCTTCGGGGCATCATTGCCCTGGAGCGGACGCGGTGGTGACTGAGACGGTAGTTGAGCAGGTGCTGCGGGTTTGGCCCGCGGGGAGCCGGTCAGCGTGATCGTACGGGCTCGTGCGGACGTGGCGGACCCGCGGCGGGTACGGCCCGCGGCGGGTACGGCCCGCGGCGGGTACGGCCCGCGGCGGGTACGGCCCGCGGCCGCGCCGCGCGGTCGTCTCGCGGCTGGACCACTATCCGGAGTGGCTGGCGCACCGCGCGCCGGAGGTCGGCCACAATGCGATGGTGCTGACCCGGGAGCTGCACGACTAGGGCTTCGTCGGCTCCGCGATCATCGTGCGCCGCGCGGTGCGGCCCCTCCGCGTGGCGACGCTCCCGGGCGCGGCCACGGTCCGGTTCGAGACCCCGCCAGGGGCGCAGGCCCAAGTGGACTTCGGGCAGGTCCGCGTCTGGATCGGCGACGCGTGCGCCCCGGCGCAGGTGTTCGTCATGACGCTGGGCTGATCCCGGCGCTGCTTTGCCGTCGCGTTTCCGCGCCAGCGCCTCCGCGAGTGGCTCGCCGGCCATGAGCAGGACTTTCAGCATTTCGGCGGCGTACCGACACGCTCGTCGTCGACAACGCGAAGGCGATGGTGCTCTCGCACCCGCGCGAGGGGCCACCACGTGGCATCCGACGTACGCCGACTTCACGGGCTACTACGGCGTCCGCCCCTGGGCCTGCGCGCCCTACCGGCCGCAGACGAAAGGCAAGGTCGAGTCGGGGGTGAAGTACGTCGCCCGCAATGCACTGGCCGGGAAACGCTTCCACTCGTGGGCGCACCTGAATGCCTAGCTGGTCGAGTGGGCCCTGACGATCGCGGACCAGCGCGTGCGCGGCACGACGCACGAGCGGCCGGCGGACCGCTTTGCGCAGGAAGCGTTGACGCGGCTCGACGGGCGCCCGCCGTATGCGTGGGCCCACGTGCGCGAGCACGCGAGCGCCTTCACCATCTGGCACGGCGAGACCGTGGTCGCGACGCATGCGCGGCAGAGGCGCCACCAGGTGGTGATGCAGCCGGCGCACTACGCGGGCCTGCTCCGCGTCGACCAGACGCCGCTCGCCCTCATGCCCCCGCAGTACGCCCCGCGCTATCCGCAGAGCGGCGACGTCGCCGCGCGGGATCTCGCAGTCTACGAGCGCTTCGCGGCGTTGGGCGCATGACGCGCGAGGTCACGGCACCAACGAGCTCGCCCGCGGCGGAGCTTGAGCAGCTCGGGCTCCACTGCCGGCAGCTACGTCTGATGCGCGTCGCGCAGAGCCTGCCCACTCTCTTGGAGCAGGCCGCGCAGCAGGAGGTCAGCTACAGCGCCTTTCTGCAGACCGTGCTCGCCACCGAAGTCGCGGCCAAGCAGGAGAAGCACCAGACGATGCGCATCCAAATGGCGCGCTTCCCGTTCCAGAAGTCGCTCGACGATTTTGACTGGAAGGTGCAGCCCTCGATCGATCCGAAAGTGATCAAGGAGCTCGCGACGATGCGCTTCGTCGCGCACGGCGCCAATGCGCTCTTGCTCGGCCCGCCGGGCGTCGGCAAGACACACTTGAGCGTGGCGCTGGGCCTTGAAGCCTGTCGGCTCGGGCTCCGCGTGATGTTCAGCGATGGCCGCCGCGCTCATCACGACCCTCGGCAAGGCGCTCTACGAGAATCGCCTCGAGGAGCGGCTCAAGATCATGACCCAGCCCCAGCTCCTGATTATCGACGAGATCGGCTACATCCCGATCGATCGGCAGGGGGCCAATCTCTTCTTCCAGCTCGTCAGCCGGCGCTATGAACGCGGCGCGATCCTGCTCAGCAGCAATCAGAGCCCGGGCGCGTGGGGCGAGGTCTTCGGCGACGCGGTGATCGCGAGCGCCATCCTCGACCGGCTGCTGCACAACGCGACCACGATCAACATCAAGGGCGACTCGTATCGGCTCCGCGAACAGCGGAAAGCCGGCCTGATGCATTCCACCCTCACCCTTCAGCCCGAGGGGTGCGGGTTCACCGGGGTGGGGAATTTGAGACGATCACATCTGGGGAGAATCACGCGATCATTGACACGGCCTCCACGACGCGCAGCCCCAAGGGGATCAGCGCCTGAATCATCACCATCGTCACCAGGCCGTCCTCCAGCGGGATGCCCCGCCGCCGCTCGGTGCTTGTCGCCTGCTGGTGCGTCGTCGCCTTCCGTCGTACTCTTCGCATGGGTGGTGTCCTCTGTGGTGGAGCGTGAATCCTTGCTGAGATCAACGCTGCAGCCTGGAGGCACCACCTGAATTTTCAACTAGACTTGGGACAGACCCGCCGTTTCTGCTGCGCTCGGACAACGGCTTGGTCGTCACGTCCGGGACCTACATGCGGCTGGCGCGCCGCTATGGACTTCGGCAGGAATTCATCACCCCCCACTGCCCGCAGCAGAACGGCATGATCAAGCGCGTCATTCGGACGCTGAAGGAGCAGTGTGGGCACCGGCAGCGCTTCGAGACGCACCAGCACGCCGCGCGGGTGATTGCCGACTGGATTGCGTTTGACAACACCCGACGGCCCCATCACGCCCTCGCGATGCAGGCCCCCGCTCATGCGGTCGCATTAGCAGCCTGACCTGTGCAGGAAGCGGGGGGTCATTAAAAATCCGTCTAGCCGGACTCTCATTTTGACGCAAAACTGAATCGAGGCTAGGCCCCCTGGCGCTGGACGTACGAAGCCGAAGATTTAAGTTCAGTCCCGAGCAGATTATTTAGGCATTCGGGCAACCGGCAGCGAGCACATAACCTAGAGCTTCCGCTTATCCTTCTTGAGTGACGTGGACAAGGACAATCCCCCCCGCCTACTCGCCCGTCAGGCTCCGAGAGGCATTCGTGGCGTTCGCGAGGCCGTCGGCCGCGGCCGAACTCCGTGACGCGCTCGTGCAAAAGTACGCGCGACACGCGACGCTCCTTGATTCGGGTACAAGCGCCCTCAGTATTGCATTGGAGGTCTCGCGACGCACCGATAGCGGTCCCGTCGCGCTTCCCGCATTCGGGTGCTTCGATCTTGGCACGTCTCTCCAGACTTCGGGTCGGAGGGCGATACTGTACGATGTTTCGCCAATAACGTTGGGTCCGGACTGGGACTCGCTACGAGCGGCGCTCCGCGCGGGGGCCGACACTGTGGTGGTGGCCCACTTGTTCGGAGTACCCGTTGACCTAGCTCTCGCAAGGTCGTTGGCCGATGAGTACGGGGCAACCCTGATCGAGGACGCGGCGCAGGGTGTGGGCGGACTTTGGCAAGGCCGACCGTTGGGGGCACATGGTGACTTCTCCATCCTGAGCTTTGGCCGAGGCAAGGGGCTCACCGGAGGTAGCGGAGGTGCGCTTTTGTCGCACAGCGACCCTCGCCTCCCGGTCTTGAAGCCTGCGGGAGTCGTCGCTTCGCTTAGGGGTGGAATCGCTCTCGTCCTACAAGAGGTCCTCTCGAACCCCCACCTTTACGGCCTTCCCGCGTCGCTACCGTTTCTCGGACTTGGCAGAACACAATACCAGAAGCCGAAAACGCCATTACTCCCGATGCGCTGGAGCCCCCGGGTTCTACTCTCCGCACTCAACTCAATCAGCGCGCACGCCAAGTGCCGCCAGGACATTTCACGCTATCTTTCAGGTACGGTATCCGCTGCAGGTCTTCCGGAACTGGTTCTTTCCACTGCCGGGCGGCCTGGATGGCTCAGGTACCCTCTGGTTCTTCCACGGGAGGCCGAGTTTTTTCGTTTACCGAAGCATCTCGGTATCACTCGCTCGTACCCGATGGCACTCGATGAGCTCGGGCCGCTGAAGGAGTTTGTGGCGGTCCTTGGGTCCGTCACGGGCGCTCGAACGCTAGCCGCACGGCTGGTCACCCTTCCCACACACTCACACGTGTCCGAGAACGACCTTCTTCAGATGAAGCAGTGGATCGACACCATTAGGCCGCAGGTGCTATGAGCACAACGCCACAGAGTCCAGGCTTGATTCGCCACTTCATCTCGTTTGACGGCGCGCAGACGCGAGTCGCCATCGCCCTTCTCGCAACCGCGGGAGTTCTTGAGGGATTTGGCTTTGCGACCGTTCTCCCACTCCTCGACGCAATGGTGAGCGGGTCAACCCAGTCGTCATCCACAATCAACCAGTGGATTGCGCGGGGGTTCTCCGTCGTCGGCCTTGAGGCAACGCTCGCATCCGTTCTAGGCGCCCTTGTGGTGGTCTTCTGGCTCAAGGCCGCGATTATCATTACGGCGATGGTCCGCGTCGGAGCGCTGACCGCCCGCGTCACTCTCCAGATGCGCCTGCGACTGGTGCGGGCAGTCGTACGCGCCGAATGGCGGCACGCCCAGCGCTACCCATCTGGATTCATCTCGAACGCGGTCAGCAGGGAAGCAGACGTCACGGCAGACACGTTCCGCGAGTTCTGCACGATGACGGCAGAGATCGTCCAGGTCGTTGCGTACTTGCTGGTCGCCGCTCTGATCTCGTGGCAAACCGCATTCGTCGCCGTCCTCACTGGGAGCGCGGTGATGTTTGCGCTACGCGGACACCTGACATCGGTGCGGCACTCAGGGGCAGATCAGACGGCGCTTCTGCGGTCAATCTCGGCCCGAATTGCGGATGCCCTTCCCAGCCTGAAGCCGCTGAAGGCGATGGGTCGCGAGGGCTACTTGCTCCCGCTACTCGAGGGTGAACTGCAGGCGTTTTTCGAGGCCGCCAAACGCGTCGTACGATCGAGAGAAATGCTCAACCGGGGCCGAGAGCCGATGGTGGTGCTCGTACTGGCCGTCGGACTGTGGGGCATTCTCACGTTTTCGCCGTTGACATCGGCGGAGGTCGTGGTCCTTGCTCTGCTCTTCTACCGCACGGTCACGACGCTTACAAATGTGCAGGTCCGTTGGGCCACGGTCCGACACGGAGAGAGCGCCTTCGCGTCGATTATGGAGCACATAGCGGCACTTGAGGCCGGCGCTGAGCGCCACGAATCGGCGGATCGACCCAAGGCCACGTTCCGTAGGACCGTGCAACTTGAAGATCTCTCTTTCGCGTACGACAAGCGCAAGGTTCTCGACGGCATTTCCGCGACAATACCTCGTGGGCGTTTCGTAACTCTTGTCGGGCCGTCCGGCTCCGGGAAGACGACAGTCTCCGATCTCATTGCGGGGCTATTGACACCCACATCTGGTCGCATTCTCGCGGATGGAGTCGACCTGCAGCAGGCTTCGCGAGATGGCTGGCGCGCTCTTATCGGATATGTCCCGCAAGAGGCAATGCTCTTCTCGGACACAATTCGCGGCAACTTAACATTGGGCGACGGCGCTGTCTCAGATAGTCGAGTCCATGAGGCACTCGTTCAGGCAGGGGCGTGGGACTTCGTGCAGCAACTGTCAGGTGGAATCGAGCACCGCATTGGCGAGGCCGGCACGGCGTTGTCCGGGGGCCAGAAGCAGCGCATTGCTATAGCACGTGCTTTGGTCCACAATCCCGAGTTACTGGTACTCGACGAACCCACGGCGGCATTGGACGCGGTTTCGGAGCGCGAGGTATGCGCAACCATAGAACGGCTGCGCGGAACGCTGACAATCCTCGCGGTATCCCACCAGCCCGCTCTGCGTTCTCTCGCTGATGAAGTCTGGAATCTTACGGGCGGTCGCCTGCGCATCAGCCCGCGGGGATCCAATGACTGAGCGCCAGCAGGCGACGGAGCCCTACGTCTTGGTCATCCGGTTCGGGTACTACAGCACGCCGGTAGAAACACTCGGCCACTTGGCACGGACGCTGGGCGAGGTCCTCGACGGCGAAATCCTAGCGTATGGACGAGCCGAGTGTGCGCAGTTGGGGAGATTCAAAATCCGAAGCTGGAAAACCTCGCCACAGCATCCGATGCGCGAGCGCATCCGCTTCTTTCTCGGCGTCCTCCTTCGCGCACTACACGTCAGCTGGGTACTGCGTCGGCGGCTCGTGATTGTCGCGTACGACCCCTTCCAGAGCGGCCTCCTTGGTCTCGTTGCCCGGGCGCTGACGGGAGCGAAGCTCGTCGTTGAGGTCAATGGTGATTTTTCGAATCCACTCGCGCTATCAACTCCAGGGCGTAGCAGACGCGCAGTCGCGCGTCGCCTCACGATTGGTAGATTCGTCCTGCGCCGAGCTCAGGTCGTGAAGCTCCTGTTTGAGGGGCAACTCTCGGGACTTCGGATTTCTGTGCCCCAATCTCGAACAGCGGTGTTTTTCAACCTCATTGACACCTCGACTTTTGCGGTACCCGCACGTCCCCGCGAACCGTTCCTGCTGTTCGCTGGCCATCCACTGTACATCAAAGGTGGCGACGTCCTTCTGCGCGCTTTTGCGGAAGTATCCTATGAGTTCCCCGAATGGCGAATGTTGATGGTTGGGTTCCGAGTTGCGGAACACGCGCGCGCAAGCGGTTTCCCCGTCGGTCCGCGCGTTGACTTCTACCCGCCGCAGTCCCCGAGCGCGTTGGCGGAGCTGATGGCACGGTGCGGCGCCTTCGTTCTTCCCTCTCGGACGGAGGGTATGGGGCGCGTGCTAGTCGAAGCAGCCACGGCTGGTGCGCCAAGGGTTGCGACACGTGTGGGCGGCATTCCATCCGTGGTCCAAGACGGTGTCGATGGACTTCTCGTGGCGCCAGAAAACGTGGCCGCACTCTCAGATGCATTGAGACAGATTATGAGCAACAGCGCCACAAGAGCGAGGATGTCGGAAAACGCCCGAATCCGTGCTTGCTCAGCGTTTACACCAGCCGTGTACAAGACGGCTTTCACCGCGCTAGCTTGGCGAGCGCTCGATGCATAGTCATGCCACTCGTCAACGGGCTAAAAACCGCTCTTTACAAGAGATCTCCGACTGGTTGCTCACCAAACATCTGACGGTTCGGTCGTTCGTTCTAGCAGGCCTGTTGTTCTCATACATCTGGAGATTCCACGACCTTCACCCGCTGCTTCGACCGTTGCGGTTAGCGGCTATATTCTCGTTGTCCTCGTGGGCGATGCTTGCCGTTGCGCCGAACTGGATGGTGCTTCGGCACTCACTTTCACTTCCTCACGTGTGGCTGCTACTCGTGTGGTCCGCATGGATCTTCGCTGGCGCTCCTTTCGGCCTGTCCTTCGACAACACTTGGACATTTCTCACCAGTGACCATATCAAGTCACTTGCCCTAATGCTCTTTACCCTCGGAGCTACGTTCCGACTTCGCCACGTCACGCTCGTCGCCTACGTACATGTTACCGGAGCTTTCGTTCTCTCGTTGTTCTACGCCAAGGGAGGGTTTCCCACGTGGGGGGCTCCGGTGCCGATGTACGACGTGAACGATCTAGCCCTTCTTTTGTGCATCGCGTTGCCGCTTGCATTCTTCATCTCTACACAAAGCGCACGCACACCAGTTCGGCTTGCGGGATGGACTGTGACGCTCCTAATCGCGTTCAGTATTATCGCCACTCGCTCGCGGGGAGCATTTATTACATTCGCAGTTATTGTCTTGATGATCATGATCAGATCACGGGGCATCGGCATAGTGAAGCGGATTGCACCCGTTGCGCTACTGATTTCGGGCTTCTTCTTCGCATCCGAGAATGCTCGAGATCGCATCTCAACAATCTTCACAATCGAAGACGACTACAACCTCACTGAGGAAGACGGGCGCATCGCTATCTGGAAGCGCGGGATGGGCTATATGATGGCAAATCCAGTTTTTGGCGTCGGTGCCGGCAATTTCACTCTTGCTGAGCAAGTCCTCTCAGGGTCTCGCGGAATGGTCGCCCATAACAGCTACGTTGAAGTGGGCGCCGAAACAGGGGTCATCGGCCTCCTCTTGTTTCTGTGCACGTTGGCCTTCGCACTGCGTGAGTTGCGCCGACTAAGGAAGCGGTATGCAAGGGCAGCTCACCTGCGTGCCCGAGCCGCGTTGTGTGATGCAGTCTTCACCTCCCTGATAGCGTGGATGGTTGGTGCATTCTTTCTGGCGTGGGGGTACTCAGTAGTTCTGTACACTGTCTACGCAATGATTGCGGGCCTTGTAATCGCCGATCGGCTTGAGCGGCCACTGGAACTCGCGCCGCGGCGAGATACCGAACCGGTTCACTCGGTTCAAACGGCGCGCTGAGACATCTCAACCTAGAGCTAGAACTTAATCTCTTCAGAACTAGAGACCGAGGGGAGTCGTCGTTTGACGCGTCCCCCCGGTCATGAAGTCCCGCACGAAAGGCTTAGCGTTAAGCAAACATCAACTCACGATCCACAGCCAGTCGATGGCCGCTGGTTGAATATTTCGACTCTGCCCGAGTGAACATACCCGGTCTGCCTGATTACCGCCTCGTTCGAAGGATTTACGAAGAACAGTTCACCATTTCGACCGAACGTGAACTTGTTGAAGAATCGTAAATGCATGCTGTCGGACGCTATGAACGATGGCAGACTAGCCGAGGCGTCAGAATCGTTGTAGAGCACGCCATTATTCCACATCTTCATTGCGACTGAACCGGTGGGCGTATCAGGAGTTGTTTGGTAGACGCAGAGCAGCCTCCACTGGCCCGTGAACGCGATGTTTCGCATATCCGGCGCGTCGGCATCCCTGTGGCCAGTCTGTCCGTCGAAACGGCCAATCCCCTTGGGAGGAATTTCTCCGCGCTCTTGCCAAGCAGGAAGAATCGGCAGTGCGGTCAGCTGCATCCCGAGGTCAATCTTGGAGTTGATTGTTCCTGCCATCCACTCGCTGAATGTGGTTGCCTCATGTCCAATGGACACCCGGAACCTCGGATTCGCGAAGTTCACCTCATTTACTAACAGAAACATCGTCTTCCAATCACGCGCAACGCGCAAACTATCCGACATCCTAACCCAAACCCGATAGTAAACGCGCTTCGTCGTGCCAATTGAGCCCGCAAACGGCCAGTCATAAGCTGCCTGCGCTTCAGAATTCAGGAAATTGTATCGGTGGAGAAACGCGCGAGCGCACGAAGGATTCCAGGGCACGGAGCCAACAGTCGCGTCAATCGTCGGCCTATGATTCCCGATATTGCTTCCCTGATCCACCGTCAGAAGCTTCCCCGAGCCCCACATCGCGGACGAGTCCGCAAAGTCACACGGATCAAGCACGAACAAAGGAGTCACTGCTTCGGGCGTGATGACAGATACCGCAATGTTGGCAGTGCGCGTGATTGCACTCTGCTGCGCAGTACCCTCCACCGAAGTGCTTCCGACGGCAATTGCCTTGATCTTCATCGTGTTGCCCGAACCAGACGTCGCAGTCGCCACTCCGGTATTCGCCGACTGCCAAGTGACAGGTACCCCGGCAAGAGCCTGAGCGTTGGCGGCCCGCGGTGTTCCGGTGACGATGACTGAGTCCCCGACTACCAGGGAGACCGCTGACTGCGAGACGCTAAGTGACGCGAGCGCTGGCTGGACTACCGAAATCCCGACCGTGCTTGCCGCCGATTCGCTGTTCCGGGATACGGAGGCCGTGATCTCCGACAGTCCGAGGCCGACGGCATGCATCATCGCCGATGATGCACCCTGTGGGGTTACTGTCACGATGCTCGGACTCGCGGAGCCCCAGGCAACGGTAAGCCCAGGAATCGCGGTACCCATGTTATCCCTTGGCGAAGCCTCAATGAAAAGGGAGTCGCCAATCGGCAGCGCAATCGCACCAGTCGAAAGAACAAGTGAAGTAAGCCGACGTGTCGGATCGACCGGCTCGCTGCCGCCGCATCCCCAGCCCACAACTAGGGCTATCCCGAACACCCAGTTCCCATACGGCATCAATCTCTCCCTGAATCCTGTGCGGTGGCATTACCCGTTCAGTTCAACACTTGTGCAATTATACGGTGCGAGCGGAGCCTTTGATAGAGGAGGCAACATTACGGATTCGGTTTCTGTTCGGTACGAACGCTCGCGTGGTCGAAACAGAGATTTTCGTACGCATCCCGCATCGGGCCGCCAATGAAATTCCACGAATAGCATCGCTCGGCGGTCCTGCGAGCTTCCCTTCCAAGACGTTCCGCATGTCTATCGTCCGCAAGTAGGCGACAAACTGCTGTAGCGAAGTCGCGAGGCGCATCGGCGATGACGATGTTGCAGTCGTGCTCTGCGGCCAAACCCTCGCACCCCACGCTGGTGCTAACAACCGCGCGGCCCATCGCCCATGCGTCAAGAATCTTGAGGCGACTACCACCGCCAACTCGAAGTGGCACAACGAAGCACCGAGCGGCGTGTACGATTGGACGAACGTCAGGTACGCGCCCCAGCAGTTTTATTCCGGCTGCGGCTGCCATCGTTGGAGACACCAATTCGGTGCCGGTGCCAACCCAGTCGAACTCAACATCGCGATGCTCTGACCGAATGAGCGGCACAATCTCGGTGGCGAAGAATTCGAAGCCGTCCCGATTTGGGTACCAGTTCAACCCACCGACGAACACAACACGGCTCGTACTTCCGGGAGGAGCCGAAGAAAAGTATTCTAGGTCGACGCCGTTTGGAACGACGGCGCATTTCGATTCAGGCGCGACGCCTCCGAGATCTGCGGCGTCAGCGTCTGATACCATTATGTTCATCGCGAAGGACGGACACCATCGCCGCTCCTCTTGCCGCTGCCAACGCGCTTGGAGACTGAAGTAAGCCCGTGCAATGCCACGAGCTGCCGCAGCACGTCGCTTGAGCAGTTTGGACTCGACGTTGTGATGCACACAGACCACCGGGCATGTCGTTGGGAGCGGTAGCAGCCCCGCCAAGTCTAGGCTGTCGAGATGTACGAGATCGAAAGCGTTCGTTCCAAGCAGGGCGCGCAACGCCTCATCGTACGCGGGGGTGCGGTGTCGGAAGACGGTAAAGACCCGCCGGAACAACACGCTCCGCAGGTGAACCAGCAACTTACCCACTGCCGAGTGAGTTTCCGGGAGAGGGAAGACCAAGACCTCGCCGAAACGCTGAAGTTCCAACCGTGCGGCTTCGATCTCTCCACTTGGTTGCCCGCCGGGAACGACACGTTCAAAGCAGAGGATTGTGAGATCGAACGCCTCGTGCAACTGCACCAAGACGTTATAGGTGCGAAGCCAGACACCCGCGTCGAGAGGGTAAGGAAGGGTGTGGCATAGAAAAAGAATTCGACGACGTTGGGGCTTCGAGGGGAGTACGGTAGGTATCGAATCCATCATCCACGCACCGATGCGTATGTTGACTCGTAGAGTTCCAGATATCGAGCGACCGTCACCTGCAGATCATATTCCGACCTCGCGCGATGCGTCGCGATTGCAGAGCAACGCATCGTCGACTGCTCGTCAACAAGAGCCGCCCTCCAACGTTTTGCCAAGGCCGCGGGATCATTTGGCGGCACGAGGCAATCAGCGAGAGCAAGCCCCAGAACGTCGGCGTTGCCACCCACGTTTGTAACAACCGGAAGCGCTCCGGAACTCATTGCCTCCAGCAGGCTCATACTGGTGCCTTCGCTGACGGAACTCAACGTAAAGATTTTGGCGTGCGCGAGATAGCGCTCGACGTGCTCAACCCACCCAAGAAAGTGCACGTACTGTTCGATACCGTACGACTTGGCTTCGCGTTCCAAATCTTCACGGAGTGGCCCATCTCCGATGAGGACAAGCGCAGGGCGTTCTGGCAAAGCTGGGTCATTCAGCAGAATTGCCATCGCACGAATCATCGTGGAGAAGCTCTTTACAGCGACAAATCGTCCTGTCGACACTATGATGGTGCGGTGGGCTGGAAGCCCATCCGGCCGCGGCGTACGGTTCCTTAAATTAAAGCGAGCGGTGTCCACCCCATTCGGAATCGTCTGAAGACGATCTCTTCGGACGTCGAACTGCCGCGCGTTGAGTTCCGCCAGCCACGGTGCCACGGCGACCACAACGTTCGTCAAGCGTGCTGCACGGCGCTCGATTATCCGATCAACCGCTGATCCTCCCGACTCTCGTCCATGATCGGTATGTATCACGACCGGAACGCCCGCTCCGCGCGCGGCACGTGCAGCCTTGTACCACGCGCCGCTGTGGGTGTGGACGACATCAGGACCGATGGCCTTAATCTGTCGCATCAACGCACGGGGATACAGCAGGGATAACTTGTGCATTGGCTTAGCGAGGTGGAGTGTCGCGTATCCCTCGAGACCCTGTGCGAAGTGCCCCAGCGTGCCTAGGCTCAGGACATGCGTCTCGACCCGCGAGCTGTCAATGCGTCGCGCCAGTTCGTGAACAAAGCGCTCGAGACCGCCTTGATCAAAGTTCCAAACTACGTGAAGTACGCGCAGACCCATCTTTGACGAGCGGGGGAAAGTGTCGTGCGAGCCTTCCGGCTCGCATGCAGAAGGTTCATACTACCCTAATGCAGCGAATCTTGCATCTCCGGAGCTCCGGGGGCCTCCTCGGAGCCGAGGCCGTGATTCTTCAGCTCGCCGCAGCCTTACCGGAGTTCGGATACGAGGTCACCGTCGGCGGCATCTTCGACGAGCGCGACGGCCCCCCAGCCCTCTTGGCGGTGGCAAGGGCCCGGGGCTTCGCATGCGCGGAGATCATCTCTGGAGGTAGAATCTCGATCTCGGCCATTCGTTCGCTCCGTCGGCTCATGGTCCGCGGCCGCTTTGACCTCATCCATACCCACGGGTATCGGGAAGACATCTTCGCGTGCCTCGCGGCGCCGCGTGCACCAAAGGTTGCGACGAACCACCTCTGGAAGTTGACCTCAGGACGACTTCGAGCCTACGCAGCACTGGACGCCCTTGTGCTTCGGACCTTCCCACGAGTGGTAGCCGTCTCACAAGCAATCGCAGAAGATATGGCCAAGCGGGGAATCCGTGCCGAAGCGAGTCGGGTGATCGAGAATGGCGTGGCCACGGAACGGCTGGACCGCTCCTCGCGGCGGCAGACACGGGAACGTCTCCGTCGCCGCCTCGATCTTTCCGAAGACTCCGTGGTCTTCCTGATGGTCAGTAGCCTGACGCCGGAGAAGGGTCACACGTTCGCTCTGACCGCGTTCGAAAAGCTCGCTGGCGAGCAGCCGCAGACGCACTTGGTGATTGTGGGCGATGGTCCGCTCAGCGACAGTTTGAAGGCACAGGCTCTGGCATCACGCGGCGGGGATCGCACCCACTTCCTTGGGCGTCGCGAGGATGTTGGAGCGCTACTCGACGCCGCCGACGTCTTCTTGATGAGCTCTCTGAGCGAGGGGCTGCCGATGGCGCTACTCGAGGCGATGTCCGGTGGACTCCCCTCCATCGCGACGGCCGTTGGCGAGATTCCTCGTGTGCTGACGACTGAGGAAGGGAGGGTGGTGCCTAGTCGGGACCCGGTGGCGTTAGCGGCGGCCATGCAGGAGCTAATGGTGAGCGCGGACCTGCGTCGTCGGCTCGGTGACTCGGCACACCGGCGAGTGGCGGAACAGTATTCCGCCCGTCGAATGGCAGAGCGCTACGCGCGCGTCTACCGGGAGGTACTCGGCGGACGATGACCGGAGAACGAAGTCAACTCGACCTACCTGCGTATTCCTGAAGCCTCGAGAAACCGGCGCGCCATGGAAGCCGGAGCGACTTCCTCCAAGTAGAACTGTAAGCCACCCTTCGCGATTCGAACCGCCTTTTGCGGTTCCGCCAGCAGAGTGCGGCATTGCTCAACGCACTCTTCGATGGAACCGTAGAACATGATTTGCTCTCCACTCTTCGGCGCGACCAATGGCGAATACACCAGCTGCTCGGCCACGACGCAACGACCAGCACCCAGAAATTCCGGAAGACGCGCGCCGTTCGAGCCGTGGAGACCCGTCTCGGTCACTGCGATGAGGCAGCCTCCCATCGCACGGAGGTAGGAGCCGAAGTCGGCCCCAAGATTTGTCTGCAGTTCTGGGGACATCTCCCGAGCCACCGCACTCGGGATGATTCCGCCGACGAGGCGGTCACCGAGTGCGGACCGTAGGGCCCCGACCAACTCCACTCGGAAATGATTGAGTTGATTCGTGGTCCTGAAGTGTCGCGACGCAGTCTTACGAGGGTCCCAGAGACGCGTCTGCAGGAACACCCGCGGGTCGCTGGCGAGACGATCGTAGTCCGGAACCGGAAGCTCATGGGGATCAATCGCATAGCCGGAATGCGTGCGCGGCCGCACTCTGAGCACTAGGCTTTTCGCAAGGTCTCGGAGACGCTGTGCCCGATCCACCGATAGATCCGCATCCTTAAATCTGCGTAGGTACAACTGCAGCGCGTACCGACTCTTCTCAATCGTCGCCGGCAACGAGAGTCCCCACCGGACAATCTTGTGGCTGAGGGCCCGCGGAAGTTCCGGATATCCTGCCGGATCGGCGCTTCGCTTTACGTAGACGTCGCAGAGTTCAAGCGCTTCCGGCATCGCAATGTCAGGCCAGTCCATCATATCGTAGCATACAGTAACGGGAGGGCTCCCGTCGGCACGAAACGTCGCGAACATCGGGTTGCTGGCGTTAGGGAAGTGCCAGTCGCGTCTCGGGCAAAACGAGAGGCGTACCTCGCCGGTCTCGGCAAGATCGGTAAGCCCACGAAGCACACCATAGTGGTGGCGCGTTGTCGTCACATTGCTGATTGAAACCTCGACCAATGCGCGATCTCGCCTCACGAGGTCGCGGACTTGGTGACGGGGGCTGTTTCCAAACGCCCCAGCTCGCGGTGCCAGCGCAGATTCACTTCTCGACAAGGTAGCTCCAGCAGCGAGTACCACCGCGGTGTAGGGGTCCAACGGGAACTCGACTCGCGGTACATGGAAGCGATGCTGTAGGGCCTCCACGGGGGACGCGGGCAGGCGCGCCCGTGAGTAAATCACAGCGCCGAGCAACCCGGCCTGTTGGACAAAGCGCTCCTCACGCACCCCGAAGCTATCCGCCGTACCATCGGGATAACAGAAGACGGGCTCCGGCCTAACGCATTCTCGCTGAAGCACCGCCCAAGAAGACTCGATTTCCGCGCGAGCGCCGTCGTCGTCGAGTCGACTGAGTATCGGATGCGTGCGAGAGTGGGGGCCGAAGCGCACAAACTCCCCCTCTAAGCTGCGAACGTCGGCCCAGTCCAACGTCCGATATGCGCTAGGAGCACGCTCGGGACGGTCGACACCGAGGCACTGGCCGAGTGCCGCAATGAGCGCGCGCCGTGCAGTGTCTGTCACTTGCTTTGCGGTCGAAATCAGGAGATTCAGCGTCCGCACGCGTGCGCCCGGCGTGCCCAAGTCGAGCTTTAAGGAGCCGCCGAGTATCTCAATCTCGTAATGGTCAGCCCGAGCGCTCCACAGGAGCCATTCCAATTCGTCCCACCAGTACCATAGCCGTCCGCTGATTACGTCCGTGCTGAGAAATACCGTGACGGGGCAGCGCATCGCGTCGAATATCGGTGCCGCCAGTTCGGCGAAGTCTGCGTAGCCGTCATCAACCGTAAAGACGGCAGTTGGCCGCGTCACTCGGGCTCCCGTTGCGATCCGAGAGAGCAGCCCGCTGATGCTCTCGAAGGCGATTCCGGCGGCTCGCATCCGCTCCAAACCAACCCTTAGGGCGTTGACAGACGTACGGTCCCGTTGAGCCGAAGTCTTGGCAAAACGGTGGAGCATGAAGACCGTCGTCTCCGGCCTCCCCAGAAATCGCACGGAGCGAAGAAAGGCTCCTGAAACGAGGGGCTGACGCAACGACGCACGCGCCGCTCGAATAGCAAGGCGCCTCACTACCGCGCCGTCCACTAAATCAGTCGGCGCGCGAGGGCGCGCGCGAGAGATTCTGCAGACTGCCTCACTCCGGGAGCAGTAAGCCTCGGATAAAACAGGAGGTAGCGCTCCGGCGCAAGGTGCAAATCTACTGCCTCACGTAACCCCAGGCGCTCAACCGCTGCCTCGTTCACGTAAAGCAAGGCGTTTTGCCTGTACCAGAGAGGGATTTGGGGGTCATTGTACAGTCGTTTGCGAACGAGATCGAGTGGGAGATATCCCGCCATAGCGAAACGATGCGCCCAATAATCGGGCCACTGCTCGTTTAGATGTTGATTTCCCCCTTGAAACGGGACGGCAGCGGAGAACAAAACCACGTCGGAAAGCCGCGTGAGGTTCCGTACGAATCGGTCGGCACTACCGGGGCGCAGGTGTTCCGCCACCTCAAGACAGATCGCAAGGTCGAAGCGACGATCGGGAGCAAAGTCCCCGTTCAAGTCGGTCTCGACAAAGCTCTCTGTCGGAATGACCAGTCGGTCACGAGGCACCCATGGTCCGTCGATGCCGAGCACGGATTCGGCTCCTCCCTCGGCAAGCACGGATAGCCACGTCCCCACGCCGCACCCTATGTCCACCGCCGTTTTCACGGGTGGCAATGCTTTGGTGACGACTCCAAGTACCTGTTCGGCAGAGTACCGTGTCTTGTGATCACGTTCGGCGAAAAAGTCAGAGTTATACATCGGCCTCGGTCGGTTGTCCGCCAAGGGGCTGGCGGTAGTAATCCCGGTACCAGTCCACGAAGTGCGCGAGCCCATCGCCAAGGGTCGTGCTCGGGCGGAAGCCGATCTCGCGCTCAAGCGCTCCGACGTCCGCATGCGTTGCAGGCACATCACCGGGCTGCATCGGGAGCATCTCGCAAGTCGCCCTGACCCCCGTAACGTCTTCAAGGGTCGCAATGAACTCCAGTACGCTCACCGGACTGTCGTTCCCGATGTTGTACAAGCGGTGCGGCACACCATCTTCCCCGACCGGGACGGTGTCGGCAACGCGCAATACCGCCTCCACGATGTCATCAATGTAGGTGAAGTCGCGAAGCAACCGACCCTCGGCGAAGACCCGGATAGGTTGGCCGGCAAGCATTGCTTTCGTGAAAGAAAAGTACGCCATATCCGGCCGGCCCCACGGCCCATACACAGTAAAGAACCGAAGTCCCGTCGCCGGAATTCCGTACAGGTGGGAGTAGGCATAGGCCATCAGTTCGTTCGCCTTCTTGGTCGCAGCGTAGAGAGAAATCGGCCGATCCGCTCTCTCATCCTCTCGAAAGGGGGCGGTGGAACTGGCGCCGTAAACGGATGATGATGACGCGTACACTAGGTGACGGACGGCACTCGTACGGGCCAGTTCGAGGATGTTTGCAAATCCGACGAGGTTCGCGTCTACGTAAGCTGCGGGGTTCTCTGTGGAGTAGCGCACCCCGGCCTGCCCGGCGAGGTGGACTATGCAGGAGAACACATCAGATTCGGAGAGTAATTTCACCAGCTGGCGCTCTGCCAAGTCCATCTCAATGAACCGAAACTTCGGATAGCGCTCGAGAATCTGGAGCCGCGCATGCTTGAGGGCAGGATCATAGTACGCATTGAGGCTGTCCACGCCGAGCACGGCATCGCCGCGCTCGAGCAATCGCCGCGCAACGTGCATCCCGATGAACCCTGCCGCTCCCGTCACTAAGACGTCCATTTCCCCCCCTGAACTCGTCAGTCGCTCACTGCTACGCCGGAGATGCCCCTTTCAACCTAACAAAGGTTGCTCTCCGCTTCAACCGATTGCAATGGCTGGGCCCTCTCTGCCAATTATGAGTGAGACACCGATCCTCCCGAGCTCTTGTCAAGAAGTGTGTAAATAGCGTCAGGCGGCGCGTCTTGCTCGAGTGGGTGTGACGACGAGGCGGAGGCCGTCGCGGAAGGCGACGCCATCGTACACGGCGATGCAGAGTTCTGGAGCGTTCAGTTTGCGGAAGTGCTGCTCGACGACGAGCAAGGGTTTCCAGATGAGCGTCGTTGCGTTCTCGACTTTCTTGAAGCGCTTCGCCGCCGACGTCCGGAGTCGCACCGCCGCGAACGGGGATTCAATGACGTTCGTCGTGCGCCGATGCTTCCAGTGCGCCGCGGGAAACGGGTAGACTCAATGGGTCAACGCAACAGTGCTCCAAAGCGAAGCGCCGGCGTGTCGAAGTCCAGCGTCTTTCGAGGACGAGCATTCAGCTTGGCCGCGACCCGATTGAGATCGGTTTGCGTCAACCCTGCCATCGAGACGCCCTTGGGGAAATACTGCCGCAGGAGGCGATTGGTGTTCTCGTTGGTGCCACGCTGCCACGGGCTG
>Ga0163144_10011919_pt1 | contig 18338 bp, 12 predicted proteins | sample OliLak19BULKMAT1_FD_123175 | JGI IMG/M metagenome (GOLD analysis project Ga0163144, IMG submission 123175) | Freshwater microbial mat bacterial communities from Lake Vanda, McMurdo Dry Valleys, Antarctica - Oligotrophic Lake LV.19.BULKMAT1 | ecosystem: Environmental > Aquatic > Freshwater >... | reverse complement strand
TGGTAAAGCACCACTCCCATTAATGGCTACATTTTGGCTATGATAACTGGCAGTGAATACATTAATAAAAATGAGCGATAGTATAATTTTTTTCATAATGCAATATATTTAATGCTAAGTTAACTATTTTATAACATACCGTCAATTGTTACACTAATTTTTTTTGAAGTTTCACTCATTTTTAACCTAACTTTACCCAATTTAGATGTATTTTAACAATTATAATTTTTATTTATTTACTTTAAATATTAAAAATCAAAATTTTGCACATTTTGCAGAATTGATTCCAAATCAAAATACTAGCGGTTTACAGTTTTGCGTTTTACCTTATTTTAATGCGACAAAAAAAAAGTTAAAAGCATTTTTTTATGATTTAGAACCCGAACAACTTATAAAATTAAGCACTTTAAATTTTGTTGAAAACAAGCCCATAAATTTAATTCCAAAAATAACTAAAGTAGAATACATACAAAAAGTAAATCAGTTAAAACATCATATACAACAAGGTAAAATTTATGAAATAAATTATTGTATCGAATTTTTTGCCAACAATGTTGAACTTGATCCCATATCTGTTTTTATAAAATTACAGCAACTAACCAAAGCACCTTATTGTAGATTAGTAAAATTAAATGATGACTTTATTATTAGTGCTAGTCCTGAATTATTTTTAAAAAAAGAAAAAAATATACTTTATACCAAACCTATTAAAGGTACTATAAAACGTGGTAATACAGTAGAAGAAGATGAGCTCTTAAAACAAAAATTACAAAACAACACTAAAGAACGTACCGAAAACGTTATGGCTGTTGATGTTGCTAGAAATGATTTATCAATTATAGCAAAAAAAGGAACTGTTACTGTAAATAAATTATATAATATTGAAAGTTTTGAAACAGTGCATCAAATGGTTAGTACGGTAAGTTGCGAATTAAAAAATAATTTATCGTTTGAAGACATTATTACTGCCACTTTTCCAATGGCAAGTATGACGGGTGCACCAAAACATAGTGCAATGAATTTGATAAACGAGTTTGAGGATTTTGAACGTAATTATTATTCGGGTGCAATGGGAATTATTAAAGAAAATAGTGATTTTGAGCTCTCGGTAATTATAAGAAGTATATTTTATAACCAACAAACAAAACAATTAAGCATTTGCGTAGGAAGCGCCATTACGCATTTGTGCGACGCCGAAAAAGAATATGAAGAATGTTTATTAAAAGCCAACGCTTTATTGGTAGCTTTAAATGCTTTAATTAATAAATAGATAATATAACTAAAAACAATAATTTTTTACTGATTTTTAATATGCGAATAGGTAATTTATTAAATGTAATACTTAAAGCAAATTTAATTTTTGTAAAAGCTCTTTTACTTCCATATTGGGCTCTAATAAAAAAGCATTAATTCCACATTCGCCAGCACCTTTTATATGTTGAATTGTATCGTCGATAAAAATAGTTTCGGAAGCGACTAAATTATTTTGATTTAAAACAAATTCAAAAATCTCTTTACTAGGTTTACGCATACCAATTCGGCAGCTGTAATATAATTTATCAAAATAATCGGTAAAATGTTTTACGCCATGATTGCTATATAAATCATTTTCAAAATTTTTTATGTGCGGTTCGTTTGTATTACTTAATAAAAAGGTTTTATAATTTTGTTTTGCATCAACCAATGTATCTAAGCGGTGTTCTGGAATATCTAATAGCATTGCGTTCCAGGCATTTAGTAAATTTTCTGCATTACCTTGGTAATTTAATTTTAATTTTAATTCTGCAAAAAAATCATCACTACTTATTTTGCCAGTATCTAATAAATTAAATAAATCATTTTGTTTAGAGGCTGTGTAAACAGTTTCAAAATCAATATCGCAAAAAGCGTTGAATTCTGAAATAGTTTTTTGTACATCAAGATTTATAATGACGCCACCTAGGTCGAAAATAATATTTTTTATTCCATCCATAATAATTTTGTAAATATGCATAAAATATCTACTTTTGTACCCCTAATTATTTTAACAAATAGTTAAATTGTTTTGATAATTTTGGGATAGATTAGATAAAAAAGGGAAATTTTTGCTCCTATAGCTCATTCGGTTAGAGCAACTGACTCATAATCAGTAGGTGCCTGGTTCGATTCCAGGTGGGAGCACATTTAAAAATTATAGCACTATTACAATTATAAAATTATATAGTTAACTAAGCGTATTAATTAAAAGGGCGTGGTTAATTTAATTTTAATACTAGATACGATTTAAAAAAAATTATAAAACGTACATTTAATTTAAATCTTTACCCCAATAATACACACGTCATCAACTTGTTCTAAACCACCTTTCCAACTTTCGAAGGCGTTATCTAAAATTATTTTTTGCTGTGTAAGTGGTTTGGTACTATTTTTTAAAATTAAATCTTTTAAATTTTTGAACTTAAATTTTTTTCCTTTTTGGCCACCAAATTGGTCGGCATAACCATCGGTTAGTAAATAAATTAAATCGCCTTTATGTACATCAATACTGTTTAGTTCAAATTTTTTACCTTCGGCAGTATGCCCTCCAATTGAAAATTTGCTAGGCTTATAATCAATCATTTGACCATTACGAATTAGCAGTAATGGGCGTTGTGCACCTGCGTATTCTAATTTATTTTGATTTTTATAGTAGGTACAAAGAGCAATATCCATTCCATCATTGGCCGAACTTTCAGAACTTTTTTTAATTAGTTGAATTAATTTTTCGTCGATTAAATTTAAAGCATTTTCTGGGCTACAAACTTTACGATCGTTAATAACTTTGTACATAATTTCGCTACAAATTAAACTCATAAAAGCGCCTGGTACGCCATGACCAGTGCAATCGGCAGCAGCAAATACTGTTATATCTTCTTTAAAGTGTTCAAACCAATAAAAATCGCCACTTACAATATCTTTTGGTTTATATAAAATAAAACTTTCGCTAAAGTTTAAATTAAATTCTTCAATATTTGGGGCAACAGCTTGTTGTATTTTTTTGGCATATTTAATACTATCGGTAATATCTTTATTTTTTTCTTCAATAATGGCTTTTTGTTTAGATACTTCGAAAGTACGCTCGTTAACTTTATCTTCGAGGTTTTGGTAAAGATTTGCATTATCTAAAGCAATACCTACCGATACTGCTAAGTTTTTTAAAATATTAAAGTTATAATCGCTGTAGGCATTTTTTTGAAAACTTTGAACAGTAATTACACCAATAATATTATCTTTTGAATAAAGGGGTAAATATAATATGGAAGCCGAGTCATAACCTGAAACTGGCACTTGTATCCCTTTTATGTATTTTAAATATTCAACCGAATAATCATTAATAAATAATTCTTTTTTATTGGTAAAACAATGAGCTGCCAATCGGTTAGGGTCGTTAGCTGAATAAGAAAAATCTTCCATTAACTGATTGTTTTCAATAAAGCCTTTAAACTCTAAATGTTTGTTAAGAGGATTGTATATACCAATACCAAACATAGTAGCATCCATTAACTTATTTATATTTTTATATACTTTATTGTTAATTGTTTCAACCGATAAGGATGAACTTATTTCTTCGGCTATTAGACTTAATAATCTTGTATCGTTGTAATTTTTTTCAATTTCTAAGGTGCGTTCTTTAACTCTATTATCTAAATTATTATACAACGAGGCATTATCTAAAGCAATAGCTGCATAAACAGCAAGGCTTTTTAAAACTTGTAAATGATAATCAGTATATGCATTTACCAAAAAACTTTGCACGGTAATTACACCAATTTTTTTATCGTTACTGGTAACAGGAACGTAAATTATAGATTCGGTGTTTTTACCAGGAATTGAATGGCGAGTAAGATTTGTTTTTTTAATATACTCTTCGGTAAAATTTAAAATTACGTGCTCGGTTTGGGTTAAATAGCATTTTACTGCTGGGCGCTGTAAATCGTTAATTAAAGAATAATAATAATCTTCTAAAATTTCGCCATTTTCAATAACTCCAGTAAAATTAATTTGCTGTGTTTGTGCATCGTAAATACCAATTCCAAACATGGTGGCATCCATAATTTTATTTACACTATTATAAACTTTGCCAATAATTTCGCTTATAGAAAAAGTACTAGTAATATCCTTCCCAATTTCGTTAAGCAAACGCGTATTTTGGTAACTTTTTTCAATTTCTTCTTTCTGACTTACAACTTCTAAAGTACGTTGATTTACTTTCTCTTCTAAGTTTTGATATAGGCTTGCATTATCTAAAGCAATACCAATAGAAACGGCTAAATTTTTTAAAATATCAACTTGATATGCAGAATACGAATTTTTAACGAGACTTTGAACAGTAATAACACCAATTATTTCGTTTTTAGAATATAACGGAAGGTAAATAATAGATTGGGTATCATTGCCAATTACAGGTTTCCGCTCTAAGGTTATAAATTTTTTATGTTCAGTAATAAAATCTGCAATAATAATTTCTTTTTTATTATTAAAACATACTGATGCCAAACGATTTTGGTTATTTAAATCAACGGTAAAATTATCCAACAATTCATCACTTTCGCGATAACCGCTAAATAATAAAAGATTAGTTTGAGAGTTTAAAATTCCAATACCAAAACCATCAGCTTTCATTAATTGATGTATGTTTTTGTAAACCGACGAAATAATTGTTTCGATTGAAAGCGATGAACTTAATTCTTTGGCAATTTCGCCCAATAATCGGGTATCATTATAATTTTTTTCAATTTCAACAGTACGTTCTTTTACACGCGCCTCCATATTTGTATATAACGAGGCGTTATCAATTGCTATAGCTGTATATACAGCTAAACTTTTTATAAGCTGTAGATGGTAATCGTTATAGGCATTTGCAATATAACTTTGAACAGTAATTACACCAATTTTTTTATCGTTTATAGTAACAGGAACGTAAATAATTGATTCAGTTGCATCGCCTTGTAAGGCTATTACATCGGTTATTATATTCGTTTTAATAAACTCTTCACTAAAGCTGTTTATTACATAATCTTGCTGATTAGAATAGCACCAAACGGCAGGACGTTCAAAATTATTTAGGGTATAAAAATAATCATCTAAATTTTTACCATTTTCAATAACGCCGCTAAAGTTAATTCTTCGGTTTACCTTATCATAAATACCAATACCAAACATAGTGGCATCCATTAATTTGTTAACGCTATTGTAAACTTTACTAATAATTTCTTGTATTGAAAAAGTACTTGAAATTTCGCGACCAATTTCGCTTACAAGGCGTGTGTTATCAAATGTTTTTTCAATTTCTTCTTTTTGTTTTGTAACTTCTTTGGTGCGGTCTTTTACCTTATCTTCCATATATTGGTACAGGTAAGCATTTTCTAAGGCTGTGGCTGTATAGGTGGCAAGGGTTTTTAAAATATCTAAGTGTTGCTGTTCGTATGCAAATTTTTTAAAACTTTGTACTGTAATTACGCCAATTAATTTTTCGCCCAATTGCATTGGTGTAAATAAAAGCGAATTAGTCATATTGCCGCTAACAACCCTTATTTGTTTTACATATTTTTTATATTCGTTAACATTATCGTTTATAAAAATATCTTTTTTATTTTTTATACACCAAACCGTGTAGTTATCTTCATCTGTTAAGGGCACTGACGCTACATCGGTTTCAGCGGTACCATTTTCAATTTCATATTTATAAAGCACTGAGTTTATTTCTGGCTGATAAATACGAACACCAAAACAATCGGCTGGCATAATTTCGCTAATTGAACGGTGTAATTTTTTAAATATTTTACCAAGATTTAAACTAGAGGTAATTTCTCTACCAATTTCGCTTACTTTTTTATTAACCTCATAGGTATTTTGTAATTCGGCTGTACGCTTATACACAATGGCTTCTTGCCCTTGGTACAATTTTGCATTTTCTAAAGCAATGGCAGTGTAAGTGGCAATATTTTTAAAAATATTTACATGAAAATTACTGTACGCATTGTTATTAAAACTTTGAACTGTAATAACACCCAAAATGGTATCTTTAAATTTTAAAGGAAGATATATTAATGAAGCAACACTTTTTCCAGCTTTTGGCTGAGTACTAACTTTAATATATTTATGAATGTCTGTTTGAAAATTATTAATAATAATTTCTCGATTATCGTTAAAACAAACTGCTGTAAGGCGATTGGTATCGGTTAAATCGTATTTAATATTGGTAAACGTTTCTTCGCCCTCAATATAAATTGGAAAAAGAATGATATTATCTTCTGGTTTAAACAAGCCAATTCCAAAGCCAACGGCATCCATTAAACCATTTACGCTTTTGTATACAGTATTTACAATGGTTTCAACCGAAAGACTCGATATAATTTGCTGACCTACCTCGCTCATTAATACCAAACTATCCGAAAAACTTTGAAGTTCTTTAGCGCGTTCTTCTAAAATTGCTTTTTCGGCTTGCGAGTGTAATAGTTTATTTTGAGTTTCAACACTTTTTACTACTTGATTACTTTTTTCGGTTATTACTTCGTCTTTATATTTCGAGTATTTTTTATAATAATCAATTGCTTTCTCAAATTGGTTTTGTGTTTCGTAAATCTGCCCCAGTTTTTCACAAGCCTTATAAGCGCCTTCTTTATTATTAATTTCTAAAGAAAGTTGGAGAGATTTAATCAAATTTTCTATAGCTTTATTGTACTCTTTACTTTGTAAAAAAAACACACCAACATTTAATAATGAAATTACTTGTCCTGGTTTAAAACCAATTTCTTCGCGAAGTTGTAAACTTCTATTAAAATTTATTAAGGCTAATGTTGGATTGTTTAGTGCGGCGTAGGTTCTACCTAAGCCATCAATAGCAAAAGCTTCAACTTGCTTATTGCCTAATTCATTACTAATTTTTGCCGACTTTAAATAATAATCTAAAGCCAAATGATCATCTTTCTTATTATAGTATGCTTCGCCAATACCATCTAAAACCTTAATGTAAATATCTAAACAATTGTGTTTTAAGCATAATTGTTCACTTTCTAACAAAACATTAAGTGCTTTATCATTTTCATTAATACGGTAATAAATGGTGCCTAAACCATTTAAACCATCTGCCATGCCTATTTCGTCGTTAATTTCTTTGCTTAAATTATAGCAACGGTTATAAAATTTTATAGATGAATCATAATCAGAAATATAACTAAAATTAGCCCCTAGATTGTAATTAACAGCTGCTTGATTTTTTTTATCGTCGAGTTCTTTATATAATTCAAGCGCCTCAAAACTATCATCTAAAGCTTGGTTATTATTAGAAACCCAAATATTTGCAGCACCAAGTGTTTTTAAAGCATCGGCAATACCTTTTTTATAGTTATTTTTTTTAGCAAACTCTAAAGCTTCATTACTTAATTTAATTGCCTTTAAAGGGTCTTTACGATTAATATCCCACGCACTTTCATTTAAATCGTTAATAAATTTCATCGAAAATTCCCCTATATTCAAATTCGTCATAACTGTAAGCCATAAATATAGTTTTTTGTAATTAAAATTGCAATTATTTTGAAAAACAAGTAATTATTTATATATTTGAATATCAAACATATACAATTGTCAGCATACCCAACTATTTTTGGTTTTGTAACGTATGATTAAAGTATAGTATTTAAACTTATGAATATTCAGCCTCAATTGATACAATTGTGTATTAAGCACGACCGTAAGGCTGAGTATGATTTATATAAACAAATTTATAGCTATTTAATGAGCATTTGCGTTCGTTACAGCCGTGATACCGACACAGCAAACGAATCGCTTAATTTAGGCTATTTAAAAATTTTAACCAATTTACAAAGTTATAAACCCGAAGTGCCTTTTAAAGCATGGATAAGGCGTGTAATGGTAAATACCTTAATAGACGAATACCGTAAAAATAAACGGCAAAAAGAGCATGTAACTTATGTTGAAGAATATTATGATAATAGTGATTATTCGGAAGTAAACGAAGCTTTAAGTAAAATTAGTTGTGAGCAAATACATAAATTAATAAATGAGTTACCTAATGCTACTAAAGAAGTTTTTAACCTGTATGTAATAGATGGCTATACCCATAAAGAAATTGGCGGACTACTTGGTATTAGCGAGGGAACTAGTAAGTGGCATTTAAGCGAAGCGCGACAAAAACTAAAACTAAAAATTGAACAACAAACATTATCAACAATATAAAAATAAAAATCCATGAGTTTTGAGGAGCAATTTGATAAAATTTTAAATAATAAACTAAACGAATCTGATTTTCCGTTTGATGAAAACAATTGGGAAAAGGCCAAAAATTTAATAGAAGCGAACCGCGTTGTGCCAACTAATAAAAGTAAAAACCTTTTGTTTTTTGGCTTAGCATTTATTGGTATTTTAAGTTTAGGGGTGTTTGCTTATTTTCAATTAAATAACACAGCAAGTAATGTTGTCGTTGTTACAAATAATACTTATAATGATAAAAATTCTAATCTGCAAAGTTTTAACGATGAAGGTAAAGTTACTTCTAATACATTAGTAGAAAATTCTAACACTAAAATTATAAATTTAAATAATAATAATCTTAAAGCAGAAATTGTAAACGATAAAAAATCAGCTTTAAATTTAAAACAAGAAACATCAAACGCAATTATAGAGAATAAAAACACTAGTTCAGAAACTAATAACTCAAACGTAACTGAAACAAATTCTTACAGCGAAACTACAAATTCTAAAAATAAGAGTGAAAGTACAAATTCTAACACAAATAAAAACACAACTAATTCTTTGCCCACAAACACGTCTTCTAATAATTCTCAAAACAAACTAATTGCAATTAATAGTAATAATGCAATTAATGGAAATAGAATGGGAAATTATAATTTCAAAAATAAATCGTTTCAAAAAAATAACACAAAAATTTCGAGTAAAATAAATCCAATAATTTCTAAAAAAGAAAATAATTCTGATGAAGTAAGAAAGGATGATAAAAATTTAGAAATTACTAGTACTAATGAAGAATTATTAATTTACCAACCATTAAATAGTAAAGGCTTTGGCATTAATCAAACACAATTAAATAATGAATGCAAGCCAACCAATGCTAATGTTTTAGCTATTTATGATAATGATTATTATAAAAACACAAAATCTAAATTTAATTTTTTAAATATTGAAGTAGGAACAACTTATTTACTAGGTTGGAATTCAGCAAATAATAATAGTAAAGATGCTGTAGGTTTAAATTATTATGCAGGTTTAAATTATGGCATATACATTAACCCAAAAACCTCAATTAGCGCAGGTATCCAAGGCTTTAATATTAGTAATATTAAGCAGTCGTTTTACACTGCAACCAAAACATTATACGATTTTGGTTCTACAGGCTCGTTTACAAATATTATAACAAATAGTATGTATTATGTTGCCATTCCAATTAAAATAAATTATGCCTTATCGCCAATTAGTAAAATTGGTTTAGGGGTAAATACAGCTTTTTTAGTAGGTGGAAGGAATACAATAGAAAGTTATAATTTATTTGATGGTGTAAAAACAAATGCTACTAGTACAACTAACAAAGGGTATTATGAAGGCGTAAACACTAAAAACATTACATTAAGCGCACTTTACACCCGTAAACTAACCAAGCGTTTTGCTCTTAATGGCGAGTTTATGTATGGTTTAAGCGATGTATATATTAATACTAAAAACAATGTAACTAAACAAAATACTGTTGGTTTTAAATTAGGTTTAATAATTACATTACTAGATAAATAAAAGAATGAAAAAATATATACTGTATTTAATTTTAATGTTTAGTATTTGCTTTACATCATGTAAAAAAAATGCTTTGCCTAAAGATGAAGACTTAACCCAAAATCCCGAATTTTATTTTAAATGCGTGGTAAACGGCATTGCCATTAATTTACAAGCAGGCGTAAATAATTATTATATGTTTTCGAGCCACAAGTACGATTCGTTAACTAACATATATGGTTATAGAGGTGATTTAAAACAAAAAGATTGCGCATCAAATTGTTTTTATGGTATATCAATACAAATTAACGATTGTAAATCATCTGCACCAAATGCCCCAATGAAGCCTGATAGTGCTTTGTATGTTGGCAGCTATCAATTCAATGATGGCGTTTTAGCACCACTTTATTATACTGCTAACCTTTACTCAAGTTACAATAATATCTCTGCAAGTAAATTTAATTGGATTACTAGCGATGCTATAACCACGCAAACATTGCAACAAGTAAGTAAAACATATAAAGCAAATACCACACAAAATATTACCTTAAATATAAATGATACTTCTATAAATTGTTCAACTTCTCATAATAATAGTTTTAAAATTGGTAATCCTTTACAAGCAAATATATATGCTGTGCGCGATCAACCTATAAACGCTTTAAAATATACTTTTGGTTGTAATATCACATCTGGAACAAGCTCAAATACCTCTTATTCGTATCAGTGGGATTTTGGTGATGGAAGCCCTATTTCTTACCTAACAAATCCATCTCACGCCTTTAACTCGCAAAATTATTATCGTACAAAATTAACTTTAGTAACTTCCGATGGCAGTGTTACAAATACTTGTACCACTTATTATCAAGTAGCTTGTTTTACACCAACTGTTTGTAATGCAAATTACAACGCTTTTTTTACAGGTATTCCAAACCCAAACGGCTATTCTGCAATAAAAATAAATATAATCGATTCGCAAGGTGTAGAATATTCTTCAGCTTCAATAAACCAACCAAATGATAATAATTTTGAGATAATTTCGGTTGAAAATTATAAACCAAACGAGCAAGGCAATTTTACTAAAAAATTAAAAATTAAATTTAATGCGAAGTTAATTAACGGCAATAATACTTTAACTATAAATAACGGCGAGGCTGTAATTGCTGTTTCTTATAGATAAAATATTGTTAAATAAAATGTAATTTTACGCTTATAAAAAATGAGCGGACAATTATTTATAATTCCTACACCTATTGGTAATTTGCAAGATATTACCTTAAGAGCAATAAATACCCTAAAAACCGTTGATTTAATTTTAGCGGAAGATACACGAACTACTATCTTTTTATTAAAACATTTACAAATTGAAAAGCCTTTAAAATCTTATCATCAGCATAACGAACACAAAATTTTAGAAGATTTAATTACCCAATTAGAATCAGGTAAAAACATTGCCTTAGTTTCTGATGCAGGTACACCAGGCATAAGCGACCCAGGATTTTTATTAATTAGAGAAGTTATAAAAAATAATATAACTGTAATAAGTTTACCTGGCGCTACAGCATTTGTACCTGCACTTGTAAATAGTGGCTTGCCATGTAACGAATTTAGTTTTTACGGATTTTTACCGCAAAAAAAAGGTAGACAAACAAAATTGAAATTATTAACACTTGAGGAAAAAACATTTATTATTTACGAATCGCCATTTAGATTAATAAAATTATTAGAAGAATTAAAACAACATTTAGGTGGCGATAGATTAGCTGCCGTATCGCGTGAACTTAGCAAATTATTTGAAGAAACAAAACGCGGCACCTTAAACGAACTATTATTTTATTTTAATTCAAAAACAGTTAAAGGCGAAATTGTGGTGTGTGTGCAAGGAAATAAAAATATAGATACTATTAGCGAAGATGAGTAAAAATCATGATATTGGGGCTCCTCCAGGAACATTATTTTATAATGGTGAAGAAACCAATCAGCGCATAAAAATAACTTTAATTGAGTTTAACGAAAGTGAATTTTTTGAAGAAGTTTTTTACGATTTATCAGATTGCATAATGCATGTTAAACCTAATATGGTTAAATGGATTAATGTTGAAGGTGTGCATAATCTATCTTTAATAGAAAAAATAGGTAAGCTTTACAACTTGCATCCATTAACATTAGAAGATATTGTACATGTTGACCAACGCCCGAAGTTTGAAGAGTTTGACAATTATATCCTCACAATAATGCGAATGATTAATTATGATAACGAAGTTAATTCAGAACAATTATCAATTGTATTACTAGATAACACCGTAATTTCTTTTCAAGAACCGCACGGTGGCGATGCTTTTGATATTATACGCAATCGCTTGCGCCAAGCAAAAGGCAGAGTGCGCCGTTTGGGTGCCGATTATTTGTTTTACGCGTTAATGGATGCAGTTGTAGATTGTTACTTTACCGCCATAGAAAAAATTGGCGATAAAGTGGAAGGGATTGAAGAGGAGATAATGAACGAACCTAAAAAAGAAAGCTTAAACCAATTATACAGGTTAAAACGCGAAGTTATTTTTTTAAGAAAACAAGTGTGGCCCTTGCGCGATTTAATTGCAAATTTAATTAGAAGCGAAACTTCTTTAATAACACCAAGTACCGATTTATTTTTAAGAGATATACAAGATCATAGCACCCGTATTATTGATACTGTTGAAACTTACCGAGATTTACTAAGCGGCATTATGGATATTTATTTGAGTACCAACGCCAATAAAATGAATGAAGTAATGAAAGTATTAACAATTATGAGTAGTATTTTTATTCCCGTAACATTTATTGCTGGCGTTTATGGAATGAATTTTGAATTTATGCCTGAATTAAAATCGCCGTTCGGATATGCCGTAATTTGGGCCGTAATGCTTACGGTAATTATTTCACTTCTTATTTATTTTAAAAGAAAAAAATGGATGTAATTTTATAAAAAATTATTATATTTATTTTAAAATTAAATAATATTGAATGTATTTTCAAATATTCCATTTTTTAAAATTTGTATTCCATTTATTATAGGCATTTTAATTGCACTTAATTTATCTAGGAATTTAATCTCTTTAGCAATTGTTTGCGTCTGTTTTTTGATAGTATTTAGTTGGTATTTTTTTCAACTTAAAAATAGTAAACAAAAATTTGTATATGTTTTTTTAACAGATATTTTTATGTTGAGTTTAGGTTTTACACTCACCGTTAATTCTCAAATAAAATATAATCAACAATATTACGGTAATTTTTTAAAAACAACGCAAGCTCAAACTTTTATTGGGGTAATAGATGATTTACCAATTGAAAAAGAAAAATTTTATAAATGCTCAGTTAAACTATTAGAGCTAAAAACGGATAGTAATTTTAAAACTATTAAGGGACAAACAATTTGTTACATTAAAAAATCTTCAACAAAAAATATACCTAAAGCGGGTGAAACTTTTTTATTTAAAAGTAATGTTACTGATATACCGCCCCCACTAAATCCTTATGAATTTGATTATAAAACTTATTTAAGTTATCGTAATATTTACCATACATTTTTTGTTGATTCGCTTTGTTATCAAACTATTCCAAATCAAAATAATTTATCGGCTATTTGGCAGTTTGGTTTAATCGTTAAAGGTAATGTTATTTCTATTTTACGAAATTCAAATTTATCACAAGATGCCTTTGCTATTTGTGCTGCGCTAATAACTGGTTACGATGATGAAATTAGCAAAACCACTATGACAGCCTTTAGTAAAACAGGTACTTTGCACGTACTTTCTGTTTCGGGTTTGCACACAGGTTTAATTTTTTTAGTGTTAAATTTTTTATTTGATTTAATTGATAGAAAAAAGAAATATAAGTTTATTCGATTTTTTTTAATAACTATTTTTTTATGGTTTTTTGCTTTGTTAACAGGTTTTTCGGCACCAGTTTTACGCGCCGTAATAATGTTTAACTTATTAGGTGTTGGTAAATTATTTTTTAGACCAAGTTCAAAAAATCAAATAAATATTTTATTAGTTTCGGCATTTATGCTTTTAATTTACAACCCACTTTATATAAATGATATTGGTTTTTTACTCAGTTATTTTGCTTTGTTTGGCTTATTATATTTTCAACCAAAAATTTCAGAACTGTGGCAACCTTCTAATAAAATTTTAAATTCGGTTTGGCAAAGTAGTTCAGCATCATTAGCAGCTACACTTTCAACGCTCCCAATAACTTTGTACTTTTTTCATCAATTCCCATTGTGGTTTTTGCTATGTAACATAATTGTTGTACCAGCAACCTTTGTATTACTTTTATTAGCGGCATTGTTATTAATTAAATTAAAATTTGTAAGTGTGCTTATCAATTTTTTAATGTATTGGTTAATAAAGTTTATTAATTTATTTGGTCAATCAAACAGTAGTATCGAATTAATTGACTTTAAAAGCATAGATATTATTTTTTTAACTTTACTTATTATATTTTTTACGTTAAGCCTAACAAAACGCTCATTTAAATTGGTATTTGCTTCGTTTATAATTATTATTTGTTGGCAATTAGTTTGTATTTTTTATACCTACGAAAGTAAAAGCAAAAGCTTAATTTCTGTTTATCAATTAAATAAATACAGCACTGTGGCTTTAAAAAATACTTACAGGGTTTTGGTAAATCAATTAGATACTTCTAATTATAATTTTCACATTAAGCCGCATTTTACAAGTTTTAATAATCCTATTGTAAAAATTGAAAATTATAATTTTATTAATTATAACGATCTGAATTTATTACTGCTTAACAAAAAAAACTTCTTCCCTGTTGTTAATTTTAAAATAATAACAACATTAATAATTTCAAACAATTTTAAATTAAACGAAGATTATTTACAAAATTTTACACATTTAAAACAAATTGTGGTTGATGGCTCAAACAGCAATTATACGGTAAATACTATCGAAAAATTATGTAATAAATTTACATTTCCATTTTACAACACAAAATTAAATGGAGCTTATATAATTAACTTGTAATTTATTAGGCAAAATCTAAAAAAAATAAAATTTAAGTTTATAAATCACTTCTAAAATAAGAAATTTTAATCCATTCACTCACCCAAAATACCATTTCACCCTCACAAATTATATTTTCACTCATTTTAACAAAATTTTTTGTAACTGATAATCAATCACTTGATTATAATGTTAATGTTATTTGAAATTTTGATGTAACCCTAAGCCTCACTTTTGCTTATAAGTAGGTAATGTACAAATCAACAGCAAATATGACAGTTAACTCACATTATCATCACACAGGTAGTCAGCTTAATGAAGAGTTAGTAATTATTGAAGCTGCTAAACTAAATCCTGAGCGCTTTGGACCGCTTTATGACAAATATTATAAACAAATATTTAATTACGTTTATCAGCGTATGGATTGTAAAGATACCGCCTTCGACCTTACCAGCCAAGTATTTTTAAAAGCCTTAAGTAATATACAAAATTACCAATTTAAGGGCGTACCTTTTGCAAGTTGGTTGTACCGCATTGCTCACAACGAGTTAATGCAGTTATTCAGACATATAAAAGACAAACGTTCAATTAATGCCGACATTGGCGATTTGAGATTTATTTGTGAAGAAAACGAAGAGCCTTTTTTTGAAGATTACATTCCTGCCATAAAAAAATTAATTGCAGAGTTAAACGAAGATGATTTACAATTAGTGGAAATGCGATATTTTGAGAAACGACCTTTTAAAGAAATTGCCGAACTGTTGAATATTACCGAAACTAATGCAAAAGTAAAAATGCACAGGGTTATTGAAAAATTAAGACACGAAATTAAAAAACTGAAAATATAAATTATGCAACCAAAATTTAATATCAATCGCCCTAAAATTAGTGATGATGAAATTAATAGACACAAGAACTTTGAACAATTAGTTAAGCAATTTAAACAACAAAGTATACATAAAGCCAAACATGATAAAAGTTGGTGGAAAAGTAAAAAAGTTCGATACACGTCAGTTATATCAGGTGTTACCGTAATTTGTACTATATCTTACTTTGCATTATTTACTAAATTAAATACAAATAAATCGAATGAAAAAATAATTACTCAAAATAAAGAGGTCGAAGGGATTGAAAAGACTGAAAGGATAAAAGGGATTAAAGACACTAAAAATGTAAAATTTATTAATGCACCGTCAACTAAAATTGTAATTCCTTATACCTCTTATAAAATAAATAATGTTAAGGGCGGTGAAATTAATCACCCAACATCTTCAAAAATTAAAATTCCAAAAAATAGCTTTATTGATAAAAGTGGTAAAGACATTGTTGGAGATGTAACTATTGAATACCGTGAGTTTCACGATATTGGCGATGTAATTGTAAGTGGTATTCCTATGGATTACGACAGCGCTGGCATTAAACGAAATTTTGAAACTGCTGGTATGTTTGATATTAAAGGCACGCAAAATGGTGAACCTATTTTTATAAAATCAGACAAAATTTTAAAAGTCGATTTAGCATCTATTACCGATGAAAAAAAGTTTAATCAGTATTTTTTAGATACAGTTAAAAAAGGTTGGAAGTACCTCAAGAAAGATAATTTTGATACTCATCAAATAACAAATAATCAAAAAAAAAATATAAGTCAGTCTGAGCGTAGTCGAAAATTGTTAGATGAAAATCCAAAACTTTCTTATATAAAAAATCAAATCGAAGTTATCATTCCAAAAAAAATAGACAGCGTTAAAATTGTTTACACAAAAAAAGTTGAAACTTTACCTAAAGCTAAAGAGCCTTTTAAACCTAGTAAATCAAGTGGCAGGCAAACATTTCAATTAGATGCTGATAAAAAAGAATATCCAGAATTAGCAGCTTTTGATAATATTTTATTTGAAATTGGTTTAGAAAATAAAAATTACACCAAAGAAATGAGCGACATTACTTGGACAGACGTAAAAATTAGCGATGGGCCTGCAAAAGGTAAAAATTATTTATTAACTTTAATGTATCTTAAACGTACTGAAAAATTAATTGTTTACCCAGTTTTAAACGGTAAAGATTTGGATAAAGCACAGCAAAATTACCAGCAAAAATTTAAGGATTACGAAAGTTTAGTTGAAAAACGTAAAGCTGACGAAGAAAAATTAATGGCTGAATTAAAAGCAAAGCAACTGGCTTATATTGTTGGAATTAAAATAAAGCAGGAAGAATATGATAAAGAAGTATCTCGTTTACAAATCCAAATGAAGCTGCAACAACAAAGCGAATTGGCTGGTGAATTTAATAAAATAAGTAATACAACAAAAGCCCGTCGTGTGTTTCAAATTTCTAATTTTGGTATTTTTAATTCCGACTGTCCGCATCAACAACCACAAGGAGCAACGGTTCTTCCAATATTTGTAAATAATACAACCACTTTTTTTCCAGATTTAATATACGTTGTTGAACATAATTCTAAAACAGTTTTTACCTTGAGTTACGAAAATAATTATAAATTCAATTATAATCCTTCTAACCTATATTCGATGGTAATTTTTAGAAATAACAAATTATATATTTGTAGTAAAGATGCTTTTAAAACCACTACAAATAAAGATTCTAATAAATTTAATGTTAAAGAATTAGAAAACAACGGCGATAATTTAGTTGACTTTAAAAAAGCATTGGAGATATAAAAACAATAATATGAAAAAATTAATTCTACTTTTTTTATGCGGACTGTTTTTCGCATTTTCATTTAAAAAAACAAAACAATTTGTTCCTCCTGGTACTGTACAAATAAAAGATACCTTGTTTGCCGATAAAGCCGAAATTTCAAATTTTAGTTGGATAGAATATGAATTGTGCACTGAAATTAAATATGGAAAAATGTCTCTTGAGCATATTGCTACCCTTCCTGATACTGCCGTATGGCGGGATAAAATGTCGTTAAATGAGCCTTATGTTAAATATTACTATCGTCATCCCGCTTACAGAGATTATCCAGTTGTTGGTATCAGTTATGAGCAAGCCCAAGCATACTGTAAATGGCGCACGGAAAGAGTAAAATATTTTTTATCAATTAAAAAAGATTTTAAAAACCAAAACTTTAAATATCGTTTGCCAAATAAAGAAGAGTGGGAGTTATTAAGTAGTAACGGTGCAGAGGTTTTGGGCAATAACAGAAAAAGTAAAAAAGGTGAAGTGAAGTTTAATCATCGTTGGATAACAGACAGTATTAGCAAGGTTTATTTAAAAAAAAATAATTCATATACAGATGTAACGGTTTCAAGTTATTCATACGCGAAAAATAATTTTGGTATGTTTTGTGTTTTTGGTAATGTTTCAGAAATGGTTTCAGAAAAAGGCATTAGTAAAGGTGGCAGTTGGCGCAATACATTAGAAGAATGCAGGGCAGGAAAAGATTTACCCTATTCAAAACCTACCGCTTGGTTAGGTTTTAGGTGCGTTTGTGTTGTAAATAAATAGTATAAATATTCTATGCGTTTTATTTTATTTCTTTCTTTTTTAATACCCTTAAATAGTTTCTCGCAAAATGTTACTACAAAAATTGATGGCATTTTTAGT
>Ga0163144_10011918_pt1 | contig 18340 bp, 8 predicted proteins | sample OliLak19BULKMAT1_FD_123175 | JGI IMG/M metagenome (GOLD analysis project Ga0163144, IMG submission 123175) | Freshwater microbial mat bacterial communities from Lake Vanda, McMurdo Dry Valleys, Antarctica - Oligotrophic Lake LV.19.BULKMAT1 | ecosystem: Environmental > Aquatic > Freshwater > Lake... | reverse complement strand
CGGGCAATGAGGGGTGGCTGTTCCACATCGAGTGTCTTTTAAAGTTTCTTTCGAAACAGTATCGGGTTACCGCTGGCTGTAGTTTACCCTAATGATACTAATCTTTGAGTTAATAATAATGATATAAAAGCAATCAGAATCCAACTTTTGACAGGCAAAGAGCTGATTTACAAGCGACGAGATGCACTGTGACCGAACAACGAGTGAGTATTTGCAGTTTGTTCTGTTTGGTTTGTTGCTGCGGATGGCTGTGGTTAGCAATCGAGTTTGCGTGGCTAACTCCGGACTATTCTTATTTGATATAAAAGCAATCAGAAGCCAACGTTTGCCAAGCAAAGATGAACTCTAAGGCTCTCAAATGATGACAAAGACCACACAATGTGGTGCGCGCGGTACTTTGTTGTCGCTTGTTGTCTAGTTTAAACGCTGTTCTTGTCATGGTGTTTGTATGGTAACCCCAGCCTTATTTTTTGCTTTCCGAATGAAAATGTCAATAGGTCATAATATGATGTCATGTATAGGATCATAGTGTACAAGTCTACCGAATACGTGGCATCCAACGAGAACCACACGTCAAACGAATGTGCTGAACTCCTGAGGGTGGAAGCAGGTTGGCTGTTTGCAGCGTTGCCACAACAATACTGCCACAACTATATCATCATGCACATGCATGCTTCTTTGAATGATGAATGAAGCAAACCATCGAAATCAATAATTCATGACTGTGTTGTCGTACAAACTTTCATATTAGCCAGCAGATAGATGACTAGGAGTTTCCGCCATCATATCTTACTCATACTGTAACGCACAGACCGACCATGGCAAAAGCCACGTTGCAATCTGAAGACGATTCACTGCCCGGCTGCGAAAGGCTGGGCAAGCTGTTGTTTCTACAGTTAGACCCAACTTTGCGAAATCTCTTGACTGTACTGCAGCATCACCAAGACCTTACTGAAGCTTCCTGCCATGTTTCACATGAGACGGTTTCTGGAGAGTCATGTGTAGGTGCAAGTCTAACAACGGGGGCCACCAATGGCAGTGTCTCCTCGCAACATCAAAAGATATCGCCACAAGTTATCACGGATCTTTATTTGGAACCAGAGGAACGTGTTCTAGGATTGCTCAAGACAGAAGCAAGACTCTTGCAGCACGCCCAACAAATTGTATCCGACTTTGCAACCAATTTACTTCTTCAACGAGATGCTTCATCTTCTCTGGTAGTGCCGTTAAAGCAACAGTTGGCGGGATCTATGAATATTATGATGGATTACATATCGCTTCCTATTATGGCCATTTTACAGAGACCATTTTCCAGTGGTGGAAGCAATGTTTCCGAGCATCAAGGAGAAGAAATGACTGCTGCATTAACAAGTTTACGAAAATTCCGCATTCGACAAGCTGCTGAACGGAAAAGCGTAGCCATGGCGAGTCGCTCCTTGAAGACATGTTTGGATATTATCGTCCTACCCCTAGAAGGCGTAGCTACTGAAGAGAACCATATAAAACATAGACAGAGCCTATTATCACCAGACAAAATATTGTCCTTGATTCTGGCCTGTTCTTCTGCCTTGCCCACGGGACGGGAAATCACGGAACAATCCACCATGTCTTTTTCAGATGGGATCAACCATGATGGAGGAATCGTGGATCATGGGGAGGAATATTTAGAATCCACCCTGGAAGCATTATACCGGCTTCTGAGAATGGGCAAGCTCTCCTCCAGTACTTTCGATGTAGATCTTATTGACGCAGTTGGAGGAAATGGTGCTCTTGTGGCTCATCTGGCGGATGTGTGCATGTCTATTGTTTCGCCACCCTCCACGCTCCCCGAGCCCACACTATTGAAAGCTCTCGAAACACTGCTATGTCTACTGGAGACTGTACCCAATGCTTCGATATGGCAGGCTTTGTTTCCAGGATGCTTTGCGGTAAGCACGTAAACAATTGTGGTTTGGTGGTTTGTGCTTTGTCGCTAAAGTGTAATATTGTTTGTCTCTGAAATTTTTCCGGCAAGGGCCTCTTTCGAACCCAAGTGGCCGGCCTACGAAAGACAAGCATTGCACAGTCAAAAGTACAAGTTCTTGTCGCAAGCCTACAGGTACTTGTAATGCTTTTACGGTTGACCTTGAATGATGCTAAACCGCGAACGAAGGAAAGAAAAACACAGTTTTCCCTTGCAGACTTGAAGCAGAATAGGAGCGTATTAGCGGACTCGACGGCTTCAAAACAAAATCTGCAATCTACTACCGTCCCAGACTCTTCAACTAGCTCAATGGGCATGTTTTCGTCGGAAATCAACAAGCGGTTGCCAGGTCCTCTGGCGGTACTTTCGAAGCTCTTGCTTACGGCTAATTCGGAATCAATTCGGAAGGAAGCGGCAAACTTTTATCGCATTATCCTTGTTGATACTCGGCCTAGTTGGGAGAAGCAAGTTCTTGGTGACTTGAGCATCACGGCGTTGGACTGCTGCCTGATTCTTACAAGAGACACCGATCATGCGGTGCGGGCATCTGGATGTTCCATTTTAGACGCATACAAAGCACTCCCCGCTTTCCGTCAAGACATGACGTCTTTCCTTGTTCCTCGTATTGTTTCTATGATGGAAGATCTCCCAGCTCTTGCACAGCGGCAGTCAGAAACGGAACTCCGCAACCAGCTCAAGCTTATAACAGCTTTTTTATCACTCAGCAACGAATCTGACGAAAGCACTGCTTCAGCCAAGAGGCATAGTGGCAGCAAAGCATTGCGGTCGTCCTTGGCAGCGGAAGATGTCGCGATTAACCTGAGGCGTGCATTTGCTCTTATTTTTGACGTCGACTTTGGGTCATTCCATCCACTGCAATGGTCTTTGACAGGGTCTATAGACCATAGTAGTCTTATGTTGGATGCGACGCCGCGCTCTGGCCGACCTTACCTGCTGAGGTTTTTAACGTCTGCCTCGGAAGCAGAGGCAACTGATATGGTTCGCGAGTTTGGTCACGCTTTGGGACCGAAGCACACTGCTGTTTTCATTGATTCCTGTGTCGCGAATCTCTTCCAAGACTGTGTTGCTCGCGTGGAAGGAGGAGTCCCACGAGTTGGAAAGAGCCAAGAAATATGGTGCCATGAATGGGTTGGTTGCCTTACGCTAGTACGCGAGCTCCTTGTGGGCGCCTTCTCTGCTCGTTACACTGCGGCTGCAGCGACCGATCCCCCGGCGCCGTTGCTGCGCCGAAAGGAAGCGAAATACTTGACTCAACTGGCAACTTCCATTCTGCCGATCATTGTGAGCCCGCCTCTCTCAGATGCGCCAGTGCACCCAGCCGATATAGAGAGCACTGATACGTTTGGAGCGGACACTTTCGCGCTAACCTCATCCTTCGAAGACGTTGCGTCCATTTTTGCCCTGAGAGGGAATGCCTCTTTACTATGTGGCACTTTTCAGATTGTGAGAACAATCGTGAGGCTACTCCGAGACGACGCGGCCATTCTGATCCCTATGATCTTGGCGCCACTTGTTGAAAAGGCCAGCTCCTCAAGGGTGCCACATGTGAGAGATGAAGCTCAGTCTGCTCTCTCAGAAATTTCTTTGGCTTTAGGTTACCGATCTCTGGCGAACATGCTGAATCATAACTTGGGTATCGTTGCTGGATCAGTTTTGGCGTCTCTTAGGCTCCCTGGAGGTAATTTCTCTTTCCAGTACGAAAGCGACGGCGACAAACTGGGGGTCATTGCAAGGACCATTCGATGGATTCTTGAATGCTTGCTTGTCGAAGAAAAAGAAAAGCACACAGCCAATGATGGTGAAGAGTTGGTCCACCGCGACAAGTCCAATTTCACCTACATTTTGGAGTTGGTAACAACCTTGACAGAACGATACGATTGTGCTGCCTCGAAGAGCACAGACGAATTTGAAACGACAATCGCCATTGTGGGCGTGTACGAGGCATCATTCCGCTTTTTACTCGAATTTTACAGAGCAGACGAGGCTGCAGCAAGGCGTCCAAGCAGCAAAACTCTGAAGGAAAAATCGCAGCCATGGCTTGAGCATTTGAACGTTTTTCGGAGGTTCGCTGCTGACGATATGAAGATGCACGACCTGGATGGTAAGTCATTCACGGAATCACCTAAAGAGGGGTTCGATGCTTACCGAAAGGAACGTGAGGGGAGCGAGGAGAATGAAGGTTTAGAAGATTCCAACAGTAAACAATCCACGGATTGCCTGGTGAGCCACCAGGAAACATACTTCGTTTCCGTTCTGATATCAAGATGTACTTTTTTCTTGTCCAATTCAAACTTGCGGCTGCAGCTAGAAAGCTGTACCGCGATGGCTGAAGGTTTCCGATTCCTTGCCACTGTCGCTCTTGTATGCAAGGTACGTCCAATTCCTGGCCAAACAGACAGCTGGTGGCTAGATCGTTGCTTTATCTCAGCTAGATTTACTCTTTTCCATGGCAGGATCCCGAGCACAGCAGTTCAACCGCCATAAGCCGGCAGGTAAATGATGCATGGAATCCGATCCGGGCACGCCTCGTTGCGTTGACAACAGAAATTGTGACGTCGCGTTCGACTTCTGTCACCATCATTCGACAGTCACAAACCACGGCTCCAATGAACTCACCAATGGCTGATCCTTCCACTCGACGAGTATTTTTGTCCAAAGCATTCGAGCTTGTCACCATTATGGCAGAATGTTCCGGTGACTTCATCGCCAGCCGATTCAAAAATGATGTGTTCCCACTTGTCGCAAAGCTTCTCGGAAATTTCGCCGAGGACGCGATGGCATTGGATTCTCGGGACGACTTCCCTTTGTACTGCAATCATTTAGACGGTTCCGATCGCCACAGCGGCAACTCGGCGCAAAACACGAGTATCAATAGTTGCGCTTTCCCACGACAGGCTTCAGAAACAGAGCTCATCACTTCAGTGCTATTTTGCTTTGCAGGAGTGTTTCAGGAAACCGCCTGTGGGAGATCCATTGCGGATTTGATTCCAACTTTAGGAACACTGGTTCTTCCATTCTTGGGGGACCAGGATACCGGAACGTGGAAAGCTTGTATGGCTGCTCTTCGGCAGATGATACAGATCGATAGTGATGCTCTCTGGAGACCGCTTGTTCACCTTTCTGGCCGACCTTTCCCGCCCAGAAAACCCTGGGAACCTTCCACCGAATCTACCACGTTGGAAGAAGTTGCCGATGACACATCGCCAATTTCAATCCGGGCTATGGAGTTGGTTGAGTTTATAGATAACCAGCCGGAGCAACCGCTATAGGAGCTGCATCATCTCTAGATTAATTGATGATGCTTTAACTAACATATTTTTGAGCACCCTTGCTATTTTCTAGCGAGCATTACAAAGCAAGTATGGTTGCTTACCAATGATTTAGAAGGTTTGCTATACTCCCAGTATAGAAACCAGAAAGGAAATGAGTAGCTGTGACATTTAGGTCAGATCTATGTAGATTAGAGTATGCTTTCAATAGACGTGTTGCTTGGAACAATACATCGCATGTTGTGAGTAAATGGGGCTGCAGCCCTGGCTAAGGATAGAGAAACAATGACAATGTATCATTGTTGATGCACCCTCGACCTTTCCAACCTTGACAACCGAAGGGAGGTGCTTTAACTGCTCAGATTTCGTTCCGTTCTAATCTTTTGTCAGGGCACACACAACTCCTGTACCCCCCATAAAGACAATCGGGAATCCAACGCTGACAATAAACAAATTTTCGATTTGGGATGCTTGCTTGGCGCCCATCCCTGCTTCTTTCAGATGAAACACACTCGAAAAGGAACACTGCAGCGCGCGTCGTTGAATCATTCGCCTGGCGGCAGAGGTTGTGGCTGCAGTGGACATGATTGGTTGAAGTGCATGTACAGGAGGCTCCGCAGTGCGTTTCTGTAAGATGTTCTTACCTTGTTGCTTAGATGGTTTGTTTTCTGCGCGAGATTCTTCGTCGGTATTATCCGGATACTTGTATGCACATTAATAGTGAATCAAGGATTGTGGCAATCGATGAATGAATCAGAATTGGAGATCTTGTGAGCCGCTCGCACACAAGATCGTTGCTCCCACGACGCCACAGTTGCCTCGCATAGTCCGCACGTCGCCCGGATAGCTTCAGTGATAAAACCAAGTTTTCTCGTTCAAACGCCCGTCTTCACAATCATCGCATGTACGTACTGTACACATGCATAGCATAATTATCATAATTATTGTTGTTTTCATGCAACCTCCACCTAAAGATCGTCATATCCTACATTAGCTAATTTTCTTGCATCCAAAGTCTGTGTCTCGTCTCCTCACGAGTTCAGCTACTTACTTGTTTTGTCAGTTACACAACTACCTTGAAATCGCCGTGAGAAGCAAGCTCTTTTTGTTTTTGCGTACAGTAAATCATTATAATTATTTTTGCCTCAGTCAGTTTTCAAAGCAAATCATGAAACGAGCCAACAGTACTTCGGCCACTGCCACTGCGGAAGGAAAAGAGTTGAAAGACTTCATTTCGTCACTGACTTATACCGAGCTGTTGAATCGTAAAGAAGAAATTCAAAATCGATTGAAAGTGGTTGCCGTTGAAAAACCTACCATTGCATCCAGCAATAATTCGTCAGCCAAAGCCAAACGGCGGACCTCCAAACAGTCTTCCAAATCCGACAATAAGAACCATGGAGGCGAAAACCAAACCACGAGCCAAAATGACACTGAGAAAGATCTTCCTCCTATCAAAGTGATTGAAAAGACAATCGATGTTCATTGGGATTTTACAATGAAAGAAATGATGTGGTTGGCGACAGATTTTCAAGCTGAACGCAAACGACAAATTTCCTTAGCCAAAAAGATTGCCACCGCCGTCAAGCAGCACCACAAAACACGCGAGTCCCGACGAATGAGAGAATTGGCCGAAGCCGAGCTGAAGCGACGGCGGTTGGCTGCTCGGATTGGACGGGAAGTAAAAGGCTGGTGGACCAAGATTGAGCGAGTGATTGCTTATAAGCAAAAATGCAGCGCTGACGAAGAGCGCCGAAAAGCTATGAACAAGCAGCTGGTGACTTTGGTGAAGCAGACCGAGAAGTATACTGAGTCTCTCATTAAATTGCCAGAAGATGACGGCGATGACGATGATGATCTGGGCAGTAGTGATTACTCTGAGGACAGCAGTACCCGAAGGAAGGAATCTAAGTCTGAGGCAGACAACATCGACAATCAGCAGCAATCCAGAAAGAGAAGGCGCAAACGGAAAAAGTCTACCTTGTCTATAGAAGAAGCGTTAGCCGTGGGAGAGAGAAGTCGGAGGTCCAAAAACAAAGTCGTTGACTACAATCGATTGCACTTGGAGGCCAGCGACGATCGGCTCTATGGCGAATCTACCGCATCCGATACCGCATCGGACGGATCTTTCTCACCCGATGATAGTGATGGATGGACTGATGATGAAGAAACCCTTCTGGAAGCAGAGATATTGGAAACAAAAGAGCGCATGTTGGAAATACAAGAACAACGAAGGAAATCGGGTAAGAGTAAAATGAGCAACTCGAACCCAACGCTCGATGATATTGATTTATCGACGTCATCTTTCAAAGCAGATCCAAGGGAATTACGTATCCTTGAGGAGGAACAAGACATGCCCATAGAAGAGGTTATGGAGCGTTACAGGACGGATATGGAATCGACAACTTCAGCTGTATTGGCCGAGGCAGATCATCCAGCTATGCTTTCACCGTCACCTGCTAAGGATGCCAGCGATGAAGACGAAAACGTAGGCCGCAACCGCAAAGAAGAAAAGGAAGACGACAGCGAAGACATGGACAAAATGAATATTTCACCTCCACATCGAACGAGAAGCTCCAGGAGGGACAAGAAAGTGACATTTGATCCGAACCTGACCAAGAAAAATGGAACAGCCACGGAAAATTCCAACGAAAGAGAGGTTTCGGCTGTTGACGCAACAGCTGACAAATACGACGCTGATGATGACGGAGATGCCAGTGATGTGGAGGATTTCGTAGACCACCTCGACCTTGCTGGCACGTCCCGCGACGACGGCGGCGATGATGGGTCGGAAGAATTCGAAGCAGATGAAAATGAAGTCGACGACGAAACGACAATTGCAGTAGAGGAGGGGTTGCCAAAAGAGATGACGGCAGAGGAAGAAATCAATCTACTCAAAGCAGAGAATGAAATGTCTGTAGACGAACTGCGGAAGCTCTATGCAGGGGCATTCCAAGATTCTGATGGGGAGGAATCTGACGAGGAAGCCCAGGCTGCAGAAAAGCCGTCTGCGTCAAAAGGCACTGCGCGTACGGTCCAAAGCAGGACAGCTGCTAGAGACGCAACAAAGGACATTGAGGAACGCAGTGATACGAAACCGAATGGTGGCAGCGTTAATGATGACAAGAACGACCGTGCGGAAGACTTTGGGACAGACCAGAATGAAGACAATGGTGAAAGCAAAATGAATCAGGAAGAAATATCTGCCGAAAAAGAAATCAGGCTTTTGAAGCCGAAAAACGAGAATTCAGCCGGAGAGTTGCGAGAGCTCTACGACGCTTCCTTGGAGAGATCAGCCGACAGCGATCCCCGCACCGGCGATGGCACAAGCGAAGCACTGAATGATCCAGCCAATGCAGAGCAACGGTCGTCAGGTCTGGTAGATCTCGGAGAGACCCCAGACGTAGGCAGCGAGGAAGACGACGCGGGAGAGGAGTTTGTTCCTGCTGCTGGTGGCGACGTGGATGAAGAAGCAACAATCGAAGCCGAGGAGAAGTTAGGAAGAGACTTGACCTACGAAGAGGAACTGAAGCTGCTCCAGGACGAAAACGAAATCCCTGTTGAAACACTGCGAGCCATGTATGCATCAGCTCTAAACGAGGACGAGGAGGACCTGGACGAGGTAATCCAGGTGGAAAGCGACGACGATACTAGAGACATGAAGACTGCCCCTGGGTCTTCTTTATCGAGTATGCTAGCCACTGGCGAAAATCAAGCTGATCAAGAAGACCAAGACGAAGAGGACGAGTTTGAGCCAGAGGCAGGCGAAGGGGTGGACGACGAAACAACCATTGAAGCCGAAGAACGACTAGGTCGAGAGATGTCCTATGCGGACGAAATTGCTCTACTTGAAAAGGAAAACGAGATTTCAGTGGAAGAACTTAGAGCGAAGTATGCTGGACTCTTTGCCGAGGATGCCCCCGCTGAGGCTGTGAGTGTAAACGAAGTTAAAGATGGCGCCGAACAAAAATACAACAGTCACCTGGATCAATTGGCTTCAGTGTCTCTTATGGACGACGCCAGTGATGCCACCGATGAAAACGAAGAGTTCATTGCAGATATCGATGAAGTAGACGATGAAACTACTATGGAGGCCGAAGAGCGCCTTGGGCGGGAGATGTCCCCCGAGGAAGAGTTGGCAATATTGCAGCGAGAGAGTGAGACTCCGATCGAAAAATTGCATGAAATGTACAAAAAGATGGAGCAAGCCCACCAGATGAACGAGGCAGATTCAATGGATGAGGAAGAAGTCGACGAGGCAATTGATGAGCGTAATGGCACACGAAAACGCGCTCGTGATGATAGCTCTGGCAGCAAATCAGAAAATGTAAAAAAGGCAAAGAAAGGCGATGACTCGGATGATGGTCTGGCTGCCATAATGGCGCTTGAGGAGTCTGCAGAACGCGCAAGGCAAACTCTTGCAAGTAGACCTTTTCTACTGGCACCCTGGGTGAAAATGCGCGAGTATCAACAAATTGGACTGAATTGGTTGGTTTCGCTTCAGACTCGTCGCCTAAATGGAATCTTGGCAGACGGTAAGACTCATTTAAATTTTTGGACTGCGCTTTCAGAAGTGGCTCGATGATGAAGCGCTCATTTCTCTGTTTTGATTCCTTCCTTTACGCTGCTAGAGATGGGATTAGGTGAGTAATGCATTCCGTACATTCGTGCTATTGGCAAAGCCCACCCCTTATAATTCATGAATACCCTTCGAAATTGTTTGTATGCAGGCAAGACGCTTCAGACGATTGCTCTGCTAGGATATTTGGCGTCGTACAAAGGGATTTGGGGTCCTCATCTGGTCATCGTACCTACGTCAGTAATTGTCAATTGGGAAACAGAGCTGAAGAGGTTTTGTCCGGGGCTGAAGGCGTTGTGTTACTACGGGTCAGCCAAGCGTCGCAAAGAGCTCCGTGTTGGCTGGACAAAGGTAGGCTTACTCACCGTTTCAGCGTGCCGAGGAACAATTGCATGAACATCTAGTTCACCCTTGGTTTTTGTATGGATCGCATCAGACAAATTGGTACCACGTTGTTGTAACATCCTACCAATTGGCAGTCCAAGATGCATTTGCTTTCAAAAGGAAGCGATGGTATTATCTCATCTTGGATGAAGCTCAGAATATCAAAAATTTCCAGAGTCAACGGTGGCAAACTCTGATCAACTTCAATACACAGCGTAGACTGCTGCTCACAGGCACACCATTGCAGGTAAGGTGTTGGACGTATATGTGCTTTTTCAAATCGACGAATTGCGGCTACATCCTCTCTCACACGCTATTTGCCATCCCAGAACAATCTCCTTGAGCTGTGGTCACTGCTGCACTTCCTGATGCCGTACATTTTTCGTTCTAGAAAGGAATTCTCATTTTGGTTTTCCAATCCCATGAATAGTATGATAGAGGGAACTGCAAACCAAAACGATGAAATGATTGGACGCCTGCATGGCATCATCCGTCCATTCGTCCTTCGACGATTGAAGAAAGATGTCGAGACGCAGCTGCCCGGAAAGTATGAGCACATTGTCAAATGTCCTCTTTCGAGGCGACAGGTAAGTTTTGCTTGACTTTTCTTCGTACCGTCTTGTTTTTTTCAAGAGGGCATGTCATCTTATCCACAATTCACTCCCGCAACTAGATGTTCTTTTATGAGGAGTTCATGGCACGATCCTCTACTCGCCAAGCCTTGAAAAAAGGCGGCAATTACATGGGCATGATGAACGTTCTAATGCAGCTCCGAAAAGTCGTCAATCATCCCGATCTCTTTGAGCCACGGTCCGTTGTAACTCCGTTTGTTTTGAACAAAATATCTATTACAGCCCCCGTTTGTGTTATTGGCATCACCAATTCTTCGGGTGTATGCGGGCGACTTAGTCAGCATCTTCTGTCCCCACTTTGGTGTGGCAGCACCGCCACGCCTTCGTTGACTTCGAGTAATGAGCATGACGAACTGCGGTCAAACGCTTTGTTGGACTTAGAGGACCGAGCAGCCACACGTCAACAACCATCAAATGCAAAGCTACCAGTCACCTTCGACGACGGCAACGAACAAGATTTGCCGCCAGGGCTGTTGAAGCTGTTGGTGGATCTTCAGGAGAAATCAAACGGTGAAAGAAAAGCAACTGCAGATTTTCAACTGAAAATAAACTCCATGCGATGCACCGCTCCTCCATTTCCATACCCTAATCGCCGCTTGCAAACTCTACGCGTCCAGCAGCACCCAGTTTACCAAGAGGGAGAAGACTTTCTAGCCACTCCATCGCAGTTGCTTGCTATGCGGCGCACACAACAAGATCGAGCAGATGATGTAGATGAAATTATAAAGAACTTTGTGTTTTGTGTACCAAAAGCAGGAGCTCCACGCCCCACGCTGGAGGCTCGAAAACCAAGTATTGATATTAAATATCTTGAAGACATGCTCTTGGAACCTCTTGAAGAATGTCTTCTTCCATTTCGGAAGGCACACGCACGGTTAACTTCCTTCTTCCCAGACAAAAAACTTGTCCAGTTTGATGCGGGAAAGCTCCAGACTCTTGCTGAGTTGCTTCATGGTCTAAAAAGAGGAGGGCATCGAGTTCTGATCTTCACCCAAATGAGCAAGATGCTCGACATTTTGGAGGCTTTCCTCAATTTAAATGGTCACACTTACGTCAGACTAGACGGTAGCACTGGAGTTGATCGTCGGCAGCGCCTGATGGATAGATTCAACAACGACCCAAAAATTTTTACGTTTATTTTGAGTACGCGAAGCGGTGGGATGGGCATCAATTTGACGGGCGCTGACACGGTGATTTTCTACGACAGTGACTGGAATCCAGCTATGGACGCACAGGCTCAAGATAGAGCACACAGGATTGGTCAAACCAGGTGAGCTCCGCGCATGTCACTGGTGTGTGGTGGTGTGTGCGGTATCTATACTTGCACTCTTGACTCACTGGTTATCTACCATTACGTCTCAATTATCGTCTTTAATCGTTGCTTCTCTTCGCCGCGCTCCTCCTTACAGAGAGGTTCACATCTATCGATTGATTACTGAACACTCAATTGAGGAAAACATCCTCGTCAAAGCGCAACAAAAGCGCAATTTGGATATACTTGTTATGGACAAGGGCAAGTTCGATGGTTCAGCCTTATCTGGCAAGAACAATAATGTGGCCGAGCGCGCCGAAGCCAAATCAGAGGAACAGTCGTCAGATGTTTTTACAACCGGAGGACTGAGAGCCATCCTGGGGGTCGAAGAGGAAAACCAAGAAAGAGAGGAGAAACAGCTAGAACGGGAAAAGGGCCCCGGTGAAAACCTTACCAGGGAGCAGATGGAGGCCGCGATGCTAAATCTCGAGGACCAGGATGATGTTGTCGCCTTACGGGGCGCTCAAAAGGAAGCCGCCGAGGAACTACAAGAGTTTGACGAATCCATTGAGCTGAAGAGGGATTCCGATAACGAAGGGGACGGCGATGAGACGGAAAACAATAAGAGCTCCTCTAACGCGAAGGGGGGCGCCAAGAAAAAAGAGGAAGCAGCGCCAGAAAAGATAAACGAAGAAGAGGAGATGGCCAAGGAATTCGAAGCTTGGCAAGACAATGTGGGTGTAGATGCCTCTGTGCTAGAGGCATCCCTTTCGCCCACTGAGACGTATGCACTTCGTTTCCGGGAAGACATCGAACCTTTCTGGTCTGTATTTGCTATTATGGAAGAAAGACGCCGGCTCGAGGCGATGGAAGAGACGAAGGATGAAATTGACATCGACCAGATAGAACACGAGAAGGCTCTGGAAGAGCGAAGGGCAATCGAAGATGGTGATTTGCTGGCGACTCGTGCTAGGCCGGAAGAGCTAGTGCGGCAACGCAATTTGTACTTGAGAGAGAAGGCGCGACTCCGCGCAAACAAGAAACGGCGGACTCTCACTGGAGAAAATTGGGAGTTGAGAAATGATGCGATTACGGACAAACCATTTTGGTACAACACAGACACCGGAGAGGCAATCTGGGACAAGCCTGCTGTTCTTGTCCAGCACGAGGCTGATGAGTTTGCCCGGGAAAAGCTCTGGGCTGGTTTACCACTCAAGCCCCTTGTTCATATCATGAGTTTCTTAATTCCTCTTCCAGACAGAACACGTTGTACGCGAGTATGTCGGCGATGGCGATTGGCCGCAAACGATTTTTCTTTTGTGCGCCACGTGTATCCAGTTGAAATGGGTGCTTTGGCGCGCGACGACAAGCATCTAGGCCACAATCACTACCGCTCTATTGCAGAGGCCCTCACGGTTGCTCTCCCGGGAGACACAATAGGTAAGCGTGCCATGACACAAGTTGCACGCTCTACTAGGATGAAGTCCATACTCACAATCATGTTTTTTTTTCTCGCGCACCCTTTAATCCCCGCAGAGCTCGGCGATGGCCATTATTGGGTAAACGAACCTGGCCTAGCAATCAACGTCCCGTTGAAACTTGTGGGAGATGAACAAAATGCTTCGAACGTGGTGATAGAAATGAGTGGCACTGTATCCTGGAGAGGCAATGCAGGTTGGATTGAAGGAATAACTTTTCGCAGACCCAAGATCTCATCCGGAGTAGGGTCCACCGCAGATATGCTTCGAGTAGTGGAAGGTGGGAGAATAGATATTATTCACAGCGTGATTGACAACACAGGAAGCACTGGCGCTTCAGCCGCTGCTCTAGTGGGATCTGGGACATCAGGTCAGTGGGTAGACGTGTTAATATGCGGGGGAATGGACCAGGGAATACTACTCGACGATGGAGCAAAACTAAGTATGGACAAGGTAAGAGAACCAAGAGATCTTCGGCAAATGGATCACTTTTGGCTCAGAGGCTTGGGCGATTTTTTTCTCAGCTTTTCTCTTCCCCCGCAAATTTACCTATGCAGTGCATAATTAAAAACAATAGAGGGCACGGGATTTCGTCAAAGCAGTCCGAGCTACACGCAGTGGAGTCGAAGATTTTGAACAACCAAGGCGTCGGGGCCATCGTTCGAGGAGGCAGTGCTAGGTTTCTCAAGTGCAACTTCGACCGGAATGCTCGTGGCGTCTTGAAAAAAGAAGACGGCTGCAAAGTCAATTGCAACCATAATACTGCTCCGGCAGAAGTGTTGGCAAAACACGGCATCCCAGGATTTTCGAGCGACTGATCCGATTATTTTTGGCTGGGGGCGGGGGCATGTACAGGCTATCATAAACAGTGCTAAATAATAATAATAATAGACTTCGCTAGTTTAAAAGCAAATGGTCTGAAAGAAAGATCACAAGAGAGAGGCATCATTTCTCCCTTGTTGATATTTTGCCGAAAGAGATGGAACATCTTTGAAGAAGCGAATGGCAGTCTCGAACAGCTGTCGCAAGCGAAGTCTATCCTTCTTCAGTTCAGACTTGCCGCCGTTGCGGGCCGCCTTTTTCAGATTTGAGGTCTCCATCTCAATGCACTTATCTAACAAAGCAACTACAGATTCAACATCTTCCACTGACTGTGCACTCTGAGATTCGAGAAAATTCGATTGAAAGAGAATCAGCTTGCATGCGTTCCTTGTCCCTTTGATAGGTCCCAGCGTGTCAATACAATGCATCAAAAAATAGAGGCAAGCCCTCGCAATTGTCGTGACGCCAAAAGTGCTGACCTCGTTTGCATCTTCATCACTGCTGGCCTGGATAGTCTCAGCAGAAGGGCCGTTGCTGCCCAACAGGAGAAGCTCCTGCAGGGCTTTCGTAACTTCTTCGCTTGGTTCGTTCGCGTTTTCGACATCATTGGCAATTGAAAGTTCAGCCCCAAGTAATTCTAACAATATCTTCAAATAATCTGGCTTGCTGATTGAGGTATGCTTGAGCGCCCTCTTGAGGACAGCACGAGCTACCTGAGCGGATTGCACTTGAGAGGAAATATTCGCAAGTTTCAGCCATACGCGAGTCATATTTTTGGTTTCTGGGGAAGAGACGGTGCTTTTTTTCAACACGTGGTTAATGAAATTCGACAGCACGGACTGGGCTTCATCCAGTTGACCAACTCGAGAAAAAAACTCTGCGTGTTCCAAAACCACCGCATCAGAGTACACACCCTTCTTGTTTGTAAGGGACGCGCCTTCCAGCAATCGTTGCATAAAAATTATAATGTTTTTTCTCGTCTTTGCAACAACTACCGAGTCATCAAAAACGTCATCGACTTTTTCCCAATACGACCACAAAAACTGAGTCGCCTCCAAAATCATTTCACTCGTTGCCACGGCCTCGGTAGCTTTTTGAATCATTGCCAGTACAGGATCATTTTGAATAATAGCATTCAGTAAAGAAGCGATTTCTTTGTCGCTCCTTTTTTCCTTGTCGTCCGCATCTTGGCTGGAAGTCCGTTGTTTTTTGGTGGGTCTCTCTGCATCTTTCTCCATGCCAGCACTGTCGTCAGAGTCACTGTCGCTATCGTTGCTGCTGTCGGAAGCATCTTGTTCTTCATCGCCACCACTTTCACCCTCTTCCTCTGAAGATGACTCTTCTGGGGCGATTGTGAAACCTTTGGGTGGTTCCGACTCATCTGTTTCCGTCGTTTGCTGCTGGTTTTGTTTTTGCTGCTGCTCCAAAAGACGTGCTGCCCGCGCAATCCAAGCCTCGGGCGTGTCCTTAAAATCTCGCCTGATACTCTTGTAGATATAGGCTTCCATATTTTCGGTATAGGGAAAGGTTCGACAGAGATCCAAGAACCTCAAGCGAAATGAGACGTCATTAGGAATGGCTTGAATGGCATTATCATAGACAATCTTGGCCACTGCGAACAGAGGAGATTCTAGATCTTCCTCTTCTTCTGCTGGCGTATTGTTGTTGGAAGTTCCATTGTGGAGAATTTTCTGCCGACCTTTCATTTTGGCAATATGGTGAAACTCCAAGGCAAAGGATTGCCACCAAAGATCTTTGGCCGTTTTGTTGATGCGCAAGGCTCGTTGCAGCATAATTCGGGCTGAACTGACCGATTGACGATGAAAAAATTCATGGGAGGCTGCTTCAATCCACAACCCCGTACAATGCGGATGAATTTGCACGGCTTCAGCGTATACTTGTGGGAGTTTGTTCCAAGATTGGAGTTGTTTGCAGACATCGGCGTACTGCAAATAGATCGACACGTCTTCCTTGTTGTACTTTCGCAGGGTGCGGCGAAAGAGCAAATGAATGTGAATCACAATGTGCGCATCGCCCAAGTGCTTCTGGTTCTTGGAATTGTTATAATATTCCTCCAGACGACCCAGTTTGGCCAAACGTTCGCGCTCCACTGCTTGCTGTTTCTTGGTACGCAATTGGCGGAGTTGCTCCAATTGGAGCTCGTCTTGAATGTACTTTAAAAAATCCGCCTTGCGAGGAGTGCGGCGCTTCAACAAGTACTCCGATTCACGTCGTCTCGCCACGATAGCATGGATTTCTTCTTGGGAAAAGATGTTTCGATCATGCAAGTCAGCCAATGGCGCGACCATCTGGTCGAGGGCAGCTTGGACCTGTTCCGCCATGATGTGATGATTGTAGGGCTAATAAATCACTGGTGGCTTGGTTTGAGTTGTAGATTTTTTACTTCGATGTTCCTATCTATTATGTTCGTACTTCCCGGTAGAAACAATGCAGAGCAATCCAGCTAACTAGCTAGCTAGTGATTGCGATAGAAAAAAAAGGATTCAACTACTCAAATGTACAATAATCAATTGAATGGTGGGTGGGTTGTTGACCTAATCAATCAATTGAATGATATGTGGCCCATCATGTCACGTAAAAATCAGAGGAAATCAATGGATCCTGGCTTTAACTCTTGACTACGAAGAAAAAGAAGCGATATTGAAAAGATTGTATGGAAAGTGGTAGGGGTTGCGAAAAAGTATCTGATGTGACATCTGCCGGAAAATCTGTCGTTCGCATCTTCTTCATGATGTCATCGCGTTAGCCAATCAGATTGCAGTATTCCAAATCTCTTTTCAATTATTGACAGCCCCACATTGCATTGACCACTGTGCCACCTTGCACGCCCAACCAATTTGTGAGATGACTTTTGTCACAAAATGTTGTTTTCCTACTTTGTCATTTCGTGTTGCAAGTAGCAGTGCTACTCATGGCAGCAGTGGAAGCACTTGGCAAAGACACTCATGCAACATGAAGTTCACGCCATTTGATTAATGTGGGTCATAATGATTAGTGTTTCGAACAACCGTGGTGGTGCAAACTGCGTTCTCGTGCTGACTTGTTTCGCATCATGCCTCGCACCAGGGAAAAATAGCAGCCCCCCAATCGGATGCACTCTAACATGAGAGAACAAGTTGCAGGACACCTGTTTTGTACCGTTGTAGAGGATGACGATCCAGTTGAGGACCTGGAGGATGCTGCATGTGTTTGCTTGATTCATGAGGCAGAATCCCGTCGTTGTTTGTTTCACAATCAAAACTGCCAAAAGTTCCCGTGTGATCATTTCAAAGAAGACTTGGATGGCAGTGAAGAAGATTGTGACATGGAGGATGATGAAGACGATGGTGAACTAACTCAGAAAGAAACTCTAACAAACACAATTGAATGTTGCTTTGACTTGCTTCCAATCATGGGTGATGGATCTAGCAGTCAACCTAAGTTTGCTAACAGCTATCCATCCGACCTTGACAATGATCCTGATGAGGAGAGCTTTCATCCATGTGACCGTGAAGACGATGGCGCCAGTGTGGGTTTGGTGCAGAAAATGCCACGCAACCAAAGGTGGTGAATGTAGCCTAGAATGGAACGTTGCACTTTTGATCCATAGGAGTGTAGCTGATTCCATCCCCATCTCCACAGGAGTGTGTGTAAGTGTAAGCATGAAACTCTGCCCTCCAGTGTCCACATAATGGAATGTCCAATCAGTGTTGTTGCTTCACTGAGGGGACATCTATTAATGGACACACCACATTGTGTAGGAGCTTGACAATTGGCCAATTAAGGTCCAATTGGGGTCAACCGACAGCAAGGGTTTTGTTGGGATAACATTAAAAAGAGACCTGCTTATTTGATGAAACAGTTCAGTTCACTAGAAATTATGGTAGTGTTGTTGTTGCTACTGTTGCTACTGCTTGTAGTGGATCTTGAAGTGGAAACT
>Ga0163144_10011915_pt1 | contig 18344 bp, 15 predicted proteins | sample OliLak19BULKMAT1_FD_123175 | JGI IMG/M metagenome (GOLD analysis project Ga0163144, IMG submission 123175) | Freshwater microbial mat bacterial communities from Lake Vanda, McMurdo Dry Valleys, Antarctica - Oligotrophic Lake LV.19.BULKMAT1 | ecosystem: Environmental > Aquatic > Freshwater >... | reverse complement strand
CCACGGTCTCGCCGGGATGGATCTCATCGCCGATGTATTCGGTCTCGAGGTTCTCCCGCATGAACTCGGGCATCAGGTGGCGGCGGTTCGAGGTAGCGTAGATCAAAATGTTCTCGCTGGTGGCCGAGATCGATCCGTCCAGCACCGCCTTCAACGCCTTGTACGCCGGTTCATCCGCTTCGAAAGAGAGATCGTCGCTGAACAGGATGAAGCGGAAGGGTGCGTCAGCGACGAGATCGACCAGATCGGGTAGATCGACCAGATCCTGCTTCTCCATCTCGATCAGCCGCAGGCCCTTGCCAGCGTACTTGCCAAGCACCGCTTTCACGAGCGAAGACTTGCCGGTACCACGGGCGCCGGTGAGCAGCACGTTGTTCGCGGGCACGCCCTCGACGAACTGGCGCGTGTTCGCATCCACCAATTCCATCTGAGCCTCGATACCGCGCAGGTCTTTCAACGCGATCCGGTGGGGGTGGCTCACCGGCGCGATGGCACCGTGACCATCTGCCTTGCGCCAGCGAAACGCGATCGAATGGGCGAAGTCGGGCACCGCCGCCGTTGTCGGCAACATCGCTTGGAACCGGACAAGCAGCGATTCGGCGCGCTCGATCACGCGCTCGAAGCCGGCGCGCTCACCGGCAGAACGCTCAAGTACGGTACTCGGCATTGATCTTCACGTAGTCGTAGGAGTAGTCGCAGGTCCATACGGTCGTGGCGAAACTGCCGCGGCCAAGGTTCACTCGCACCGTGATTTCCTCGGGCTTCATGACTCGCGCGCCGTCCTCCTCCCGGTAGGTCTCCGAACGTCCGCCGTGATCGATCACCTGGACGTCACCGAGCCACAGGTTCACGCGGGACGTATCGAGATTCGGAACACCCGCGTTGCCGATAGCCATGAGCAGGCGCCCGAGATTCGGATCGGACGCGAAGAAGGCCGTCTTCACCAAGGGTGAATTCGCGATGCTGCGGGCGACGCGCAGCACTTCCCCGTCGTCGGCGCCACCGTCCACGCGCACCGTGATGAACTTGGTCGCGCCCTCGCCGTCCCGGGCGATACACTGGGCGAGTTGCACAGCGACGCTCCGCACCGCATCCAGCACCGCTGCGTACTCTTTGGAATCGAGCGCGATCTCGGCGTTCTCGGCCGCACCGGTGGCGATCAGAACGAAAGAGTCGTTGGTCGAGGTATCGCCGTCGACAGTGACACGATTGAACGACGCGTCGGCCACTTGGCGGACCATGGTATCGAGCGCGGTTTGGTCGATCGTGGCGTCGGTGGCGATGAACGCGAGCATGGTGGCCATGTTCGGCTGGAGCATGCCGACACCCTTTGCGATTCCCGTCACCGTAACGGCGCGTCCCCCGATCGTGGCCTGCGCTGAACGGCCTTTGGCGACGGTATCCGTGGTCATGATCGCAGCCGCGGCCTCGGGCCAATGCAGCGCGCCGAGAGATGCGACGCATGCTGGCAACGCCGCTTCGATCTTGTCGACGGGAAGATGCTCCAGGATCACGCCGGTAGAAAATGGCAGCACTTCGTCCGGCGCGCACTGGATCAGCCTGGCCGCCGCAGCACAGGTAGCAGCCGCGGCATCCAGACCACGCCGGCCGGTTCCGCAGTTGGCGTTGCCGGCATTCACCACGACGGCACGAATTCCCTTCCCCGCTCCGAGATGCTGACGGCACACCAGGACTGGAGCAGCGGCAAAGCTGTTCTGTGTGAACACGCCCGCGACCCGGGTCCCAGGCGAGAAGCGCATCAACATCAGATCACGCCGATTCGCCTTGCGAATACCCGCCGCGGCAAATCCCAGCTCGACGCCGGCGACGGGCAGCAGCGAGTCAGGCTTGGGAGGCTCGAGATTGACGGCCATGCCGGACGTGCAGCGTGGCGCTCAGCCGAGCTTGCCGTGGCACTGCTTGTACTTCTTGCCCGAACCGCACGGGCACGGATCGTTGCGGCCCACCTTCGGCGCCGCGCGCAGCGGTTGCGCCTTCTGGTCTGCGTTGGCTTCTTCGAGCGCTTCGTCGTGATCCGCGTGTTGGTACTGCACGTTCTCGAGATGCACCGGCTCTTCGACCTTCTCCACTTCCTGCCGCATGCCGATCTGGACCATCATCAGCACGCGAGTGACCTCGTTGCGAACCGTGGAGAGCAGCATCTCGAACAGCTCGAAAGCCTCGCGCTTGTATTCCTGCTTCGGGTTCTTCTGGGCATAGCCACGCAGGTGAATACCCTGGCGCAGATGATCGAGGGCCGCAAGATGTTCGCGCCAGTGCGTGTCCACGCTCTGAAGCATGATGGCCCGTTCGTACTGGTGCCAGGATGTCGCTTCGACAGCGGCGATCTTCTCGGAGTACTGCCGGTTGGCCGCTTCGATGACGCGTGCCTTGAGGGCATCTTCGTCGAGCGTGTCTTCATCGGTCAGCCATTGCCGCATGGGAACGTGGAGATTCAGTTCCGCGACCAGGGCCTTCTCCAGACCCGGGACATCCCATTGCTCCTCCACGCTCTCGGGCGGAATGTACTGTGCGACGATGTCCTCGACCGTGCGCTCGCGCAGCCCCTGCGTTGACTCGGACACATCCTCGCTCTCCAGCAGTTCGTTGCGCTGGTGGTAGATCACCCTGCGTTGGTCGTTCGCGACATCGTCGTATTCGAGCAACTGCTTGCGGATATCGAAGTTGCGCGCCTCGACCTTGCGCTGCGCGTTCTCGATCGCTCGCGTGACCCAGGGATGCTCGATCGCTTCGCCCTCGGGCATCTTGAGCCGTTCCATGATCGCCGCTACGCGGTCGGACGCGAAGATGCGCAGCAGCGGATCTTCCAGCGAAAGGTAGAAACGACTGGAGCCCGGATCGCCCTGCCGTCCGGAGCGGCCGCGCAATTGATTGTCGACGCGGCGGGATTCGTGGCGCTCGGTACCCACGATGTGCAGGCCGCCAGAAGCCACGACCTGATCGTGCAGCGCCTGCCACCGGGTGCGAATGTCGGCGGCTTTCGACTGCTTCTCCTCCTCGGACAGATCGTCCGCAGCCTGCACCTGAGCGATCTCGGGCTCGGGATTCCCGCCGAGCACGATGTCGGTGCCGCGGCCGGCCATGTTGGTCGCGATCGTGATCATATCGGGCCGACCCGCCTGGGCGACGATTTCAGCCTCGCGGGCGTGCTGTTTCGCATTGAGAACCTGGTGCGTCAGCTTCTCCTTGTCCAGCATGCCGGAGAGCAGCTCCGAATTCTCGATGGAAGTCGTGCCCACCAGCACCGGCTGGCCTCGCTCGAAGCAATCCTTGATGTCGTTGATGACCGCCTGGTTCTTCTCTTTCGCCGTGCGAAACACCTGATCCATGCGATCGGCGCGAATCATCGGCCGATGCGTCGGAACGATCACGGTCTCCAGACCGTAAATGTGCTGGAACTCGTAGGCCTCGGTATCGGCCGTTCCGGTCATCCCCGCGAGCTTCTTGTACATGCGGAAATAGTTCTGAAACGTGATCGATGCGAGCGTCTGGTTCTCCTTCTGGATCGGCACGCTTTCTTTTGCCTCGACCGCCTGATGGAGGCCATCGGACCAGCGTCGGCCCGACATGAGGCGTCCGGTGAATTCGTCGACGATCACGACGTCGCCGTTCTGGACCACGTAGTGCTGATCGCGGTGATACAGCGCGTGCGCGCGCAATGCGGCGTAAACGTGGTGCATCAGCTGAATGTTCGCGGCGTCGTAGAGACTGCCGCCCTCGGGCAACAGCCCGGCGTTCGTGAGAAGGTCTTCCGACTTCTCATGTCCGGCCTCGGTCAGAAGCACTTGGTGAGCCTTCTCGTCGACCGAAAAGTCGCCAGGACCGTCCTCCTCCTTCTGCCGCTCGAGCATCGGCACCAGGGCGTTCACCTTTAGGTACAGGTCGGTGTGCTCTTCCGCTTGTCCGGAGATGATCAGCGGCGTGCGCGCCTCGTCGATCAGGATCGAGTCCACCTCGTCGACGATCGCGAAGCTTAGCGGTCGCTGCACGCGCTCGCTGGTCTGGTAGACCATGTTGTCGCGCAGGTAGTCGAAGCCGAATTCATTGTTGGTGCCGTAGGTGATGTCTGCGGCGTAGGCCTGTTGTTTCAGATCGTGTTCCATCTGCGACAGGTTCACTCCGACGGTGAGGCCCAGAAAACCGTAGATCTTGCCCATCCAGGCGGCATCGCGGCTCGCAAGATAGTCGTTCACCGTGACCACGTGTACGCCGTTGCCAGCCAGCGCGTTGAGATAAGCCGGCAGCGTCGCCATGAGCGTCTTGCCTTCACCAGTGCGCATCTCGGCGATCTTGCCCTGGTGCAGCACCATGCCACCGACCAACTGGACGTCGAAGTGGCGCAGACCGAGAGACCGACGGCTCGCTTCGCGGACCACCGCGAAAGCTTCCGGCAGCAGCTGGTCCAAGGTGTCACCACGCGACAGGCGTTCCTTGAACTGATCGGTTTTTGCGCGCAATTCGTCGTCGGTGAGGCCCTGCAGGCCGGCTTCGAGGACGTTGATCGCGCGTACCGACAGGGTGTAGCGCTTGAGCAGTCGGTCGTTGCGGCTGCCGAAGATTTTCTTGAGCAGGTTGCTGATCATGGAATCGGGAATGTTCGTGCAGCCTTCAGAAACGCAGAGGGGTGGGATGCGCCTTGCGCCCCCACCCCTCGTGACAATTGTCTAACCGCCGGAAGTTCAGCTCGACGGTTGCAGGAATCTCGCAGGGTTCTGTGCCACGCCCCGCAGTCTAACCTCGAAGTGGAGATGCGGTCCGGTGGAGCGCCCGGTATTGCCGACTTCTCCGATCTTGCTACCGCGCAAGACTACGTCACCAACTTTCACCGTCCGTTTCGATGCATGGCCGTATCGAGTGACGAGGTCATTGCCGTGATCGATCTCTAACATATTACCATATTGGGGATGCAGCTCGGACGTGATGACGACACCTCCGGCTGCTGCTCGGATCGGCGTTCCGATGTCGCCCATGAAGTCGACGCCTTCATGGAAAGCATTGAAGCCGGTGAAAGGGTCGATTCTCCAACCGAAGTTGGAACTGTAAAGACCGGCGCCCACCGGCAACGCCGTCGGCAACAATTGTTTGCGGACGTGCGCTTCCGTCATCATCGATTCCAGTACGCCGAATTTGTCGGAGCCGTCATCGACCTGCTTCGAGAGTTCGTCGATCTGGAACTTGAGATCGTCGAGTGAAAGCTCGATCGGAGCCGTAGTCACGAGCGCCCCGCCTTTGGGCGTGGGCGTGGCGTCGAACATGAAATCCTGCGGTTTGAAACCGGCGAGCTTCGAAACCCGCTCTCCGACCGAATTGAGCTTGAACAGTTGTGCCTGCATCTCCCCAAGTTTCGAGGCCATCGTGTTCAGGCTATCGCGGAGATACGATTGCGCCTTCCGGCTCTCCTGCGCTTGGGCGTCGGCCAGGAACGCCTGCAATAACGGGCTGTTGTTGGCAACGGCGTACCGCAAGGAAAGGTAGTTCAACAAGACGGCCGTGGAGACGACGGCAAGCAATGCCAACATCGCGACGAAGGCAAGCTGGGGGCCGGTGATCGTGTAGCTGCGGGCTTTCGCCATTCGGCCTGAGACGAGAATGATATCCACGCTAGAAAACCCTCCTCAAACGCGCGCTATTCCATGACGGCAAAGACAATCTGCGACTGGCTCACGGCCTGGGGCGAGACTGACAACTTGGTCAGCCGAGCCCACCGGCTGCTTTCCCTGGAACGACTATATGCGAATTGTGTTCCCGAAGCCCTGGCTCGGGCCAGTACCGTGACCAACCTGAGGGACGGAACCCTTGTCCTTTGTGCTCACAATGGTGCCGTCGCAAGCAAGTTGAGGCAGATGAGCCCCTCGTTGCTTGAACAAGTTCGGACAATTAATCAAGACATTACCAAAATCCAGATCGTCGTACAAGCGACTAGCAGGACCCACTCGGCCAAAGTGGCCGCGAAGCCCAACCTTGCGCCGGACGGGGTGCGTCAGTTCGAAGTTCTGGCCGAATCGCTCCCGGAATCTGATCTCAAGACTGCCGTGGCTCGTCTGGTGGCGCGCCAGAAGCGCCAAGTCAGATGACGACCAGCAGTCGCTCCAGGACGAAGAGCGCCATGAACACCCCGGCGATGACCAGAGCGAACTTGCCCACCTGCCAGGCGAACCTCAACCAACGCCGATCGCCGGTGAACAGGAACACTACCCCCGACGCACCGATCGTCAGCAGCACCAGGAAGCCGATGATTCGCAGGACGATCACGGGGACATCCTCGGGCGCGTGACGGGCTCAGTGCCCGGAAGCCATCGTCAGGCGGTTTGCAACTGAAGCTTGAGAAAAGCCGGCGCCGCGGCGTCGTCTTCGACGAAGGTGGCGTATTCCCAGGCCGATGCGTCTTCCAGCAATCGGCGCAACAGCGCGTTATTGAGCGCGTGGCCAGACTTGAACGCGCTGAACGCGCCGATCAGCGGGTGGCCGAGCAGATAGAGATCGCCCACCGCGTCGAGCACCTTGTGCTTCACGAACTCGTCCTCGTAACGCAACCCGTCGGGATTGAGCACGCGATACTCGTCCATCACGATCGCATTCTCGAGACTGCCGCCCAGCGCGAGCCCCTGCGCCCGCATGCTTTCGACTTCGTGCATGAATCCGAAGGTGCGCGCCCGGCTCACTTCCTTCACGTACGAAATCTGTGCGAAATCCACCACAACCCGATTGCCAGAAGCGGCGAACGCCGGATGGCGGAAATCGATCGAGAAATCGAGACGGAAGCCATGATAGGGATCGAGTCTCGCCCACTTGTCGCCGTGACGGGTCTCGGTGGACTTCAGTACCCGGATGAAGCGCTTCGCCGCGTTCTGCTGCTCGATCCCGGCGGACTGAAGCAGGAACACGAACGGACCTGCACTGCCATCCATGATCGGCACCTCTGCCGCCGTCAAGTCGACGTAGACGTTGTCGACTCCCAACCCGGCGAGCGCTGACATCAGGTGCTCCACTGTGGCCACGCGCACCCCGTCCTTTTCGAGGCATGATGACAAACGCGTGTCGCCGACGGCATAAGGCGACGCCACGATATCGGCAGCCCCCGCTAAGTCTATGCGGCGAAACACGATGCCTGCGTCGATGGGCGCAGGCCGCAACGTCAGCATCACTTTTTCGCCGGTATGAAGACCGACGCCGGTGGCGCGAACGACGTTTTTGAGTGTACGTTGTTTGATCATCGGTTCCCATCTGTCCCGGCCGGGGTTTCTGCGCCGCAATAAACAAGCTAAAAGGTTATCACGCAACAGGAATCTCCGACCAGCCACGCGCTTTGACAACGTCGCGGAATGACGACGTTTCAGGCAGGCGTGGCTGGTCCGTTCCCCGCATCAGTCCGCCTGTTTGCGCAGGAATGCGGGGATGTCGAGCATTTCCACACCGGACTGCTTCATCGCCTCGATCGTGGCGTCGCGATTGCGCCGCCGGATGACGGCCGGAGTGTCGAGGGCGCCATAGTCCGGTTCCAGATTGGGCAGGGAGATGGGCGCCGGATCGGTGCCGGACTTCACGACTTGCAGGGGCTTTGCTAGCTGACGGCCGACGGGACTGCCGAGCCCGGTTGCGACCATCGTGACCCGCAGGCTTTCGCCGAGCGCCTCGTCGATGACCGTACCCACGATCACCGTCGCGTCGTCGGCGATGAAGGCCTTGATCGTGTTCATCACCTCATGCACTTCCTTCATCTTGAGGCTCATGGATGCAGTGATGTTGACCAGCACACCGCGCGCACCCGCTAGATTCACGTCCTCGAGCAGCGGGCTCGCCACGGCTTGTTCGGCCGCTTCCGTCGCTCGATGCGGACCCGACGCCAACGACGACCCCATCATCGCCATGCCCATTTCCGACATGACCGTGCGCACGTCCGCAAAGTCCACGTTCACGAGGCCCGGGCACTTGATCACTTCCGCGATACCCGCCACTGCACCGTGCAGTACGCCGTTCGCGGCCTTGAACGCATCCAGCATCGAGATGTCTTCGCCAAGCACCGCCATCAGTTTGTCGTTCGGAATGACGATGAGCGAATCGACGTGCCGGGCGAGTTCCTCGAGACCGGATTGGGCGATCTTGAGACGCTTGCCTTCGAACGCGAACGGCTTGGTGACCACGGCCACCGTGAGAATGCCCAGCTCGCGCGCCACTTCGGCCACGATCGGCGCAGCGCCCGTACCCGTCCCCCCGCCCATGCCGGCGGTCAGGAAGAGCATGTCGGCGCCATCTATCAGCTCGATGATGCGCTCGCGATCCTCCATCGCGGCCTGCCTGCCCACATCGGGATTCGCGCCGGCGCCGAGACCCTTGGTCACCCCGGTACCGAGTTGCAGCAGGCGCTGCGATCGGTTGCGCTTGAGAGCCTGCGCATCGGTGTTCATGCAGATGAACTCGACGCCCTCGACACCGCGTTCCAGCATGTGATCCACGGCGTTGCCGCCGCAGCCCCCGACGCCGATCACCTTGATGACCGCTTCCTGCGATTGTGTATCCATGATCTCGAACATGTCGTTGTCTCCTCTAGACTCGAAATTGAACTGGAATTGCATCGTCACCGCATTGCCCTACTTAGAAATTCACCTGGAACCATTCCTTCATGCGCTGGAACACCTGTTGAAAACTCCCCGAGTTCATCTTGGTCAGCTCGCGCCGGCGGTGTTGTTCATGGGCTACCATCAGCAATCCGACGCCGGTCGAGAATCGCGGACTGCGGATCAACTCCGACAACGGTCCCACATAGCTCGGCAGGCCCAGCCGCACCGGCATGTGGAAGACTTCTTCGCCCAGCTCGACCATGCCCTGCATTGCCGCGCTGCCGCCCGTGATCACCACCCCGGACGACAACAGATCCTCGTAGCCGCTGCGCCGCAGCTCGGCCTGCACCAGGGAGTACAGTTCCTCGACGCGTGGCTCGATGACTTCTGCGAGCGTCTGTCGCGACAACTGGCGCGCACCGCGGTCACCGACACCGGGCACCTCCACCGTTTCCGCCGGATTCGCGAGCTGGCGCAACGCGCAGCCGTACTTGCGTTTGATCTCCTCGGCATCCTTGGTGGGCGTGCGCAGCGCCATCGCGATGTCGTTGGTGATCTGGTCGCCGGCAATCGGGATCACCGCCGTGTGCCGGATCGCGCCCTGCGTGAACACGGCGATGTCAGCGGTGCCGCCGCCGATGTCCACCAGGGCGACGCCGAGATCCTTCTCGTCGTCCGACAACGTCGCCATCGCGGAAGCGAGCGGTTGCAGGATCAGGTCGCGCACCTCGAGGCCGCAGCGCCGTACGCACTTCAGGATGTTCTGCGCCGCCGAGACCGCGCCGGTCACGATATGGACCTTCACCTCGAGCCGCACGCCGCTCATGCCGTGCGGTTCGCGAACGTCCTCCTGTCCGTCGATCACGAACTCCTGATTGAGGACGTGAAGGATCTGCTGATCGGTCGGGATGTTCACCGCCTTCGCCGTCTCGATCACGCGATCCACATCCACGTGCGAAACCTCCCGGTCCTTGATCGCCACCATGCCGTGCGAGTTGAAGCTCTTGATATGACTGCCCGCGATGCCCGTGTAGACCTCCCGGATCTTGCAGTCGGCCATCAGCTCGGCTTCTTCCAGCGCGCGCTGGATCGCGTTCACCGTGGACTCGATGTTGACCACCACGCCCTTCTTCAGTCCCCGGGACGGCGCGGTGCCGGTCCCTATGACCTGGAACATACCGTCCGGCGTCACCTCCGCCACGATGGCTACGATCTTCGATGTGCCGATGTCGAGGCCCACGATCAGGTTCTTCGCGTCCTTGCCTTTGCTCGTCATGGTCATGCGTTTGTGTTCGGCCAGATCCATTCCCCGTTCTCCCTTGTCACACCCTGGTGTTGCCCGTCCACTTCAAATCACGTATCCGGACTGCGAACCCGTTCGGGTAGCGCAAGTCCACCACCGCGGGCGGCGCGCGCATGAGCGCGACGCTCGACGCATACGCGCCGGCGAACTTCGCGAGCCGGGCCACGACCTGCTCGCGGCCCAGTTCCAGCGTCATTCCGTCAGCAAGCCGCAGGCGCCACGCGCGCCGCGCCGAGAGATTCACTTCCGCCACCTGTTTGTCCACCGTCGTCAACACGCGCTGGAAGCGGCCGAAGTTCTCCGCCATGTCGTGCGAAGCTTCCTTGGGCCCGGTAAACACCGGCAGACGGGAATCGCTTGCCGCTTCGAATACTTCCCCGAGCGTATTGACCAGGCCCTCGTCGCCCCAGCGCGCGAGCGCGACGTGTTCCTCGAGCGCGACTTCCAGCCGATCGGGCCACTGGCGCCGCACGTTCACCCTCCGCACCCAGGGCAGTTTCTCGAATGCGTCACGCGAACCGCCCAGGCTGATGGTGAAGAAGTTGCCTTTCAGCTCATTGCGCACGACGGTCTCGATCTGGTCCCGCGTGACGTGGGATACCGCGCCCATAACCTTCACCTCGCGCACGGGGAACACCGGCAGGTGAACCGTCACGATCAACACCAAGTACATTAGCGCCACCACTGCAAGCCCGTAGAGCAGGTTCGCGGTCGCGGTCAGCAGCTCGGGCCTATCCCACATGGGCGAGCTCCAGGATGCGTACCACCAGCGCCTCGATCGGCATGCCGGCCGCCTTGGCCGCCATGGGCACGAGACTGTGGCCGGTCATGCCGGGCGAGGTATTCAGCTCGAGCAGCGTGACCGACCCGTCGCTGCGGCGAATCAAATCGGCACGCCCCCAACCCTCGCAACCGAGCGCCTCGACCGATCGCATCACCAGCGCACGGATCGCGAACTCTTCGGCTTCGGGCAAGCCGCACGGGCAGATGTACTTCGTGTCGTCGCTGAAATACTTGTTGTGATAGTCGTAGTTGCCTTGCGGCGCTTCGATGCGAATCAACGGCAGCGCCCGGGTACCGACGAAACCCGCGGTCAGTTCCGCGCCAGCGACGAATTCCTCCGCGAGCACGAACGAGTCGTGCTTCGCCGCCAGCGCGAAGGCCGCGGGCAATTGGGCCGCACGGGTCACTTTCGTGAGTCCGATGGTCGAGCCTTCGCGCGCGGGCTTCACGATCAAGGGCAGCCCGAGCGTCTTCGCGACTGCGCTCCAATCGCTCCCGGGGTGCAGGACCTCCCATTTCGGTGTCGGCAAGCCGCACGCGATCCACACCAACTTCGTGCGCACCTTGTCCATCGCGAGCGCCGAAGCCATCACACCGCTACCCGTATAGGGAATGCCCATGAGTTCCAGCGCGCCCTGGACAGTGCCGTCCTCGCCGTAGCGGCCGTGCAGCGCGATGAACACGCGATCGAAGCCCTCGCGCTTCAGATCGAAGATCTCGCGCTCGGCCGGATCGAAGGCATGCGCATCGACCCCGGCGCGCTGCAGTGCCGAAAGTACGTTGTTGCCCGACATCAGCGAGATCTCGCGCTCGGCCGAGCGCCCGCCGAACAAGACTGCGACTTTGCCGAAGTCCGTCACGCCGGCTCTCCAATGACCCGCACTTCGTCTTCCAGCAACACGCCCCGCTCACGCAGAACCGTCTGGCGCACCTCGTGGATGAGCTTCTCGATGTCAGAGGCCCGCGCTTTGCCGATGTTCACGATGAAATTCGCGTGCCTCGGCGAGACCATTGCGTCACCGATGTGGTAGCCCTTCAGTTCGCACGCTTCGATCAACCGCGCCGCGTAGTCGCCAGGCGGATTGCGGAACACCGAACCGGCGTTCGGCAAGTTGAGCGGCTGCGAAGCGATGCGCCGCCACAGGAAATCCTTGATCCTCGCTCGGGACGCCGCTCCATCGCCCTTGGCAAAACGCAACCGTGCCGCGATGAACCACTCCTCGGTCCGCGGCGCGTCGGCCGCCACGATGCGCTCGCAATGGCGATAGCCGAGGTTGTACTCGCCCGGCGAGCGCTCGGTCCGTTCGCCCTTGCGGTTGACGCTCAGCACGCTCGCGACGCGGTCCCACGTCTCCGACCCATAGCATCCCGCGTTCATCGCGAGCGCGCCGCCCACGGTGCCGGGTATGCCTGCAAGGAACTCTGCGCCCTCGAAATCGTGCGTGGCTGCGAAACGCGAGACCTTCGGGCTCGCGACACCGGCTTCGGCGTAGATGTAGCCGTCGTCCTCGACTTCGATGCGCTTCAGGGCGCCGTGCGTGAACACCACCGTGCCGCGAACTCCGCCGTCGCGAACCAGCAGGTTGCTACCGAGACCGACCACGTGCACCGGTTCGTCATCGGGGATGGTGGCTAGGAACACGCACAGATCGTCGAGATCGGCCGGAACGTAGGCCCGGTCCGCCTTGCCGCCGGCGCGCCAGCTCGTGTGCCGGCTCATGGGCTCGTCATGCCGGAACTCGCCGCGCAATCCATGCCTCGCAATCCTGAGTACGTCGGTCATATCCATGGCTCAACTCGAGGACGCCTCCTGAAGCGTGAGTGCCGGTACCTGTCCGATGGAACCGGCACCCATCGTCACCACCACGTCGCCCGGCCGAGCGGCAGCGAGGATCGCGGCCGGCAACTCCTTCCAGTCTTCGACGAAGATCGGCTCGAGCTTTCCGAGCACGCGCATGGCCCGCGCGAGCGAACGGCCGTCTGCGGCAACGATGGGCGCCTCGCCTGCCGCGTACACCTCGGTGAGCAGGAGCGCGTCCACCGAAGAGAGAACCTTGACGAAATCCTCGAACAGGTCGCGCGTACGCGTGAAGCGATGCGGCTGGAAAGCCAGCATCAAGCGACGATCCGGAAAGGCACCCCGCGCGGCGGCGAGCGTGGCCGCCATCTCCGCCGGATGATGACCGTAGTCGTCGATCAACGTGAATGTTCCGCCGCCCGGCAACCGCACGTCGCCATAGCGCTGAAAGCGCCGACCGACACCGCGAAATTCCGCCAATGCCTTGAGGATGGCCGCATCCGGCGCACCGACTTCCAGGCCCACGGTAATCGCAGCCAGCGCGTTGAGTACGTTGTGTACTCCGGGCAGATTGAGGGTCGCCTCCAGGAAGCGCGCCGACGTACCGTTCGCGGCGCAGCGGACGCGAAACCGCATGCGCCCGCCTTCATGGACGATGTCGGTCGCGCGCACCTGCGCGTCTTCGGACAAGCCGTACGTGGTGACCGGCTTGGCGAGAAACGGGATGATGCTGCGCACGTTCGCGTCGTCGATGCAGAGCACTGCCATGCCATAGAAGGGCAACCGCTGCACGAAATCGACGAAGGCCTGCCGCAGCCGCGCGAAATCGTGGCCGTAGGTTTCCATGTGATCGGCATCGATGTTGGTGATGACCGAGAGCACCGGGTGCAGGTACAGGAAGGAAGCATCCGACTCGTCGGCCTCGACCACGATGAACTCGCCGCTGCCCAATTGCGCGTGCGACCCGGCCGCCTCGAGCCGCCCGCCGATCACGAACGTGGGATCCATGCCCGCCTCGGCCAGCACGCTCGCCACGAGGCTCGTGGTGGTGGTCTTGCCGTGCGTGCCGGCCACGGCGATGCCCTGCCGCAAGCGCATCAGCTCCGCCAGCATGAGCGCCCGTGGCACCACCGGAATGCGCTTTGCGCGTGCCGTCGCAACCTCCACGTTGTCGGCCTTCACCGCGGTGGACGTGACGACCGCGTCGGCGTCGTTCACGTTCGCGCCGTCGTGTCCGAGCTTCACCGTCGCGCCCAGACGGACGAGCCGCTGCGTCACCGCGTTCTCGGACAGGTCCGACCCGCTGATCTGATAGCCCAGGTTGAGCAGCACCTCGGCGATTCCGCTCATGCCCGAGCCGCCGATGCCCACGAAGTGCACGTGCTTGACCTTATGCTTCACCGCGCCAGCTCCATGCATGCTTCCGCCACGCGCCGGGTCGCGTCCGGCTTGGCGAGCGAGCGCGCCTTCCGAGCCACGTCGAGCAGTGACTCGCGCGTGAATCCGCGCAGCACGTCAGCGAGACGCTGTGGGGTGAACTCGGGTTGCGGCAACAGCAACGCCGCACCGGCGGCGTACAGAAAGCGCGCATTCGCGCTCTGATGGTCGTCTACCGCATGGGGCAGCGGCACGAACACGGCGGCGACACCCACGGTCGACACTTCCGCCACCGTCAGCGCGCCGGCGCGGCAGATCACGCAGTCGGCTTCGCCGAGCGCCCCGGCCATGTCGTCGATGAACGCGACGCACTCCGCGTCGACACCGGCGGCGGCATAGTTGGCCTCGAGCGCATCGAGCTGCTTCGCACCCGACTGGTGCCGCACCTGCGGACGTTGCCCGGGTTCGAGCCGTCCGAGCGCCTTGGGCACCACGTCGTTCAGAACCATGGCACCGAGACTGCCGCCGACGACCAGCAGACGCAGCCGGCCGTCGCGGGCGGCGAAGCGCGCGCCCGGTTCCGGCAATGCGGCGATGTCTGCACGGATCGGATTGCCGGTCCATTCGGCATTCTCGAGCACGCCGGGAAACCCGGTCATGCGGCGGTCTGCCACGCCCGCCAGGACTTTGTTCGCGAGGCCGGCGATGGCGTTCTGTTCATGGAGCACCAGCGGCCGGCCGAACAGCGCGGCCATCATGCCGCCGGGAAACGAGATGTAGCCGCCCATTCCGAGCACCACGTCCGGGCGCACCCGGAAGATCACGCGGGCGCACTGCCAGAACGCGATCAACAGATTGAGCGGCAGCAGTGCCGCGCGCATGGCGCCCTTGCCGCGCAAACCGGCGAACCGGATGAACTCCACGGGGTAGCCGCGCTTGGGCACCAGATCGGCTTCCATGCCCGCGCGCGACCCGAGCCACACGATCTTCCACCCGCGATCGCGCAGGTAGTCGGCGACAGCCAACGCGGGGAACACGTGGCCACCGGTGCCCCCGGCCATGACGAGAAGAGTGCGCGAGGTATTCACAATCACACCCGCGCCACGACGGTGGCTCTCGCCGGGTAGCTCATACGCTGCGCCCTCGCATCAGCTCGCGATTCTCCCAATCGACGCGCAACAGAATCGCCAATCCGATGAGGTTCGCCACGATCCCGCTGCCTCCGAAGGACAGCAGCGGCAAGGTGAGCCCCTTGGTCGGCAGCACGCCCATGTTTACGCCCATGTTGATGAGCGCCTGGGTTCCGATCCACAGACCGATGCCCTGAGCGACCAGGGCCGGGTAGTAGCGCTCCAGTTTCGCGGCCTGGCTGCCGATGGCGAATGCGCGCAGGACCACCCAGGCGAACAACGCGACCACCACGATGACGCCGGCGAATCCGAGTTCTTCTGCAATCACCGCGAGCAGGAAGTCGGTATGCGCTTCCGGCAAGTACATCAGCTTCTCGACGCTCGCTCCGAGACCGACGCCCAGCCATTCGCCGCGGCCGAAGGCGATCAGCGCGTGTGACAACTGGTAGCCCTTGCCGTACGGGTCGGACCACGGATCGAGGAAGCCCGCCACGCGTTGCAGCCGATAGGGCGAGACCCAGATGAGCCCCAGGAATCCGAACAGCAGCAGCACGATCAATGCGGCGAACAGGCGCCAGTTCATGCCGCCGAGAAACAGGATGCCCATCGCGATCGCCGTGATCACCGCAAGCGCACCGAAGTCCGGTTCCGACAACAGCAGCGCGCCCACGAACAGCATCACGCCGAACAACGGCAGGAATCCCTTGCGCAGGCTGCCCATGTGCGCAGCCTTGCGCACCGTGTAGTCCGCCGTATAGAGCACTACGAACACTTTTACCAGTTCGGAAGGCTGCAGTCCGATGCCGAGAAAGCGCAGCCAGCGCTGGCTGCCGTTGACCTCGCGCCCGATGCCGGGGATCAGCACCACGATCAGCAGGAACGCGCCGAACATGAACAGGTAGGGAGCGGCCTGCTGCCAGAGCCGCATCGGAAACTGGAACGCCACCAGCGCGGCGAGCAGGCTCACCACGAGGAAGCCCGCGTGCCGCACGAGGTAGAACTGCGGCTGGAATCCGGTGATCCGGCTCGCCTCCGCGACGGCGATCGAAGACGAGTACACCATGACCAGTCCGAGCGCCAGCAGCAGCACCGTCGACCAGACCAGCGACTCGTCGTAGAGCGGCAGTCTCGTGGGGCGTTTCAGCGCGGCGTAGAGCACGCTTGCCCCTCCTTCAGTTTCTGCACGGCCGCGCGAAACACCTCGGCCCGTTGCTCGTAGTTCCGGAACATGTCGAAGCTCGCACATGCGGGCGACAGCATCACCGCGTCTCCCGGTTCCGACATGTCGAACGCAGTGCGCACCGCTTCGTCCAGATCGGCGGCCCGGCGCAGCGCAACGCCGGTTCCTGCCACCGCGGCGGCGATCGCTTCCCGGTCACGACCGATCAGTACGACGGCGCGCGCATGACCGGCCGCGGCCGAGGCGAGCGGAGCGAAGTCCTGGCCCTTGCCGTCACCCCCTGCGATCAACACGACTTTCTCGACCATGCCGTTTAGCGCGGCGACGGTGGCGCCCACGTTCGTGCCTTTCGAATCGTCGTAGAAACGGCGCCCTGCGATCTCGGTGACGAGTTGCAAGCGATGAGGCAGACCTTCGAAGGCTTCGAGCGCACGCGCCAGAGGTTCATAGTCGAGTCCGATGGCGCGTGCCAGCGCCAGCGACGCAAGTGCGTTCGCCGCGTTGTGCATTCCTGTTACGCGAAGTCTCGCCACGGGCAGGATGCGCAGTGCGCCTTCGGCCAGGTAGTCGCCGCCATCGCGCACGAGTCCCCAGACCCCGTTGCCGGCAGGAATGCCCAGACCGAAGGACCAGACGGTAGCGTTGGGCCTTGCCATACGTCGCGTCCACGGATCATCGCGATTGACGATCTGCACACGCGCACCGGCGAAGATGCGAGCCTTCGCAGCGGCATAGTCATCCATGCCGCGGTAGCGATCGAGGTGGTCCTCGGACAGGTTCAGCACCACGGCCGCATCGGCGTTCAGGCTCGAGGTGGTTTCGAGCTGGAAGCTCGACAATTCCAGCACGACACTCCGCGGCCACTGACGGGCGCCGGCTTCGATCTCACCGAGCGCGTCCAGTACCGGCAAGCCGATGTTGCCGGCGACCAGAGTCTCGAGACCCGCACCGCGGCAAAGTGCACCGGTCATCTCAGTCACAGTGCTCTTGCCGTTCGAGCCGGTGATTGCAAGCACCTGCGGCCTCGCGACCGCCCGGGCCTCGCACATCGCATCGAGCGCTCGCGCGAACAGTTCCACGTCACCGACGACCTCGACGCCCCGTGCGAGAGCCGCTTGCAATTGGCGCTCCGCAAGCGCGACGCCGGGGCTGATCGCGATGAGTTCGACATCCGCAAAGCTCGCGGCACGGAATGGTCCGGCATCGATCGCCAGATTCGGAAACGCCGCACGCACGCTGTCGATGTTCGGCGGCGCGGCGCGTGAATCCGCGGCGCGTACCAACGCACCATGCGCCGTCAGCCAGCGGATCAGCGACACGCCGGTGAGGCCCAGGCCGAGAACCAGAACGCGTTTGCCCGAGACGTTCATCGCAGTTTCAGCGTGGACAGGCCGAACAGGACCAGCATCATCGTGATGATCCAGAATCTGACGACGACCTGGTTCTCCTTCCACCCCTTCAGTTCGTAGTGGTGGTGCAGCGGCGCCATTCGGAAGATGCGCTTTCCGGTCAGCTTGAAGGATCCGACCTGCAGCATCACCGAGAGGGTCTCCACCACGAAGACGCCGCCCATGATGAACAACACGATCTCCTGGCGGACGATGACGGCGATGGTGCCGAGCGCGGCGCCCAGCGCGAGCGCGCCCACGTCACCCATGAACACTTCCGCGGGGTAGGCGTTGAACCAGAGAAAGGCGAGACCCGCACCTGCCATCGCTGCGCACAGGACGGTCAGTTCCCCGGCACCCGGGATATAGGGAAAGCCCAGGTATTTCGCGAACACCGAATTGCCCGCGACGTAGGCGAAGATGCCGAGCGCACTTCCCACCATCACCGTCGGCATGATCGCGAGTCCATCGAGGCCGTCGGTCAGGTTGACGGCGTTGGAGGTCCCCACGATCACGAAATACGTCAGCAGGATGAAGCCGAACACGCCGAGCGGATAGGTGATGTGCTTGAAGAACGGCACGATGAGCTGGGTCTCGGTCGGCAGCGTGGCGGAGAAAGCGAGAAACAGCGCCGCGGCCACACCGAATACCGACTGCCAGAAGTATTTTGCCCTTGCCGGCAGGCCTTTCGGGTTCCGGTGCACGACCTTTCGGTAGTCGTCCACCCAGCCGATCGCCCCGAAGCCGACCGTTACCGTCAATACCACCCAGACGAAGCGGTTGGTGAGGTCGGCCCACAGCAGCGT
>Ga0163144_10011914_pt1 | contig 18344 bp, 19 predicted proteins | sample OliLak19BULKMAT1_FD_123175 | JGI IMG/M metagenome (GOLD analysis project Ga0163144, IMG submission 123175) | Freshwater microbial mat bacterial communities from Lake Vanda, McMurdo Dry Valleys, Antarctica - Oligotrophic Lake LV.19.BULKMAT1 | ecosystem: Environmental > Aquatic > Freshwater >... | reverse complement strand
GGATTTGTAGCTACTGGTACCCCTGGAAATATTGTAGTAACTGGTTCTGCTCTGATACTTGTTCCTGGAGCTACATCATTCGGCTTCAGTGCAGTCACTAATTCATCCACACCTGTTGGCACCGTTTTAACCAATAACGTAACCATTGTTTCAACTAGCATTAACGACAACAACTCAACCAACAATTCAGCCTCTGATAACACCACAGTAGCTGGAGTCGCTCTACCCGTAAGTGATCTTGCAGTAAGGATTTCTGATGGACTTGCCAATGTTGCTCCAGGTGGCAATGTACCTATTACCATTACTGCATCGAATTTAGGTTCAAATAATGCCAGCAATGTAACGCTCTCTTCAGTGTTGTCAAGTGCAATCATCTCTGTTTCTAATCTTCCTGCGGGATTTACGGCTACAAGCGGTGCAGGTGGAATTACCATTAGTGGCTCTGGCTTAACCCTTGCTGCTGGTACCTCACAGACCTTTAGCTTTAACGCTCTACTGAATCCTAATGTTGTTGCGCCTCGCACTATTTTTAATACTGTTAGCATTAGTTCTTCAAGTATCAATGACACGAATAGCACTAATAACTTTGCGTTAGATTCAACTGATTTAGGTGACAACCCAAACTCAAACCCCATTGTTACACCACCTGCTCAGCCACCTACGATCATTGTTACCGATCCTTTTACACCAACTCCCGCACCAACTCCCTCTCCATCGGTTTCTCCCTCTCCTTCTCCTGCTGGATCTTTACCTCCATCAATTGTTGATCCAATCTCTTCGCCTACCCCTTCGCCAACTCCCTCACCTGCACCTGTACCTTCTGGTACTCCAACGCCTTCATTAACCCCAGCAACCGCAAACAGCTTGACTTCGGAGCAACCCGATTCAAACACCGTAGCTGAGCTAAATGGTGGAGTACCTACTAGGGTTCAGCCAACTCTTGCTGCAAGTGGGACTTTCTTTAATCTCTCAGATACCAACGATAATGTTTCTTTGAGCAACTTCCAAACTGGCGGCTTACTGGTGCGCGGATTGAGTGGCAATGATTTCATCACTGGTACAAGTCAAATCGATGATATTAATGGCAACCAAGGTTTGGATAGTTTATTTGGAGCGGCTGGAAATGACATTTTGCGCGGTGGTGCTGGCTCCGACTCCCTAGATGGTGGTGCCGATAATGATGTGCTATTTGGCAATTTGGATAATGACACCCTAATTGGTGGCCCTGGCAACGATACTTTGCGTGGTGGTCAGAGCGATGATGTACTAATTGGTGGCGAAGGTGACGACGTGCTAATCGGTGATCTCGGTCGAGATTTTCTCACTGGCGGTACAGGCGCAGATATTTTCTTCCTGCGTGGCGTGGGTGCAGCAGCAAATACCGTAAACCAGGCAGACTTGATTTTGGATTTCCAAACTACTGAAGGCGATCGCATCGGCTTAGATGGCATTCCTTTTAACAAGCTTACTTTTGAGAATATCGATCTGTTCCTAAATGGTTCCACTGCTTCGCAGACTTCGACGATTATTCGCAATCCTGATAATAATTTAGTGTTGGGAATTGTCTATGGTCTTGGCAGAGACTTGTTTGTGAATACTCCTAGCTTGTTTATTCAAGCAAGTAATTTACTAGCTGGTTAATCCGAAATGTTAGGCTGGATCAAATTCAAATTGTTCTCAATTATTTAAATGGCAACTGCAACCTTATTAATCTCTGCTCCCGATCAACGGGGATTAGTAGCAAAAATTGCCGATTGGGTGTTTGGTCTGGGCGGGAATATTCTCCATGCTGACCAACATACGGATTCAACTGTGGGCTTGTTTTTGATGCGGGTGGAGTGGGAGCTAGATGGATTTAACCTGCCTAGGGCAGAAATTTCCCAGGCTTTTACTCCCCTTGCCGAAAACATCCAGGCTCAGTGGCAACTACATTTTTCGGATACAGTGCGGCGTTTAGCAATCTTTGTAACTAAGCAAGATCATTGTCTTTATGACTTGGTGCTGAGGCAGCGATCGCGAGAATTTTTAGCCACCATTTCTTTGGTAATTGGTAATCATCCTGATTTAGAGGCAGTAGCCCACAGTTTTGGCATAAATTATCATTATTTACCGATTACGGCAGAAACCAAGGCGGCACAAGAGTTACAACAATTAGCGTTGCTCAAACAATATCAAATTGACTTGGTAGTTTTGGCAAAATATATGCAGGTTTTGAGTCCAGATTTCTTGCGAAATTTTCACCAGGTAATCAATATTCATCATTCTTTTTTGCCAGCTTTTGCGGGTGCGAATCCCTACCATCGGGCGTATCAGCGGGGCGTGAAAATTATCGGTGCCACTGCCCACTATGTGACTGAAGATCTAGATGAAGGCCCAATCATTGAGCAAGATGTAATTCGGGTGTCCCATCGAGATGCGGTAACTGACCTGATCCGCAAGGGCAAAGACTTAGAGCGAATTGTATTAGCTAGAGCAGTCAGGCTACACCTAGAAAATCGGGTCTTGGCTTATGGCAAATCTGGCGCACGCACGGTCATTTTTGATTAGCTGCTAGGTGGTCTTCTAAGGCATAATGATTTAGACAAATAACCCATACATCAAGAATCAATCATGGCAGACGGAAAAGGATTTGGATTTGGCTTGGGCAAGATGAAAGAGGCTTTCCAAAAAGCGCAGGAAATTCAAGCTGGTGCAAAGGTACTCCAAGAAGAATTGGATGCAATGCGAATTATAGGCGAATCTCGTGGCGGTATGGTGAAGGTTACATTAAGTGGCAACCAAGAACCCCACGCTGTAGAAATTTCAGCCGAAGCAATGAGTCAAGGTAACGAGATTTTAGAAGAGCTAGTATTCGCTGCCTTGAAAGATGCCTACACTAGTTCTACTGCTACCATGCGCGAAAGAATGGAAGAATTAACTGGTGGCTTAAGCTTGCCAGGTATGTAGGCTTAACTTATTAAAATTTTAGAGGACGATTTACTACCTGAATATGACTTTAAGTTGATCAAGGGTGGAGTCAAGGGGAAATATGCCGATCGCTATAAATTAGGCCCTAATATCGTGTTGCTTGAGCCTAATATTGCGGCAGCATTTTCCACCAGTGATTCAGTTAATGCAGATTTCTGAAAGATAAAATCCTTAAGCATCTTGATCGGCAGACTGAGAAAGTAGATCTTGGCGATCGCTACGACGGGAATTACGCCGATGTTTTTTCTTGATCAGCATTGGCTCCTCGGTGATTTTGCCACCTTGACTAGATTTGGATTTTAAGCCCGTTTCTTGGCGGTGGCTAGCTTTGTTCTTGATTTCCTGGTCAAGAATCTCATTCAAAAAAATCAAATAATGCTCATATCTCTCCCAATCACCCCGAACCACACAGCCTGGCTCCGAGCGATGTAAGCAATTGTGAAATTGACAGTCAGCGATCGCCAATCGAGCTTCAGATTCAGGAAAGCAATGCACTAAATCGGTGGAACTACTGGTGAAGTTGGGTTGAATAAAGCCAGGTGTGTCGGCAATCAGTCCAAGTCCCAAAGGGAAAAGCTCCACATGACGAGTGGTATGGCGACCATGACGCAAGCGCCCAGATATTTCGCCCGTGCGCAGGTTTAGTTGTGGTGCTAACCAATTGATCAAGCTAGATTTTCCTACTCCCGATGCCCCAGCAATTACCGTAATTCCATTAGAGAGAGCCTCTACTAACTGTTCAATTCCCTGATTAGTTTGGGTGCTAATGGCAATTGCTTCATAGCCCCAAGTTTGTAAGCGATCGCGCCAACCCTCACAAACTGCGGCGCTAACCAAATCAGCTTTGCTAAAACATAAAATAATCGGCAGAGTACTCTCAGCGATCGCTACTAAAAACCGACTCAACTGTAAAGGCTCAATTGGTGGATCTTGCAGCGCAAATACTAATAGCACCCGATCTACATTAGCGATCGTTGGTCGATCTAATAAACTCTGCCGCGCTAGAATACCTGAAATTGCACCCCTCAATCCTTGCCAGTCGGGTTCTTCTATTTCTACCCGATCGCCTACATGTACCTGTTGACCAATTTTTTTCAGCCGCGATCGACAAATACAAAGTAAAATCTGCTGAGATAAATCTAAGCATACTCGATAGTAATTTGCCTCAATCGCCATCACTGTACCAATTAGCGCAGTCACAACTAAGCCTTCTCAACCGTCAAAGTAAAGAAATCATCTTTAGGAAGAATGTCTTTCACCAGATGTCCATCTATATTTAAGCTATTTGGCACCTGTTCAATTGGTTCACCGCCATCTAGCCAAATTTCCAAAGATTCACCCAGATCTAGTTTTTCTAGGCGCAGCTTTGCCCGCACGAAGCTTAGAGGACATGGAACGCCACGTAAATCAAGAATTAGAGCATTACTCATAGATTAGCGATGGAAGATACCACCTAAGAATCCCTCTACGCCGCCCTTTGCCGCACCACCTTTGGCTTTTTCCAGCAGTTTCTCTAAGGCTTCTTTCTCTTCGCCTGAAACTTTGGTAGGAATATCCACTTTAATGGTGATTAGATGATCGCCTCTTGCTACAGGGTTACCTAGCTTTGGTACTCCCAGAGTCTCTAAGGTGAGCACGGTGTCTGGCTGAGTACCCGATGGAATCGTTAAGGGCTTTTTACCGTCTACAGTATTTACAGTAATTTTATCGCCCAAAATCGCTTGTAGATAGCTTACGCGCACCTGGGAGAGAATGTTGATTCCTTCACGCTCAAACTCTGCATCTGTCTGCACAAACAAATAGACGTAAAGATCGCCTGCGGGACCGCCCTTTTGTCCTGCATCACCTTCATTCGATACTCTCAGACGTGTACCACTGTCTACACCTGCTGGAATGGTAATTTTAAGTTTCTTGGTAGCCTGATTTAATCCCAGACCGCCACAAGTGTCACACTTATCTTCAATCATTTGACCTGTACCATTACAGGTAGGGCAAACAGAGACTTGGGTAAAGCTGCCAAAGGGGGTACGGGTAGCGCGTTTTACTTGACCAACGCCGCCACAGGTAGTACAAGTACGGGGGCTAGTGCCTGGCTTAGCTCCAGATCCAGTACAGGTGGTACAGGTTTCTAGGTGGGCAATTTTAATCTGTTTTTCACCGCCAAATACCGCTTCACGGAAATCTAGTTTTAGGTCATAGCGCAGATCGTCACCTCTAGTGGGACCACCACGTCGCCTAGTTTGTTGTTGCGCACCAGTACCTGAGAAACCGCTAAAAAAGCTTTCAAAGATATCAGCAAAGCCGCCCGCGTCGCCTACGTCTTGGAAGTTGCCTGATACTCCACCTTCACCAAAGCGATCGTAGCGCGCCCGCTTTTCAGGATCACTTAAGACTTCATAAGCATTATTAATCTCTTGGAGTTTTTCTTTCGCGCCGTCCTCACGATTAATGTCTGGGTGATACTTTCGCGCTAATTGGCGATAGGCTTTCTTGACTTCTTCTTGGTCTGTGTTGCGAGCGACTCCAAGAATTTCGTAGTAATCACGCGCCATAGTGAGGATATATATAAAGAATTGGACAATCTAAATTTAGTTAATTTTAATCTATCTGGATCTATCTTTGATTTCGCTAAGCTAGAGGCTAGGGTTTAGTTCTAACCGATACGTCACCATTCACTAAGGTTTGACAAGCGAGACGATAGTTATCAGGCTTGCGCTTTAGCTTAACATTTTCAAAATCGGTGCGGGGTGAAAGTTCTGCTATACCTTCAGTAATCTCTACTACGCAAGTTGCACATTGTCCATAGCCGCCGCAGTTGGTCAGCTTGCCCATGAATTTGTAAATGTCAATGTCGTTCTCTAAGGCTTTGATCCGTAGGTTCGCTCCATCCGCCGCAATTACCTCTTTATGCTCATTTACAAACTTAATATTTGCCATACTTTTGCGCTGAAGAAGAAATTTATGAAGCTTAATTAACTTAAGTTTAATTTAATTAAGCTACTTCTCCCAACTTTACGCCTTTTCCATCCCAGGGATCGAGCGGTAAAGCTCAAGATACCTTTGAGCAGAAGAGTCCCAACTAAAATCTCCTGCCATGCCTCGTTGTTGAATCTGTTGCCAGTTGTCTTGGTATTGGAAGCTTTCGTAGGCTCTAACCATGCAGGTATAGAGATCTAATGGCTCGTAACGGTCAAAGCAAAAGCCGTTACCTGTATGGGTTTGGGGTACTTGATGGAAGACGGTATCTACTAATCCACCCGTGCGCCGCACAATTGGCACTGAACCATAGCGCAGCGCAATCATCTGGCTAATGCCACAAGGTTCAAAACGACTAGGCATCAGAAAAGCATCTGTACCTGCATAGATCCTCTGCGAGAGGGCAGCATTATAAAAAATCTGTGCAGACATCCGCCCTGGGAAGCGACTGGCAATTTGCCACATTTGGGTTTCGTAGTAGCGATCGCCTGTACCTAAAACTACAAACTGGGCATCGGTATAGGCTAAGTATCTCTCTAATACCTGAATCAAAATATCCAAGCCCTTTTGCTCAACCAGACGGGTGACCATGCCGATCAAAAAAGTAGTTGGCGCTATGTTTAGTCCTAGCTCTTGTTGCAGGGCAGTCTTGTTCGTAAGGCGATCGCTTAAATCTGTGGCACTAAAGTTTTGCTCTAAGAATTTATCCGTGGCAGGATCAAATGCCTCAGTATCGATCCCATTCAAAATTCCCCAAGGACGAATGTAGGCGAGGGTTTGCTCTAGCCCTTCGCCATAGGCGGGGGTGCAAATTTGCTGGGCATAGGTGGGTGAGACTGTATTTACGCGATCGGCAAAGAGAATTGCGGCTGCCATCGTATTGTCTCCCTGCATATACCAAGGTACCCAGGTCATTTGCTCTAACCGCCAACGCCAAGGTCCTTGGTAGGCAAGATTATGAATCGTGAACACGGTACCAATATCCGAGGTTTGGTGCATCCAGACGGGGATCATGCCTGTGTGCCAGTCGTGGCAGTGAATCAAGTTGGGTTTCCAGCAGTTCCAGGCAAATTCGGCGCAGGCGGCAGCAAAAAAAGTGAAGCGCCAATCTTCGTCCTCGCCATAGTAAATTCTAGTAGGCAGAAAAGAGCCATGACCCACTAGGTAAAGCGGCACATCAGTACCAGGCAAAACCGTTTGGAAAATATCAAAGTCATTGAACATGATGTTGCTTTGCCAGATCCACTCAGGCTTGTCAGCTAACTTGTTCGCCAGCACACCGTAGTAAGGCATAATGATTCTCACGTCATGCCCCAGCTTGCGTAAGGTCACAGGTAGAGTTCCTACTACGTCAGCCATTCCGCCTACTTTAGCGATCGGTGCGGCTTCGGCGGCGGCAAATAAGATTTTCATGCTCACAATCACTAAGATTCACAAGATCTATTGTCAGGCAAAAGCTACCAGTTCTTTAGTCGGGTTTTGAGTTAGTCTTTGAAGCTTATAACCAACTTCTTTGCGCCAATCTCCTTCCACCAAGCTCCTTACTTTAATCTCTCTCTAGGGCTGCTCATCAGCTTTTAAGCTTGAATAAGTGCTGCATCAGGTAGACTTGCTATGAGATAATAGCGCCAGTAGTCGGGATATGGATAAGCGGCTGTGGTTTTTGGAAGCACATTTAACTAAGGAAATTAGGCAAGATCGAGATGTTATTTAAACTAGATAAGCTGAGCCTGACCACTGATCGGCGTTTTGCGACTGATGATGAATTGAAATTTGTGGTTACCTATACCCGCACCTTTGAATTGCGGAAATCTGCTTACACTCGCCTCCAAACCTCGGAAAAGAAGATTGTGGATCAGGTCTACGCCAAGATGCGATCGCTCAATCCTAAGCTTTTTATCAATGGTAATCAGGATATGAGTGATAAGTGGAAGCGGGATACTTTGCTAGTGGTTAGACATTCAGCGATCGCGATTTTGTTGGATGATCCAGATTATCTCAAAGAGAGCTTCCTGTTGTGGTTCCAGACTTTGATGCAAGCCTTTGGCACAGAAGAAAACTGTCGGGTGACTTACTCGGTGATGCAGGATGTGGTGAAACATATGTTTCCTGCCGCCGAAGCTAGCCTGATCTTGCCAATCCTAGCTTTGAATCAAGAAATTCTTGGCACTTCTAAAGTGACAGCCTAAGTGACAGCCTAGCAGCGTCAATCTACTTCTATCGGGCTAATATTAGCGTTAATCCCTCGCTCTAAGCCAAAGAGTCGCAGTTCTTCAGTCAGTAAAGCATCATTGGAAGCAGTTCTTGCGCCAGATTCGGCTGCCCAGCGTTTTAGTTTATCGATTTGATCTCGCGCGATCGCCGCTAAGGGAACGGTTTCTTCTACCGCCCGCAGGACATCTTCAGTGGTAAAGTCTTTGCGCTGACCTACGCTTCCTTGTCCAAAGGCAAGTTGGATCCCATCGATTACTACCTGTTCGATTTCGGCTCCACTAAAATTAAGCGATCGCTTGGCAAGAGCAGCAATATCAAACTCACGCAAGCGACTTGGACGCAATCTCTGTAAATGCACACGGAAAATCTCTTGACGTTCCATTTCGGTGGGCAAATTCAGAAAGAAAATCTCGTCAAATCTGCCTTTGCGCAGCAATTCAGCGGGTAAAATCTGCACATTATTGGCGGTTGCCACAATAAATACGGGCGAAGTTTTTTCTTGCATCCAGGTAATCAAAGAGCCAAATACGCGGCTGCTGGTGCCAGAATCACCATTACTACCACTATTGACATTACCAAAAGCTTTATCGATTTCATCAATCCAAAGTACGCAGGGTGCAACCGCTTCCGCCAATTGAATCATCTGTCTGACTCGGCTTTCGCTCTCGCCCACAATCCCACCAAATAACCTGCCTGTATCTAAACGCAACAGCGGCAAGCGCCATTCATGGGCAATTGTCTTAGCAGAGAGAGACTTACCTGTGCCTTGAATTCCAACTAAGAGCACACCTTTGGGATTGGGAATGCCATAACTACGCGCTTCTTCGGTGAAAGTATCCCTGCGCATTCGCACCCATTGTTTGAGATTCTCTAGCCCGCCGACACTCTTAAGCGAATCTTTGGTGGTAAAAAATTCTAGAATTCCTGTTTGTCTGATTGCTTGGCGTTTTTCTTCCAACACATCCGCGATCGCGCTATCATCTACTTGTCTTTTTTCTGAAGCTAGAGACTTCGCTAAGATTCTTTGAATACGACTGCGACTCAAGCCCTGACAAGCTTTTACCAATTGTTCCCAAGCCAAGCCTTCAATATTTAACTTATCTGGTACAACTAACTGACGAATTAAATGATTGATCTCCGGTACATTTGGCAGCGGAAAGTCTAGTACAGTAGTTTCTTCTACTAATTCTTCAGGTACTACCAGAGTATGACTGGTGAGCATCAGAGTTTTGCGATTGCGTTTAAGTTCTTTCGCTAGGTTTTTGATTTCCCGCACGATTGGCGCATTTTGGGGCGTATTGGGTTGTTTGAGAATCGGATGCAAGTCTCGTAACACAAAGATGATTGCTTCTCGATCTTCGCTATTATTGGTCTTCCCGATTCGCATTAATGCTGCCATTGCCGAACCCTTATCGCTGCCATTATCGCCCCAACCTCTAGCAATATCCCAAAAAAGTAGCTTGCGTTGGGTTTGTGCCATAGTTGAAACTGCCAATAGCACTTCTTCTACAGGTTCTTCTTCGGCTGAAACAATATAGATCAATGGATAACGCGATCGCACCATCAAATCGATCTGTTTGATTAAGTCTTGGTGACGCACACTTGGATTTCCCTGGTGATTTGTCCCAGAGTTAGCGATGTTAGATTTAGGCAAAATAGAATTAGTCATAGATTAAATGATTAGCCAACAATTACTCGCTTGGTGGTCGTGAGCGCGTTCAAATCAATCATGCCAGGATTGCGTGAGGCTCCTCTTGCTTTCAAACTGGTCATACCCAAAACCACGGTGCGATTGCCATTTGCGCCGATCATGCCGTTTCGGATAAACCGATTGGAAGCATTTACAAAAATGGTGCTACTGCGCACTTGTTCGGCAAACTGGTCGCTTTCACGCAGCGAATCGGTCAGGATACAGTCAGCATGACCACTGCCATTCAGGTTAATCCAAGTGATTGCTTCGGTCAGACCCTCCACCACTTTAATTGCAATTCGGTCATCCAAATAGGCCTGGTTCCACTGTTGCTCTTCGGTAATCTGTACTTCACCAAATTCGGCACAGTATGCAGTACTCAAACCACAACCTCGCACTTCGATCCCTTTCTTTTGCCAATTTTGGATCAAACCAAATAGTCCAGGTTGCAGCCAAGCTCGATGAATCAGCACTTTCTCGATCGCATTCACAGGATCAGGATCGGAACTGCGACTATCAAAAATTAAACTTTGAGCTTCCTCCAGGTTGGCAGAGGGAGAGATATAAAGATGACAGTTGCCCATAGAAGTTGGGAGGGCGGAAACTGTGGTTTGCTTAGAAACCTGCTGCACAAAGCTAGGGCGACCGTAGGGGATAACTAAGCGCAGGTATTTTTCTTGGGTAACTAAATCCTTAACTGTACTGCCATCTGGTGTAAGCGATACAGTGGCGGCAGGCATATCTCTAGCAGCAATTACCTCTTGGATGATATTTGCTAAGACTAACTGCGTATGTTTAGATTCATTACCACCCTTGAAGATTAGACTATTGCCCGCCTTGATACACATTCCTGCGGCAATCAGTGCTACTAAAGGGAATGCCTCATACACAAATGCTACAGTGCCAATTGGAATCCGCTTTACGCCATCATAGGTAAGGGGATTAGCCAGGGGATCGTTGAGCGTAGCCAGTTGGTTTAGGCAGTCTACCGCCATGAGTAATCTTTCGGGCGTAAGTCTCAACCACTCTAGTACCAGTTCGGGTAGCGCCATCTCGCGGCTTGCCTCTAGATCGAGGGTATTAGCTTCTAGGATCAAGGTTTTTTGAGCGGCGATCGCTTGAGCAATCTCTAAAATCGCGCGATCGCGTACCTTAGCTTTAGTCTTGGCAAGTTGAAAGCTAGCAATATGGGTTTGATAGACCACCCCAGCCAGAGCCTCATGCACCACGGTCATAATTTATGCTCCAAAAATTTGTCCATTCCTTGTGGATAAAGAATTAATTCGCCCGTTAAGAATCGCTTAGTTTCTAGCCAGAGGGCAAGCTTGCGGCGTTCACCCTCCTGAAATTCCACTTGATCTAGCGTATAAAATTGGCGATCGCTAAAGTCACAGCGATAGAGTTGAATAATTTCATGCCCAGGATTGCCATTAAAGCTAAAAAGATTTTCTAGGCAGCCCAAATATTGAATATTAGTGATTTCGGCTTGTAGTTCTTCCTGAAATTCTCGCACCAAAGCCACCTCGCTAGGCTCACCAAAATCTACCCCGCCGCCCAAAGCTCGATAAAAAGTTTGTTTTTTGAGATCGTCATAGCCTTGGGAAATAAACAGGCGATCGCGATCGTAGATTAAGCCCAAAGCCAGTACACGGATAGAAGGAGTGTATCCCATGAAAGTTTTAAATATAATTTATTAAGTGTTTTAACCTAAGCCATAAGGAAAAATCGACAAATAGAATCGTGTAGGCAAGATTTGCGCAATAATCTTATTAAATATTTTAGCTCTTAGTATGTTTCTACTAACTCGTCAAGATGTGGAAATTCTGCCCAATTCCCAAGGACAGCAAATTCTGCGCTATCACACCTACGCTTTTCGCTTGATCAAAGTGTTCGGCGACCAAAAGAAAGAGGCTTTAGTTTTTTGGCGAGAAATGACAGATGACAAGGGTTTGGCTTGTGTTTTGCTAGAGGAGCCACAAAGGTTTAGTGTGTGGGCACAGATCAGTAATTCGCCTAAAGCCGATCAATCAATTTCAGCCAGTCTGCCCAACTTGCAGCGATCGCTAGTGCAAGGCAGTTTAGTATTATTAAAATCCGCGCTCAATCAAGCTGAGCAAAATCTGGGTGCCAGAAAAGCGGCCTCACTGCAACAGGAACTCTTAAAAGTCTTGCTAAAATCTCGCCTGCCTATATTGAATTCAAGTGAGGCGATCGCCAACCTGCTTCAGCTTGATCCACTAAATCAGAATACCTTACCCAACTGGGACGACAGCCACGTTCAAAACCTGCTGGGTGAATTGCATCGACTCATATCTGGCGGAAACAGCAGCCAGAAAACCCAGGCGATCGTGGATCAAAGCTTGCAAGATTTGAATATACTGCCGCCTGGAGTATATATTCCTTTTTTCCAATGGCTGAAAACTACTCCCAAGGGTAAGCTGTGGAGTAAAAAATAGAAAACAAAAAGCCATAGAAAAACATTGAAAAAACTAAGTGAGAATGGAATTATATTCTCTACAAATCAGTTAATTGTTATAGATATCCACAATGAAAGCACACAGCATTAAAACTGTCATCAGTCAAGACAAATCACTAACACTCAAAGATTTACCATTTCACTCAGGTGAACAAGTTGAAGTAATTGTCTTATCTAAAAGACGAAGTAAATCTAGTGAAAACCCTTATCCTCTGCGTGGTATCGCAATTCGTTACGATCAGCCCACCGAACCTGTTGCCCTGGACAATTGGGAAGTTTCGCAATGATTGTCCTTGATACTCACATTTGAATATGGTGGGTGCATGGAGATAAGAGGCTAAGCAGTAGCTATTATGACTATATTCGAGAACATGAAACAAAAGGGCTAGGAATTAGTGCAATTTCTTGCTGGGAAGTTGCTAAATTAGTAGAATACGGTCGGCTCACACTGCCTTTAGCTGTGGATAAATGGTTTGATCAAGCACTGGTGTATCCGTATATAAGCTTATTAGAGCTAACCCCATACATTTGTGTAGAGTCAACTCAATTACCTGGCAGTTTTCATCGAGATCCAGCAGATCAGATTATTGTGGCTACAGCCAGAATTTTTAATTGTCCTATTGTCACTATGGATAGAAAAATTCAAGCCTATCCCTATGCAGATAATCAACCTTGCTGAAAATCCTTAGCCACTGAATTTAATTTGAGTTAATTAGTTTTAAATATTTTTGGTTTAATGGGACTTACTCAAAGAATAAATGAAACATCGTAAATAGGATGTTAGGGGCATAGCCCCCATATAGGTTTTTACTTCTTTAACAGCTTTATAATTCTCTTAGGATTTTGAAGCGTACATGGTTTAGCGCCAATTCACCCACAGAGAAGGGCTGAGGACGAATACTTTCAAAAGTTACACCCTTGCCAATTTCCACATGATACCAGGGCAGACCCATAAAAAAGCGGGTGGGATAGGGCGGTGTACCAGTATCATCGGGATTAGATTCCATAGGAAGCCAGCCCATACCAGGAATATAAAACTCAATCCAGACATGGTTGTAACCTTGATAGAGCGGCAAATTCTGTTGATCAGCGTCGGGTGGGCATTTGTAACGTCCAACGGTGCGGCAGGCAATGCCATTTAGACGAGCGATCGCTAGCAGAAGTCCCACATACTCCCCGCAGGAAGCGGTTCCCCTTGCCAAGGCTTCTTCTGGGCTGCTGATATAGGGCTGCATCCGATATTCCAAGCGGTCGTAAACATAGTTGCGAATCTTTAGCATCTTGCGCAAAATATTGGTCTCAGTACCTACCGCCTCACGCGCACTGTTGCGCACAAAGGAGCTATCCATACTTAAGCCATCATCATCAATTAGATAGAGTGATTGCAATTCAGAGTTGAGCGGTTCGATATTCTCTACTTGTTCGGGTGTGAGATTGTATTTTATTCCCCGTAGCTCCAGTACTGCCTTCCAGCCAAACATTCCCGCTTCGCCTGGTTGCAAGTTACCAATTTCAAATACAGCAATTTTACTGCCAGCTACTTCCTGGATCTGCATTGGCATTCCTAAAGATTCAATCGAGATTACCTTTTGGCGATCGCTATTTTCAGGTAAGGCAATGCGCCAGGTGAGGTCTTCCAGCCCTTGGGGATACTCTGAGGCTAATTCTTCTAAGTAGGTCATTTCTACTAAGTAGCCATTGGAGAGGGTATAGCCAGGCTTCGCATCTACCTGTTGCCATTGAAACCAGTGGATAAAAGTGCGATCGCGAACTTGAACTGAGTAGGGATTCAGATCGTTGGGATTATCTCTTATATAATTTTCATCACTTGTATAAACCACATAGAGTTGTTCGCCTGCAAAGGCTAAACCTGTCGGGGAAGCAAAAGGAGTAAGCGCCCGCATTTGCACTGCTCCAGTTTTTGGCTCTAGTTGATACACAGTTTCTTCTGCTCGATCCACTGCCCACAAGTATTCATCTTTGAAAGTGAGCGAAGTATCGCCTGTACCAGGACTAGGCATCGCTCTTAATAAACCCGTAGTTGTTCTGCCTATGACCAAAATTTTATTAACCTCAGTCGAACTCACATATACTGCTCCTTCGGATACTGCCAGCCCATAGATTGGGTGCGCTAACTGCACAAATAAATTTAATTCAAAGTCTTGACGATTAAAGTAGTAAATTGACTTGTCCTTTGCCAGCCAGAAAGTCTCGCCGCCAGAAGTAATACTGTGAGCGATCGCAGTCGCACCACAAAACTGTGGATAGCTGTGACGGTTGAGGATAGTCGCGCCTTCGGTGTAAAGATCAATCTGCAACAAGTAGCCCCGATAGGTATCCAGGCAAATTGCTAGGCTCGATTCAGGAAAAATCAAGCTTTGTAATTGATAAGCACCTAAAGGACGTATAAAATGGGGAAGACTAGTCATAGAAATATGCATGATAGATAACTTTATTAAGACATAACCATGCAACTACAAACAGCAGCCAAGTTAGCAGAATGCGGCGATCGCTGGACAAGAAGACATCCCCAATCGCGCGAATTTATTTGGTCAGAGTCACAGGTAGCTTGGGAAATCTATGAGCATCTAAGTTTGGTGAAATTAGAGCCTCATTTAGTAGAGCAAATTTTCCAAACTCTGGAAACTGAAGGCAAGTTCAGACCGATGCGTCTATTTGGCAGACTAAAAAGTTTTTATGATCGTTGGTGTGCGGGGGTATATATGGATGCCTTGTCTGAGACTTTGCCCCAAAAAAAAGCCGCCCAAGTCAGATTCGATACCCCAGTTGAATTTAGCCCTAGCCCTAGAGAAATTGACATTGGCGCTGGTCTCAACGTGATCATCCTGCTACTAAAACTAGATAACTATATGCAGTCTCAGCCCAGACTAGCGGGCAAAGTTAAGTTTTATCCCTGTGGCGAACCAGATCAAGCAGATCTAGATAGCGATCGCTTACTCAAAATTATTGGTTACAGTCGCTGGCTAGGTATCGGTACCTTTTTGGCGCGAGTGGGTGGTTTTCTCTATGGTGCAAATCTTCCAAAAGTAAATCTAGCGGGTGCAAACTTATTTGGCGCAGATTTTAATCAAGCAGATCTACGGGGAGCGAATCTCAGTGGCACAAATCTGGTGGGCGCTTGTTTCAGTAATGCGGATTTACACCAGGTAAATTTTAGCTATGCCAACCTCACGGGTTCGGACTTTTCGGCAGCTAATGCCAAACAGGCAAATCTCAGCCATGTAAACTTAATGAGTGCAGAGATGACTGCTGCCCAGTTACAAAGCGCTAAGTTTAGCAATAGTAGCCTATGTGGCGCAAATCTTACCCAAGCCGAGCTAAGCAATAGCGATCTCAGCGGTGCCCATTTGCGCGGGACAACCCTCAGCCATAGTAACCTCCACCGCGCCAATCTACGGGGTGCAGTTCTAGCCAATGCTGACCTGAGCCATGCCAATCTCACCTATACCGATTTACGTTTAGCCGACCTAGATGGGGCAAATTTGCACATGATTATTTGGGATCAGACGACAAAATGGGATAATGCTAGGGGTATGAAGCTATAACTCTTATGTTTGCTCAATTTCGCGCGCAATATCCCCAGGGTAGTATCAAAACTGAGTTGTTAGCCCAGAAGGTTGACGGAATGCACGTTTTTCGGGTAGCGATCGCTGATGGAGATTTAATTCTTAGTACTGCTACCGCCGCCGATAGTGATCTTGAGATTGCCGAGGATCGGGCTGTAAAGCGTGCGCTAATTTTAGCTGGATTTACTTTAGAACCAGAATTAAGAGAAATTAGAGAGATGAGTGAGCCAAGGCTAAAAGCTACTCTTATGCCTGCTGAAACTCGCAATGAGCTTAGTCAGGAATTAAATAATCAATCGACCAATCAACTCCGACAATTACCCCGTTTTGTCCCAGAATCTAACCAAGCTTTGCCTCAGTCAAGTCCTAGTCCGATCGCTTCAATTAATAACCCAATCAATCACGCCATTCATAATTTTGAAGAGCAAGAATATAACCAGCCAACCTTTGAGCACATTCGATCAGAGCGTTCAGAGCCAGTTCAGCCAATAATTGTCAAGGAGTCAAAAATATTAGAATTCTCCGATGCGATCGCTCAAACTACAGTAGAGTTAAGAAGGTTGGGTTGGACTGAAGAACAAGGAAGAGAATACCTAATGCAAACCTATAAAAAGAATTCGCGCATGAAACTTTCTCCTGAACAGATCAATCAATTTTTGGCATATCTTCAGTCTCAGACTTCTGAACATCCACCTTTTTAAATCGAAATAATTCAGTTTAGGGCTTATATCCGCTAAATATAGAGATCTTTCAGTAGTGGGAGTTTGAGGGCAAAGCCCTCAATTGGGGCTGTGCCCCAGACCCCCTGTTTGCAATGTTTCGTTTATTTTTTGCCTAAGTCGTACATCTGTAGGAAATAGCTTGACAAATTGTAAACTTTTGTTACAATCATAATAATGAGTTTAAGAAAAAAATTATGTCCCAGCGCACCAGCATTACCGATGATCGCGGATTACTAAACAATTTTGCCTACGAGCCGCCAGTTTATATAGATGAAGAGCAGCGCGTAGGTTTTACCGAATTTGCTGAAAAGTGGAACGGTCGCTTTGCCATGATTGGTTTTGTATTATTACTTCTAATCGAATTTGGTGCAGATCAAGGTTTCATCAGCATCCTGCGTTCTCTAGGTTAGTAGACTAGCTTCGCTATCAAAGCAGTAAAAATAAGAATTACTAAGTAAGAATTACTACGTGTGACTAAAGATAGTAGAGGAATTGATTTTCTTCTACTATTTTTGCTTTCAAGCATGATCATAAAAAGAAGTCTTATCTGACAAAAGCGGTAACAATTTCACCAAAGATCGTCTCGCATAATGAACTCTTCAATCACCAAAAAAGATAATACGCAGGAAACTCAGTTGTATTTTAAGACTGGGAAAATTCCTAGTTGTGCCGATCTGCATAAAGTTTTGGGGTTCTTCTGGGTTTAGGATGTATAACGTATAGCAGGATATAAATATGAACAGAAAGAGCATGCCGCGTAGAACACTACTTGCCAAATGATAATCCTGTAATTTTCCTTGAAATCACTATCTCTGTCCCCTCTGAGTTTGCTGGTACAATCGAAGTCTATGGGTAACAGGTAGGAGTGGATCGAATTCTAAGGTCTAGTGAAGCCGCAGTTCCAAATACAATTGCCGCAATTATGTTAGATATTGGCGATCGCACCCAGAAGCTTCCCCATGCTTACTTTGGCTGGGCTGAAGGTAATCCTCATGAATTTCTGATGCGATTTATTCTGTTTGGCGAAGGAGATATTGCGATGGTTAACTGTGAGGTTTTACACACTACCAAAAAGAATCTCAAGCTTCGTCCTAGGATTCATGTAAGCGGCTAAGAAGTTTTTTAGAAACTAAGTAGTAATCTAGTCACATTCACAAACAATATAGTTGCCACTAAGCCACCAGCAATACTCATCGGCACTAATAAAGATAAGCGCCAGGGGCTAATACCCAAAGCGATCGCAGTTGCCCATATCTGCCAGACTGCAAACCAAACTAACACCAAAATCCCAAATAAAGATGCCCAAGGGCTATAAAAACTTTGAACCGGCGCCACAAAAATCCAAGGGCTACTAGCAAATCCTGTGAGCGTAAGCAGGGTGGCAATAGATACCGGCTCTTGGTTTTGACAAATAGTGATTAAGCGATGCAGGATCAAGATTAAAGCAAACCAGCCAATCAGACCTACAGCCGCGTTGAAAGGTGTGACCCAAATGCCTTGTCCAGTACGCAGGGTTTCTAAGACATTAGCGATAACCACTACCAGTGCGGCAGAAACAGGAGAAGGCTGCGATCGCAATCTGGTAAAAGTGGCTTGGGGCAAAAACAAAGAACCATAGAAATCTTCTAACCAGTCGCCAGGAGTCTTATTCGGAAGATCATTGGTGCTGGAGTTAAGGTCGGAAATCATAGTTTCTGGATCAGGGTTTCTGG
>Ga0163144_10011913_pt1 | contig 18345 bp, 14 predicted proteins | sample OliLak19BULKMAT1_FD_123175 | JGI IMG/M metagenome (GOLD analysis project Ga0163144, IMG submission 123175) | Freshwater microbial mat bacterial communities from Lake Vanda, McMurdo Dry Valleys, Antarctica - Oligotrophic Lake LV.19.BULKMAT1 | ecosystem: Environmental > Aquatic > Freshwater >... | reverse complement strand
AGCGGATCACAGGCGCCGAAGTGCGGATCTGAATAATGGAGCAGGCGGAATGACATCATGCCGGATCTTTTCGAGGTCGCAGGACCCTGAGAGCCTGGGGCTGGATCCGGAGGCGGCATGGCAACTTGATCCGCAGGATTTCGCCATCGATCATCGCCGGAATGGAGCGCCGTCCTGCCACGTTGATGGTGATGTCCGCGCTCTCGATACAGGTCATCTCATCGGTTTCCAACAGATTGCCCGACAGGTAGCCGAGCGCTGCCCTGAGCATCTGCCAGCGGCTCAGGTGCTCGGAGACATAAGCATTGAGCATTCCCGACGAGAGTTCCGGCCGGTCCGGTATGATGCCGATGCTTTCCTCATAGTGTCCTGGTGAAAAAGCGGCGAGACGGGTCGTGCGCCGGATCGTTTGGCCATCATTCGTGATTTCCAACAGAAGTGCCGGCGAACGCACGGCCACGGTGGCGATCTCGCGGACCATCCGGGCGCTCTTCCGCCACCAGGAGCTTCCATGAAAGCTCTCCCGCGATTTTGCCAGAGTCGGATAGAATCCGATCACGGTGGCGCAGAGGCAGGACTCGCCATTCACCGTTAGAATGTCGATGGCGATGATTTCCGAGTCGAGCAGATCCTCCGCCGCTGCGAAGGGATCAAGCGAAATGTCGAGGTGACGGGCCTCGAGATTGAAGGTTCCCAGCGGAAGCACTCCCAGTGCCTTGGAACTCCCCTTGAGCAGCTTGGCGGCCGCGGTGATGGTGCCGTCCCCTCCGCCGACAATGAGGACATCGCCGGGTGACCCGGCCTTTTCCCGCAGGACCGCGTCGAGGTTCCGCGGCTCGATGACATGCAGTTTCAGCTCATGTCCGCGATCGCGGAAAATTCCGATGAGGCGGTTCTGGTTTTCCTCCTCGCGAAAAAGGCCGGAACCGGAATCACGGTTGATGATGGCTTCGTAAAGCATGGGTATGTGTCGGCATTTCGCACGACGTGTGCCAATACCGTTCCCCGCCCGACGGCGGCATCGACCGGCAACGCGACATTGCAAGATGCAACTCGCACATTTCCGTTAGCGGCGAATTGCATCCAGTGGGGTTGCGGAGAGTCTCCGAGACGGGATAACCCGCGTGGCGGCGATCACCGGTCGCCGCGTCCCTGGCCTTCGAGATCGCGGAGCCGTCAAGGATAGCAAGCGTGGCGGAAGACGCGGAAGCGTGGCGCGTGGCGATACCGGAACCCGATCTGCCAGACGGGCTGGGATGGGACCCGTAGTCACCGGGGCGGAATAAATTCCGCGCTCCGTTAGAAGCATCTCCGCTCACCCTCGGAATTCCGAGGGCCGGCAGCCGACCCAATTCTTGAAGGTGTTGGAAAAGGTGAACGCGCTTTCAAACCCGACCGCCCGCGCGATGACCTCCACCTTGTCATCAGTGACGGATAACAGGTGCCGCGCGCGCTGGAGTCGAAGGTGGGTGAGGTGCTGCATCGGGCTGCGGCCGAGTTCCTTGCGGCACAGGCGTCGCAGGTGCTCGCCACTCATGCAGCCGATGTCGGCAAGCTGGTCCAGTGTCCACAGCCGGGCGAGGTCGGTTTCCACAAGCTGCCAGACCCGCCATAACCGGTCGTCGGTGCAATGCGGCTGGGCGAACCGGACGACGTAATGATGGACGAGCTCGCTCCAGTGGTGAAGTGCCGATCCGCCCTTGTCCGCGATGCTTTCGGCATGAAGGCCTTGGATGGCGGCTTTGAGCGGTGCGACATCGAAGGTGCCGGTGATGGGCGAGAGCGAGGAAACGATGGGACGCACCTCGCGGGATTCATGGTAACGAACCCACGCGAAGGTCCACGGTTTTCCCGGCAGGCACTTGAGCGCGTTCATCACGAAGGGCGGCTGCAGGCATGCCTGCCCGGCTCGAATGCGCTTCCATTGGCCGTCGGCGAGGATGACCCCCTCCCCCTCGATACAAGCCAGCATGAAAGTCCCGCTCTGGTCGGCGCGGACGACCTCGAACGGCGGCAAAGCCTTCATGATCCCGCAATGCGCGATGTGATGCTGGCCGAGCAACGGACAGACCGGCTCCTCCTGGAACCAACCCCGCATGTCCGAATCATCCGAACGCACGACTTGGTAACGCGTCGTTTCGCCTAGGATCTCGACATCCTTCGGATGGGAATGAGCGGGTGATTTTCTCATGTGGCGATTTCCCCTGTAGCTTAGGATTCCCGGAACACCGAGTCGAGCCGGAGGATTCAAATGTGGAGAACGGATAGTCAAAAGTGGACGCATGCCCGCATCAGGACTCGACGCCTTGAGTGACAAAGGCAATACCTCGTTCATGCCAAACCAGTGGACAGGAAAGGGAAATCCATACACCCGCGCCGAAGTCGTCGCCCGCCTCAACGACACGCTCGACAAGGGCCAGGCGATCATCGCCGCCGGGGCCGGTGCCGGGATCAGCGCGAAATTCATCGAGAAGGGAGGTGCCGACCTCATCATCATTTATAACAGCGGCCGCTTCCGCATGATGGGCCACGGCTCAACCGCCGGCATGATGGCCTACGGGGATGCCAATGCCATCGCCATGGAAATCGGCGAATACGAGGTGCTCCCGGTCGTCGAGGAAATCCCGGTGATCTGTGGCGTCCACGCGACCGACCCGCGCCGCCGGATGTGGCACTGGCTCGGCAAGGTGAAGGACATGGGCTTTTCCGGCGTGAACAATTTCCCGACCCACACCATCGTGGACGGCCACTTCCGGAGCGTGCTTGAGGAAACGGGCATGAGCGTGGAAAAGGAATACGACATGGTGAACCTCGCCGGGAAAATGGACCTGTTCTCCATCGTCTATGTCGGATCGCCCGAGGAGGCCGTGAAGATGGCGCGGAGCGGTGCGGATGCCATCATCGCCCATGTCGGCACCACGGTGGGCGGCTCCATCGGTGTGACCAATGCCGTTGTTAGCTGGGATGACACGATCCAGCGGACCCAGGCGATCATTGATGCCGCGAAAACCGTCAACAAGGACATCTTCTTCCTTTGCCACGGCGGCCCGATCAACACGCCTGAGGATGCCGAGCGCGTGATCAAGGCGACCGATTGCGTGGGCTTCGTCGGTGCCTCCAGCCTGGAACGCATGGGAGTCGAGGCATCGCTGACGAACCTGACCCGCGAGTTCAAGGCAATCACCGTGAAGCGGAAGAACTAACACAATACCATAATGGCCACCATCGCGGTAATCGGCACCTTCGATACAAAGGGTGGGGAACATGCCTTCGTCGCGGAAAAAATCCGCGCTCGCGGGCACCGGGCGCTGTTGATCGATGTCGGCAGCGGCAGCCCTCCCACCATCACGCCGGACTTCACCCGGGAACAGGTCGCCGCGTTCGCGGGGATGGACCTCGCCAGCTTGTTAGCCCGAGGCGATCGTGGCGAATGCGTCGTGGCCATGAGCGAGGCAGCGCCCGTTTTTCTAGCGAAACTCGCGGCGACACACGACATCGACGGAGTCATCTCCCTCGGTGGCGGTGGCGGCACGGCCATTTCCACCGCCGCGATGCGGGCGCTTCCGTTAGGATTTCCAAAACTGATGGTATCCACCCTCGCAGCGGGAAACACCGCGCCCTATCTCGGAACCAAGGACATCGTCATGATGCCCAGCATCGCGGATGTCGCGGGTCTCAACCGGCTTTCGCGCATCATTTTCTCCCGCGCCGCCGGAGCCATCTGCGGCATGGTGGAAGCGAAGATCGATGACGAAGGATCGAAACCATTGGTCGTCGCCAGCATGTTCGGTAACACCACTGCCTGCGTCACGGAGGCGAAGCGGATCATTGAGGAGGCCGGCTACGAGGTGCTCGTTTTCGCGGCAACAGGAGCCGGCGGCAAATCCATGGAAGCCCTGATCGAGAGCGGCATGGTCGCTGGCGTGCTTGACCTAACCACCACCGAGTGGGCCGATGAATTGCTAGGCGGCGTGTTGAGCGCGGGCCCTGGGCGGATGGATGCCGTGGCCAAGGCGAAGGTGCCTGCCGTCATCGCACCGGGTTGCCTCGACATGGTGAATTTCGGAGAAAGAGACTCGATCCCGGCGAAATATGCCGACCGGAATTTTTACGTCCACAACCCACAGGTCACCCTCATGCGCACCAATGCCGACGAATGCGCGCAACTCGGCCGCATCATCGCGGAAAAGGTGAACCGATACGAGGCGCCCGCGGCGATCATGATTCCCAAGCGCGCCATCAGCGTGATCAGCGCCAAGGGACAGCCCTTCCATGATCCTGCCGCGGACGAGGCGTTGTTCTCGGCGATATTGACAGATTCAAGGGTTCCCGTCGTAGAACTCGACGAGGAGATCAACAGTCCGGTTTTCGCCAAGGCGTGCGCCGAACAACTTCTAACACTCATGAGTGACGCCCAATTCCAAACAAACAAATGATCCACCGCATTTTAATCTCAGCGATCATCGGCCTGTTTGGCACGTCATTCGCATCCGCCGCCCCCCATCGGCTGGAAGTCCTTTTCCTGGGAGACACCGGCCACCATGATCCCATCGAACGCTACCGCGTCATCAAACAGGCCCTCGGACCGCAAGGATTCAATCTGAGCTATGTGGAGGATCTGGGCAAGATCACGCGGGAAAACCTGGATCGCTATGACGCCCTCATCGTCTATGCGAATCATGAAAAGGCAGATGTGCCGGAAGCGATCTTGCCATGGGTGAAGGATGGCGGTGCTTTGGTGGCCCTGCATTGCGCCGCCGGAAATTTCCACCCGTCCAAGGAATGGTTCGACCTGATAGGCGGGCGTTTCAAAAGCCACGAAACCGCCGTTTTCAGCCCGAAAACCATCGATTCCGAAAGTTCGATCACCAAGGGCCTGCCGGTGCTCAAGTGTTTCGATGAAACCTACGTCCACCAGGATCTAACCGCCGACCGCCACCTGCTGCAGGTTCGCGAGCCGATGAACCAAGGGGAATCCTCTCCCGAACCATGGACATGGACGCGCGACGAGGGCAAGGGCCGTGTCTTCTACACCGCCAGCGGCCACGACCTGCGCTGTTGGAACGAGCCGGCCTATCAGGAACTCGTCAGGCGCGCGATCCTCTGGTCCATCGGCGATCAAAAGGCTGCGGAGTTCGCGAATTTCAAGATCCCGCCGCTTGTGATGGAAACTCCGGAAATCGCGAACCGCACGCATCCGGAAATTCCAATGATGGAACTCCAGAAACCGCTCTCTCCCGCAGACAGCGCCGCCCACGCCCAGGTCCCCGTCGGCACCCGGTTGGAACTCTTCGCCAGCGAGCCGATGGTGATCAACCCGATCGCCATCGACTGGGACACCCAAGGCCGCGCATGGGTGGTCGAGAGCTTCGGCTACCCTAACAACGTGCCCGATGAGCCGGGCACCGGTCAGGACAAGATCAAAATCCTCGAAGACACCGATGGCGATGGCAAGGCGGACAAGATGACCGTCTTCGCGGAGGGCCTGCGCCACTGCACCACCAGCGTTTTCGTGAAGAATGGTGTGGTGGTCACCGACGGCAAGGACATCGTCTATCTGGGAGATGAGGATGGCGATGGAAAATCCGACACGCGCAAGGTGCTCGCCACCGGCCTGATCATGAACGACACCCATGCGGCCACCTCCCATTTCCAGTATGGTTATGATAACTGGCTCTACGCCACGGTCGGCTACAGTGGCGTGAACATCGATCTCCCGGATGGGAAGCACAAGTTCGGCGCAGGCGTGTTCCGCTTCCGCCCGGATCTTTCGAAAATGGAACTTCTCCAGAACACCACGAACAACACCTGGGGACTCGGATTCACCGAGGAAGGCGACCTCACCGGATCAACCGCCAACAACAACCCTTCGTGGATGGTCTCGATTCCTGCCGCCGCTTATGCAAATACCGGCATCCAGCAGCCCAAAACCCCGCGGCTCGATACAGCCGTCAAGCTGGACACCAAAAAGGGGCAACCCTCCGGACCCAGGTTTCCAAAAATGTATCCCAACACCCGGGACGTGACCCAGGTGGACCAGATCGACGGCTATACCGCCGCTGCCGGACATCAATACTACACCGACAACGTCCTGGCGGAAACCTTTGCTCCTAACAACGCATTCATCTGCGAACCCACCGGACACATCGTCGCCGCTGGTGAATTGATGCCATACGGCTCGATCAAGCAAACGGTTCTCCGCGGATCCAATGCGTTCGCCAGTTCGGATGCATGGTCCGCACCCGTCGCGGCGCGCGTCGGTCCTGACGGTGCCCTGTGGATCGCCGATTGGTACAACCCCATCATCCAGCACAACGTTGTCTTCCGTTATTACAACGCGGCGCGGGGCTACGACCAGCCGCACAGTCCCTATCAGTCGGGCGAGAAAAAGGGGCCGGGCAAGGGCAATGCCTATGATACACCGCTGCGTGACGACAAACACGGCCGCATCTGGCGGATCGTCCCGGACAAAGGCTCCGTGCGCAAGGAGACCGGCATTGACCCGTCCAAACCCGCCTCACTGGTCGCGGCACTCTCCTCCCCATCCCAGTTGATCCGGCTCCAGGCGCAACGGGTGCTGGTCGAAAATGGTGCGAAGGAATCCATTCCATCATTGGAAAAGCTAATCGCCTCCGGGGCCTCTCCCGCAGGCAGCGATTTGCCACTGACCGCGGTGAATGCGATCTGGACCCTCGAGGGCATCGGCGCGCCTGCCGGGAGTGACGCCCATCGCATTCTGGTCAGTGCGCTCAAATCGTCGCACCCGTTAGTCCGCCGGCATGCCGTCATGGCCCTCACCTCGAAGGATTCCGCCGTCGTCGCCGAACTGCCGGGTTTCATCGAGAAGACCGAGGATCCGCGTGAACTGTTATACGTCCTGACCGCCGCCGCGCTTGCCCCGCCAGATTCGAAGATTTCAGCAGCTCTAACCAATAGGCTGGGTGGCGGATACGCACTGGATGCCACCTTGCAAGAGGCCGGACAACTCGCCCTTCGCCGCCAGGGCATGACTCTATTGAGCGCCGATTTCTCGACCTTCCCGGCGGCCGCCAAAACTTGGTATGAAAATGAGATTCTCGCCGTCATCCGCGCACTCGCGGCAGGACCGGATCGATCATCTCTCACGGCATTCGCCGCCACGGCTCCCGCCGGCTTGCGCGCTCACATTGAGAAAATCCTCACTGCCCCACCGGAGATCAATCGCACTCCGGTTGAAGTCCCCAAGCGCTACATCGCCGGGCGGGATTTCTACATGAAAGCGTGCATCGAATGCCATCAGTCGGATGGCAAGGGCGTGCAAGACACCTTCCCTCCCCTCATCGGCTCCGAGTGGGTCAAGGGTCCTCAAGATCAACTGCTGCGCATCGTTCTCGGCGGGCTCTCCGGCCCCATCGAGATCAATGGCCAGAAATTCAATGGACTCATGCCCGGACATGCCCACGTCAGCGATTCGGAGATCGCGGAAATCGTCAGCTTCGTTCGTTTCGCCTTCGGCGGGCTAAAGGAAAAGCCGATCACGCCTGCCCAGGTCAAGGCACTCCGTCCCGATGTGGAGAAACGCAAGTTTGTTCCATGGACCCTGCCGGATTTGCAGGCGGTCAAGCCGTGATCCTCCTGGCACACGACACACCCGTATGAAAACAATCCCAATCCTGTGCATTCTCCTAACAGCCATCATTCCCGGCCTGTGCTGTGCCGCGCCAGATGCCCCGAATACCACTGACGCCACCGGCCAGCAATTCGCCGAGCGGACACCCGCGAAGCCGCTGCGCGTCCTGCTGGTCGGTTCCGGAACTTCCCATGATTTCCCGAGATTCTTCCTCGGCACCGACAAGGTCACCCTGATAGCCGCCGGAGGGATGGATGTCACCGCCACTCCGAATCTCGCGGAAGCCCTCGCTCTGCTTCCCCAAGCCGACGCGCTCGTTTTCAGCGGCAACCATGATCAATTCGGCTCAGAGGAATTCCAGAAGGCGCTCAACGACTTCGCCGACCAGCGCAAGGGACTCGTCTTTCTCCACGCCGCCACCTGGGACCACTCCGCGTGGAAGGGCTACAACGAGCGCTTCATCAACGGCAAAACACCGAGCCACGGCAAAGGCGAGTTCGTAGTCACGGTCAAAGATCTTCAATCCCCGATCATGAAAGGAGTTCCGGAATCCTTTGAAATTTTCGACGAAAACTACCGCTTCGAACCCGGCCCGAAATCCAGGTTCGAGGTTTGTGCCGAAAACGCGCCGGATGGCGGCAAGGACCCGCACGCAAGCGTCTGGACCGTCAAGGATCCCAAGACCCGCATTGTCTGCATCACCTTGGGACACGATGAAAGGGCCCATGACCATCCCGCCTACAAGACCATCCTCATCAACGCGGTGAACTGGGTCGCCGGACGCTGAGCAGGAGCGCGGAATTCATTCCGCTCGATCAGGAATGTGGCGGTATCGAAAGCCTTGCGGAATGAATTCCGCGCTCCAATTATCCCAGCCGCTGGTGAATCCGCCGCACCAGATTCGCAAGGTGCGGCATGTCGACGCCCGCCTCGGTCGCCCGCCGCAGCGGCTCTTCCCAGATCGGAGTGACTTCCACTTCGCGCCCTTCGACGAAATCAATCATGCTGGACGTGCGGTAAGGCCCCATCGGGCGGGTGCGCTCGATGTTGAACTCGATCAGATCCTCGCTCAATCCAAGGCCCAAGGCCTGACCGGCTTGGACGACTTCTGTCATCAATGCGCGGAGTTCAGCTTCCGTGCGATGTTCAGCGAGCAGGACATCGGTGGTCACTCCGCCTTCCGCGACTGAGAGTCCGTTGAAAGGAATGTTCCATACGAGCTTCTCCCACTGCGACTTTTCCAGATGGTCCACTGCGACCGCTTGGATCTTAGCTGCCTTGAAGCGGCGTTCAATCTCCAGCGCCCGGCCATCGCCACCGGCCTTCCACTCGCCAACCGTCATCCGCCCGCCTGCGGTGTGGCTGACAATGCCGGGTGAAAGCCGGTTGATGCAGACGAAGCAAAGCCCGCCCAACACTCTTGCAGGGCCGACGATTTCCGCCAGGCTCTCACAATTTCCGAGACCGTTCTGGAGCGTGAGAACCTGGGTCCCCGGATGGAGCAGCGGTGGCAGGACCGAGGCGAGCAGGTGATTCGCGGTGGTCTTCCATGCCACGATCACCAGATCCACAGGGCGGATTTCCTCGGGCGTTAGATAGGCATTCACCTGCGGCAGCGAGAAGTCGCCATTCACACTTCCGACCTTTAATCCATCTTTGGAAATCGTATCGAAATCCGAGCGCAAGAGGAATCTAACGTCCTCACCCGCCTCGGCGAGCCGTCCTCCATAGTAAAGTCCGATGGCTCCCGAGCCGACAACGGCCACGCTCTTGAAAGTCCAGCTCACTCTTCCTTGAAGGCTTCGGCACGGCGATCATCAATGCAGCGGGTGAGCCAGAGGACGAGGCTTTCCGCCTCTTCCGACTCACTGCGCATCGAGGTGAGAGCCGCCCAATCGAGATGCGGGCGGGTTCTCGGCGCAGCGATCCGGTTGATATCGAGCTTCGCCATGATGGCCTCGGTTTCGCGAGGGTGGGCATTGAGGATATTGGCGGGCCGCGGAAGATCGTCGAGGGCTTCCGGGGTCAGGCCGAACGACGTCACGCCGATCCCGAAGGCCGCGCTCAAGCGCCGGAGGCCGTCCGCCAGGGCCTCGTCCTGGATCGGTGCCGCATAGACGAGTTCCCCACCCTGCGACCACATCGAAACGGCAAGCGTCTGAAAGAAATCCTCACGATAGGTCTGGTGCGATGGCTGGATCCTGAGTCGTGCCGCATGCAGCTTGAAAGGGGCAATCCCGAGGCGCTGCTTGAATGCCAGCATCGTTTCATCCAGTGACATTTCCTCATCTGGTGAGCCACCGGTTTCCCAATCGACGAGCACCAGTTCCGGGTATTTCCAAAGGTTGCTGATAGGTGATTCCCTGCCGAATGCCTTGCGGAAAGCAAACGGGAAACGACCGTTGATCTCGTAGTAGCGGGTGACCACCGCGCGAAACTTGCGGATCCGCAACATGGTCTCGTCAACCATGTCCTGGTCGGCGGTCGTTAGATCGTCGAGCCTGCCTTGAGTTAGAGCGAGGAGTTCCTGCGCACCGGAAAGCGCGGGCAGCGGGGCACTCCGGCGATAGTAACCCTGCCCTTTCTCCACCTTCGCGATCGGCGACGCGGGATCACATGACATGATCGAGAAATGATACCTCAGCGACGCGTCCGAGTAGTTTCCGGTCAACTGCAACCTTGTTAGACGGATCAACTCCGTCCCTTTGATCGAATCGACCGGATTCCCCGGAAGCAAGGTGGGAAGAATGTCTGATAGCTGATTGCGGAGACTCATTGGGGGTGTGTAAGGGCGCTTACGTTGCGGGCATCCAATTCCCCCCGCCTCGGATCATCAAGCCCCAAAAGGGCGGGATCTAAAAATTTCGCGATCTCCAGCGGTCCTTTTTTGAAGGAATCCACCCGCGAGCTTGTCGAAGCCGCCGATTGCTCCATCTTTCCGACATGAATTTCAAATCAATCTTCGCAGCCGTGGCGGCCGCGCTCGCCCTCATTTCAAGCGCCCACGCCCAGCAACCGGACGCGGCAAAGATCCTCGAAGGCGCCCGCATTTCCGCCACCCTGACCAAGCTCGACGATGGCCTCAGCGGAAATTTGCGCAAAGGCAAGACCAACGTGCCAATCACGCTTTTCCTCAAGGGCAAGGACATCCAGTTCCAGTTTTCCGAGAACGGCGGACCGTGGAGAGGTTTCCACATGCGGATCGGTGACGAGAATTTCAACCTGTCTGAAATCGTTGACGGCAAACTAAAGAATTTCCCCGCGGAAAAGATCGTCCAGCCCATCGCCGGCACCGACCTGACTTACGAGGATCTCGCCCTGCGCTTTTTCTTCTGGCCGGATCCCCAGCTCCAAGGTCAGGAAGACGTCGGCGGCCAACCTTGTTACAAGATCCGGGTGAACAAACCGAAAGGTTCCGCCGGACTCTACGAAACGGTTTATGTCTGGGTGCACACGAAATTCGGGGCCTTCATGCGGATCCGCGGACACGACAAGAGCGGCGGTCTGGTGAAGGAATTCGAGGTCGAGGACATCATGAAAATCGCCGATGATGTCTGGACGCTCCGCAAGATGCAGGTCGCCACCTGCGATCCTAACACCGGCCGCCGCATTTCGATCACCGACATGACCTTCGACGTACCGAAGAAGGTCGGTCCGCGCGGCGTGCGCTGAATTCTCACGCGATGATCCGCTGGACCGATTCCCACAACCATCTCCAGGACCCGCGCCTCGGAGACCCGGAGCCTATCATCGCTTCCATGAAACAAGCGGGCGTCGTCCACTGCGTCGTCAACGCCACTCGCGAGGCGGATTGGAAAGCGGTGGAAAAGCTGGCGAACGAACATCCAGGTTTCATCTCACCCGCATTCGGAATTCATCCATGGCAGGCGCACACCGCGACCGTCGGTTGGCAGGATCGGTTGAAATCACTTTTGGAGAAATTGCCGAGAGCCTCCGTCGGCGAGTGCGGCTTGGACCACTGGGTATCCGAACCTTCATTGGAGATCCAACGCCCCGTCTTCATCGAGCAACTCCGCTTAGCCCGTGAGCTGGACCGCACGGTCACCATCCATTGCCTCAAGGCATGGGGAGCCCTGTTCGAGTGCTTCGAGGAAGCTCCCCCGCCCTCGCGGTTTCTCATGCATTCGTTCGGCGGTTCCATCGAAACCGCCCGCCGGCTGATTCCGCTAGGTGCGTTCTTCTCGTTTTCCGGCTATTTCCTACACGCCCGCAAATCTGCTGTCCTCGAGGTTTTAAGGCAGCTCCCGCACGACCGGATCCTGTTGGAAACGGATGCGCCCGACATGCTCCCACCTTCGGAAATCATCACCCATCCCCTGCCGGAAGACCGCAACCACCCGGCCAATCTCCCCGCCATCGGCCGGGCCCTCGCCGCCGCGCTCGGAATGACTGACGGGACCCTCGCGCAACTCACCTCCGACAACGCGCGCCGCGGCTTCGGACTCGATGCTGAAAATCCCACCTCAGTCTAACGATCAGCGCCGCCTTGCTCCAGCGGCTTGCCCTCATGCCGGATGTGCATGGCCTGCGTGGCGATGGCCTGAAGATGAAGTGCCTCAGGGCGGCCCAGAGCACCATGGTAGGAAACGTCCAGGTTCGACGGATGATAAATGGTGCCATAGAGCACCAGCGCAGCGAGATAGGAGCCACTGAAGGTCGGGTGCGAGTTGTCAGGCTTGTGCAGACGGACCGCATTCGGGTTCTTGTAGTTCGATTCCCAGGCATCGCCAACCGGTGCGATGATGAAGTCACGTTTCCCCACGACAGCATTCTGATACCACTTGCGATTCCGCGCCTGCATGTCCGCTGGACTGTTGCCGACACCATGATCGGCGGCGGCGTCCTTCCAGTAATCGGCGTGACGCGCCCACGTCTGATAGAGGATGATCGTGGCGCGCGGGCTTTTCGCCTTGATGCGGTCGTACAGTCCTGTGGCGCTGTTCAGAAAGTTGGAACGCAACTCGGGAAACTGCTCGGACTTGGCGGCTTCCTCACTCTGGGGCTGCAAGATCACAAAGCCCCAGTTTCCCTCGTCAATCAAAGCCAGCGTATCAGCGGACCCGAGTTGCTGATCCAACCTCATTCCGGGGTGGATCGCAGCCTTGATCTCCAACGGCGCGAGTCCCTCGCTGGCAACCACCTTTTGAAAAACCTCCGGAAGCTTGTTGAAACCGGTGTGGCTGTTTCCAATGAACAGGACCCGCTGCGAACGGGAGTCTGGCGCCTGATCCGCGCGCGATGCCACGCAGCTCATCAAAAACATGGCCGCAATCCGCAATGCCATCGATAGGTCGAGGTTTGGCTTATTTCGAAGGTTCACATTTGGGAATTTGGTCAATCCTGCTTGTCATCGGTCTTGATATAATCCTTAGGCAGCGCCGCCACCCAGGCCCCGACTTTCTTCGAGAGTTTCTTCACGACTTCCGGGTGCTGCGTGGCCACATCCTGTGCTTCGGCGGGATCGTCCATAATGTCGTAAAGCTCCGGATTTCCACCATTCTTGCGCACTGGATAAAAGAGCTTCCACTGTGCATCACGAATCGCGGCGACGCTCTTGCTGGAACTGGTTTTCCAAAGCAGCGGCTTGGAGCGCTTATGCGTGCCTTTTCCAAGCCACGCGGCGGATGCGTCTTCGCCGTCGAAGTCAGCGGCGTTGATTTCCGTGCCCGTGATCGCGCAGAGTGTCGGCAGCCAGTCGACGCCGCTGATGACAGACTGCTCGTCCGTTCGGCCTGCCGGCACCTGGCCTGGCCATCGCACGATCCACGGCACACGCACGCCACCCTCGAAATTCGTGTGCTTGCCGCCGCGATGCGGGCCGTTGCAGCCCATCATGTTGAGACGCAGTCCGCCGTTGGAAACCTTGTCCATCTCCGCGCCCTGATCACTGCTGAAGACGACAATGGTATTGTCGCGCAGGCCGAGTTCATCAAGCCGCTTCAGCAAGCGACCAACGCCGTCATCGAGGGATTCCACATCGGCGAGGTAGCGCCGCATCCCGTCGTTCACATCGCCCCCGGCCTTGCGCGCGGCGGTGAACTTCGCTTGCATTTGCGCGGGAAAATCGCGCTCGTTGATCTTGAGTGTCGCCCAACGCTTCACCAGCGCATCCGTCGGATTGACGGGGTTGTGAGAGATGTGGCCCCACAAGTTCACGTAGAACGGGCCGTCCTTGTTCTTCTCGATGAATTTGATCGCCTCGTCGTAGATCGCCGCGTCTCTGCCGCGGTCGTCGTCTCGCTTTTTCTCGCCGCCTTGATCCCCGCCGGCCCTGATCGAATCAATGCCGTAAGTGCCCGGCGTCTGCACGGGACCCATGTGCCATTTTCCGAAATGCCCCGTGCGATAACCCTGCTTCTGCAACAGTTCGGTGATCGTGACGCGGTCCGCGAAACCGCCATTCGCCGGATAGGTCGGATAGGTCGCCGGAAACTTCGAGGTCATCAACCCCGTGCGCGCCGGGCAGCACGTGCAGCCGGTGGCGTAGAACTGCGTGAAGCGCGTGCCATCGCGCGCGAGCGAATCAATGTTCGGCGTGCGCGAATACGGATGCCCGTCGCAATGCAGGTCGCCGCCCCCGAGATCGTCAGCCAATAAAAAGACGATGTTGGGCTTTGATACGCCCGCGACAGGCAAGGCTCCGGCGAGGCTCAGCAGGGCAAGAAGATTGACAATGGATTTCATGACAAATATCTCGGTTTAACAAAGTTCATTTATCCTCTTCTGGTATGCATGACAACCTAAACCCAGCGACGGCGGCCCATTGCTGTCAGTTATTTCCGGTTTATTGAGTTCAAGATGCGGGAGCATGGTTATGCGGCGTTTGAGAAGTCGAATCCGTTTGGCAATTCACACCTTGGAGTGCGGTGGCAGAGCGCAGCGGCGACACCGCTTTGGATTCTTTAAGTTCGGTTCGTAGCCCAGCTCTCTAGGGCGTTCTTCGGGACTGTGGGAATGAAGACGCCCTAATGGGCTGGACTACGAACGAAGACGCTGCTTTTGAGGCACGGAGAGCCTGGACGACGGGTTTATCCAAAGCGGTGTGGCGCTTTCGCTTCCCACCGCAGTCCATGATGAACGGACCACCCTTGCGCCGCGTGGATGCGTCGTCTAAAGCTGCGCCATGGATCTTGCCGATTTTCGCAAAGAATACTCCGACCGTGGCTTGAAGCGTGAGGACATGGACGCCGACCCGGTGGTGCAGTTTTCCACCTGGTTTTCCCAAGCCACGGAACTCGGACTGCATGAGCCGAACGCGATGACGCTCGCCACGGTGGATGCCAGCGGAATGCCCTATCAGCGGACGGTGCTGCTGAAATATTTCGATACCGAAGGGTTTGTCTTCTTCACGAACTATCAGAGTCGCAAGGCGAAGCAGTTGGAGCAAAACCCGCGTGCAAGCCTGCTCTTCCCGTGGATCACGCTGGAGCGCCAGGTCATCATCCAGGGCACGGTGGAGAAGATCAGCACTGCGGAATCTCTCAGATATTTCGCCTCCCGCCCGCGTGAATCACAGATCGGCGCATGGGTTTCCAATCAGAGCGAGGTCATCACGTCGCGGAAGCTCCTGATGCAGAAGCTCGCCGAAATTAAGGAGAAATTCGCCGCCGGGGAGATTCCCCTGCCCTCGTTCTGGGGCGGCTATCGGGTGGTGCCGCAGATGATCGAGTTCTGGCAGGGTGGCCCGGCGCGGCTGCATGACCGCATTCTCTATCGACGCGAGGACGCGACTTGGAACATTGAAAGGCTCTCACCCTGAATGATCTGGCCCGGATCATGCTGAACTCGGCCACATGCAACAGGACGAACTGGACACCCATTCCAAGGCGCTGAAGATCAATCTCGACCCGCGTTGGTATCAGGAAGCTCTATGGCTACCTCGCCGACCGCGGCAGCTTTGTCTCGCTCGACAATTTCAAGCCGGAATACCTGAGCATCTTCTCACGTGACGTCCTGAAAAAAATTGCAGCGGGAGATGAGGCGTGGAAGGACAGCGTGCCGTCGGGAGTCTCGGAGATGATCGCGAGGCGCAGTTTTTTCGGCTGCAGGAGTTAGACCATTTGCCAAAACATCATTTCATGAACGGTCTCATACAAGTGTCACCTTAAGGAACGACGCATGAATTGGATCTGTATTTAATGATTCTGCTGTAAATAGCTCAAGCGCCGCCGGAGTTCACGATTGATCGCGCTCTTCGCGAAGACAGGCTAAAGCCCGGACTCCGGACGGCGACACCCCTTGCGTGACCGTAACAGGGTCTCGGCAATCTGCTGCCGGCGCATCCCTGGTGACGACAGGAATGTCGTCACTCCCCAAAAAAAAACGCCGCCCGGCGCGAGGCCGGACGGCGGGTGATATTTCGAATTTCGCGGCTTAGGCAGCCTTGGCAGCGTGTTTCGCTTCGAGGGCCGTCTTCGCTTGGGCAACGATGGCTGAGAAAGCAGCGGCATCGGTGATCGCGAGATCCGAGAGGATCTTGCGGTCAGCTTCGATACCGGCGGCTTTCAGACCTTCGATGAAGCGCGAGTAGGTCATGTCCTCGTTGCGGCATGCGGCGTTGATACGCTGCGTCCACAGACGGCGGAATTGACCCTTGCGACGCTTGCGGTCGCGGTATTCATATTGTTGCGCCTTGCGGACAGCGTCCTTGGCGTAACGGAAGAGTTTCGAGCGGAAACCGCGGAAACCCTTGGCACGAAGTATCGTCCGCTTGCGGCGGGCGCGACTGGCCGGTGAGTTGGTGGCACGTGGCATTTTCTAATTTTTCAGTTTGAACAGACCGTTGATTTCATTTCCTTCCACAGTCTCGACTGTTCGTGTCTCCCTCGCGGGATCAGGCTGTGTAAAGGCCGTCCGATAAGCGGACGGGACTATTGTTCGTTGCTGCGATTTCCAGTTAACGGGAAAAAGGAAGATTCTCTCTGACGTTTCTAAGGTCAGCATCGGAGACCAGAGCAGCTTGCCCAAGACGACGCTTGCGTTTGCTGTTCTTGCCTTGCAACAAGTGGCGGGCCCCTTGTTTGCGACGCAGAATTTTCCCTGTTCCAGTGACTTTGAAACGCTTGGCAACGGCTTTCCGTGTTTTTGCTTTTCCTCCGACTCTTGGCATGGGACGGGCAAACTAGGGATCAGCCCCACCTTGGCAAGGCAAAAGTAGGTTATTTTAGGCCCCCGCCACGGCAGGATTCCCACATCAGGGAGATGAGAACCGCAGATGGACACCGATGAACGCGGATGAACGAGGAAACAGATGCCAAACGAGTGTCCCGGAGCATGAATGACGACCCCTGGATTCGCCTCTGCATTTTATTGAGATCAATGTCTTATCCGCGTCCATCTGTGTCCATCTGCGGTTGAATTCTTTCAGTGGCTCAGACGCCAGGCAGCTTGCATTCCTCGCCGCGCTGGACAAGCCCGCCGTCGGGACAACGGAAGAAGGTGGCCCGAGGGTCTCAGTCGGCAGGCGGATCCGGCTGAGACAGCCGGGACACATTGCAATCCACAACTCCGGACTCGCCAGCACTCCCGCTTCCCGCTTCCATCCGCCCGCCGATGGCTTCCTCGTTTTCTTTCGACTCCCTGAACCAAGCTCAACGCGAAGCCGTGGGCGCTCTCGATGGCCCGGTGATGCTTCTCGCGGGCGCCGGCACGGGCAAAACCCGGACCGTCACCTGCCGCATCGCCCACATGCTGGAGAAGCGGATCCCCCCGTCCGAAATCCTCGCCGTGACCTTCACCAACAAGGCCGCCAGCGAAATGCGCGAGCGGATCGGCGGCATGGTTTCCAAGAAGGCCGCCGACGACATGACCGTCTGCACCTTCCATTCGCTTTGCGTCCGCATCCTCCGCGGCGGCATCGAGAAAATCGGCTACAAGAAGAACTTCTCGATCTGCTCGCACTCCGATCAGGTCGGCATGATGAAGCAGCTCCTCGTCCGCAAGGGCGGCTCCGACGTCAAGGTCAAGCCCGACGAGGTCCTCTCGTCCATTTCCAAGGCCAAGAACAAGGGCGTCGATGTCAGCGACATGGAGGATGATTTCTTCTCCACCCTCGCCGTCGCCTATCAGAACGAACTGCGCGCCCAGAACGCGGTGGATTTCGACGATCTACTTCTGTTAGGCGAGAAGATCCTCCGCGAGCATGCCGATGTCCGGGAAATGTTCCGCCAGCGCTACACCCGCGTCACGGTGGACGAGTTTCAGGACACGAATGCCCTGCAGATGCAGCTTCTCCAACAGCTTGTCGGCGCGCCCAACTATCACGTCTGCGTCGTCGGCGATGACGACCAGTCGATCTACGGCTGGCGCGGCGCGGAGGTCGCTAACATCCTCAGCTTCGAGAAATTCTTCCCCAATCCCAAGATCATCCGGCTGGAGGAAAACTACCGCTCCACCCACGCCGTCCTCCATACGGCCAACAGCCTGATCAAGCACAACCTCGGCCGCCGCGAGAAGATCCTCCGCTCCACCCGCAAGGGCGGCGACCCGGTTAGAATCGTCGCCATGCCCGGCGATGATGAGGAAGCGGAATTCATCGCCGAGGAAATCCTGGCGGAAAAGGGTGCCGTCGGCCGAGAGTGGGAGGATTTCGCCATCCTCTTCCGCACCAATGGCCAGAGCCGCAAGCTCGAGCTCGCCTTCCGCGAGCGCAAGATCCCCTACCGCATGGTCGGCGCGCAGAGTTTCTACGACCGCCGCGAGGTCCGCGATGTGTT
>Ga0163144_10011911_pt1 | contig 18345 bp, 16 predicted proteins | sample OliLak19BULKMAT1_FD_123175 | JGI IMG/M metagenome (GOLD analysis project Ga0163144, IMG submission 123175) | Freshwater microbial mat bacterial communities from Lake Vanda, McMurdo Dry Valleys, Antarctica - Oligotrophic Lake LV.19.BULKMAT1 | ecosystem: Environmental > Aquatic > Freshwater >... | reverse complement strand
GAACCCGGCATGTCTGAACCCGGCATGTCTGAACCCGGCATGTCTGAACCCGGCGCGTTCAATCGTGGAGGCCCGAGCGGACCGCCGCCCAATCCAGATCCAAGGGTTCCCATTCCCGCGGGCCGAGCTCGGCGGCGAGGACGCGGATCGCGGCGATCCGTCGGCGGAGGTCCGGGTGGGTCGACAGCCAATTCACAGCAGCGGGTTGATCGCCGTGCTCCTGGCGGAGGAGCTCGAAGAAATTCGCCAGCGCGGTCGGGTCGATGTCCGCAGCGTGCATGAGGCGTCCCCCGACAATGTCGGCCTCGGTCTCCTGCGTGCGCGAGTAGTCGTTCACGGTCGCGATCGTCAAGACCTCTTTGACGACGCTCGCGAGGCCGCTCGTGTCGCCCAGCAACAGCTGGATCGACGCGAAGAACCCGAGCGATTGCCCGAGGCGTCGCAGGCCATGCCGCTCGGTGACGTGGGCCATCTCGTGCGCGAGGACACCAGCCACCATCTCCGGTCCGGTCGCGGTCTCGATGAGGCCCGTGAAGACCGTGATGTAGCCACCTGGGAGGGCGAAGGCGTTGGGTGTCGCGTCCCGCACGACACGCACGTGCCACTCGACCTCGGGTCCCTCGCCGCTCGCGCGGGCCGCGTCGGCGAGGCGCGCGACGAGGACCTCCATCGCGCCCACGACCCGCTCGTCTTCGACGATCGCGCCGACCTCCATCGCGCCCTCCGCGAGCGCGCCGAGCTGTTCGTCGACAGAGAACGGGGCGGTTTCGACCGCCGCGTCGACGCCCTTGCGGATGCACCCAGGGATGCTCCACAACATCAGCACCGTGAGCCCGAAGAAGGCGAGGCAACCCAGCCAACCGCTCGCCTGGATGCCCGTTCGTTGACCGCTGAGACGCGAGATCTGCTCGCTCAGTTCGTTCCCGGCGACCGACTCGAGCGCCCGCAGGAGCTCCGGATCGACGCTGCCTGCGACGCCATGGCGGCTGCGCACGACGAGCGCGCCGTCGCCCTCACGGCGGCGCAGCTCGACGCTGCGCCACGGCAATGTCAGCGCGGCGCCGCCCTCGCTGGGCTGCACCTCGAGCGCCGTCGCCGTGACGACGAGGCGCGCGGGCGTGTCGCTCTTGCGCCCGACGAGGAACCCTGCGAACGAGCCGCCTAAGTGATAGGGGCTCGTCACGAGCGTCGGATGCGGGTAGAGAGCCGACCGATGCCGGTGACGGCGCACACGACCTCATCACCGTCGACGAGGGGGCCGACACCCGCCGGAGTGCCCATCAGGACGATGTCCCCGGCGCGCAGCGTCATGTGCCGCGAGAGCTCCGCGATCGCGCGCGGGACGTCGATCACGAGCTCCTTCGTCGACGCGTCCTGGCGCGGCTCGCCATTGACGTGGGCGGTCACTCGCAGATCCGCGAGGTCGAGAAAGTCGCGCGGTACAAAACACGGCCCGAGCGGCAAGAAGCCGTCGGCGTTCTTCGAGCGGAACCACGGGTGCCCCTTCTTGCGGTCGTCACCCTGCAAAGTGCGCAGCGTCAGGTCGTTGGCGACACAATACCCGGCGACGTGGTCGAGGCTGTCCTCGAGCTGGATGTCCTTGCCGGTCAGCCCGATCACGACCGCGAGCTCGGCCTCGTGGTCGACGCGCTGGGTGAACCACGCAGGCACGCCGGTGATCCCACGATGGGGGGCGAGGGTCTCGGGCAGCTTGTTGAAGAAAAGCATCTCCTCGGGCACCGCCTCGCCGAACTCGGCCGCGTGCTCGTGGAAGTTCTTGCCGAGCGCCAAGACCTTACCCACCTGGCGGGGTGTGAACGGCGCCAAGACGTCGCCCGGCGCGTTCGCGTCGCCCTCGCGACCGGCCTCGGGCACGAAGGGCGCCCAGGCGTCCGGCTGCGCCGTCGGCAAGTTCGGCCCGAGGCTGCTCCCGTCGAACCAGCCCGTCTCGCACAGCTCGACGAGGTCGGTCGGCAGCCCGCGGCGCTCGAGGTGTTGAGTCAGGTCGTAACGGCCCTGACCGTCATCGAGAACGAGGCGTCCTCCGGTGAGCCGGAAGACGCGAACGGTGGGATGGGCGCCTTGCATGGGCGCGAGATTGTAGCCGCCGAGTGGCCCCGGGGGCCCGCTCCGATGGGGGCCGTTGACCGCCCACCCAGAGCTCACTCGCGCGGCCTGGCGGCCTCGAGGGTCAAGAGCGCGTAGGCGGTCGCGAGCACGGGATTCCCTTCCCACCACGCCGGCGCGTTGCCGTTGACCCACGAGCCGTCCCCCTGCGACTGCATCGCGATCAAGCGACCGGCGAGCTCGGGGCGCCACGCATGGCGGACCCCCGCGCCGTCGACGATGACCTCTTCGTGGAACAGGTCGAGGGCCTTCGCCATCGTGTGGAAGTAATAGAACAGCCCTTGATAGGGCGCCGTCGGGTCGTCCGTGACCTCGAAGCCGGGGTTCAGGTCCAGTGTGTAGTGTTCTTGCAGCCACTTCCAGAGGAGCTGCACGCGCGGGTCCTCCTTGGCGAGACCCGCGAACACGTAACCCTTCAATAGCGCATACGACATCGAGCCGTAGCTGCGCGGCACTTCGGTGCCGTCGGCCAACTTGATCGTCCCGGCCTTCGATTCCCCAGGCGCATACGCCGCGCCGCCGTCGTCGCCGGCGTGGACCGTCACGCCGCCTCGTTCGACGCGGAGGTCGTTCGACTCGGAGCGATTCTGGCAGCGCTGCAGGAAGACGATGGCCCGCTGCCAAGCCGGGTCATCGGCCGGCAAGCCCGCGACGTGCAGCGCCTCGAGCGCCATCTGCAGGTTCGACAGGTCCGGCCGCTCGTCGCCGCCATAACCGATGCCGCCGTAGTACGGGTGGTCCGGCGAATACCCCTCTTGATCGTCTGCCTGCAGGCCGACCAGGAAGGTCCGCGCGCGCTCGACCTGGCCGCGGAATTCGGGCCGGCGCGCGAGGGCCAGCACGCTGGCGCTCGTCACGTAGTTCGCGAGGCGCCCTTGGTGGATCGAGCCGTCTTCACGTTGCAGGGACACGAGCCATCCGAGCGCGTCGTCGATGGCGCCCTGAATGTCCTTCGGTCGGGGTTCGGGGACGGCTTGCAGCGCGCCCGCGACCATCGCCGTGATGCCTGCGTCCGGGTTCCCCGGCGCGCCCCAGCGCGCGTGTTCGCCTCCGACCGACGCGCGCAAAAGAAAGCGCGCGCCAGCGAGGACCGAGGCGTCGACCTCCGCTCGGCGCGCGGCATCGAACTTCGGCAAGGCCCGCGACGTCGTCGCTTTGACGGCCTTGGGCTCGACGATCGCGCGGTACTGCGAGAGGATCGCCACGTTGCGGGCGGTCGTGATGACCTTGCCCTCTGTACCTTTTGGGCCCTCCCAGCTGCCGTCCGCAGCGCGACTGCGCAGCAGCGCCACCGACCGCGCGAGCGCCTCACCGCGCTCGACCTCGCCGGACGGCAGGCCGAGGTCCGGCGCCTCGACGCCGCGCGCCAGCAGCCACTGCATGGCCTTCCCGAGGGCGGGGCCTGTGCCCGCCGAGACGTGCACCGCGAGCGCCGCAGCGGCGCGCGAGGTCTGCGCCAGGCGCCCCGCTTCGTCCGCGTCCGCGTCGGCGATCCAGCCATCCGCGTGCTGCCGCGCGAGGAGGTACTCCACCGCGCGCTTGACGAAAGGCCCGTCGATGGCTTGGTACTGGCGCGGGCACTTGGCGAGCGCATAGAGCACCCAAGCCGTCCCATCGACGCTGCCGCCGTAGGCCCCGGTCGTGAGGTCATGGGTCCCGCGCAACCAGCGCACGGAGAGGTCGAGTTCGTCCTTGAAGCTCGGGATCGCTTCGCTTGGACGGGGCTCCTGCGACACGGCGTCGCTCGCCGGGGGCGCCGCGTGGGCCGACGCCATGGGCCCGAGGCCTGCAAGCGCGCACAGGAGGAGGCAGCACGCCACGGGGATTGAGGCGAGCAGGCTGCTCGGACGGGAGTTCGGTCGCATCATGGCTCGCAGAACGTAGATCAGGGGCGCCGACCAGGGAACCCCCTCGAGCACCCCAACGCGCGTCGCCCGCCAGGGTTCGACGGCGACCCGAGAATCCGACCGCGATCCCGATGAACGCCCCCTTCGAGAGCCTCGACTTCCGCCGCTTCACCGAGCCCGAGATGCTCGAGCGCGCGCGCACCTTCCGCGCCGAGTGCGCGCGGCGTCGCAGCGTGCGTCAATTCGCGTCCGACCCCGTGCCCCTCGAGGTCCTCGAGGAGTGCATTCGCACCGCCGGGACCGCGCCGTCGGGGGCGCACAAACAACCTTGGACCTTCGCCCTTGTCGCGGACAAGAGCCTCCAGCGCCGCATCCGCGCGGCCGCCGAGGAGGAGGAGCGCGAGAATTACAGCGGGCGCATGAACGAGGAGTGGCGCCGCGACCTCGCGCCCCTCGGGACCGACGCGAACAAACCGTTCCTCGAGCTGGCGCCTGCGCTGATCGTCGTGTTCCGCCAGGCGTGGGAAGACCTCCCCGAGGGCGGGCGCGGGCAGAATTACTACACTCAGGAGTCGGTCGGGATCGCGTCCGGGTTCCTCCTCGCGGCGCTGCACCACGCCGGGCTCGCGACCCTGACGCACACGCCGAGCCCGATGGGGTTCCTCGCCGAGCTCCTCGGGCGGCCGACGAACGAAAAGGCCTTCCTGCTCGTGCCGGTCGGTTACCCGGCGCCAGGCTGCGAGGTCCCGCGACTCGAGCGCAAGGGCCTCGAGCAGATCCTCGCCCGGCACCATCCCCCCTCGCTACCCGCTTGAGCGGGGTGCACAGGCGGCGACGTCGGAGGCGCGCGTGTCGTCGATCAGCCGTGCGAACGCAGCTTGACGGCGGTGCCGTAGGCCACGATCTCGGCGGCGGCCTTCGCCACCTCGCTCGTCGCGAAGCGGAATCCGACGACCGCGTCGGCGCCGAGCGCCTTGGCCTCGGCGACCATGCGATCGAGCGCCTGCTCGCGGGCCTCGGCGACGAGCTTCGTGTACTCCGGAACCTCGCCGCCCGCGATCGTGCGAAACACCGCGCCAACGTCGCGCAGCAAGTTGCGCGCGCGCACGGTCGTGCCGTGCACGAGCCCGAGGCACTCGTAGATCTCGTGACCCGGCAGCGAATCGGTGGTGGCGACGATCATCGTTCGACGTTGCGGTAGGGGTCGAGGGGCAGGGTGCGCAGGCGCGCGCGGACAGCCGCCGCAAGCAGAGCGAGGCCGCCGACGGTCGCGGACAGCACCAACGCTCGCTCGACCCACTCCACTGAGTCGTCCACGAGGAAGCGCCAGAGGTACAGCCCGAGGAGCCCGAGCACGCCGACGCTCAGGGCAACCCAGCCGACGCCGAGGGTTCCGCGCTGCAACGGATCGGCTGCCAGGCGCCGCCATTCGTAGTCAGCCGGCTCGGGCGCCGCGCTGCGGCGCGCGAGCACGGCGAAGGCGCGGTGTTTGGCCACCTCGCGCGCGAGGGCCGTGTCGCCGGCGAGCCGCGACTCGAACGAGTGGCGCGCGGCGGCATCGAGCTCGCCATCGGCATAGGCCATCGCGAGCAATTGGTCCGCCGTCGGTTCGGCCTCGGAGCCGCGTGGTGCGTGCATATCGGCGCCCATGGATTCAACTACAACAGGGGGCTCGGACTATTCACGCGACCGAGGTGGACTTTCGATGACGATACCGTCACGCGAATGTGTCCGTTCGAGCGCGCGCGCGCTGTGTAGAGCGGGGAGGGGGCCACACGTCACGAGGACACCTCCTCGAGCTCCAGGCCGAGCGCCGGCCCGAGCAGCTCGCGCAGCCGCCGCCGGGCATGGAAGAGGCGCGACATGACGGTGCCCTCCGGGATCTCGAGCGCCGTCGCGATCTCCTTGTAGGAGAGGTCCTGGTAGTGGCGCAGCGCGAGGATCTCGCGGTCGCGTGCCGCGAGGCGCGCGAGGGCGCGCAGGAAGAGCTCGCGCTCGTCGGCCGCCTCGAGCGCCGCGCTCGGGCTCGGGCCTGGGTCCTCGAGGTCGTAGACCGAGCTCTCGCCGTCGTCATCGACCACCTGCAGGGACTGCGTGCGGATGTGCCCGCGGCGCCGCAGGAAGCTGAAACACGCGTTGCGCAGGATGCGGTGGAACCAGGGCAGGAAGGGCTGCGCCGGGTCATAGCTCGCGCGCGCGCCGTAGAGCTTCGTGAACGCCTCTTGGGTCAGGTCGAGGGCGTCCTCGCGCGACCCGACGAGCGACTTCGCGACCTGGAAGGTCCGGCCACGCAGGGCGCGGAACAGCTCCTCGAAGGCGGCCATGTCGCCCGCTTGAGCCTGCTTCATCAGCCGCGTCGCGTCGCAATGCATCGTCTGCGGCGCGTACGGATGCGACAGGGCGGGATTCACGCCACCTGAAGATTCCGTCACACCCGTCCCGGGTGGGGACGCGGTCGTCGGAGGCACCGAGTCGGGGACCATCGGCTCGATTCTCCGGTTTAGCGGGCCGCGGCGGTCATCTCGAGCACGAGTTTTGCCGCCCGACGGAGGGCGCCTTCGGTGCCGAGGCGCTCCTTGGCGAGGTCGAGGCCGGCGAGGCAGGCCTCCCGCCGGAGCCCGTCCCCGAAGAGCGCCACGAGGTCGCGCTCGACGTCGGCCCGCGGCCCGTCGCCCGCGAAGCCGTACTCGGGGATCACCTGGCGCCCCGCCAGGAGATTTGTCGACGCGAAAAACGGGACGGTCAGGAGCTGCTTTTGCAAGAAGGCCTCGACGCGCCCTCCGACGCGGTAGACGACGACCGCAGGCAAGCGCTGGTGCAGCAAGTCGGTCAGGATCGTCCCCGACACGGCGAACGCGAGGCGGGCCCGGGCGAGCGTGCCGTGCAGGTCGCCCGTCACGACGCGGACCGGACGACTCGCGGTTCGCCCCTTCGCACCGATCCGCGCCGAGGGCGTGACCGCTGCGGACTCCGCGACGAGCTGGTTCACAAGGTCGGCGTGCTCCGGCGTCGCTTGCAGCACGAGCACCTCGAGATCCGGATGGGCGGCGCGCAAGAGCCCGAGCGACTCGAGCATCCACGGGAGGTTGCGGCGGATCACACCCGCACGGCTCCCGGGTAGAACGACGAGTGTGCGCGAGCTCGCCTGGGCCGAGCTCGTGGAACCGCTCGCGTCCCCACCTCTCGGGACCTCGGTCAACGCGTCGAGCAACGGGTGCCCGATGTGTGCGGTCGTCACGCCCTTGCGCGTGAACCAGCGCGGCTCGTGCGGCAGGATCGTCAACGCGAGGTCCACGGCGCGCCGGTAAGCGCCGACCCGCCACGGCGCCCAGCCCCAGTACTGCGGCGCGACGAGGTGCACGACCGGCACGCCGGCCGCGCGCACACAGCGCGCCATCGGCACGTGCAGCGCGGGTGAATCGACGGGGAGGAAAACGTCCGGTGCGTGGACCTGGGCCTCGCGCGCGGCGTCCTCGAGGAGGCCAATGTAGTAGGGCAACGCCCCGACGACTCCCTCGAAGTTCGTGCGCGCGTGCGCCACGGGATCCCCGAGGAGCGTGACGCCGAGGGCGCGGAGGCGCTCGCCACCGAAAGCTGTGCAAACGGGCGGTTCGAGGTTTGCTGCCGCAGCGGCGGCTTGCAACGTGCGCACGAAGCTCGCGGCGTGGATCTCGCCCGACGCCTCGGCGGCGGAGAGAAAGAGACGCAGCGGACGCCCTCCGCGGGTCGCGGCGGTGGCCGCGAGCAAACGCCCGAGCTCGGCGTCCGTCGGGGCGCTCGCGAGCGCCGGGGCCTCGGCGGCGACGTCGCCGCGCACGGCGGCCCGGTCGTTGCCGCGGCGCGGCAGCCAGGCCACGAAACGGAACGGCGCGATCAGCGCGCCGCCGAGCGCCCGCGCGAGCTCGCGCCGCGCCAGAGACCTGGGCGAGGGCACGCCCGGAGCCCGGAGCGGGCGCGGCGCGGCGCCGATCGCGAGCGGGTGTTCCGCTGTGCCCTCAGCCGCGTGGTCCATCCAACGAGCATAACGTCGAGGTTCTCTCGGTTCCCAGAGCCGCGCTCCCTTGGCATCATCCCCGGTGATGTTGCGGCTCGTGTTGTTCTTCCTCTGTGCCCTCGTGCTGACGTCTCTGCTGCGCGAGGTGCCCGTCGTCGGCGCCATCTTCCGCGTGCCGATCCTCGGGTTCTGGGTGTCGGCGATCCTGTTGTCGGTGATCGCAGCGCGCTGGGCCGATCGCGCCGTGTCGTTCCAGCGTCGGCGGCGTTTCGTGCGCGACCTCGGCGTTGTCGACACGCCGGCGAATCGGGGCAAACTCGGCGCCTACCTGGTCAGCGAAGGGCGCGCCAAAGACGCGCTCCCGCACCTCGTGGCGGCGCGCGAGGGCGAACCCGAGCGCAACGAGTGGGCCTACCGCCTCGGCGAAGCCCAGCTCGCGAACGGTGACGCAGCCGCGGCCCGCGCGACCCTCGATGGGCTGCTCGCGCGCGACGAAGAGCACGCGTACGGCCGCGCGCTCTGGATGTCGGCCGAAGCCGCCCGAGCCGCCGGCGACCCAACCGACGCGCTCGGTCGCCTGGATCGTCACCAGCGCAACCACGGTCCGACCGCGGAGGCCTCCTACACCCGCGGCCTAGCGCTGCGGAGCCTCGGCCGCCGCGACGAGGCCCGCGCCGCCTTTCGCGAGGTCGGGCGTCTCGCCGCGAGCAACCGTCGACTCGGCGGCGGCACGCCGCGCAGCTTGATCGTACGCGCGTGGCTCGCGGGCCTCGTTTGAGCCAGAACACAGCGCCGTGAGTTGCGGCCTTGTGGGTCGTCGAACCGCGTGGTAGCGAGACCAGAGGTACCGAACCCGACCCAAAAGAAGGCGAGCGTCGCGCGCGCTCCGCGCGCGACGCTCGCCTTCTTTTTGGGTCGGGTTCGGTACCTCTGGTCTCGCTACCACCGAGCTGTGTCCCGAAACGACGCCAGTTGCCCAACCTCCCTTCAGTTCGGTCCATTCAGGCGCATCACGAAGTCGATGCCCTGTAGATGGCATCTCGTCCCCCGCGAGGCTCCGCGACCGGTCGCCGCGCGCGTGTGTGGTGCACCGCGATGGTGTGTGTGTTAGTCGGTGCAGCGCAGGTCCTCGCGGCGCGCCCAGACGAAACCGAGAAGCACCCGCAACACGGCCTCGTGCTCGCGCGCCCAACCGGCTTCGAGGCGCGGCCGATCCCGCCCGGACAGCCAGGTCTGCTGCTCTTCTACGCGCCGAGCGACGCGCCACAGAACACCGCGGCTCCAGCGACGCTGCGCGTCTTCCGGATCACAGCCCAAGGCGACCCCGCCCTCGCCCTCGAGCGCTGGGTGCTCGCCACCTTCCGCCCGCGCCGCCTCGAGTCCGAGCGCGCGGTGCGTGAGCGCTACGGCCGCACACCACTGCGCTTCGGCGGCGAGCTCCTGGCGGACGACGGCGAGGCGCGCTACCTGTTCGTGCACGGCTGGGTCGCGCCCGACCGCGCCGACATCCTGGTCGTCGTAGGCGAGGGCGAGACCCCCCGCGAGCGCGACGATCGACGCGCCTTCGAACGCTGCGCCGACTCGATGCGTTTCGAGGCCCCACGCGAGGACGAGCGCGCGCGCACGCGCTGGGAGCGCTACTACGGGCAGCGTCGCTTCACTCAGCCAGAGCAGCGTGTCGAGCTGCGCCTCGCGCTTCTACCCGGCTGGGAAGTGCGCGACACCGAGCACTACGTGATCCTCTACCACGGCCAACCCGACGCGCCCTTGCTCGCGCTCATGGCGCAGCGGCTCGAGACCTTAAGGGCGCGGTTCCTGCACGACTTCGCCCCCGATGGTGTGGTCGACTCGCTGCCCGTCGTGCGTGTGTGCCGCGACCGTGGCGAATACCTGACGTACGGCGGCGAATCCTGGACCGCAGGCTACTTCAACCCGAATGTCGGCGAGCTCGTGCTCTACGACCCGCGCACCGACGGCACGGAAGACCTCGACGAGAACCATCCGCTGCTCGGCACGCTACACCACGAGGCCTGCCACCAGTACCTCTTCGCGACGGCGGGCGCGCTGCCGCTGCACACCTGGTTCGACGAAGGCACCGCGGAATTCTACGCGGGCGCGCGTTTCGAACACGGGCGCCTCGTCACCATCGACCCGCTCGCGGATCGCGCGGCCTGGCTGAAAAGCGAGCTCGCGGCGCGCGAGACACCCAGCCTCGCGACGCTGCTCGGGCTCGACCAAGAGCGCTTCTACGCGGACGCTGCGCTGCACTACACGATGGCCTGGTCGTTCGTGCACTACCTGCGCACCGCGACCGACGGCGAAGGCGAGCGACTCCTCGATCTGTACCTCGACACCTTGAAGCGCGCCTGGCGCCGCGAATTCGAGGACCTCGGCCGACGCGTAGTCACGCAGAGCTCGCTCGCCGCCGCGCGCACAGCGGCGCAGTCCGAGGCGCTGCGTGCATTCCTCGAGCGGGCCGAGCTCGCCAGGCTCGAGCGCGCGTGGCGCGACCACACGCAGCGCTGAGGATCCGCTCGTCCCGCCCAGCAGCCCTTAGGGCACACGCCGCGCGAATACCCGCAACGAAGTCACGTACGAGACCACGCTGACCGCCACAAACGGGCCGACGATGCGCATATCGAGGCGGTCGTGCAGCACGATCTTCATGTAGACCTCGATGTCGGCGAGCCGGAAGAACGAATAATTCGTGGCCGTCTTCACGAGGTAGATCGCGAACTGGAACACGAAGAACATGAGCACCACGAAGATGATGCGCATGGGGTCACTCGAGGCCGTCGACCACAGGAACGCGAGCGAGTAGATCGCCGTGAGCATCGCGGCGCAGTGCACGCTCATGCGCATGAGGTCGCCGAAGCCCATGCTCTCGTCGACCCAGGTCAGCATCCAGGGCACGAGCGCGCTCGTCAGGAACAGCGGCGCAAGCGTCACAAGGAGGCCGCCGACGTAGCGCTCGGTCAAGAGCCGCGCGCGCGAGACGGGCCGCGCGAGCCAGACCTCGAGGGTGCCGCGTTGGGCCTCGCCAGCGACTGCGCCGGAAGCGAACAGGATCGCTGCGCCGACACACACCGTATTGCCCGCTTTGAAATAGTGCTGCCCAGCGACGTAGGCCGCGACGCCTCCACGCTCGATTTGGTTGAGCATGTCGCCGAGCATCGGCACGGGCAGCGCAAAGACCTTCAGCTGGGTGACGTTGACCGAGAAGGTCGGCCACCAATAGATCGCGCCCGCGAGCATCAGGCCCACGATCAACGTCAGGCCGAGGCCATAGGCGACGTAAGCGCGTTTGGTGCGCAGCATTAGGTGCCCTCCACGCCGTACAGGTCGCGGTAGAGGTCGGAGAGGGACATGCGCCCGTGCTCCAACGCGATCGGCGCCGGGAGCTCGCTCGCAGCAGCGAGGCGCGCGAGGAACGGGCGCGGGTCGTCCTCGGCGAGCAGCCACGACGTGCGCGCGCCATCCCGGAGCGCCTCCGCGACGAGCGGCCCTCGCAGCACGTCGAGCGCGCGGGTGGCGCTCGCCTCGTCGGCCCACACGAGCGACAATCGCCGCGAGGAGCGTCGCGCGACATCGACCGCGGCCTCGTCCGCGATGAGCTGGCCCTTCGAGAGGAACAAGAGGCGCGCGCACACCCGATCGACCTCGCCGAGGTGGTGCGAGGACAGAAGCACCGCGCGCCCCGCCGCGGCGTCGTCGGCGATGCGCTCCAGGATCTCGCTGCGCTTGGCCGGGTCGAGCCCTTCGCTGATCTCGTCGAGGATCCGCACGCGCACGTCGGGCGCCATCGCAGCCGCGAAGAGCAGCTGGCGCTTCATGCCGTGGCTGTAACCGCGCACGCGTCGCTCCAGCGGCAGGCCGAGGTCGTCGGCGATATTCCGAGCGCGCTCGTGGGCCGCGCGGTCGCGCCCACGCAAGAGGAAGGTGAGCTGCTCGTGACCCTTGAGCTCGCCGTAGAGGTGCAGCTCACCGGGCGCGTAGGTCGCGCGTTCGCGGACCCCGGTGCCGTCGCCGAGCAACCGGACGCCGTCGAGGGTCACGGCGCCGGCGTCGGCGCGCACGAGGCCAACGAGGCAGCGCATGAACGTGCTCTTCCCGCTGCCGTTCGGGCCTAGAAGTCCGGTCACGAGCCCCGGCTCCACGTCGACGTCGAAGGGCTGCAGCACCGTGTGCGCCCCGAAGCGCCGCACGAGGCCGCGCGCGTGGATCGCGCCGGCGCGGGCGGCGCTCGACGACTTGGGGGGGCGGGTGGCTTGCACGGGAATTGCGGAGGGGAAGGTGTGGACATTCGCTCGCGCTAGCGAGGCAGACGCGGAGAGTAGCGCAGGACCTCCGCCGCGCCGCGCCGTTCCGGCAAGAGAACGGGCCGTCCCCCCAACTGGAGAGTGGGTCGCGCGCTGCCCGACGCGGCGTACAGTGCGCGCTCGATGTCCGAGGTGCGAATCGTGGCCGAGCTCAAACGCGACGCGTTCGGGCATATCGAGCTGCTCGAGCGCCTGCCCGTTGCGGGCGGCGTGCTCCGCGTCGAGCGGGTCGTGCGGCGGGTCGCCGCGGCGCGCCCTGGCCTCGGGCCGCTGGCGCGGGCCCTCGCGCGACGTGAGCGCCGGGTGCTGGCGGCGCTCGGAGACCTCGAACACCGCCTCGCGCCCGAACACCGGAGCGGGCTCGGCGGGCTCGTCGAGGACGCTGTGTTCGCGGCGCACCCCGACCTGCGCGGGCGGGTCCCGCGGACGCGTGAGGTCGTCCTGCGCGCCTACGTCCCGGGCGCGCCGCTGCACCGCGCGGAGACGCTGCCCTACGACTTCTTCGCGCTGTTGGAGGACCTCGTGCGCGCGCTCCACGGCGTCGGCCTCTGCCACAACGATCTGCACAAGGAACAGAACATCGTCGTGCGCCCGGACGGCAGGCCGGCGTTGATCGATTTCCAGCTTGCGAGCCTGCACCCGCACGGGGGCCGCGTGTTCGAGTCGCGCTGCCGCGATGACCTGCGGCACGTGCAGAAACACCTGCGGCGTTACACACGCGACGGCCGTGGGCCGGCGGAGCTCGCGGTCCCCGAGGAGGCGCGGATGCCGCGGCGGGGAGTCGCTCGGATCTGGCGCCGCACGGTGAAGCCGGTGTACACGTTGATCACGCGGCGCCTCCTTCGCACCCGCGATGGCGAGGAACGGCGCCCCGCGACTGGGCCCTGGCCGCGTTGGGTCGAGGCCGTGCGCACGCCGCCGCCGGCCCTTTGAAACGGCGCCGATTCCGGCTCAACGCGCGACGCGCGCCGCGACCTGCGCCAGCCAATTGGCCAACAACTGTCGGCCTCCGCGATCGATGCACAACACCGACTCGGGGTGTCCCTGGATCCCCTCCAGCGGCAACGCCGTGTGCCGGAGGCCCGCGATCGCGCCATCCGGTTCGCGGGCGGTGATCTCGAGGACGCCCGCGTCGAGCGCTTCGCGTAAGGACGCCTCGTCGACGACCAAAGAGTTGTACCGCGCGAGCTCGAGGGGCGAGGGCAACCCCGCGAACACCCCGCGACCGTCGTGGTGCACCGGACGGGTCTCGCCGTGCACGAGCTCCTTGGCCTGCACCACGCGCCCGCCGAAAGCCGTCCCGATCGCTTGGTGGCCGAGGCAGACGCCGAGCACGGGCAGGGTCGCCGGCAGCTCGCGGACGATGCGCTCGCTCGCGCCTGCAGCGCCCGGAGCGCCGGGGCCCGGGCCCACGAGGACCCCCGCAGGGCCCAGCTCGCGGAGGCGCGCGAGGCCCTCGGGTCCGAGGAACGCGGCGCAGGACTCGACCCGGACCTCGGCGCCGAGGCCGGCGAGCGCCTCGGCCAAGTTGAAGGTGAACGAGTCCTGGTTGTCGACGACGAGGATCATCCGGGGGCCTCACGACAGCGTAGCGCAGCGCCGCCACCCGCGGCGGCTGCATGCTGCTGGACCGGGGGCGCCCCGACCCTCTATCGTGCCGCGATGAACATCGTCGTCGTCGGCGCGGGCGAGGTCGGGCAACACCTGGCCGGCGTCCTGAGCCGCGAGGAGCACTCGGTGTCGGTGATCGACCCGGACCCCTCGAAGTCGCGCAAATTGATGGAGTCCCTGGACGTCCAGGCGCTCATCGGCGACGGCACGCGCGCGGATGTGTTGACGCTCGCGGGCGCGACGAAGGCGGACCTGCTCGTGGCCGTCTCCGACGACGACCGCGTCAACATGCTCGCGAGCGTCGTCGGTAAGAAACTCGGCGCGAAGCGCGTGATCCTGCGCCTGAAGGACCCTTCCGTGCTCGAGGGGTACCGCTACTTCTACAAGGCCGCGCTCGGCTTCGATGTCGTGATGTCGACGGAGGCGCTCGCGGCCGAGGAGATCCTCGGCCTCGTGCGGGAGCGTCACGCGCTCGAGGTCGAGACCTTTGCCGACGGTCGTGTCCAACTGCGCCGCTTGCGCCTGCGCGAGGCCTCCGAGTTGACCAGCGCGCCCATCGGCGAACTGCGCCTGCCGGACGGGGTGTTGATCGCGGCCGTGTCGCGAGGCGCGGACCTCGTCATCCCCTCGGGCGACGAGATTCTGAAGCCCGACGACCAGGTTTACATCATCGGCCGGTCCGAGGACCTCGACGCGTTCGAGCGCCTCGCGGGCGAGCGCGTCGCGTGGCGGCGCAGCGTCGTGTTGATGGGGGCCGGCGGCGTCGGGCGCGAGATCGCGCGCAAGCTGCGCAACATGCCAGGGGTCTCGGTGCTCGTGCTCGAGCGCGACCCGGCACGCGCGCGCGCCCTCGCGTCCGAGGTCTCGGGCAACATCATGGTGCTCGCGGGGGACGCGACGGACCTCGATCTCTTGCAGGAAGAGCGCATCTCCGATGCCAACGTCTTCGTCGCGACGACGGACGACGACGAGAACAACATGATCGCGTGCCAGCTGGCGAAGTCCCTCGGCGTCGAGCGGACGGTCGCGATGGTGAACAAGGCCTCCTACCGCCAGCTCTACGACTTCCTTGACGGCATCGACCAGGCGATCTCGCCGCGCATCTTGTGCGCGAACATGATCTTGCGTTTTGTGCGCTCGGGCTCGCCCAAGGCGATCAGCGTGATCGGCGGCGGCAAGGGCGAGGTGCTCGAGCTCACGGCGGGGCTGCGCGAGCCGACGAAGGTGCGAAACCTCGGTCTGCCGAAGGGCGCCGTCATCGGCGCGATCGTGCGCGGCGACGAGGTGACGGTGCCCTCAGGCGACGCGATCGTCCGCGCGGGCGACCAGGTCATCGTCTTCGCTGTCGTCGGCAACCTGGCCGAGATCGAGCGCGCGCTGCGCTCCCAGGGCTGAGCGCCGCCCGAAGTACCTCGAGACCACACGATGAACCTCCGCGCCGTCCTGCGCATGCTCGGCATCGTGCTCGTCCTGGTGGCGGGCTTCCTGCTCGTTCCGGCGGTCGTGGGCGCTTATTTCCGTGAATGGGATGCGCTCGCGGCCTGCCTCGGCGCGGCGGCCCTCTGCGGCGCCGTGGGGGCGGGGATGACTTTTGTCTTTCGCCGGTCACAAGCCAAGTCGTGGCAGCAGACCGATTTCTTTCGGCGCGAGGGCCTCGCGACCGTCGGTCTGTCGTGGCTCGTCGTCGCTGTCGCCGGCGCCTTGCCGTATCAACTGCACGGCACGTTCGACTCGTTCATCGACGCGTTTTTCGAGTCGGCCTCGGGTTTCACAACCACCGGTTCGACGGTGCTCACGGGCGAAGGCATCACGAGCCTGCCGCAAGCGATCGCGTTCTGGCGCTCGTTCACGCACTGGCTCGGCGGTTTTGGCATCGTCATGGTGTTCGTGGTGCTGTTCCCGACCGGTGGCCGCAGCCTGTTCCGGTCCGAGGTGCCCGGCATCGCGCGCGAGGCAGGGCACCAGCGTGTGCGTGACTCGGCCCTTGGGCTCCTCCGCATCTACGTCGGCATGACGGTGCTCGAGTTCCTGTGCCTCGTGTTCGTGGGCATGGGCTATTTCGACGCGTTGATCCACACGTTCGGCACGATCCCGACGGGGGGCTTCTCGAATCGCGCTTCGAGCATCGCGTTCTACGACTCGTTCTCGATCGAGTTCGTGATTACGTTCTTCATGTTCATCTGCGGGTTCAACTTCGCGATCTACGACACGTTGTTGCGGGTCGGGCCGCGGCCGGCATGGAGGCGCGTCGTTGGCTCGCTCGAGGCTCGCACGTACGCTGGATTCACGCTCGGCGCGACGCTCTTGATCGGCCTCGTGCTCTGGTTCTGGGGCGGCAGCAACGGCGCGGCGGGCGGTGTCCTCGAGGACTACCGTTCTCTGGGCCACGCGATGCGCGACAGCCTCTTCCAGGTGGTCTGCCTCATCACGAGCACGGGCTTCGCGACGGCGAACTACGATGACTGGCCCCAGGTATGCCGCGTGCTCCTGATGTTCCTGGCGTTCGTCGGCGCTTGCGCGGGCTCGACGGGGGGTGGCCTCAAGGTCGTGCGTTTCTTGATCGTCTGGAAGGCCGCCGTCGTCGGCGTGCAGCGCTTCATCCGGCCGCGGGCGATCCACCAAGTGCGCGTCGACGGCCAGAGCCTCGACGAGGGTGTCGTCGCCAGTGTGACCGGCTACTTCGGCCTCTGGATGCTCGTGTTCGTCGCGGGGACGCTCTTCCTCGCGGCGTTCGGCATCGACCTCGAGACGGGCTCGACGGCGGTCCTCGCGACCTTGAACAACATCGGACCGGGCCTCGCGGCGGTCGGGCCGAACATGAACTTCAGTGAGATGCCGGGGCTCGTGAAGTTCGTCCTGTCGATCTTCATGATCCTCGGGCGGCTCGAGTTCTATGCCGTCGTGGCGCTCGTGGTGCCTGGCTTCTGGAAGCGGTGACAACGTTCGGCGCGGCGCGGCGTCGCGGCGGAGGGGGCTCGGGATCGGACCCGCTGACTCGCCGTGGGGCGCCCCTCGTACAGCCGACCGGTTTGTCACGGATTCGCGGCGCGAGGTGGGCGATACTCTCTCCGTCCGCGTCCCGGAGTGCGCCTCCAGAACCGTCCCACTTGGCCCTCGCCATGCGCGTCGCTCACCGCAGCAAGCCCGAGCTCGTCCCCGAGCTGCACATCACCCCGCTCCTTTCGGCCGTCGTCGGGGGCGCGCGCGCGTCGCGCATCGTGGCCTCGCTCGTCTGGCCGAGCGTGTTGCCAGTCGGCACGAGCGGGCACGTCACCCGGGCCGAGGTCGCCCTCGCCCTCGCGGCTTTGTTGTTCGAAGACGTGCAGCGCCGCGTTCCGATGGCGCGCGCCTACGTCGAGGACGCGGTGCGCGCGGGGCTGCGCCTGTGTTTCGACCACGGCGCGTTGCGCACGGTCGCGGCCGAGTGCGGCGCGCTCCCCGGCGGCGCGGCGGCCTTCGTGCGCATCCTCGAGCCGCTCGGTTATGGGCGCGCCGCGGTGTACGACCTGTCGAATCTCAAGATGACGGGGTTCGCCTATCGGCACGTCGACTGCCCGGAGGACGTGCCGCAGTACTTCGTCTCCGAGTTGCACCCCGAGCGCTTCTCGGCGGAGTTCCAGGGCGCGGTCGAGCGCGTCGTCGGGGCGAGCCGCGATCCGTTGAGCGCGGCGTCGAAGGCCTCGCTCGTGCGCCTGCGCGAGCGCGCGGAGCTGCCCGAGCCCGAGGCCATCGCGCTCTTGCCCGAGCTCGTCGCGGCCTTTGATCGCCAACACGACGCTGTGCGGGTGCGCGACTATGAGCTCTTGCTCTCCGAGAGCGCCGAGATGGCGTGGATCGCGACCGAGGGCAACGCGTTCAACCACGCCACGGACCGCGTCGAGGATGTCTTCGCGGTGGCCGACACCCAGCGCCGCCTCGGCCGCCCGATGAAGGAGGCCGTCGAGGTCTCCCGCAACGGCCGCGTCATGCAGACCGCGTTCCGCGCCGCCGAAGTGCAGCAACTGATGGTCGACGACGCGGGCCACCTGATCGCGCGCGCGGTGCCGGGCTCGTTCCACGAGTTCATCACGCGCCATCGCATGGAGGACGGTCACCTTGACCTCTCCTTCGACTCGGGCAACGCGCAGGCGATTTTTCGGATGACGGCTGCGGGCGGCGCGGCGACGGCGACGCCGCGCTGAACGGTGAAGTGAGGTCGGGACGGTTGGGTTGTCGAATCGGCGCCGCGTACCTGGTACCGTACGCCGATTCGACAACCCGAGTGGCGACGTGGAACCGCCTCAATCACGCAGCGGCACCACCAACTGGATCACCTCACCCGCCGCGCCGACGTCGACACGCTGAGTGCCCGCGCGTCCGTGAACAGTCCGTCCGGGCCCACGGTGGCGACGATCAGTCCGGTTGTGTAGTCCTACACGGGACTGACCGTATCTCAACCGATCAGAAT
>Ga0163144_10011909_pt1 | contig 18350 bp, 20 predicted proteins | sample OliLak19BULKMAT1_FD_123175 | JGI IMG/M metagenome (GOLD analysis project Ga0163144, IMG submission 123175) | Freshwater microbial mat bacterial communities from Lake Vanda, McMurdo Dry Valleys, Antarctica - Oligotrophic Lake LV.19.BULKMAT1 | ecosystem: Environmental > Aquatic > Freshwater >... | reverse complement strand
TCGTTCATCGTCTGGGCCCACCACATGTTCACCGTGGGCATGCCCCTGGGCGGCACGCTTTACTTCATGTACGCCACCATGCTGATCGCCATCCCGACCGGCGTGAAGGTGTTCAACTGGGCGACCACGCTGTGGCGCGGCTCGATCAGCTTCGAGACGCCGATGCTGTTCGCCCTCGGCTTCGTGATCATGTTCACCATTGGTGGTTTCTCGGGCCTGATGCTGGCGATCGTGCCGGCCGACTACCAGTACCACGACACCTATTTCGTGGTGGCTCACTTCCATTACGTGCTGGTGACCGGCGCCGTGTTCGGCATCATGGCCGGCGTCTACTACTGGCTGCCGAAGTGGACCGGCCACATGTACAACGAGACCCTGGGCAAGTGGCATTTCTGGCTCAGCACCATCTTCGTCAACCTGCTGTTTTTTCCGCAGCACTTCCTCGGTCTGGCCGGTATGCAGCGGCGCGTGCCCGACTACAACGCGGCCTTTGCCGACTTCAACCAGTGGTCGTCGATCGGCGGTTTCGGGTTCGGCTTGAGCCAGCTGATCTTTGCCTATATCGTCTGGAAAGCCGGCCGCGGTGGCGTCAAGGCCGAGGCCCGTTCATGGGAAGGCGCCCGGGGCCTGGAGTGGACGCTGCCGTCGCCGGCGCCGCACCACACCTTCACCACGCCGCCGGTCATCAAGGATGGCGACCTGGCGCACGGCGACATCACCCACTGAGGCATGGCGCGTCCGGTTCCGGATGCGCCTCCAAATATGACCCAGTCCAAGACCACGCAAACAGGACAGTACGACCGCCGTCGCACAGCGGCGCGGCGTACGGCCTGGATTATCGGCGCCTGCGCGCTGGCGGTCTACGTGGCTTTCATGCTCGCGGCGGTGTTCTGAGATGGACGTCGGCCTCGCCAGTACACTCAAGCGCATTGCCATGATCTCCGTGGTGTCGTTCGTATTCGCGTTCTCACTGGTGCCGCTGTACAACGTGGCCTGCGAAAAGATATTCGGCATCAAGCTCGAGCGCGGCGCCAACGGAGGACAGGTGCTGGCCTCCGCCAAGGACAATCCGGCGACGCAGCGGGAAGTGCTGGTGCAGTTCGATGGCACGGTGAATTCGAAACTGCCGTGGGCGTTCCGGCCGGTGCTGCTGAGCATGAAGGTGCGTCCGGGCCAGGTTTACCAGGCCGACTATGTGGCGCGCAACGAAGCCGCCTACGCCGTGGTCGGCAAGGCGGCGCCGTCGATCGCGCCCAACGATGCCTCCGGTTTCTTCAGCAAGACCGAATGCTTCTGCTTCACCGAGCAAAAGCTGATGGCCGGCGAGCAGCGAATGATGCCGGTGCGCTTCATCGTTGATCCGGCGCTGCCCGCCAACGTACACACGATCACGCTGTCCTATACTTTCTACATCAACGAACCTGCCACCGCGCAGCTGCAGACGGCCAGCCACAAGCCAGCCAGCGCGCGCACGGCACCTTAAACGCACTCGGAAACCGGGGAACACCATGGCCCACACCCACGACGACGCCAACGCCTACTACGTCCCGCACCACAGCCGCTGGCCCTTCCTGGGCTCGATCGCGCTGTTTATCCTGATGATCGGGGTGGCCAACTGGTTCAACGGCAACGCCTGGGGCCAGATGGTGATGTTTGTCGGCCTCGCCTCGGTGCTGCTGGTGCTTGGCAGCTGGTTCGGCGATGTCATCGGCGAATCGCTGCAGGGCAAATACAACGCCCAGGTCGATACCTCGTTCCGCATGGGCATGATGTGGTTCATCTTCTCGGAAGTGATGTTCTTCGCGGCGTTCTTCGGGGCATTGTTTTATGCCCGCCAGTTCTCGCTGCCGTGGCTGTCGGGCGAGGGCGACGGTGCACTCACCAATGAATTCCTCTGGCAGGGATTCAGCGCCGGCTGGCCCAGCAACGGCCCAGCCGAGATCGGCGGCAAGTTCGAAACCATCCCGGCTTGGGGCCTGCCTCTGGTCAATACCCTGATCCTGCTGACCTCGGGCGTGACCATCACCATGGCGCATCACGCGCTCAAGGCCAATGCGCGCAAGGCGCTGCTGTTCTGGCTGGGTGCCACCGTGGCGCTGGGCGCGTTGTTCCTCTACTACCAGGCCGTCGAATACGCTCACGCCTACCACGAGCTCAACCTTACCCTGGGTTCGGGCGTCTACGGCTCCACTTTCTTCATGCTTACCGGCTTCCATGGCATGCACGTGACCCTCGGCGCGATCATGCTGGCGGTAATGTGGCTACGCTGCGCCAAGGGCCATTTCAGCAAGGACCATCATTTCGCGTTCGAGGCAGTGGCCTGGTACTGGCACTTCGTGGACGTGGTCTGGCTGGGGCTGTTCCTGTTTGTTTATGTCATTTGAGTGAGTGTGGCGGGTTAAAGCCCGCCCCACGCATGCGAAAGGCCGGCGTTGCCGGCCTTTTGTTTCAGCTGCCTTTGCAGGAGCAGCGGTTCAGCGACCGACGTCGTGCGGCTTGATCACGCCGGTGTAGATGCCAAGGATCACCAAAGCGATCAGGGCGATGGACAGGCCGATGCGCCAGCTCAGGGATTTCACCGTGCGGTCGGTGCTGCCCTTGTCCACCATCATGTAGTACAGGCCGGCGCCGAGGTTCCACAGGATCAGGACAAGGAAAGCGATGATCAGGAGTTTTTGCATGAGGCTGCGCAGTCGTTCCGGGGTGAGTCCATTATCGATGATATGCGGGAGGATTCGGTGAAACCCGTTTTTTTGAAACCAGGGCCGCTGAAATCAGGTTCGCTGCAGCCTGTTTCAATCAGGTCACGTTTGCTGCTGTGGATTCTGGCGTTGGCCTTGGTTGCGGTGTTTTTCTCGGCGGGACGCTGGCAGTTGCATCGTGCAGTCGAAAAGGAAACATTGCTCGCGGAGTCGGCGCGCGTGTTGAGCGAGCGCGAGCCTCAACCCTTGTCGCAGCTTTCGCAGGACGCCGCGTCCGGGCTGGCCTGGGCTGCGGGCCGCGGCTATTTCCTGCCCGGTCCCGCCCTGTTGCTGGACAACCAGCGGCGAGGCGAGGCGGTAGGCGTCACGGTCTATCGCGTATTTCTTCCAGAAGGTGGCAGGCCGCTGCTGGTCGACTTGGGTTGGCTGCCGCTGCCGCTCGACCGCGTCTTGCCGCAGATTCCCGCCATCGACGGCAAGCAAGTATTGCAAGGCCTGCTGCTGCCACCGCCTTCAGCAGGGTTTGCCCTTGGGCCCGACCATGTGGAATCGTCACCTGATCGCTGGCTGCTGACCCGCGTGGATATCCCTGCACTGTCGAGCGCGCTGAAGCAGCCGCTATCGACGCGGGTATTCCGGCCTGATCCGACCATCCGGATCGGCTATGCGCGCAGCCTACACGCCTTGCCCAATACACTTCCTCCCGAACGCCACCGCGGTTATGCGCTGCAGTGGTTTGGCTTGGCGCTGGCCACGTTGGCCTTTGCCCTGTTTCTCCAATTCCGAGCGCGCCGACATGACGCAACTGCCTGATCCCGCCGCACCATCGCGCAACCGCTCACGACTGCAGCTGCTGCTGATCGGGACGATGTTCTTCGGCTCCTTCGGCATCGCCGCACTGCTGTTTTTTACCGGCTGGCAGCCCGTTGCACAGGGTCGCAACTATGGCGAGTTGCTGGATCCGCCGATCGAAGTGAACGGCTACCCGCTCATCCTCGATGCCGACGCGCGCTGGCCGTGGCAGAACCGCGAACGCGAATGGACGGCGCTGCTGCGCTTGCCAGCCAACTGTGATGACGCCTGCTGGAAAAGCGTGGAGATGTTGCCACGTGTGCGCATGTCGCTGGGCCGGCACGCGCCTCGCCTGCACCTGCTGGTTATGGACAGGGAAATCCCGGCCGACCTGCGTGAATCCCTGCGACCGCTGCGCAGCGCTACTGCGGCACAATCCCTGCCGCTTCCTCTCCTGCCTGCAGCCGCGAGTGCGCCCGACCTATGGTTGATAGATCCGCACGGCTATGCCGTCCTGCACTATCGGCCGGGCTTCGATCCGTCGAAGCTGCGCAAAGACTTGGGCAAACTTCTGAAATAATGCCGATCCACGTGCCATTCCCGATGGCGCTGACCAGCCGATGAGCCGATGACCAGTCCGCACCGACATTTCCACCGCATAGCCTGGATCGCCGTGATCCTGACGCTGGTTGTCATCGTGTTTGGCGGCTTCGTACGCCTGTCCAACGCCGGCCTGTCCTGCCCGGACTGGCCTACCTGCTACGGCCGCGCCGCATGGCCAGTTCATGAGCACGAGATCGCGCAGGCAAACGCCACCTTCGAGCGCGCTGTCGAAACCAACAAGGCATGGCGCGAACAGTTCCATCGCCATATCGCCGCCACGCTGGGCCTGTTGGTGCTGTTCCTGTCGCTGCTGACCGCTCGCCGCCGTCGTCTGGGCGTGCCTGCTCAAGTCACGGCGGCACTGCTGGTGGCTGGGTCGATCCCGCTCTATATCGGCCAGCACTACAGTTGGGCGGCGGCGCTGGTGATTGCCGGTGAACTGCTGCTGCTGGCCTCGGCGCTGGCGGCACCAAAGCCGGAAGCCGGACGCCTGGCGACGGTGACCCTGATGGTGATCATTTTTCAAGCGATGCTTGGCCTGTGGACGGTGACCTGGCTGCTCAAGCCGGTCGTGGTGATGGCGCATCTTCTGGGCGGACTGACCACGCTCTCGTTGCTGACCTGGCTGGCTTGGGCGACCACGCCCGGCGCAGCGCTGGTGCAAGGAGTCGCGCCGAAACTGAAACTGCTGCTGTGGATCGGGCTGGCGCTGCTGTTCGTGCAGATCGCGCTCGGTGGCTGGACTTCGGCCAACTACGCAGCGCTGGCCTGCGGCAACGATTTCCCGAAGTGCCTAGGCCAGTGGTGGCCGGCGCATGATTTCCGCGAAGGCTTCGTGCTCTGGCGCGGCATCGGCGTGGACTACGAAGGTGGCGTGCTCGATGGGCCGGCGCGTGTGGCGATCCAGCTGGCGCACCGGGGCATGGCGCTGCTGGTGGTCGGGCATCTGCTGATGGTGGCGGTGCGCATGATCCGCACACCGGGACTGGTGTTCTGGGGCAGCGCACTGGCCCTGCTGCTGCTGGCGCAGGTGGCGCTGGGCATCAGCAACGTGGTCTACAGCCTGCCGCTGTGGGTGGCGGTGGGGCACAACGCGGGCGCTGCGCTGCTGGTGTTCGTGATTGTCGGATTGCTGGCGCGGTTGCGGGCGCCGGAATGATGGCCTTGATTGTCAGGTGGTGCACCAAGGCCCACCCTGCGCCGCGATGAACCTGCATTTTCGCCAATATCTGGAACTGACCAAGCCGCGCGTCGTCGCGCTCATCGTGTTCACCGCGGTGATCGGCATGTTCATGGCGGTGCCGGGCCTGCCGCCGTGGCGGGCACTGGTGTTCGGCAACCTCGGCATCTGGCTGGCGGCATCCTCGGCGGCAGCGATCAATCATCTGCTCGACCGCCGCATCGACGCGCTGATGACGCGTACTGCGCATCGGCCGCTGCCGAGCGGTGCGCTGACGCAGGGCCAAGTGCTGGTGTTCGCGATCGTGCTGGGCGTGCTGTCGATGCTGCTGCTGGTCGTATTCGTCAACTGGCTGTGTGCCGCACTCACCTTCGCCTCGCTGATCGGCTACGCCATCGTCTACACCGGCTTCCTCAAGCGCGCCACGCCGCAAAATATCGTGATCGGCGGCGCTGCCGGCGCCGCACCGCCGGTGTTGGGCTGGATCGCCGTCACCACCCACAATTATGAACACGCCCTGCTGCTGTTCCTGATCATCTTCGTCTGGACGCCGCCGCATTTCTGGGCGCTGGCGATTTTTCGTCGCGACGACTACGCCCGCGCCAGGATCCCGATGCTGCCGGTCACCCACGGCGTCGAATACACGCGCATGCAGATACTTTTCTACACCATCCTGCTGGTGCTGGTGACCGTGCTGCCGTGGATCGTCGGCATGAGCGGCGTGTTCTACCTCGGCGGCGCGCTGGTGCTCGGCGCGGTGTTTCTCTATTACGCGATACGCCTGCTCAATCCACCGTCGGAAGCGTTCGCCATGCAGGTGTTCGGCTATTCGATCTGGTATCTGATGGCGCTGTTTGCCTTTCTGCTGGTGGATCATTGGTTGCTGCCGCCAATGGCGTGATGGGCTTTTGATTGCTTTGCTGATGTTGGCGGTTCAAGCCGGAAAAGCGTCAGGGCTGAAGCCGCTTCCATAGGAACTGAAGCCGCTCGAAAAAAATGCCCGCCGAAGCGGGCATTTTGCATATTGATGGGATCATTCCCATGACAACAAGGTCAGGGCAGCAGGTGCTTCTGCCAGAACAGCATGCTGGCCGCGCCGAAATAGTCGCTGTTGCCCTTCTTGGCGAAGCCGTGGCCTTCGTCCTTGAACATCAAATACCAGACTTCGCCGCCATTGCCGCGCACGGCCCTGACCATCTGCTCGGCCTCGGTCCACGGCACGCGCGGGTCGTTGTAGCCCTGCGCCACGAACAGTGGCTTGCTGATTTTTCCGGCGTTGTTGAGCGGGGCGATGCTTTCGTGGAAAGCAGCCATCACCGGATCACGCTCGTCACCGTATTCGACGCGGCGCAGGTCGCGACGGTAGGACTCGGTGTTTTTCAGAAAGGTGCTGAAGTGCGAGATGCCGACCACATCGACGCCCGCGCGCAGGCGGTCGTTGTAGTCGACCATGCTGGCCAGCACCATGTAGCCGCCGTAGCTGCCGCCGGTGACGCCGACGCGGTTGGCGTCGAGATCCTTGTTCGTTGCGATCCAGTCGAGCAGGGCACCGATGTCCTTCACCGAATCCTTGCGCAACAGACCGTTGTCCAATTGCAGATAGCCCTTGCCGTAGCCGCTGCTGCCGCGCACGTTGGGCACCAGCACCGCCATCTTGAGTTCGGTGACCAGAAACTGGATGTTGGCGCTGAACACCGGCCGCGCCTGGCTCTCGGGGCCGCCGTGGATGTTGATGATCACCGGCAGCTTGCCGACGGCGTTGGCAGGCCGGTAGTAGAACGCGGGGATGCTGCGGCCATCGAAGCTGTTGTAGTGAACCAGGGTCGGCGTGACGAAGCGCGTGGCGTCGAGGCCACCGACTTCGCTCTGCGTCCAGCGGGTCAGTTTCGCTTCGGCGAGCGCGATCACGTAAACATCGCTGGGCGAGTTCGCGGAGTTGATCGACAGCGCCAACTGCCGGCCATCAGCTGAGAAATCGAGGCCTCCGATCACGCCGAGCGGCAGCTCCGGCAGGGCGATTTCACGATGGCCGGGTAAGGCCAGTACGCGTAACCGGCTGATGCCGTCCTCGTTGGTCACATACGCCAAGTGCCTGCCGTCGGCGGACAGGCTGACGTCTTCGACATCCCAAGGCACATGTTGGCTGAGCACGGTGAAGGTCTTTTTGGCGAAGTCGTGGTGGCGCAGCATCTTGAATTCACTTTCTTCGTCGGAAACGAAGTAAGCGCCACGGCCGTCGGGCGTGAACAGGAAATCACCAAAGGCCGCTTTGCCGCCATCGACGGGGAACGTCGTCAGCGTGCCGGTGCCAAGGTCGACTTCGCCGGGATGACTTTCGTTCGCGGAAACGTACTTGATGACCAGCAATCGTTTGCCATCGGGCGAAAAATCCGAGGCCGACCAGCTGCCGCCTTCGGTGACGATGGCGCGCCGCTGGCCGCTGGCGACATCGAGCAGCCAGATGTCCGAATCGGTGCCGTTGCGCTCGGTGCTGGTGTAGGCCAGCTGCCTGCCGTCATGCGACCACAGCGCCGAATCATTGCGGCTGCGTTCGCCGCGGCTGAGCTGTGTCACTTCGCGGCGCTGCAGGTCGTAGTGGTAGAGCTGCCAGAACTCGCTGCCGCCGACATCCTTGCCGAACACGAAACCGTTGCCGGACTCGGCCGGGCGCGTGGCGACCCCGCGCACTGGCTCAGGGTAGAACGTGATCTGTTCGCGCATGCCCATCGGCATGCGCACGCGGTGCACCTGAGCGGTTTCGCCAAAGCGCGTGCTGATCAGCAGCGAGCCGTCCTGGAGCCAGCCGGCGAGGCTGGCGCCACGCGTGTTTTGGTACCGGTTTAGACGCTCGACCAGCTCGGCGGGAATTGCAGGGACGTTCTCACTGATGCGGTTGCCGACTTCCTGGCGTTCAACGGCGTTGGGTTCGGCGGCAAACGCTGAAGCGGTGGCGAGAGTGAAGGCGAGGGCATACAGGCTGCGGCGCATGGTGGGCTCCGGGCGGGTTAGCGAAAACCGATGATAGCTTTGCTGGTGCTGCGCAGGTGCGTTCACGCCAGACGTTGTTCCGAAGGCTGGGGTGACAAGCCCAGCATGGTCGAATACTTCGAAACTGGGCTTCGCAGCCCAGCCGGCATGTGGGCTATACGCAGGGCTGCCAATCAGCGCATGCGCGCCAGCATCAACTCGCGCAACTCGTTTTTTTCCGTTTCGTTCAGTGGTCCTTTTTGCTGCAGTTCATCCACGCGCTGCTGCCGCGTCTGCTTGTCCAACTGCGCGAGTGCGTCGAGGAATTCGTTGCGCCATGCGGCCTCGTCACCAGGAAAGCTCTGCAAGGCAAGTTTATGCAGCGAGGTGGATTCGTCGCGTTCGGCGAAATTTTCGAGGATGCCGCCAGTGCCGATGTCCGGACGTTCGCGCACCAAGGCGATCAGTTCCATCAGCAGGGCGATGCCGGGCTGGCGCAGTTCGGCGAACAGATGCGGCGGCTCAATGGCGGCGGCTAGTGCCGGTTGCTGCAGCAGCAAGGCGATGGCGGTGCGTACGAGGCTGCGTTTTGGCGCGGGCGTGCCGCGTGGCGCGAAGGAGGCTTGCGTCCGTGCAGGTTCGGCCACGGCGCTGCGTGCGCCGACGCCGGTGATCTCGGTCAGGCGCTGCTGCATCAGGTCGCGGAAGGCGCCGTCGGGGATATTGGCGAGGAAAGGCTTGGCGCGTTCTGCCAGCCGCGCCTTGCCTTCCAGCGAGTGCAGGTTGACGTCCTTGGACAGCTCGTTGAAGAAAAATTCGCTGAGTGAGGTGGCCGCTTCCAGCCGCACGTCGAAGCCCGCCGCACCTTCACTGCGCACGATGCTGTCGGGATCTTCGCCCTCTGGCAGGAACAGGAAGAACGCCTGCCGGCCATCCTTCATGCGCGGCAGGATTGATTCCACCGCCTTCCACGCGGCGCCGCGGCCGGCGCGGTCGCCGTCGAAGCAGAAATAGACGTCGGCGGCGTTGCGGAACAGCAGTTCGGCGTGGTCGGGCGTGGTGGCGGTGCCCAGCGTGGCCACCGCCTGCGTCACGCCGTACTGGAACAGCGCGACCACGTCCATGTAGCCTTCGACCACAATCAGCCGCTGAATTTTCGCGTGCGCCTGGCGCACCTGCCACAGGCCGTAGAGCTCGCGGCCCTTGTGGAAAAGGGCAGTCTCTGGTGAGTTCAGATACTTGGGGCCGTCATCCTTGGCCAACACCCGGCCACCGAAAGCGATCACCCGGCCACGGCGGTCGTGGATGGGAAACATGACGCGGTCGCGGAACTTGTCGTAGATGCGGCCGCTGTCGTTCTTGGACATCATGCCGGTCTTGTCCAGCAGGCCAAGCCGGCGCTCGTCGTTGCCCAGCGCGTCCTTGAGCGCGTTGAAACCGTCCGGCGCGTAGCCGATGCCGAAGCGCGCGCGGTTTTCCGCGTCGACGCCGCGTTTGTCGAGGTACGTCTGCGCTTTCGGGCTCAGGGAAAGCTGGTTCTGGAAGAATTTCGCGGAGGCATCCAGCGCCGCGTAGAGATCGCGCGACTCGCCGTCCTGGTTGTGCTGCCGGGTGTCCTTGGGCACTTCCACACCGACGCGCTTGGCCAGTTCCTCGACCGCATCGATGAACTCGAGGCGGTCGTAATTCATCAGGAAGCTGATCGCGGTGCCGTGCGCGCCGCAGCCGAAGCAGTGGTAGAACTGCTTGGTCGGCGAGACGGTGAACGAAGGCGAACGCTCGTCGTGGAACGGGCAGCGCGCCGAATACTCGCGTCCCTGCCGCTTCAGCGGAACGCGCACGCCGATGATCTCGACCAGGTCGGTGCGCGCCAGCAGGTCGTCGATGAAAGCGTCGGGGATGCGGGCCATGGGCGCCTAGGATGCCATGCGGCAGCAGCTTCCGTAGGAGCGATGGCAATCGCGATAATCGGCGCTACGGCTACGGCTACGGCAACCAGGCGAGCACGGGGTAACCACTGCTGAGGTAGCCAAGGTCGCGATTGCCATCGCTCCTGCGAAGCAGCGTCAGCCGGCGAGCAGTTTCTTGACCATGCCCGACAGCGCGCCCATGTCGGCGCGGCCGGCGACCTTGGGTTTGAGTACAGCCATCACCTTGCCCATGTCCTGCGGCCCGGTGGCGCCGGATTCGGCGATCGAGGCGAGCACGGCGGCCTCGACTTCCGCGGCGTCCATCTGTGCCGGCAGGTAGGCCTGGATCACTCCCAGTTCGTAGCGCTCAATGGCAGCGAGGTCTTCGCGACTGTGCGTCTCGTACTGGCTGATCGAGTCCTTGCGCTGTTTGACCATCTTCTCGAGCACGGCCATCACGATGGCGTCGGTGATCTCGATGCGCTCGTCGACTTCGCGCTGCTTGATCGCGGCGTTGATCAGGCGGATGACGCCGAGGCGATCTTTCTCGCCGGCCTTCATCGCCGTCTTCATGTCTTCGGTGAGCTGGGCTTTCATCGACATTGTTGTTCTCGCTTCTTTGGAAATTCCGGCCAAGGCTGGTCGGGCTGTTCAATCAAGGATATGGGTGCGCCAAAAACACAAAAAGCCGGCTACGCTCGCGCGTGCCGGCTTTGTGGCAACCGCCATCGCTCAATACAGGCGCTGGCGCTTGGTGACGTCGCGAGAGCTGCGGCGGGACTGGCGCTTGACGGCGGCAGCGGCCTTGCGCTTGCGCTCTTGGGTCGGCTTTTCGTAGAACTCGCGTTTGCGGGTTTCGGCGAGGACACCGGCTTTTTCGCAGGTGCGCTTGAAGCGGCGCAGGGCAAACTCGAAGGGCTCGTTTTCGCGGACTTTGACAGACGGCATGGAAACTCCAGATACGAAGACTTGATTTACGGCAGCGCTCGAACCCGGGTCATTCCGGTTCGGCGAGCCGCGTATGATACGCGGCAATCGCGGGCCGGTGCAAGCCGACGCTGGCCGCCAAACCGGGGCACCCATGCGCGTATTGGGCATCGAAACCAGCTGTGACGAGACCGGCGTGGCCGTTTACGACACCCAGGCCGGCCTGCTCGCGCATGCCCTGTACAGCCAGATCGGCCTGCACGCCGAGTACGGCGGCGTGGTGCCCGAGCTGGCCAGCCGCGACCACGTGCGCAAGCTGCTGCCCCTGATACGGCAGACGCTGGCCGAGTCCGGTCTGGCCGTTTCCGACCTCAACGGCGTCGCCTATACCGCCGGCCCCGGGCTGATTGGCGCCCTGCTGGTCGGCGCCGCGGCGGGCCGGGCCTTGGCCTGGGCGCTGGACCTGCCGGCCATGGGTGTCCATCACATGGAAGGGCATTTGCTGGCGCCGATGCTGGAAGACCCCAGCCTGAAGCCGCCGTTCGTGGCCCTGCTCGTGTCCGGCGGGCATACCCAGCTGGTAGCCGTGGAGGCCGTCGGCCAGTACCGGCTGCTCGGCGAAACGCTGGACGACGCCGCCGGCGAGGCCTTCGACAAGACCGCCAAGATGATGGGTCTGCCCTATCCAGGCGGCCCCGAGCTGGCCCGGCTGGCGGAAACCGGCCGGCCGGGCCTGTTCAAGTTTTCCCGGCCGATGACCGACCGGCCCGGACTGGACTTCAGCTTTTCCGGGCTCAAGACTCAAGTGTTGCTGGCCTGGAAGGCCTCGGACCAGTCGCCGCAGGTGCGCGCCGACATTGCCCGCGGTTTCGAGGACGCGGTGGTGGACACGCTGGCGATCAAGTGCGAGCGGGCCCTGAAGGCTTCCGGCGCACGGACGCTGGTGGTGGCCGGCGGCGTTGGCGCCAACCTGCGCCTGCGCGCCCGGCTGCAGCAGATGGCCGCCAAGCTGGGCGGGCGGGCCTGCTTCCCGCGCCCGGAATTTTGCACCGACAACGGCGCCATGATCGCCTTCGCCGGCGCCCTGCGCCTGGCAGCCGGCCAGCGCGAAGGCACGGGCATCACGGTGCAGCCACGCTGGGATATGGCAGGCTTGCCGTCGGTTTGATTGTAGGAGCGATGGCAATCGCGACCGCGGGCGTCTGGTCGCGATTGCCATCGCACCTACCGGAGATTGGGAGATTCCATGGACAAGGTATTCATCGAAGCGCTTGAAATCGAATGCGTCATTGGCATCTACGACTGGGAGCGCAAGATCAAACAGCCCATCGTGCTCGACATCGAGATGGGTTTCGACAACCGCAAGCCGGCGGCCAGCGATGACATCGTCGACACCCTCGACTACAAGGCGGTCAGCAAGCGTCTGATCCAGTTCGTTTCCGAGTCGGACTTCGGCCTGGTGGAAACGCTGGCCGAGCGCTGCTGCGCGATCATCCTCGACGAATTTGCCGTCGGTCACGTCAAGCTCAAGCTCAGCAAGATCGGCGCGGTGCGCGGTTCCAAGGCCGTGGGCGTGATGATCGAGCGAGGTTTGGCCTGATGGCCAGGGCTTACCTCAGTCTGGGCTCCAACCTGGAGCCCGAAACCCACCTCGCGCGCGCCGTCGACGAGATAGGCGAGCGTTTCGGCCCCATCGTGGTATCGCCAACTTACCGGACCGCCGCCGTTGGCTTCGAAGGCCCGGACTTCCTCAATGCCGCAGCGATCATAGACAGCGACATCGACGTCAATGCGCTTGATGCATGGCTGCATGCGCTGGAGGACGCGCATGGCCGTCGCCGCGACCAGCCGCGTTTTTCCAGCCGGCCGCTGGACATCGATATCGTGTTCTTCGACGACCTTGTGCTGAAAGGGCCGGGCCATCTTGAACTGCCGCGGCCCGACCTGAAACATGCCTTCGTGCTGCGGCCGCTGGCGGACATTGCGCCGGATTACGTGCATCCGGTATCAGGCTTCACGCTCGCGCAACTGTGGCGCGAGCATCAGGACTGGGCAGCTCCTAGCGCGTGACCCAGTCGCGCAGGCCGTGGCGTTCAAGAATCTTCTTGAGGTCGCCGGACTTGCGCAGTTGGCTCAGGCCGGCATCGAACATCTCGGCGTATTTGCGGCCCTTGCCGTTCGGCGTGCAGGCGATGTAGACGTCGGAAGCCTCGTCGACCTGGCCAGCAGCGCGGAAACGGCCGATCATCTCCATCTGGGCGAACTTGGCGAAGGCGACGTTGCTGTCTTCCACCAGCACCGTGCCTTTCTTGGTCACCATCTGTTGGATCGCCAGGGTCAGCGAATTGCGGTTGTTTTCGATGCTCAGCACCGAACCCTTGGGCGCGGCCTTGATGTAGGCGTCGAGCGTGTCGCCGTAGGCATAGCTGGAGATCACCACCAGTCGCTGGCCCTTGAGGCTGGGGATGCCCTTGAACACCCAGGGATTTTCGGCCAGCACGAACATCACGTTGCTGGACTTGCCCCAGGACTGGCGCGGGAACACCAGCTTGGGTGCGTCGTCCTTGGTGGCGCCGACCAGACAATCGATGTTGCCGCTGGTGACCTGGGCGATCGAGGCGTCCCAGTCGAGCAGGCGATAGTCGATGGTATGGCCGCTGCGCTTGGCGATGGCGCGCGCCGCTTCGATCATGTAGCCCTCGGGCTTGGCGCCGGGCTTGCCGTTGTAGGGATACCAACTGTCGCTGCGGATGGTGATGGTGTCGGCGAGCGCGGCGCCGGCGGCGCAGGCAAGGACGATAGTCGCGAGGATGGACGCAAACCGCATGGCACTGACCTCCTGAGGAAGAAACCGAAGGGAAAGGAGCAGACCTCCAAGCCAGTATGCACGGGCAGGCGCCGTTGCAAAGGGTGACTTCCGGATATTGCGCCGCGGCAAATGCCACCGCATCATCGCCTCGTCCGATTTCCGGACATGGAGGGCTGAAGATGTTCGAGAAATTTTCCCGCAGCTGGACCTTGGTCAAGGCGAGCGCCGCCGTCCTGCGTTCCGACAAGGAGCTGATGCTGTTCCCGGTGATTTCCAGCCTGGCCACCCTGTTGGTGCTGGCCACTTTTGCCATCCCGGCGTTCGCCATGAACCTGTTTTTCGGCGATTTCGGCGTAATGCAGGCAGTGTTTGGCTTCCTGTTCTATTTCTGCCAGTACACGGTGATCATCTTCTTCAACTGCGCCCTGGTCGGCGCGGCGATGATCCGGCTCGAAGGCGGTGATCCCACCTTGGCCGACGGCATCAACATCGCCAAGTCGCGTTTTGGCAGCATCCTCGGCTACGCCGCCATTGCCGCGACGGTCGGCCTGATCCTGCAGGCCATGAAGAACAAGGACAACAATTTCCTGATGCGCATGCTTGGCAGCGGCCTCGGCGTGGCCTGGACCCTGGCTACCTTCCTGGTGGTGCCGGTGCTGGTCAGCCAGAACATCGGCCCGATCGACGCGCTCAAGCAGAGCGTCACCCTGCTGAAGAAGACCTGGGGCGAGAACGCCATCGGCAATGTCGGCATCGGCATGGCGTTCGGGTTGATCTTCGTTTTGGCGGTGATCGTATCCATCGTGCTGGTGGTGGCCGCGTCGGTCGTGGCTTGGCAGCTGGCCTTGGCCTTGGCCGTGGTCTGCGTCATGGGTCTGCTCCTGCTAGGCGTGTTCCAGGCCGCACTCAGCGGCATCTACTCGGCCGCGCTGTACCGCTATGCAGTCGACGGACAGGCGCCGGCGGCGTTTGGCGGCATGGGCCTGCAGACGGCATTCGCGCAGAAGTAAGGGTTTCGCGTCAGCGAACCGGGGCCGCGGCGGATTGCGTCGCGGCCTTTTTCGTTGTGAAGCCTGACCGCGTGGCCCGGGTCATATCACCAGCGCCCGCCCGCCATCCACCCGGATGATCTGCCCCGTGGTGTAGCGCGCGTCCATCAGCAGCCAGCGCACGGCTTCGGCCACGTCCTCGGGCGTGCCGGCGCGCTGCAGGGCGGTGCTTTCTATCAGCGCCTGCTGGTCGGCATAGGTCTTGCCGGCTTCGGGCCAGAGCACAGCGCCGGGCGCGACGCCGTTGACGCGCACGTCCGGCCCCAGTTCTTTCGCCAGCGATAGCGTCATCATCGCCAGCGCCGCTTTGGCCATCACGTAGACGGTGTGGTTCTTGAGCGGTCTTTCCGCATAAATATCGACCAGGTTGACGATGGCGCCGCCGGTTTTTTTCAGGTGTGGCGCCGCCGCCTGCGACAGGAAGAACGGCGCGCGCGCATTCGATGCAAACAGCTCGTCCCACATCGCCGGCGTGGCGCTGCCGATCGGCGTGGGATAGAAAGCGCTGGCGTTGTTGACGAGGGCATCGAGGTGGCCAAAGTGCCCGATGGTTTTTGCGATCAACTCCGGGAGACGATCAAATTCGGCAAGGTCGGCCTGCACGACCAGGCTGCTGCCGGGCCGTGCGTTTTCCAGTCCAGCCTGCAGCGCTGCAGCTTCCGCCGCGGAATGACGATGGTGGATGACCAGGTCGTAGCCGGCGGCGTGCAGGCGGCGGGCGATCACGGCGCCGACGCGCTTGGCGGCACCGGTGACCAAGGCGACGGGGCGGGGTGGTGACATGCGGGCTCCGTGGTTTATACGCGGGAAGTTCGGCGCAGGAAACAGTACAAAGCCGGTATCCTGCGCGCTGTCCGATGAAGATGCCATGCATGCCCGACGCCGCCCTGCCGCCGCCCACGCCCGACGCATTGGCCCATAGCGAGCGTCTGGCCGCGGCACTTCGCGCGCATATCCGCGACAGCGGCGGCGCGATCCCGTTCGCCCGCTACATGGAGCTGGCCCTGTACGCGCCGGGCCTGGGTTACTACAGCGCCGGTTCGCGCAAGTTCGGCGCCGAGGGCGATTTCGTCACCGCGCCCGAATTAGGCCCAACTTTCGCGCAATGCGTGGCAAACGCCGCGGCGCCAGTACTGCGCGGGTTGGACGGCGAGACGGTGTTCTTCGAGATCGGCGGCGGCAGCGGTGCTTTTGCCGAGGCCGCACTCCAGCATCTGTCCGCCATCGACGCGCTGCCTGCGCACTATTGGCTGCTTGAACCCAGCGCCGACCTGCGTGAACGCCAGCAGGAGCGATTGCGCACGTCGCTGGCGCCGGAAGTGTTCGCGCGCTGCCAGTGGCTGGACGGCCCGCCGGAAAATGCGTGGCGCGGTGTGCTGTTTGCCAACGAGGTGCTGGACGCATTGCCGACGCCGCGTTTCGTCGCCCACGACGGCGAAGTCTACGAAGAGCACGTCGTGCTTGATGTGGCCGGAAATTTCATGCGCGTCGATCAGCCCGGCGATGCTCTGCTGCGCGCCGCCGTGCGCCATGTCGAACGCGACAACCAGGCGCCGTTCGCCGAAGGCTACCGTTCGGAAATCCTGCCGCAGCTGCCCTACTGGATACAGGCGGTCGGTGGCCTGCTCAGCGATGGCGTAATGATGTTCGTCGACTACGGTTATCCGCGTCGCGAGTACTACCTGCCGGAACGCCGCGACGGGACGCTGGTTTGCCATTACCGGCATCGTGCGCACGACGATCCGTTTTTCCTGCCCGGACTTCAGGACCTCACGGCTTTCGTCGATTTCACCGCACTGGCCGAAGCCGGGGTCAATGCCGGTTTTGATTTGGCCGGCTATTGCTCGCAGGCAAGCTTCCTGATCAATCACGGCCTGCAGCAGCGACTGGAAGAAATAGAAACCGAAGGCGATGAGGCTGAACGCTATCGCCTGCATCAGGAAATCAAGAAGCTTACCTTGCCTGGCGAAATGGGCGAGCGCTTCCAAGTGATGGCGTTCCAGCGCGGCGTCGACATCCGCGACGGCTTCATTCGCGGCGACCTGCGCCGCCGACTTTGATCGCCATGGCCGCCATGCGTGGATTCAACAGGCCACGACTGTGGCTGGGCATCTGGCTTTTGGGCTGGGTGCTGTGCATCACGCTCTCGCTGATTGCGCCGCTAAATGTTGGCGTGGCTATCGACAACTCCGACAAGATCGGCCACTTCCTCGCCTACGCCACGCTGTCGGCTTGGGCGGTGATGATTTTCGAGCGGCGCCGGACATGTCTGTGGGCGGCACTGGCCCTGGTTCTACTCGGAATAGCGATGGAACTGGCGCAAGGCGCTTTCACCGAAAACCGGCAGATGGATGTGCGCGATGCGGTGGCCAACGCCTTGGGCGTGCTGCTGGGGTTGTGCATCGGGCTGACGCCGATGCGCGGCTTTCTGCTGCGGCTGGAAGGGCGTTTTTTTAAGTGGGATTGAATCGCTTGGCGTCATGGCCGGCAGCCGATGCCTGCAGCTTGTAGGCTGGGCTGGAAAGCCCTGCACCCGCAAGCACTTCGATGCTGGCTTTGTCAGCTCAGACTAAGTAGCAGAATTGTTAGAGCCGGTGCTACGCAGCGTGAGCAGACAGCTTAACGCCAAGTGCCCGAGCTACTTTGACCACCGTGTCGAAGCGAGGCTTTGCGCCAGGGGCGAGCGCCTTATAGAGACTCTCTCGGCCAAGGCCGGCATCGCGTGCTACTTGGGCCATGCCACGGGCACGAGCGACATCACCCAGTGCGAGCAGCAGATGATCAAGGTCGCCTGTCTCCAGCACGGCACTGACGTATTCGGCGATAGCCTCGTCGTCAGTGAGATAACGTGCAGCGTCGAAGGGAAGAAGCTTTCTTGGTGCTTTTGCTTTGCTCATGGCTCTAACTCCAGCTCGCTTGCAATCTTGTGAGCGCGCCTAATGTCCCGTTTCTGGGACAACTTGCCGCCACCGGCTAACATGATGATTAGCAGATTGCCGCGGCGAATAAAGTACAGACGGTAACCGGGACCGCAATCGACTCTGAGCTCCGACACCGGACCGCCCACAGGGCCCAGTCGCCTAAATTACCGGCCTCCGCCAAGCGGAGTCTCGCGGCTATGCGGAGCTGGGCCCGCCTATCGGACAGATCGTCTAGCCAGCCCTGAAACTCTTCGGTTTGTTGGACGGAGTACATGGGGACGGCGTATCCGAACGGATACGCTTGTCAAGGTCAGATCAGATGGTCATTTACAGGGTCTAACGCCCGAAATATGCGGAGCCGACGGCAATGGGCGCAAGAATGCAGAATTGAAACGGCACTCTTGCGCCCATAGCCGTGTTGTTCCCTCTTGAATGAGTAAAAAGGAAACTCCCCATCCCTGCGGATAACCGCTCGGCCTCTTAGGGCCAT
>Ga0163144_10011906_pt1 | contig 18354 bp, 21 predicted proteins | sample OliLak19BULKMAT1_FD_123175 | JGI IMG/M metagenome (GOLD analysis project Ga0163144, IMG submission 123175) | Freshwater microbial mat bacterial communities from Lake Vanda, McMurdo Dry Valleys, Antarctica - Oligotrophic Lake LV.19.BULKMAT1 | ecosystem: Environmental > Aquatic > Freshwater >... | reverse complement strand
GGCTTTGCACGATCGAGCCGGGATTTCCTTCGACCTGAAGCGAGTCGGCAAACAAGGATGAACCCGCCCAGCGCAACGGACTGTAGGTCGCGGTGGACCGGAACGCCTCGCCGGTTTTCGCCGCAACCAGGAGGCGGAATTGCTCGCCATGCAGAAATCCGCGAATCCAGACCGAAGTTCCCACGAAAACCCCCGCGACCACCACCACGGCCAAAGCGAGGAGAATCCAAGGGAGGCGGGAACCTTTTTTGCGCATGGCGGAATGTAACCAACGGCAGGCGCGTGCCAAACAGCAAATCGCCTTTCCCCGTGCCCGGAGTTGAAATCAGCCGCCAACGTCATACTGTCCATGCGGAATGACCGTTACCGAACCACCGCCCTCGCACCCTGTCCTCACCCGCCAGCAGATGATCACCCTGCGGCAAAAGCAGTCGTCCGCCTGGTGGCTCATCCACCGGCTGGCCTCGCTTAACATTGCCCTCATCCTGCTCGCCACCATCGCCGTCGCCTGTGCGGCAGCCACCTTTGCCGAGTCCGGTTTCAACACCAAAATCGCCCACGCCTACATTTACAGAAACCCCCTCTTTCTGGTCTGGCTGGGCGCGCTCTGCATCAATCTTTTCGCCGTCACAATCTCCCGCCTGCCCTGGCAGAAAAAACACATCGGTTTTGTCGTCACCCACTACAGCATCATCACCCTCCTGATCGGCGCCGTGGTCGGCATGAAGACCGGCTTCGAGGGCAACGTGACCCTGCGCAAAGACGCCGCCCCGGTTTCGCGCATCACCACCAGCCGCAGCATCATCCAATTGGAAAGCCCGGCAGATTCCGCCCTCTATCTCATGGGCTTCGATGCGGAAGCCACCCCGCCCTCCGCCAAGCGGACGCGCACCTTCCCCGTGCCCGGCACAAAATTGCAAATCGTGGCCGACGAATTCAACGCCAACCTCATCAAGGAACATCACTTCGTCGCCTCCGAAACTCCCGATGCCGCGCCCTCCGTGCTCCTGCGGTTCTCCAGCAAAATGGCCGCACAGACTTCGGAAATGCCCTTCACCCTCACCGGCGGCCAGCCGGCGGAAGAAGATTTTTTCGGTCTCGCCCGCATCGCCTTTCGTCCCGCCCTGCCACCTGTGGCCCTGCCGGAAGATCAGGAAACCCAGATGGTCTTTACGCGATTTGCTCCCATCGTCGAATCCGGAAAATCCCCCACCGGCCTGAGCGTGCGCCTGAGCGATGACGGCTCAAAAGTTACGATCTTCAACGCCGAGGGAGTCGGTGCCACCTACCTCCGCACCGAAATCATGAACCAGCCCATTACCGAAACCGGCGCGGTCGTAATCGTCGAAAAATACTGGGCCGACTTCGCCATGGAAAACGGCCGGCCTGTCAGCAAATCCGATCTGCCCAACAACCCCGCCGCGCTCGTCCGCATTTCTCCCACCGCCAAAAATCCCACCGCGAAACCCACCCTCGAAATGGCTCCGGCACCCGAGGGCATCGCCTACCAGCTCCTGCGTAGCGGTTACGTCGCCGCCGCCGGCACGGTGAAACCCGGCGAAACCTTCGCGCTCGGCTGGGCCGACTGGCAGGCAGAGGTTCTGCAAGTCCTGCCCGCCGCCGTCCTCGTCAGCGAAACCAAACCCGGCCCCGCCCTGGACAAAGGCGCGCATGGCATCCCCGGTTTCCGCGCCCGTCTGGAATCCCCCGGCGGCCCGCGCGGGATGGACCGCTGGATCGAGTCCGGCAAGGTCACCTCCCTCACCGACGGCACCAACGTCGTCCGCGTCGCCTACGGCCTCGAAAGCAAACCCCTGCCGTTTTCCCTGCGTCTGCTGAATTTTGAAATCCCCCGCGACGAAGGCACCGACTCGCCCTCCAACTTTCTCGCCACCGTCGAATTCCGCGACGCCAAAACCGGGGCGGTCAAAATCGGAGTCGCCGAAATGAACCGCCCCGCCAGTTTTCCCGGCACCGTCGCGGCCAACTTCACCGGCATCAACTACAAATTCTCCCAGGCCGAATGGAACCCGAAGAACCTCGACGAAACCACCCTGCAAGTCCTCTTCGATCCCGGCTGGCTCTTAAAATGGCTCGGCTCCCTCGGTATCGTGATCGGCATTGCCATCAGCTTTTACTGGAAGCCCGGTTCGTCGGCTTAAACCAGAAATGCTTTGACGCCGCAAAGCCCGTGACGCTTTGCTGACCGACTGCCCTATGTCCAAAGACGCCGCCACGCCACGCATGGAAAAAATTGTCAGCCTCTGCAAACGCCGGGGCTTTATTTTCCAATCCTCGGAAATCTACGGCGGCCTGAACGGTTTCTGGGACTACGGCCCGCTGGGAGCAGAGTTGAAGCGGAATCTGAGGGACACGTGGTGGAAGGCCATGATGCGCGACCGCGACGACATTGTGGGACTCGATGCCAGCATCATCATGCATCCCGCCGTCTGGAAGGCCAGCGGGCATGTGGACACGTTCAGCGATCCGATGTCCGATTGCTTGTTAACGAAGGCGCGCTTTCGCTCAGATCAAATCGAACCTCAATCCGGAGTTGCTCATTGGTATACTGGAGCACGCTCCAAGACTACCGGACATTCTCCAAATCGTGATTTTGCTGTCCTCCTAAGAAAAGGAGAAACCATCGAACGTGTGCGCAAGCTCGCCCGTGAGTTTTATGCCGAGGGGTCCATTGATAAAGGCACGGGTGAATGGGTCAATTTGGAACTTCTAGGTGAGAGGACAGAGGAGGTTAACAACTCAACGCGATTCAATCCGAGCAACGGAGCTCTGCTCACCGAGCCACGTCCATTTAATCTGATGCTCAAAACCCATACGGGTCCAATCGAAAGCGATGACAATGTCGCATACCTCCGCCCCGAAACGGCGCAGGCCATCTTCGTGCAGTTCAAAAATGTGTGGGATTCCTCTCGGGTGCGCATGCCATTCGGCATCGGACAAATTGGCAAGGCCTTCCGCAACGAGATCACGCCGCGCAACTACATATTCCGGTCACGCGAATTCGAACAGATGGAGCTGGAGTTTTTCATCAAACCCGACGAAGCCATCCGCCTCCTCCATGGTGCAGTCGCCGCCTGGCACGAAGGCGCGGATCTGAGCGAACCCCGACCGAACTGGGGTTGGGAAATGTGGCACCGCTATTGGGTGGAACAGCGCACAAAGTACTACGCAGGCATCGGCCTCGGAGCGGACGTGCTGGATTATCACTGGCAAAAACCTGAGGAACTCGCCCACTACGCCCGCGCCACGGTGGATATTTTGTTTAAGTTTCCCTTCGGCACCGAGGAACTCGAGGGCATCGCTGCGCGGGGAAATTTCGATCTCACCCAGCATCAGAAACACAGCGGCAAGCCGCTCGAAGTCTTTGATGAGGAACTCAAGGCGGCCTCCCTGAATCTCACCGACGAGCAGAAGCGCGCTTTCATTGACGAGGCCTTCGCGGATCGCAAGAACCCCGATACGCAGCGCGAAGAAGTGGCGGAATTCTGGGAGAAACTTTTTGCGGGCAACTATCTTCCGCATGTCATCGAACCTTCCGCCGGCCTCGACCGTCTGGCCTTGGCCATTCTGGCCCAAGCCTTCGACGAAGAAACCGTGACCGACGAAAAAGGCAAATCCGAGACGCGCACGGTTTTGCGTTTTCATCCCCGCGTGGCCCCGATCAAATGCGCCATCTTCCCGCTGCTGAAAAACCGCCCGGAACTCGTGGCCAAGGCCAGGGAAGTCGTCGCGCTTCTGCGCCCTCACATGAATATTTTCTACGACGAAGCCGGCGCCATCGGCCGCCGCTACCGCCGTCAAGACGAAGCCGGCACACCCTTCGGTATCACGGTGGATTTTGACACCCTTGGCGAGAATGGTCCGGAGAAAAAAGACACAGTCACCCTGCGTCATCGCGACAGCATGCAGCAGGAACGCATGGCCATCTCGGAATTGAAGGACTGGTTGCTGGAAAAAATTTCTTAAGCAACTGGTCTCATTGCGATGGCATGGGAAATGCTGAAATGCCGCCATGAGCGGCGGCCTACTCGAGACCAAGGACAGCATTCACATCCGGCTCGGGCCGAATAAGGAAATCGTGTCCGCCTGTGACGCGGTTTTTGAACCCCGGCATCAGGAGGAGGCCCGCACGATGATCTACGAGGCGGATTATCTCCGGCAGCATTTGGAGGAACTTTCCACTCTCCTGCTCCTGGGCGAACCGCAATTTGTCGTCGTCACGGAAGTCGGACGGCAAACGACTTTCCGCTACGACCGGAAGGAAGGGGAGGCCATTCTGCTCACGCGGGCTCATCATGGCATCGAACACCTTTTGCGCGATTCGGCCTAGCCACCATGATGGAAGAATCATCCTCAGCCGACCAGCTTCGCCGCCTCCTCAGCGATCTCTATGTGCAACCGGGAGTCACCGGCGCGTGCCTGCAGCTTGGGAACATCGTGCTGGTTCACGATCTGCCGTATTCGGACGCTCGCGTGACCGATCTGGCCGCACGCATTGAAAACCTGGTGGGCAGTTATGAAAGCGTGGGGCGGGGAATCTGGCAGATTTGCGCGGGGTTTGAAAATTTCCGGCTGCTGATTCTTTGCCATTCGATGATGCGGTTGAGTTTGCTGCTGCAGCCGGGAACCGATCCCTCCCATGCGGCGGGACGCGGCATGCATTTGCTGATGGAGGTGAAAAACTTCGCCCCGAGACAGGCTGCCTCGCCGCCGCCGCCGGTTCACTCCGAAAAGGAAACCAAGACAGGAATGCCGAGGGAAGAGTTTGAAAGACTTGTCTCCGGCCTGATGGGCCGCGTCACGGGATCCGCCCAGGCGGCAAAACTGATCCAGCGTGAGCTGATCGCGAACCAGATCAACGGCCAACTCGACCCGGAAGAAGCCCGGAGCATCGGGCTCACAATTTTGGAACACATCCCCAACCGCGGCAAACGCGCCGCCCTGTGCTCGGAATTTCTCAACGCACTGAAACCATGAAATACGCCATCACCATCGCAACCGTTCTTCTCCTCGCCAGCCCCATCCTCCCGGCGCAGGACACGCCGTCCGCCTCTCCGGAGATGGAAGGGTTCATGAAACGCAGCGAAAAAAATCAAAGCCTGCTCCTGGAGAATGGCAATCTCATCCTGGAGCGCCTCCGCGGTCTGGAAAAGTCTCTTCCCGCCGCTCCCGCCTCACTGCCTGGTGGCGTGGATTTCACGGCCATTGAAGAACGCCTCCGCGCCTTGGAGACGAAAATCCCCCAGCCCCCCGCCCCAATACCGGAGACTGCCCGCCCGGCACCCGATGTTCAGACCAACATCAATACCGTCTGGATCGTCCTGACCGGCGCAATGGTCTTCTTCATGCAGGCGGGCTTTTGTCTGCTGGAACTCGGACTGACCCGCGCCAAAAACGCCATCAACATCTGCATGAAAAACTTTCTCGATTTTTGCGTGGGGACGATCTGCTTTTTCTTTGTCGGCTTCGGCCTCATGTTCGGAAACACTCTTTCCGGATTGGTTGGCACCGGCCCGTTTTGGATTTCGGACATCCCGTCGAACAATCAATTATGGGCCTTTTGGTTTTTCCAACTCGTCTTCTGCGGCACCGCCGCCACCATTATTTCCGGCGCGATGGCCGAGCGCACAAAATTCATCGGCTATCTTTTTTTCACCGCCGCCATGACGGCGCTCATCTATCCCATCCTTGGTCATTGGGCCTGGGGAGGTTTTGGCGAGGCTTTCGGTTTTGGGGGCAGTCCGGGCTGGCTGCAAACCATGGGCTACGTGGATTTCGCCGGCTCCAGCGTGGTGCATGCCATTGGCGGAGCAGCGGCCCTTGCGGGGGTCCTCGTTGTCGGACCCCGCCTTGGCCGGTTCCGCGCGGACGGCAGTGCCAATCTTATGAGTGGACACAATCTCCCCCTGGCCGCTCTCGGCACCTTCATTCTTTGGTTCGGCTGGTATGGCTTCAATTCCGGGTCAACCCTCGTCGGCGATGCCAGTATCGGGCGCATCGCCGTGAACACGACCCTGGCCCCGGCGGCTGGCGCACTCATGGGGATGTTTGCCATGTGGCTGCATCAAGGCCGGCCCGACCTGGCCATGACCCTCAACGGTGCCTTGGGCGGGCTCGTTGGCATCACCGCAAACTGCCACTGCGTCACCCCGTTTTCTGCCGTCATCATCGGTCTGGTCGCCGGCATCATCGCGACTTTTGGCTGTCTGCTGCTGGAACGCCTGAAGCTCGACGATGCGGTCGGCGCGGTGCCCGTGCATCTGTTCTGCGGCATTTGGGGTATCCTCGCGGTCGCCCTCTTTAACGAAGCCGGGTTTTCCCCAAAGCAGCTCGGGGTACAGGCGCTCGGCGTCGGCAGCATTGCCGGCGCGGCTTTCCTGGGAGCCTTGGTGGTGTTTTTCCTCATTGATAAAACCGTCGGGCTGCGGGCCAGCGATGACGAACAAGACTTGGGCCTCGACTTCACGGAACACTCCGGCGCGGCCTATCCCGACTTTACCACCGGCGAGCAGGAATTGGTGATCAAGTGATTGACCGTCGCAACGCAGCCTCATGATTATTTTTTGGATTTTTTTGAATATCCGGCGGGGTCGGGCGTTTTGTTGGCAAGATGAAAACACACTCGCTCACTCTCACTCTCGCCGCCGTTGCCACTGCCGTCTCCCTCCTGGCGACCCCGGCCCACGCTGGTGACAGAAAATATAAGAACTACTACCGCGATAACAACGACTGCAATCGCACCTATAATAACAACTACGGCTACTATCAGCAACGCTCCTACTATCAACCAGTGCGGTATTACCGTCCCGCCTATTACCCGCCACAGCCGGTTTATTATCAGCGGCAAGCCGTTCCGTTCTTCAGTCTTTTTTTCGGCAACGGCTCCTGTCGCTGAAATCCTCAGTGCGCTGGCTGGAAGGCCGTCTCGAGCGAGGAATGGCACGAAGTTAAGGAGTATTTTGGACAGAAAAGCTCGTTCGGAATCTCCGGCCTACACCTACACTTGAACCTGCACTTACCCTCGGGAAAAGCGGCGAGTAGGGGTAGGTTCAGGAGGAAGGGTAGGTCCTCCCAAACTCGCTTTAACTTCGTGCCATTCGCCTCTAGCGAGCGTGTTCTCGCGGTCAGCCCCGGGGATTGCCGCCATAGGCTGTGCCTTGCTGAGAGGGAACGGAGGGTGCAGGACAAAAATCTTCGCGCGTTAGACTTGAGAGGTCATGAGATGCTGCCTAAGAGCCTGTCTGAAAAGTCGCTATTGGAGGGCGGCAGGCTCTTGCCGCCCAGGGATGCGAGGGCCCGCATCCCTCCATTCTCCTGTTTTAAGACAGGCTCTAAGTCGTCCTGCCCCATCGGGGCAATATCCCACAGCCCAAGGTTGCGAAGCTACCTTGGGTATATGGGTTGCGGTATATTAACCCTGAAGGGGTTTCATCAGTCCCAAACGAAATGTTCATCGTAGTCCAGCCCGTGCTTCTCCAAGAAGTGGCGGAACTCGTCCTGAAACGGAATTCGGGCATGATTTTGCTCCTGCTTGCCGATATAGGCCCGGACGGAATCCAAGTTGGAAAACTTACGGAGAAGGCCCCATATCCCGCCTGCCATGAGAACTTGCCGAGTTGCGGAAACCTTTCCCGGATCCAGATGTTGGAGATACGCTTCAATTCCTTTACCAAGTCAGCCTGCGAAACCGTTCGCCCCAACTGGAGCAAGACATGGACATGATCAGCAACCCCACCAACCAAAAGAGGAGGGCAATCTCGGTTCTTTGCGATTCCACCCAGAAAAGCATGAACCTCCCGGCGCACCGTTGCGTCGGAGAGAAAAGGGAAGCGGTCTTTGGTTGAAAAGACGACGTGTAAATAGACGCTGGAGAGCGATTGAGGCATCGGATAGAACCCCGTTGGGGTTCGCGGTTTTGAAATACAATACCCAGGGTAGGTCGTTCCTCGCAACCCTGGGCTCTTAGGCGTTATCCCCTTCGGGGATTTTCCCGAAGAATTATGCCCTGCACCAGGGAGCCGAATTCGGAAGCAATTCTGCTTTTCCTCCGCAGACTGCCCGCTACATTCACGCCCCCATGCAAACCACTCTCATCCTGCTGAAGCCCGATTGTGTTGCCGGACGCAAAGTCGGCGAAGTCCTCAAACGCTTTGAAGCGGCCGGCTTTCAAATTCGCGGCTGCAAAATGTTCACTGCCACCAAGGAACTGCTCCGGGAACACTATTCCCACATTGCGGACAAACCGTTTTTTCCCGAAGTGGAAACCTTCATGCAATCCACTCCCGTCGTCGCCCTGGCTCTCGCTGGCGAAAATGCCGTGGAAAAGGTGCGCGCCCTGCTCGGACCGACCGACTCGAAGAAGGCGGAAAAAGGAACCATCCGCGGGGATTTTGGCGTGGATGTGATGGTGAATATGACCCACGCGTCCGACTCCGCCGAAAACGCGGAAATCGAACTCAAGCGTTTCTTCAAGCCGGAGGAACTTTTCTCCTACGAAATGCGCTACACCACGAAGTAACGGGCAAACCCCCTGGCACTCACGGCACCTGCGGGACAAGCGCGAGGCGGTCAACCTTGATGCCGCTGGCCTTGAGCACTTCGACGGCGGCCTGGTAGTCGCGGGCCGGCATCACCGGTTCGCGATGGAAGATCCAGGCCAGCTTGCGATCCGGGGTAACCACCACGGCGGAACGATAGTCCGGCGTGACATCCAAAATGACCAGCGGCACCTTGATCAAGCCGCCCAGAAACAGGACCTGCCACTGGGCGTTGGTGCGTTTATCCGTCACCTTCGCAACACTCTTGGCCGCAATTTTTTTCCCTTGGAATCCGCCCTTGCTGGCGAGGAATGTCGTGTCAATGAGCCCATCGGGCTGCAGCCGATAGCGCTCAATGGAGCCGTAGCAGTTCTTCTCCGCCCAGTAGGGGATGTTCGCAATCACATACCAATCGCCCATGTAACGGGGCAGATCCACGGATGGCGCGGGCACAACGGCCGGGCGCGTGGCACAACCCGTCAGGGCGGCAAGGAGGATAAGGAGGTGTTTCATACAGGAGATTACGTTTTTCGGATGAGTTTTGGTTGCCTGGCAACCCACGATTCGGACTATGGTGCTCCATGTTCCCCACGACCAGACTCCTTAGCCAATTCGCACTTCATTCTCTTCTCTTTATGACCATCCTATCCTCCACCTACGGCCGCGAAGCGGTTTTTTACCTCGGAACCTCCACCGGGAATTCCTCCAGCAAGGGAATTTACCTTGGAAAACTGGATACGGATTCCGGAAAACTCGCTGCCATCACGCTTGCGGTCGAAGCGAATAATCCGGGCTTCGTCACGCTTTCACCGGATGGAAAGTTTCTCTACGCCGCTCTGGAAGCTGAAAGCGGTGCCGTGGGTGCGTTTGCCATAAAGGACGATGGCGCACTTCAGCTCTTGAATATCAAGCCGTCCGGGGGAAGCGGGGCCTGTCATGTCTCGATGGATGCGCAGGGACGCCACGTTTTTGTGGCCAACTATGGCGGCGGCAACATCGCCTGCCTGCCCGTCCAGCCCGACGGCTCCCTCGGCGAACCAACTGCCGTAGTGCAGTTCAGCGGCTCCGGGCCGGACCCCAAACGCCAGCAGAAGTCCTTCGCTCACGCCATCTATTCCACGGCGGAAGACCGTTTTGTTTATGCCTGCGACCTCGGCTCGGACAAGGTCTGGAGTTTTCGCTTCGATGCTGGCAAAGGCACACTCACTCCCACGGAACCCGCAGCGGGAATGGTGCCGCCGGGCGGCGGACCGCGTCATCTCGCCTTCCATCCCGGCGGACGCTTCGTTTTTGCGAACAACGAAATGGGACTCAGCGTGACCGTTTTTTCGCGCGACTCAGCCACGGGCGTCCTTTCTCCGCTGCAAACCATCTCGACCTCGGCCAAGGGTGACGGACCGGTGGAGGGAGTGAGCACTTCGGAGATCATCTGCCATCCCTCCGGGAAATGGCTCTACGTCTCCAGCCGGGGCGACGACATTATCGCCGTTTATTCCATCGGGGAGGACGGCCATCTCACCTTGAATCAGAGCGCCCCGGCGGAAGTGCAGGTGCCCCGCGGCATGGCTATTGATCCCAGCGGCAAATGGCTGGTCGTGGCCGGGCAAAAGGACAATCGCATCACCGCACTCAAAATTGATCAGAACACGGGCCTGCTCTCAGCCACCGGAAATTTTCAGGACGCCCCGGCCCCTATTTGCGTCGCATTCGCGCCTTAATGCGTCACCTGCACCGGCGTGCCTGACGAAACGTTCTCGTAAAAAATTTCCGCCATTTCCATCGGCATGCGGATGCAGCCATGGGAATCCGGCACCCCCGGCAGATAGCCCGCATGCATCCCCACGCCGCCGGTGATCCGCATGAAATACGGCATGGGCGCGCCGCGAAAGGAAGCGCCGACCGGTCTGCGGTCTTTGTTGATGCCGATATTCTTCACCATCACACTCCCTGCGGAATCCACATAGTCTCCGTAGAGGTTGGAAAAATGATCCTGGTTCTTTTGGATAATACTGAAGCTTCCCGTCGGCGTGCGGTAGCCCTCGCGTCCGCTGGAAATGGGCGACATGCCGACCAGTTCTCCCCCTTTGTAAAAGCGCGCCTGCTGGCTGCCCAGATCAATCACAATGGATGCGGACCCGCTCACGCCGTCGCCCTTCCAATAACCGCCTCCTTGCGTCTTCGCCGCCTTCGTATTCTTCGTCACCACCCGGTTGTTAGCCCCCAGGTACTGGGTGGCATAACTGTCCAACTGCTGAGCCGTCCGCCGAACCGGCGTCGTGGTCGAACAGGCGGACAGCAAAACCACCGTCAATAAACACAGGCAGGGAACCCTCATGGCCTTTCTACCTAGCGCGGGGATAAAAAAGTGCAACCTTCCATCCTGCGGAAAACTTGCAGCACGCCAAAGTCATGCGATGAATGCGCTGTGGAATCGCCAATCAAGGAAATCGAAGTGGAGGTGCTGCCAGCCCAGCCGCCGCTCTCGCGCGAGCAGGAGTTCACCCGTCTCCTTGCCTTTATCCTCGACGACCTCATTCCCATCCCGGGGACAAAACACCGCGTCGGACTCGATCCCATCATCGGGCTTATTCCCGGCGTGGGCGACACTGCCACGGCGGCATTTTCCTCACTCATTCTCGTTCGGGCCGTACGCCTCGGAGTTCCGCGCATCGTCCTCGCCCGCATGGCTGCAAACCTTCTCCTCAACGCCCTTGTCGGTGCCATTCCCGGCGTGGGCGATCTTTTTTCCGCCTGGTTCAAATCAAACCAAAAAAACTACCGCCTCCTGACCCTGCACGAATCGCGCAGCCGCGTTTCCACCGCCGGCGACTGGACTTTTCTCATCGTCCTGCTCGCGATCATTCTCGCCGTCGCGTTCACGTTGGCCCTGGCCACCACTTATCTGGCCTACCGCATGCTGGCTCTTCTCTTCGGGTGACCGCAATCGAAACCCATCTGCGCAGTCTGAGCGCCTGTCGGAAGTGCCCCGCCATGTTTAAGCCCGTCGTCGTCGGACGCCCGGTCACCAGCCGCATTCTCCTCATTGGCCAGGCCCCCGGCGTGAAAGAACCCGTGCTGGGCCGTCCTTTTGCCTGGACCGCAGGAAAAACCCTCTTCCGCTGGATCGAATCCGCTCTGGGCTGGGATGAAGAAACCACCCGTGACCGGATCTACTTCGCCGCCGTCTGCCGGTGTTTCCCCGGCAAAAATCCCAAGGGCGGCGACCGCGTGCCCGATGAAAAGGAAATCGCCAACTGCTCGCAATGGTTGCAACGCGAATTTGAAATCCTGCAGCCGCAGCTCGTCTTGCCGGTCGGCAAATTGGCCATCTCGCAATTTCTCGAATTCGACTCACTTGCCTCGGTCATCGGCCAAAAATGGTCCCTTGATTACCACGGCCACACCGCTGACCTCATCCCGCTGCCACATCCCTCCGGTGCCTCAACCTGGCATCGCATGGAACCCGGTAAAACCCTTTTGCAAAAATCTCTCAGATTGCTCGCCATGCATCCTGCTGTGAAAAGCCGGTAGGGCGCGTTTTCAACGGAGGGTTAGGGACAACCCTCCCTACCAATTGACCAACAACCACTCGTCTTCCTTGAACCCGACGAGATGCACATCAGTTCCTACGACAAAAGGCCGTTTGACCAGATTGCCATTGCCCGCCAGCAGCTTCAAAGCTTCCGCCTCGCTGAGTCCGGGCAGTCTCGCGGAAAGTCCCAGCGTCTTGTAATCTACGCCCGATGTATTGAAGAGCTTGCGCATCTCACCGCCCTGAGACTGTAGCATCGCCTTGAGTTCAGGCACCGACGGCGGCGTTTCCCGAATCGGAATTTCCTGAAATCCAATCCCCTTCCCACGCAAAAACTTCACCGCCCTCCGGCACGTGTCGCATTTGGCGTAGGTGTAAATTTTCCGCACCAAACGACCTATTTCACCTTGATCAGCTCAACCTCAAAAATCAACGTCTCGTCGGGCCCGATCGCTCCGCCTGCGCCGCGCGAACCGTAAGCCAGCTTGGCCGGAATGGTAAACTGATACTTCGCGCCCTCTTTCATGAGCTGGACGCCTTCGGTCCAGCCGGGGATGACTCCATTCAGGGGAAACGAAATGGACTGGTTCCGTTTGTAGGAACTGTCGAACTCCGTGCCGTCGAGCAACGTGCCGCGATAATTGACTTCCACCGTATCCGTGGCCTTCGGGGTTTTGCCGGTTCCTTCGGTCAATACTTTGTATTGCAGTCCGGAGGCCGTGGTTTTGACCCTTCCTTGGTGGCGTTTTGTTTGAGGAAAGCTTCCCCTTTTTCGAGAGCGGTTTGAGCCATGATGGTGAGTGGGATGAGTGTGAGTGTAGCGGCGGCGAGGTAAAGAAAACGTGTGCGCATGGGAGTCGCAGAGATTACTCAGCTTCGCCGCCTTGTCCACGGCCAAAATCCCGCCGACCACACGATGTCCACCAGATCAATCCCATGAGCACCCCTTGCAACGGGAGCCTCAGCCAAAGCACCCATTCCGAAACGCGCTGTCCGTTGAGATACGGATGATCGGTCAGCATAAAAATATTAGCGGGCAGAACCGCCACCAGCAGTGCAATGAGACCCCAGGCCGCGAACCGCCGCAGGCGGGGAATGAACAATCCCGCCCCTCCCGCCATCTCAAAAAATCCGCTAAGATAGACGAGGAAAAGCGGAGCCGGCAGATAGCGTGGAACGATTTCCAAAAAGGGCTGCGGATTCACAAAATGCATTGCGCCCGCCAGAAGAAAGAATAAACCGATCACAACGCGAACACCGGTTTTCATCGGAGAAGATCAGGCGAACGATTCACCAACTAATTCGTTGAAGACCAGAGACCGCGTCAAAGTGCGTATCAGCGCTCAGCACAGGCAGCTTGTGTTCGCGCGCCAAAGCCGCAATCCACACGTCATTTCCAGGAATTGGTGTTCCGGCCCGTCGCAATTCCTGGCGAATCGCCGCATAATATCCCGTCGTGGATTCCAGAATGGGCAGGACCTGACATCGGGCCGCAAACTCACGAAGCCGGGCCTCACGTTCGGCGCGTTTACGGGAACCCAGCAATCCAAACCGGTATTCTCCCAGAACACTAACCGGGAGATGCAAGGCATCCACCGACGCCATCTTCCCCACGACCGCCTCAACACCATCGAAAAAATCCGAAAGCGCATTGGTGTCAGCAATCATTTCCAATCCTCCGGATCAATCTGCCCGAACTCCTTCTCAATCCTGCGCCGGATGAGTTTGGATTCCGCTTGATCGGCCTTAAAAATCCCCGCGAAAGCCATCCAGGGTTTTTCCGCCGCAGAAACCTCATCGTGGCGCAATTTTGCTTCGATCGCTGCTGTAACAAAAGCTCCCAACGATTGACTGTTGCGTGCAGCCCGGGCCTTGGCTCGCCGAAAAATGGAGTCTGGAACTTCGAGCGTTGTTTTCACTCACTCACCCTTTCCCATATTTATGGGGCAGTCAAGAAACCGTTGATTCCGTGTCGATGGCAAAACCTTAATATGGTCCGCGGATGTTGGGCAGCACTTCGCTGCGATAATACCGCGCGAGGCGTTCGTGGAGTTGCGGCGAGAGCTCCGGAAATTTGGAAACCGAGGCATTCTCCCGCGCCTGATCCACCGTGCGCGCGCCGGGAATAACCACCGAAACCTCGTCATAATCAAGAATCCAGCGCTGGGCCATCTGCACCATGCTCATCGCGCCCGGCACAAAGACCTTCATCTCCTCCGCCAGTTCCACGCCCTTGTCGAAAGGGAGACCGGCAAAAGTCTCGCCCACGTTAAAAGCCTGTCCGTCGCGGTTGTAATTCCGGTGATCATTTTCGCCAAAAACCGTGTCCTTGGTGAATTTGCCCGAGAGCAGGCCACTGGCCAGCGGCAGCCGCACAATGATGGCCGTGCCCTTTTCCTTCACCGCCGGGAAAAGCTCCGTAATGGGACGCTGCCGGAAAATATTGAAGATGATTTGCAGCGAGGCCAGGTCCGCCTGCTCCAGACAAACATGCGCCTCCTCAATGGATTCCACGCTGGCGCCGAAGTGCCGGATCTTCCCCTCCTGCTGCAGCGTGCGCAGCCACTCGAAAACATCGCCCTGCCGCATCACTTCGATCGGAATGCAATGAAGCTGCGTGAGGTCAATCGTCTCGACCCCGAGGCGGCGCAGGGACGCTTCCGTCGCCGCGCGCAGACCGGCCTCGGTGTATTTGTCCGGATACAAATCCGCCGTGCGGCCCAGCTTCGTCGCCACGAAGATTTTCCCGGAATGCTGCTTGAGAAATTTCCCGATCAGTTCCTCGCTGCGTCCGCTGCCATAGACATCCGCCGCATCGAGGAACGTCACCCCGGAGTCCACCGCAGCTGCCAGGATGTCGAGCGCGAGGTGCTCCGACACATCGCCCCAATCCGCACCGCCAAGCTGCCAGCAGCCCAGCCCCACTTCGGAAACATCCATGCCGGTTTTGCCAAAAGGTCGTTTTTTCATAATTTCATTGGGAGGGACGTTTGCCCATAAATCTCCGTCAACGGCGCGTTTGGCACGAAGCGCCCTACCGCAACGCCGTCTCCACTGCGCCGACCACCGACGGGTCGTCCGGCGTTGTCCCCGGCTCGAAACGCGCGATCACTTCGCCGTCCTTGCCGATGAGGAATTTCCCAAAATTCCACTTCGTGTCGCCAGGAAATTTGGCCTCGGGTCCGCTCAACGCGACATAGAGCGGAGCCTGCTCCGGTCCTTTCACATGCAGCTTATCGAAGATCGGAAACGTCACCGCGTATTTCGTAGTACAGAATTCCTTGATCTCCTCGTTGGTTCCGGGTTCCTGCCCGCCGAAATCGTTGCAGGGAAATCCCAGCACCACGAGCCCCTGCGGGCTGTATTTTTTATAAAGCTCCTCCAATGCTGTGTATTGCTTGGTGTTGCCGCACTTCGACGCCACGTTGACCACCAGCACGGCCTTGCCTGCGTAGTCCTTCAGCGTAGCGTCCTTGCCATCCATGGTTTTGAAGGGAATGTCCTGGAGCGGAGCGGCGGGAAGCATGGTGGGAATGGTGAGAAGAGCAGCGAGGGCAAGGGCGAAAGCTTTCATCAGCCCATAATTATCCCGGGATAATCAAAATGGAAATCCGAAGTGATAATCCTTTTCAAGGCGAACTCGGCTGGTCGGGAGTTTCGCGCCTTTCAATTTCGTCGTTGGTCATGAGGGAATCGAAGGTTCCCAAAGGCTTCGAGAGGGATGCCGGATGCCGGACTGTCGGCGTGCCGCACAGCCGCTTGGAAAGATCAACCGGATCGCCGATGCCCACCTGCGCGGGGTCAATCTGATACGACCAAACCTCGAAATGGGTCAGCTCGGCCTGACCATAGACCGTCGTAAACGCGCAATTCACGGCGTCATAGCCTGAGGAAATGCGGATGCGCCCGATACGCGGACGATTATACCGGGCATCGAAAACCTGCCACCTTCCGCCCAGCCAGACCTCGCAGTAGGCATGGAAATCGTTCGGCGTGCCGGGATCCTGGAATCCGATTTCGGGCACGTACCCGCTGACATAGCGGGCGGGAAGATTGAAGGTGCGGCAAAGGGCGACAGCGGTATGCGCAAGGTCACGACAGACGCCGTACCGCCGCTCAATCACATCGTGCGCGGAGATATTCGGGCTGCCGGAGAGCGTGCGGTATTCGATGTTTTTGTGGAGCCACTCGCAAATGCCGCGCACGCGGGCCAGGCCGTGCGGCAGATGGCCGAAGTTTTCCCAGGCAAAGTTCAGCAGCTTGTCCGAGTCGCAATAGCGGGTGGGCAGGGTATAGCGCAAAATCGAGGCCGGAAGTTCGTGCGGCGGAATCGGCTCGTCGAGCCAGGCGAAATCCTCGGACAAACTTGGCACCATCACGACGGCGTCGTAGCGCAGCACGTTGCGGCCGGGTTTCATCACCAGGCGATAAACGATATTGAGATGATCGTCCTCGAATTCCGTCGCCGCCAGTTCGTTCTCGAACTGCATGCTCTCCTGCCGGATGGACTGGTAGGCATCCTGACGGGGTTTGAAGGTCACCAGCGCGGGCGTCGGCGCACTGGTCTTGTAAACCAGTTCGCATCCGACGCGAACAGCGAGATCCAGAGCCGGGGCCGTCAGCGGAGAAGAGCTGTTCATAAATGGTATTCGGTGCAAAGGTCCCTATCTTCGCACGGCAAGCACCATCCGGTTGCCTGCCGGACGGCGCAATGTAAAACCGGCAATCATTTTTCGTGAATCCCGACCTACTCACCGCCTACTGCCAGAAACAGCTTCCCGAAACGCTGGATATCCTGCGGCAAATGGTCGCCATCAACAGCTTCACCGAAAACGCCGCCGGCGTGAACCGCCTGGGCGAACTCACCGCCAAAGTTTTCGCCCCGCTCGGTTTCACGCCCGCGTTTTTTCAAGCTTCCCTTCCTACCTACGGACGACACCTCGTCCTCAAGCGGCCCCACCGGCCTGGCGCACCGACCGTTGCCCTCATCTCCCACCTCGACACCGTTTTTCCCGAGCAGGAGGAAATCCGCAACCATTTCGTCTGGCGGCCCGATGGCACCCGCATTTACGGACCCGGCACGAATGACATCAAGGGCGGCACCGCCCTCATCCACCTCACCCTCTCCGCCCTCCGCCACGCCGAACCGGCCGCCTTCGAGAACACAAACTGGGTCATTCTGCTCAACGCCAGTGAGGAAACGCTCTCCGGGCAATTCGGCGATCTCTGCCGCTCCGAACTCCCCGCCGACACCCGCGCCTGCCTGCTCTTCGAAGCCGATGGCGCCGATGACGAAAACTTCGCCCTCGTCGCCGCCCGCAAAGGCCGCGCCACCTTCCGCATCGAGGTCGAAGGCCGTGGAGCCCATGCTGGAAGCCAGCACCAGCGCGGCGCAAACGCCATTGCCCAACTCGCTCTCACCCTCACCCGACTCCACGCCCTCACCGATTACGCCGCCGGCCTCACCGTCAATATCGGTTCCTGCCAGGGCGGCACGGTGGCCAACCGCGTCCCCCACGCCGCCACCGCGGAACTGGAAATGCGCGCCTTCTCACCCCAAGTTTACCAAGGCGCCAAAGAAGACATCCTCGCCCTCAATGGCGACGGAGAAATCCGCAGCCAGAACGGCCACCCCTGTCGCGTTACCATTACAAGTGAACACGAAACCGTCCCCTGGCCCACCAATCCCGCCACGGAAAACCTCCTCGCCCACTGGCAGGAAACCGGCCGCGATCTGGGTTGCGAAGTCAACCGCCAGGAACGCGGCGGCCTCAGCGACGGCAATGTCCTTTGGAATTATTTCCCCACCCTCGACGGCCTGGGCCCGCGCGGCGACCAATCCCACTGTTCCGAACACTCCACCGACGGCAGCAAAGTGCAGGAATGGGTGGACACCACCTCCTTCGTCCCCAAAGCCGTGCTCAACGCCACCGCGTTAATCCGGCTGCTGGCCAACTCCTGATCAGCCGTCAGCCGCGCGAGAGTGATCAGTTTTCGTCCTGGACGCGTTGCCGCCACTTTTGTGGATCTTGGGAGCGCGCCGAAACTCGTCCTCCGCGACGGGAAAGCTCTAGGGATGCCTTTGAACAGTGAGCATACAGGCCTCGACACCGGAAAAAATCCTCACCCAGTCCCGGCTCGCGAGTATTGGTGTCACCGCCGCTCGAGAGCATATAGGTGTTATTGTTAGAGCTGGACCGGACGTCCGCCAGGGGGCTTTGCGCAAAAACGTTCTGGCCGGCCGGGATCTTGATCTCATTAATC
>Ga0163144_10011904_pt1 | contig 18355 bp, 18 predicted proteins | sample OliLak19BULKMAT1_FD_123175 | JGI IMG/M metagenome (GOLD analysis project Ga0163144, IMG submission 123175) | Freshwater microbial mat bacterial communities from Lake Vanda, McMurdo Dry Valleys, Antarctica - Oligotrophic Lake LV.19.BULKMAT1 | ecosystem: Environmental > Aquatic > Freshwater >... | reverse complement strand
CCGGCTACAACTTCAGACGCATCCTCGCCTGGTTGAGAATGCTTTTGTGCCTAATCACGGCCTTCCTGAGCGCCGCCTTCGCAGCCCATGCCGCGATCAAACCGGCTTCTTAACGGCCGACTATCAAGGAGAAGCGTTCTATATGCGCGACCCAGCGGCGCCTGAACAGACGGAAGCCGCCATCGCGCTCGGGCGGCTACGTCGCCGCCTTTGAAGCTGGAAGCCCCCAATTTTACCCGCCGCCGAACACTTAGATTGGCGAGGTTCGGTCGGCCAATACCCGGCCGCACGCAGCCCGCCATAGCGACCATAAAGTGCAAGGCTAGGCGAGGCCGAGAATTAGCACTACAGCATCGCTTTAGAGCTTCCCATGATGTTTCCAAACTGCCTTGGTTCCCGTAGATGACGGCCACTCCTTACCTGAGCATCGTGGGATGGGCGCGCAACGACGGATATACAGAAAACTAAGTACGAATGATTGAGCATGCGTTGCGCTTTCTGCCGAAGCAACTCGAACGCCTCGAGGTTACTTCGGAGATCATCGTCGTTGAGTGGCCCCCCAAATGAGCGGCGCCTGTTGGCCGACGAATTCGGTTCCTTCGGCTCCTCTGCGCATCCGCTTCCTCACGCCGATGCCCGCTATCACAAAGGGGCGAAGGGCTGGAAAAAACGCGGCAAGCAAGCAACGCCGCCAATGCAGGTATTCGAAGGGCAAGAGGGCGCTTCGTTCTTCCCCAGCCGCGGGACACGTTCATTTCGGACGAACTCGTCTTACGTATCGCGCGCCTCGACTTGGACGAACAGGCGATTTTTCGCTGCGACCGTGTCTACGTCCGTTTCGACAACGAGTAATGGACGCACCTTCCCGAGCACCAACTTCTGGATGCGCTGTCCAGGCACAAGGTTGAGCGACACCGACAACTGACGCAGAGCATCGACTGGAACATCCGGGATTTTCATACGAATGCCCGCGGTGATTTCATGTTGACGACCGCAGCGAGGTGGGCGCACTCACCGGTAGTCGTCAGCTGCTCTTCGAAGCGATCGTTCTGCGCGTCATAGCCAACGGTGGCCCAGAGAGGTAAAGCGTGCATGCTGGCTCAGTCCGTCAAATGCCCCGCTGACACGGCGATGGCTCGCTGCATCAGCGGCAGATCCTGTCCCGTATCGCCGACTGAGCTACGATTCATATAGCGCCTCGATTGAACGCTCCCCCGGCACTGCAATGATATTCGACGAAAGCGGCGCACTCGCCATTTGGCGCTCAACCAATCCCGACCTCTCCGAAAACACCAGGATCTCATATCCCAACTCCCCCCGCAGCATCTCGAGCAACGCCGCCTCGCTACTCCCTTGCGCTCGCAGCGCGCCGTCGTTCACCTCCAGCATCAACACCGGCCGCATCGCCGCCAGCATCGTCCGTGCGCCTGCGGTCACGTTGGCCTCCCCGCCCTCAACGTCGATCTTGACGACGTCGATGCGCGGCAGGCGGAGCCGGGTCACCACGGCGTCGAGCGTTTCCAGCGGCACGCGCTCGACCCCAGCCGACACGACATTATCATGCGCGAACCGGCCCAGCGTGTTGTGGCCAGAATGCACACCGTGGGCGAGATGGAGATCGGCATGGCCTAAGGCCGCACCAAGGGCGGCTGGCACGATCTCGACGTTGCCGGTGCCGTTGCGCGCCAGATTGCGTTCGAGATGCCCACGCTCGCGCGAGCTCGGCTCGACCGAGACCACCCGTCCCTGCGGGCCAACGCGTCGCGACGCGAACAGCGTATAGTAGCCGTCGTTGGCGCCGACATCGACGAACACCATGCCGGGCTTCAGCAGGCGGTCGAGGAAATTTAACTCATTGGGCTCGAAGGATCCGCAGACATAGAGGCAAAGGCTGTTGTCGTTGCCCAGGGTCACATCGACGGTCGTACCGGCCAACCACGGCACGCTGAGCGGTACCACGAGGTCGTTGTCGCGGGCCGCCTCCCACAGGGCGCCGCGCCGGCACGCCCGCCATTGGCGCTGCTCGTAATATTCCTCGGCAAAGCCCCATCCCGGCCGCGGGCCGAGCTTCTGCGCCGCCGGCGTCCAACAAGCGGCATAGGCCGCGCCGAGCCTGGGTGTGCGCACGATCAACCAGCGACCGAAATTGTCGAGATGGTTGCCCACGCCGGAGCAAACCCACGCCCATGCACTGGCGACGCTGATCGAACGGCGAGCGGCGGTCATGTCGAAACTCTGAGCCCTCGGAGTACGATGTTGGGCTAACGTACCCACCGCCGAGCGTCAAGCATGCCCGCAAGTTGCCATAGTCGGACGATATGCCCGCACGCTTCGTTGCGGCATTGTTGCAACGGAATATCGGAATATAATGGATTTTCCCTCAACTCCAAATCTCGGTTACATGTCCGCGTTGTTCCTCCGCGCCTTCGTAGCGATCCTCCTGGTCCTGTCGCCCGCCCTCGCATCGGCCCAGGTGCGCGTCGTGGCGCGCGTGAACGACTATGCGATCACCGACTTCGACCTCAGCCAGCGCACCCAGTTCGCAATCAAGACCACCGGTCTGCAGGACACCCCGGACCTGCGCCAGCGCATGGCTTCCCAGGTTCTGCGCCAGATGATCGACGAGCGGCTGCAGATCCAGAATGCCAAGCGGCTCGGCCTGCCCACGTCCGACGCCGAGGTCCAGCAACGCCTGAGCGAGATCGAGCGCGGCGCGGGCATGAACCCCGGCCAGTTCAGGCTCTTCCTGCAGAGCATCGGCGTCCCCTACGAAATCGCCGCCCAGCAGTTCGAAGCCCAGCTCGCCTGGGGAAAAATCGTGCGCCGCAAGGTCCGGCCCCTGGTCGAGGTTTCCGAAGCCGAGATTGACGATGCCTTGACGCGGCTCAGGGCCAACATCGGCAAGACCGAATCCCGTGTGGCCGAGATCTTCGTGCCGGTCGACCGCACGGAAGGCGTGGACGAGGCCAAGCGCAACGCCGATCGCATCCTCGATCAGCTGAAGCGCGGCGCGCCGTTCGCCGCTGTCGCCCAGCAATTCTCCCAGGGCGCCTCGGCGCAGACCGGCGGCGATCTCGGCTGGGTCCTGCCGGGATCACTCGATCCGGCACTCGATGTCGCCATCGACAAGCTGCAGCCCCGGCAATATTCCGACCCGGTCCGCAGCCCTGGCGGCTGGCATATCCTGTATGTCGTCGACCGCCGCCAGTTCGCCGCCACGCGGCCCGACGACGTCCGGCTGAATCTGACCCAGCTGACCCTGTCGCTGCCCGTCAACGCCTCGGCCGAGGAAACCAACCGCGCTTCCACCGACGCGCAAAAGGCGATGGCGGCAGTTCGCCAATGCAGCGATCTCCATGCTCAGGCCCGTCAGCTCAAGGGCGCCACTTCGGGCGATCTCAAGGGCGTGCGCATCGGCGACCTCTCAGGCAATCGCCAGATGTACGAGGACATTCCCCGCCTGCAAGTGGGTGGCACCGCCGGGCCCTTCCGGGTTGCCGAGGGCCTCCAGATCGTCTCCCTGTGCAGCCGCGCCGGCGGCGACGGATTGCCGACCCGCGACGCCATTCAGCAGCAAATCCTCTTGCAGAAGCTGGAGGCCGCCAGCCGCCGCTACATGCGCGACCTCAAACGCACGTCGACCGTCGACGTCAAGCCGTGACAGCCGCTCTGCCGCTCGCCGTTACCATGGGCGAGCCGGCCGGGATCGGCGGCGAACTCAGCCTCAAGGCGTGGCTGGCGCGCAAGCCGTCGGATCGGCCGTTCTTCGTCCTCGACGACGCCACCCGACTGGCGGCCCTCGCCCGCGACCTTCGCCTCGATGTGCGCGTCCAGGAAATCGTGCGGCCGGCCGATGCCGCCACGGTCTTCGCGACGGCGCTGCCGGTCCTGGCCGTGAAGCTGCGCGCGCCAGCGGCGCCGGGGCGGCCCGATCCCGTCAATGCACCGGCCACGCTGGAGGCCATCGAGCGCGGCGCAGCCCTCGCCATGGCGGGCGAGATCGCGGGCGTGGTGACCAATCCCATCCAGAAGAAGACCCTGCAGGACGCAGGCTTCCGCCATCCCGGGCACACCGAATTCCTGGCCGAACTCGCGGGCGGCGCCGCTGGCAAACCGGCCGAGGTCGCGATGATGCTGGCCTGTCCCGGATTGCGCGTGGTCCCGGTCACGATCCATCTCTCCCTGGCTGACGCCGTGCACGCGCTCGATGCCGACGGCATCGTCCGGGTCGGTCGTATCACGGCGGCAGCACTTACCGCGCTGTTCGGCATCGCCCGACCGCGGCTGGTCGTGGCGGCGCTCAATCCCCATGCCGGCGAGCAGGGCGCCATGGGCGACGAGGAAAGTCGTGTGATCGCGCCGGCGATCGAGATCCTTCGCAGCGAGGGCATCGACGTGCGCGGGCCGGCACCGGCCGACACGCTCTTCCATCCCGGCGCGCGCGCGACCTATGACGCTGCGCTCTGCATGTATCACGACCAGGCGCTGATCCCGATCAAGACCATCGACTTTTCGGGCGGCGTCAACGTGACCCTGGGGCTTCCCTTCGTGCGCACGTCGCCCGACCACGGCACCGCGCTCGATATTGCCGGCACCGGCCGCGCCGATCCCGCCAGCCTGATCGCAGCCCTCGCCATGGCCGACGACATGGCCCGCCGGCGCCAGACCTGAGACGATGAGGCCCTGAGCGATGAGCGACGACATCGCGGCGGCCGTCGCAACTGGATTGGCCGGCCTGCCGCCGCTGCGTGAGACCATCGCCGCCCATGGGCTCGACGCCCGCAAGCGCCTGGGCCAGCATTTCCTGCTCGACCTCAATCTGACACGGCGCATCGCCCGCGCCGCCGCCCCACTGTCTCCCGGCACCGTCGTCGAGGTCGGGCCGGGACCCGGCGGCCTCACCCGGGCGCTGCTGCTCGAGGGCGCGACCAGCGTCGTCGCCATCGAAGTCGACACGCGCGCCATCACCGCCCTGCAGGACCTCCAGAAGGCCGCGGGCGGTCGCCTGCAGGTCATCGAGGGCGACGCGCTGGACATGCCTATCGCCAGCCTGGGACCGCCGCCGCGGCGGATCGTGGCCAACCTGCCCTACAATGTCTCGACGGCCCTGCTGGTGCGCTGGCTGCACGCAGCCGACGACGTGACCGACATGGTCCTGATGTTCCAGAAGGAGGTCGTCGACCGGCTGGTCGCCTTGCCCCGGACCAAGGACTACGGCCGGCTCTCGGTGCTGGCCCAGCATGTCTGCACCGTGCAGCGCCTGTTCGACGTCGCCCCAACGGCGTTCGTGCCACCGCCCAAGGTCACCTCCTCGGTGGCCCGGCTGAGGCCCCGACCGTCCGGCGATCGTCTCGCCGATCTCAAGCCCCTGGAGCGCGTCACGGCGGCCGCCTTTGGTCAGCGCCGTAAAATGCTGCGCGGTGCCCTGGCGGGGCTGTTTTCCGATCCCACGGCCGTCCTGACCGGGCTGGGCCTCTCGCCCACCGCCCGGGCGGAGGAATTGACCGTGGCCGAGTTCGTGCGGCTGGCAGGCGTTCTTGACAATTGAGTGAACACTCACTATTTTCCTGGCCATGATCCGGTCCCTGGCCTTCAACGCTTTTTTCTATCTCGGCACGCTCCTCGCCGCCGTGATCGGCATCGTGCTGGTGCCGATCCCGACGCCGATGCTGCTGCGTGGCCTGCTCCATAACTGGGCCCGCGCCATGGTCTGGGGCATGCGCTGGATCGGCGGCATGAAGGTCGAGGTTCGCGGCCTAAAACATCTGCCCGCCATCGGCCCCGTCCTGCTCGCCGGCAAGCACCACAGCGAGTGCGACGGCATCCTGCTCGCGGCCCGTATCCCGGGCATCGCCTTCGTCGCCATGCAGGAGTTGTTCCGCTACCCGCTGATCGGCGCCATCCTCTATCGCCTGCAGATGATCCGCGTCGATACCTGCGGTGGCGGCCGGGAACGCGAGAACCTCGCCCAGTTCGCCAAGCGCGCCTACGACAGCGGGCGCCACATCGCCATCTACCCCGAGGGAAACCTGATGGCCCCGGGCGAGCGCGAACGCTACCGCTCCGGCATCTATTATCTGTCGCGCGATCTCGGCCTGCCGGTCACTCCGGTCGCCACCAGCATCGGCCTTCTCTGGAACCGCCGCGACTGGTGGAAGAAGCCCGGCCGTGCCGCCATCGAATTCCTGCCGGCCATTGAGACCGGCCTCGACAAGCAGACCTTCATGCGCCGCCTGGAAGAGGCGACTGAAAGCGGCTCCGACCGGCTGATCGCGGAATTCTCCGGGCGTCCCTACACGCCGTCGCAGCTCGTACTGCGCTCGCAGGGCCAGACAGGCATCGGCGCGCCTTTTACCGTCCCTCGCGAAGCGCCTTGACGAAATCGGAGAGACCGATCTGCCGCTCGCGCTTCAGGCGCTCGGCCGTGAGGATCGACTTCAGCTGGTTGAGGCTGGTCGCGATGTCCCGGTTGATGATGGCGTAGTCGTACTCCGCCCAGTGGCTCATCTCGTCGGCCGCCTTGGCCATGCGCCTCGCCACCACGTCGGCCGCATCCTGGGCGCGCGAGATCAGCCGCCGCTCGAGGTCGCGGGTCGACGGCGGCAGGATGAACACCGTGACGACATCGGTGCTGCCCTTCTCCTTGAGCTGCTGCGTGCCCTGCCAGTCGATGTCGAACAGCATGTCGCGGCCGGCGCCGAGCGCCTCCTCGACCGGCGGCTGGGGCGTGCCGTAGAAATGGTCGAAGACACGGGCGTGCTCGAGGAATTCGCCGCGGTCGATCATGCCACGGAAGGTCGCCGTATCGATGAATCGGTAATCGACGCCGTCCTTCTCGCCCGGGCGCTTGTCGCGCGTCGTGCAGGAGACGCTGAGCTGGATACGGGAATCGTTCTCCAACAGCTGACGTGACAGGGTCGTCTTGCCCGCACCCGACGGCGAGGACAGGACCAGCATCAGGCCGCGCCGCTGGATACCCGGCGCTTCGGCGTCATTCGACATTCTGGACCTGCTCCCGCATGCGCTCGACGGCGCCTTTGAGGTCGATGCCGATGCGCGTGAGCTCGATGTCGGCCGACTTCGAGCACAGCGTATTGGCCTCGCGATTGAATTCCTGGCAGAGGAAATCGAACTTGCGCCCGACCGGGTTGTCCGTCCGCGCCTCGGCGGGCAAAGTCCGCGCCTGGGCGATATGGGCCGCCAGCCGGTCGAGTTCCTCGCGCACGTCGGCCTTGCCGACCAGCAGCGCCACTTCCTGCGCGAAGCGCTCCTCGGAAAGCTGCGGCACCCGCCCCATGAGTTCGGCGAGCTGGCTTTCGAAGCGGCTGCGCACGGTGCCGATCTGCGCCAGCGCCCGCTCGGCCGCGCGCTTGCACAAGCCCTCGATCTCGTCGACATGGCCGTCGATCACCTTGGCCAGCGCCTTGCCCTCGGCAGCCCGCGCGGCGACCAGCGCCTTCAGTACCTCGTCGAGCGTGGCTGTGAGCGCCTTGTCGAGGACGGCGAGCTGCTCCTCGGTCTGGCCCCCCTCTTCCTCCTCCTCGATGACGCCGCGCACGCGCAGCAGGCCGTCGGCCGACGGAGCGGCGGCACCTGTGCTCTTGCGCACCTCCTCGACCAGCGACGCCAGTTCGGCCAGCAAGGGGCGGTTGATGCGCAAGGGGCTGCTCTGGCGCTCGCTCGTGAGGGTCAGCGTCAGCGAGACATTGCCGCGCTTCAGCTTGCCGCCGACAGCCGTACGCGAGGGATTTTCAAGACGATCGAAGCCCTGCGGCACCCGGCAGCGGATCTCGAGATTGCGGCCGTTGACGCTGCGCGCCTCCCAAACCCAGCGCCGCCGGTCATCCGCACCCTGCGCCCGGGCGTATCCTGTCATGCTTGCGATCAAACTCTGGCTCCTGCCGCTCCACTTGTCACTCCACTGGCCGCGACGCGGCGCGGCACTCTAGTATCGGCCCCCAGCACAGACAACGCGCGACGCCGGAAGGTTATCCCATGAAGCGGTTCTCAAGCATCGTCATCACCGGCGCCTCGAGCGGCATCGGCGAGGCCCTGGCGCTCGACTATGCAGCCTCAGGCGTGGCGCTCGCCCTCACCGGCCGCGATGCCCAGCGCCTCGAAGCCGTGGCTGTGGCCTGCCGGGCGAAGGGCGCCACGGTGGTCGCCGCGCCGATCGATGTCGTCGATCGCGACGCGCTGGCGACCTGGCTCATCGCCTTCGACGATGCTCACCCCGTCGACCTGATCCTCGCCAACGCCGGCATCTCGATCGACAAGGACAATTCCTCGCTCGACGATTTTGCCGTCATCCGCAAGACGCTCGACGTCAACGTCGGCGGCGTGCTCAACACCGTGGAGCCGTTGCTCCCCCGCTTGGTCGCCCGCAAGAACGGCCAGATCGCCATCGTCTCCTCGCTGGCGAGCTTCATCGGCCTGCCCTACTCGGCCTCCTACAACGCCAGCAAGGCCGCCGTCCGGGTGTGGGGCGAAAGCATCCGCTACGTGCTGAAGAAGGACGGTATCGGCGTCAGCGTCATCTGCCCGGGGTTCGTCACGACCCGCATCACCGCCAACGCGCCCTTCCCCATGCCGTTCCTGATGTCCTCGGCCAAGGCCTCGGCGATCATCCGCGCCGGCCTCGCCCGCAACAAGGCGCGCATTGCCTTTCCCATTGGCACCAAGGCCGCCGTCTGGCTGGGCGGCCTGCTGCCGGGCGGCCTCACCGCACGCCTGCTCGGCGCCGCTTAGTCCCTTGGCCGCGTGATGTAGGGCGATTGGGCGACGCTCCATCGTGCCGCCGGTTCCTGGCGGAAGATCTGGCGCAGATGGACCTCGTCCGGCCCGTCGGCGATGCGCAGCATCCGCGCCGTGGCGAACGCGCGATGGATCGGGGCATCGTCGCTGCCGCCCATCGCCCCGAAGATTTGCATGGCGCGATCGGCGACGCGCTGCGCCATCTCCGGCACCGCCACCTTCACCATCGAGACGTCGCGCCAGACCGCCTGGTGGCCTTCCTTATCGAGCCGGTCCGCCGTGCGCAGCACCAGGAGCCGCGCCTGCTCGATCTCGATGCGCGAGCGCGCGACGGCCTGCTGCGTGGCGTCGTAGTCGATCACGCTGCGGCCAAAAGCCCGGCGCTCGGCCGCCCGCGCCATCATCAGTTCCACCAGAACTTCGCAGGTGCCGATGGCGCGCATGCAGTGATGCAGCCTGGCCGGTCCCAGGCGGACCTGGGCGGCGGCAAAGCCCTCGCCTTCCTCGCCCACGAGATTCTCCGCCGGCACGCGCACGTCCTTGAAGTCGAGCTCGGCGATCGGCGCGATGCTGTCCTCCCAGCCCATGAAGCGCAGCTCGCGCACGATCCGGAGTCCTGGCGCCTCCATCGGCACGATCACGCAGGAGTGCCGGCCGGTGCGCGATGCCTCGGGCCGCGACACGCCCATCACGATCACGAATGCGCAGTCGGGATGGGCGCCGCCGGTGATGTACCACTTACGCCCGTTCACGACCCACTCATCGCCCTCACGGCGCAGCGTCGTTGCGATGTTCGTGGCGTCGGACGATGCCACATCGGGTTCGGTCATGCCGAAGGCCGACCGCGTCCGGCCCTCGAGCAGCGGCTCCAGCCAACGCTTCTTCTGTGCCGGCGTCGCGGCATGTTGCAGCATGATCATGTTGGGCACATCGGGCGCCTGGCAGTTAAAAACCTCGGACGCCCACGGCAGCCGGCCGGTGATCTCGGCGACCGCCGCATAGTCGAGATTGCTCATGCGATCGGGCAGGCCGAGATTCCAGAGTCCCGCCGCCCGCGCCCTGGCGCGCAGATCGGCCAGGAACGGCGCCGGCTCCCGCCGCCGAGCGACGTGTTCGATCCACTCGCGATGCCGCGGCAGGATTTCGTCGTCGAAGAAAGTCTGAACCGCCGCGCGAAAATCGCCGCCCTGCATTGTCATCGTCACTTCATCTGGTTGGTCAGCAGCGCCGCGGCGCCGCCCTGATCCCTACCATATTTCAGCAACGCCGAGCGCCCGCCGGCAGCGTAGGCAGCCACCGCGCCCAGCAGGCGTTTGAGCTGATCCGGGCTGGAACGATCGAACTTGCAATAGGCGCCGCGCGTCAGCTTGGCGATCTGCGGGAAGAGCCGCGACGCCGTGCGGTCCTCGCCTTCCTGGAAAACGAATACCGGCAGGCCGAGCAGGCCGAGCTGGGCCGCCTCGTGGCCGACCGCATCGACATCCTCCTCGCAGCAGTCGCCGACGAACACGACGGCGTCGATCCGGCTCTCGCGGCGTTGCTCGCCGGCATAGCGCAGCATCTTGCCGATCTGCGTGCGGCCGGCGAGACAGCGCACGGCACTCATCAACCGCGCAAGCTCGCGTCCGTCCGAGGTCCAGCGGCTGACCTTGAATTCATCGAAGCCGCGATAGAAGCCCAGCCGCACATCGAGACCACCCAGCGCATCGGCGGCAACGAACATCTCGCCCTGGATCGCACAGGCATGATCCCACGTCGGCTCGCGGCTGGCCGTGGCGTCCATGGCAAACAGCAGACGGCCGCGGCTGCCGGGCTCACGGTTGGCCGGCAGGCTGTCCACCTGCTTCACGAATGCATCGACCGCGCTCGCACCTGCGGTAGACGGAACCTTGCGATCGTCGGCCATATCTTTTGACCCCCTCCGGTGTGTTGAATATGGTGCGCGCCGCGGCCAAGGACCAGTCCGGGGCCGCCACCAAAGCATGACCGGAAACGCCCCCTCCTTCGCCACGCTGCTGCTCCGGATCTTCCTGCCGTTCGCGCTGGCGTATTTCCTTTCCTACATCTTCCGCGGCGTGAACGCGGTGATCTTCCCCTATCTCGAGCGCGATGTCGGACTCACCGCCGGCGATCTCGGCCTGCTCACCTCCGCCTTCTTCCTGTTCTTCGCCGGCTGCCAGCCGATCCTGGGCGTCATGCTCGACCGCTACGGTCCGAGGCGCGTGCAAACCGTACTGATGGTGACCGCGGCCATCGGCTCGGCGATGTTCGGCCTCGCGGCGTCGCTGCCCGAGCTGATCGTCGCCCGCGTGCTGATCGGGCTCGGCTTCGCCGGCGGGCTGATGGCCGCGATCAAGGCGATCACGCTGTGGTATCCGCCGGAGCGCTGGGGCCTGATCACCGGCTTCCACATGATGGCGGGCGGGCTGGGCTCGATGGCGGCCACGCTGCCGGTGCAATGGTCGCTCTCCATCATGAGCTGGCAGGGCCTGTTCTTCTGGCTGGCCGGCCTCTGCCTCGTGACCGCCGCCATCCTGTTCACGGTCGTGCCCGAACGTGGGGCGCCGGCCGCCAAGGCCACGCTCCGCGAGCAGTTCCGCATCACCGGCATCGTTCTCACCGATGGCTTCTTCTGGCGCATCCAGCCGGTGCTCACCTTCCAGCAGATCGCGTTCATCGCCAGCATCACGCTCTGGATCGGGCCGTGGCTGCGCGATGTCGGTGGCATCACCGACACCGCGGTGCGCGCCGACATCCAGCTCTACACCACCGCCATCATGACCCTGGGTTTTGCGCTGAGCGGCGTGTTCGCCGGCTGGTTCCGCCGCGTCGGCATCAGCGACTTCGCTTCGGCCAACCTCGTCAGCGTGCTGTTCGCCCTGGTTTGCGCCTGGCTGGCGTTCTTGCCGTCGTTCGAGCCGGTGCTGGCGTGCCTGCTGTTCGGCTTCCTCGGTGCCTATCCCATCCAGTACATGCCACTGCTCGCGCGGTCGTTTCCGCCGGAATATGCCGGCAGGGTCAGCACGAGTTGCAACCTTGTTGTCTTCACCGTGATCTTCGCCGGCCAATGGGCGATCGGCAAAGTGGTCGACCTGTGGCCGCGCACCGCGTCGGGCTATTCGCCGGACGGCTACACCTGGTCCTACGGCGCGCTCTTCATCCTGCAGGTGGCGGGACTGGCGTGGATGCTTCTGTGGCGGGCGCAGCCTCTGGTGCGCAAGGCGCCGGCGCCGGCAGATTGAGGGCCGCCACGAGGTCGCGCACTTCCTGGCGCGCCGCGACATGGCTCAAGGTAAGCGACGGGCCGCCCCCTTGGCCACGCTTGAGATCGAGCAGGGTGAAGCCACTCAGGAACAGCTCCTTGTAGATCACGCGCTCGCTCAGGCCCGCCGCGACGCGAAAACCGACGCGCTTGGCCAGCGCCGCGATCACGCTGCCCATGTCGCGCTTGTTGCGGGCGGCGAGCGAGGACAGGCGATTTCGCATGACTACCCAGTCGACCGGCCGGCCGCCCTGGATGGCCCTTAACTGGCGCTGCTTCCACACCGCTTCGGCATAGATCGACGGCCGCACGATCTTGAGCGTGTCAGGATCGACGCGGGCCAGCAGATCGAGGTCGATGAAACTGTCGTTGAGCGGCGTCAGCAGCGTGTCGGCCCAGACATGGGCGGTGCGCGAGAGGTGCGTGTCGCTGCCGGGCGTGTCGACGATCACGAAGTCGGCGGCAGCGAGTACAGGTGCCAGAGCCGCCTCAAAGCGCGCTTTCTCGTCGGCTTCCGCCGCCGCGCGATCCGGCAAGGTCGAGAGCGGCACCGCGGCGTGAATCGGCATGGCCAGATCGATGCCCTTGCGCGCCGCGTAGGCCGCACGATTCTCGATATAGCGGCTGAGCGTGCCCTGCCTGGCATCGAGATCGAGCGTGGCGACGCGGCTGCCCTCGCCCATCAACGCCACGGCGATATGCAGCGCCGTCGTCGATTTGCCCGACCCGCCCTTCTCGTTGCCGATCACCAGCACGTGGGCGCGGCCCGGAACCCGCGCCGCCTGCGTCTGGACGATGCTCGGATTGGCCGCCGGTTGAAAACCGTCGCTCACGCCAGTTTGCGAATCCAGACCGCGGTGTCGTGGAACACCGCGCCGCCGTTCGGCCAGCCGGGATCGGCCGAGGTCACGGCATTGATGCCGATGCCGGTCTCGAAGTTCCGGTTGGGCCAGATGCCCTCGACGACGACGACGCCTTTCTGCTGGCCGGCCTTGGCCTTGGCATTGACGATGGTCTTGCCGCGCTCGTTGCCGATTTCGACGCGATCGCCGTCGGCCAGTCCCAGCGCCTGGCAATCCTCGGGGTTCATCATCGCCGTCGGCCGCACCTCCCGCTTTTGGGAGGATGGCGTCTCGGTGAAGGTCGAATTCAGGAAGGTGCGCGCAGGAGCGGCGACCAGACGGAACGGCTTTTCCGCCGTGGCATTGTCGATCACGTCGAAATGGTCGGGCAGCGTGGGCATCTCCTTGCCGCGCGGACCGTGGGCGGCCCAGTCGGGCTTGAAGCGGAACTTCTTGTCGGGCCAGGCGAAGCCGTCGAGGAAGTGCGACGTCTCGAAGCCGAGATGATGGTCCTGGCCGCCCTTGGCCCAGTTGGTTTCGGCATCCCACATGCCGGACTTCTTCAGCGTCTCGTCCATGATCTCCCATGGCGTCATGTCGAAGCCGCGATTTTTTGCCCCCAGGCGCTTGGCCAGTTCGGAGATCACGTAGTGGTTCTCGCGCGTCTCACCCGGCGCCTCGATCACCGCCTTGGTCACCTGGAAGAAGGTGTGGCCGCTCGCCGTGTAGAAGTCGTCGTGCTCGAGGAACATGGTGGCCGGCAGCACGATGTCGGCAAAGGCTGCCGTCTCGGTCATGAACTGCTCGTGCACGCAGGTGAAGAGATCCTCACGCGCCAGTCCCCTGTGCACCAGTTCAAGTTCTGGACAGACCATCGCCGGGTTGGTGTTCTGGATCAGCATCGCCGTCACCGGCGGACCGTTCTTCAAGGCCTCGCGGTCGCCGGTCAGGATCGGTCCCAGCCGCGACTGGTCGAGGTCGCGTATCGAAGTGTCGACCATGTCGAGGCCTTCGATCAGCGTGCGGTTCAGCGGATACATGCCGGTGTGGCCGTAGAGCGCGCCGCCGCCCTTGTACTGCCAGGCGCCGGTCACCGCCGGCAGGCAGGTCACGGCATGCATGTTCACGGCGCCGTTGCGGCTGCGGCTGAAACCATGGTGGCAGCGGACGAAGGCGGCCTTGCTCTTCCCGAACAGGCGCGCGAAGGCCACGATCTCCTCGACGGAAAGCCCCGTGATCTTCGAGGCCCACTCCGGCGTGCGGGCCGCCACGTGCGCGGCCAGTTCATCCGGCGCATCGGTGTATTTCCGCAGGTAGTCCCAGTCGGCGTAGCCTTCCTTGAACAGCACGTGCATGACGCCGACCGCCAGCGCGCCATCGGTGCCGGGTCGCACCGCGAGATGCATGTCGGCCTGCTCGGCCGTGCCGGTGCGGTAGGGATCGACCACGACCAGCTTGGCGCCGCGCTTCTTGGCCTTCATGGCGTGGGTCATGACGTTGACCTGGGTGTTCACGGGATTGCCGCCCCAGATCACCACCAACTCCGAATGCGCGTCGATTTCGCGCAGGTCGGCGCCGCGCTTGGCGCCGGCGCCCACGATCCAGCCGGTGTCGGACAGCGTCACGCAGATGGTCGAGAAGTAACGCGAGTATTTCATCTCATGGCGCAGGCGGTTGATGCCGTCGCGCTGCACGATGCCCATGGTGCCGGCGTAGTAGTATGGCCAGACCGTTTCGGTGCCGTGCTGGCGGGCCTTGGTGATGAACTGCTCGGCCACGATGTCGAGCGCGTCGCTCCACGAAATCTCGGCGAACTGCTTCGATCCCTTCGGTCCCGTGCGGCGCAGCGGCTTCATCAGCCGGTCGGGATGATGGATGCGCTCGGCATAGCGGGCGACCTTTTCGCAGATCACGCCCGCGGTATAGTCGTTGCGCTGCGAACCGCGAATACGGCCGATCGTTCGGGCATCCAGGCGTTCGACATCCAGCGCACAGGTGCTGGTGCAGTCGTGTGGACAGACCGACGGGACGACCCTGGCGCCGGAATCGATGTTCCTGGCCCGGGCACCGGGCGAGAAGGCATGGTCGTCAGGGGACATGTGGACGCTCCGCGAGAACTGCCGCAGCATACAGACGGGGCGCGGCGGGAGAAAGCACGCTCCGGGAGTGAGTTCAGTGTCCACGGAATCCATCAATGCTGGCAATGCTGGCGTCGTTCGCCGTGCAATGCCGGCCGACGCCCAGGCGATCGCGGTCTTCGCGCCCGGCGTCCCACCGCCGTCGATGAGCGACAACAGGGCGACTTTCGTGATCGAGGGCGCAACAGGGCTGCTGGCGCTCATCGGCCTCGCCCAGCACGCCGACCACATGCAGATCGAGTACCTGGTAGCTGGCCCGGGGGAACCACGCGAGCACACCAGAACGCTGATCGCCTTCGCCGAAGCCGCCGCCCGCGCCGTCAACGTGCGCATGGTTCGCCTGCCGCAGGGCGCCCTGCCCGACGATCTCGCCCAGTCCCTGGGATACGTGAACGGGCAGAAGGAAATCTCGACCGGCGCGCTCGCACGCGCGCGCGACCATCTCGAGGCGGTCGGCGTTCCGCTCTTGCGCGACGGCACCGCCTCGCCCGCCCAGACGCTCTACTATCGCGGTGTCTGGGCCGCTGTTGCCCTGCTGATCGGATTGGGCAGCGTTTCGCTGGCGGTGTTCAGCGGCAGCCAGACGACTTTGTTCCATATCGTGGCGCCTGCGGTGCTCTGCGCCGTTACCTCGATTTTCGCCATCTGGCAGATCGCGCTCACCGCCGTCGCCGGCCGGCGTCGCGGTGGCGGCCTGATGCCCCTGCTCGCGGTTGTCGCCGCGGCCGTCTCCGTGCTCGCCATCGGCACGCTGCTCTACGACCGCGCCGTGCCGGCGCTGGCCGAACTCTGGAACATTTATAACGGCGACGAAGAGCTGGGCGATCTCGCCCTCTCGGTCAGTCCCGACGGCGCCGTGCTTTACGTCGACGGCAGCTACGGCATGGGCAGCGATCAGGCCGTGCGGCGGATGTTCGAGCAGAATCCCAAGATCCGCGAGGTCGTCTTGTCCGGTCCCGGCGGGCGCATCGGTGCGGGCTTCGAGATCAGCCGGATGATCCGCAGTCGCCGGCTCGCCACGCGGGTCGAAACCGGCTGCGCCTCGGCCTGCACCATCGCCTTCCTGGGCGGCGTCGATCGCAGCATCGCACCGGGGGCCAAGCTGGGCTTTCATCAAGCGAGCTTCCCCGGCATGAGCGCCGACGACATGTTCGAGGCCAACCGCGACATGAAGCGGTTCCTCACGATGAGCGCCGGCATCGCACCCGATTTCGCCCAACGCGTGCTCGACACGCCGGGCGATTCGATCTGGGTGCCGACGCCGGAGGAATTGCTGGCGGCGCGCGTCATCAAGCGCGTAAGTCGCTGACAGGAGGTTGCGCCACCCATGATCCCCCGCGGTCTTTCCTACGACGACGCCATGAAGCAGTTCCGCTGGCCCAGGCCCGAGCGCTTCAACATCGGCCGCGCGGTCTGCGAGCGCCATCCGCCCGATACGCTGGCGATGATCGTCGAGAATGCCGACGGCAGCGTCCGCAACTGGACCTTCGGCCAGCTTCTCGCCGCCAGCTCGCGGCTGGCCAACGCGCTCGGAGCGCGTGGAATCACGAAGGGCGATCGCGTGGCTGTGTTCCTGAGCCAGAGCGCGGAACTCACGCTCTGCCATCTCGCCGGCTACCGCATGGGCGCGATCGTGCTGCCGCTGTTCACGCTGTTCGGCGAGGAAGCGGTCGAATTCCGGCTCTCCAATGCCGAGGCCTCCGCCGTCATCACCGATATGGCCAACCTGCCCAAGATCCTGGCGGTGCGCGATCACCTGCCGCACCTGAAGACGATCATCGTGATCGGTGCTGGTGCGCACGGCCGCGACTTCCTCGACTGGGATCGCCTGCTGGCCGCGGCCTCCGACAGCTTCGTCACCGTCGACACCGCGGCCGAGGATCCGGCGCTGCTGATCTACACCTCGGGCACGACCGGTCAGCCCAAGGGCGCGCTCCACGCCCATCGCATGCTGATCGGCAGCATCCCGCCGGTGGAGCAGTGGCTGGGCCACTGGCCCCGGGGCAACGAGATCATGTGGACGCCGGCCGAATGGGCATGGATCGCCGGGCTCTACGATGCGCTCTTCCCGGCCTGGTACTACGGCACGCCGGTGCTCGCCCATCGCTTCGCCAAGTTCGATCCCGAGCGCGCCTTTGCCCTTCTGGCGAAGCATCGCGTCGGCGTGAGCTTCATTCCGCCCACGGCGCTGAAAATGATGCGCCAGGTCCACCAGCCGCAGGAGCGCTGGTCCTACAACGTGCGCGCGGTCTCGACCGGCGGCGAGGCCATGGGCGAGGAGCTGCTGGCCTGGGGCCGCGAGTCGTTCGGCACCACGATTTCGGAAGGCTATGGCCAGACCGAGATGAACCTGATGCTGCTGAATTCTCCGGACTGGTTCGAGGTGCGGCCGGGCTCGTGCGGTCGCGCCTGCCCCGGCCGCAAGGTCGCCATCGTCGATGCCGAGGGCAATGTGCTGCCACCGGGCGAAGAGGGCCAGATCGCCGGCTGGCGGCACGATCCCATCGTGATGCTGGAGTATTGGCGCAACCCCGAGGCAACGGCGCGCAAGTATGCCGGCGACTGGCTGCTGACCGGCGACCTCGGCCGCATCGACGCCGACGGCTACGTCTTCTTCAAGAGCCGCGACGACGATGTGATCACGTCGGGCGGCTACCGCATCGGACCCGGCGAGATCGAGGAATGCCTGATGAAGCATCCGGCGGTCGCCATGGTGGGCGTGGTCGGCGTGCCGGACCCGGTGCGCACCGAGATCGTCAAAGCCTTCGTCCAGCTCCGGCCCGAGATCGCGGCCACCGATGCCTTGAAGGCCGACCTGGCCAATTTCGTGAAGACCCGGCTGGCGGCGCACGAGTATCCGCGCGAGGTCGATTTCGTGACCGAGCTGCCGCTCACGACGACGGGCAAGATCCTGCGCCGGGAGCTTCGGCGCCTCGATGCCGAGCAGAAGGCCTCGGGACGGCCGTAAGATTTAGAGCAGCGTGAGGAGCGCCTGCGCGTTGCTCTCGGGAACGGCGCCCAGGAGAGCCACGAGGCCGATCAAGGCGGCTGGCCACCAATCGGCGAAGCGGGCGAGGCCCTGGCGACGGGCAAGAGGCTGCGTGGAATGCGATGTGATGAGCATGGCGAGGCCTTTAGTCATCGTCAAAATAGGGTCGTAATATGGCTGAACATTAGACTATACCTCCCTGTTATTCAAGGAAGATTCAAGGATACTTAAAGTATTGGATCAGCTTGCGGCGACGGACGGCAGATTGAACTGCAGCTCGGCCAGCCGGGCATAGAGCCCGCCGCGACGGATCAGGTCGGCATGGCGGCCGACGTCGACCACCCGCCCTTGATCCACCACCACGATCCGG
>Ga0163144_10011903_pt1 | contig 18355 bp, 11 predicted proteins | sample OliLak19BULKMAT1_FD_123175 | JGI IMG/M metagenome (GOLD analysis project Ga0163144, IMG submission 123175) | Freshwater microbial mat bacterial communities from Lake Vanda, McMurdo Dry Valleys, Antarctica - Oligotrophic Lake LV.19.BULKMAT1 | ecosystem: Environmental > Aquatic > Freshwater >... | reverse complement strand
GACGTCGTCGACACCACCGGCGAAGCATTCCTCGGCCTCACCTTCGGCTGCGCCCGCTGCCACGACCACAAATTCGATCCCATCACCGCCCGCGACTACCACGCCATGATGGCCGTCTTCGCCGCCAGCGACGAACGCGAAGTCCCCGTTATCCCCAAATTCAACATCTACGGCTACAAGTCCGGCTACCCCCGCTGGCTCAAAGTCGAAGAACTCAAAACCGCCATCAACCGCCTCGAACAAACCGCCCGCCAACGCGTCGTCGACAAGGTCCGCGCCCGCTTCTCTCCCGAAATCCTCGCCGCCCACGACACCCCCGACGCCCAGCGCTCCTCCCCACAACGAGCCCAAGCCGCCCAATTCGATCTCGCCCTCACCGAAAGCGGACTCAAGGAAAACGCCCAAGGCCTCGCCGCCGACATCAGCTACACCCCCGCCGAAACCCAAACCCGCGAACTCCTCCTCCGCGAACTCGGCGAAGCCACCCTCAAAGCCAGCCCCGTCCCCCAAACCGCCACCGTCCTCGGCCCCGCCGACAAGGTCTACGACATCTTCCTCACCTCCCGCGGCGACTGGCGCTCGAAAGGTCCCAAAATCGAGCCCGCCTTTCCCACCGTCCTTGCCGCCGGAGCCACCGTCGACCCCCAAACCCGCCGCAAATCCCTCGCCGAATGGCTCGCTGCCCCCAACCACCCCCTCGCCGCCCGCGTCATGGCCAACCGCATCTGGCAATGGACCTTCGGCCGCGGCATCGTCGCCACCCCCAACGATTTCGGCCGCCAAGGCGATGCCCCCACCCACCCTGAACTCCTGGACTCCCTAGCCGACGACCTCCTCTCCTCCGGCAGCATCAAAGCCCTCCAACGCAAAATCCTCCTCTCCGCCGCCTGGCAGCGCGACTCCTCGAGCGACCCCGCCAACGAGAAGATCGATGCCAACAACCGCTTCCTCTGGCGAGCCAACCGCCAGCGCCTCGACGCCGAATCCCTCCGCGACTCCGTCCTCTTCTCCGCCGGCGCCCTCAATACAAAAATGGGCGGCCGCCCCGTCATCCCGCCCCTCACGAAGGAAGAGTACACCGTCATGTGGGCCCGCGAACAATGGCCCGAAGCCCGAGACTCGGCCGAACACGATCGCCGCAGCGTCTATCTCTACGTCAAGCGAACCTTCCCCCTCCCCATGCTCGCCACCTTCGACGTCCCCGACAACTCCGTCAGTTGCGCCCGCCGTGACTCCACCACCGTCGCCCCCCAAGCTCTCACGATGATGAACTCCAGCTTCATGCTCGCCCAAGCCCGTCGAGCCGCTGCCAACGCCGAAAAAACCACCGACCCTCTCAACCATATCTGGCAGCAAACCCTGCAACGCCGCCCCACCCTCTCCGAGCGCGAGAAGGCCAACGGCATGCCCCTTCACCTCCTAGCCCTCGTTCTCTTCAACGGCAACGAATTCCTTTACCTCGACTAATGAAACGCCACGCCACCCCCGCCCGCTCCCGCCGCGAATTCCTCGAACGCTCCGGCCTCGGCTTCGGTGCCCTCGCCGCCAGTTTCCTCCTCGAACGCGACGCCCTCGCCGCCCCCACCAACCCCTTCGCCCCCCAAAAGCCCCACTTCCCCGCCAAGGGTAAAAACGTCATCTACCTCTTCATGCACGGCGGCCCCAGCCACCTCGATACCTTCGACCCCAAGCCCCTCCTTGCCTCCCTCGACGGCCAGCCCGTCCCCCCCAGCTTCGGCAAAGTGGATTTCCAGTTCACGAAGATGGAGAAGGTGCCGCTCATGGCATCCCGCCGTGTCTTCAAGAAACACGGCCAATCGGGCCTCGAAATCAGCGATCTCTTCTCCCATACCGCCGCCCACGCCGACGACCTCGCCGTCATCCGTTCCTGCCACCACGACGGTTTCACCCACATCACCGGCCAAAACTGGATGAACACCGGCTGGGCCCGCGTCGGCCGCCCCAGCGTCGGCAGTTGGGTCGTCTACGGCCTCGGCAGCGAAAGCGACAACCTCCCCGCCTACGTCGTCATGCTCGACGGAGGAATCAAAGGCGGCTCCCCCCTCTACGGCTCCGGCTTCCTCCCCGCGGCTTATCAAGGGACGCCCCTGCGCGCTGAAAACCCGCCCATCCTCAACGTCAACCGTCCCGACGAAATCACCGCCCCCGAGCAGCGCAAAATGTTCGACCTGCTCCAGCAGTTCAACACCGGCCATAAGAGCGCCCGCGCCGGCGACGACGAACTCGCCGCCCGTATGGCCTCCTACGAACTAGCCTTCAAAATGCAGATGTCCGTCCCCGAAGTAGCCGACATCACGAAGGAGTCGAACGCCACCCGCCAGCTTTACGGCCTCGACGACAGCATGACGTCCGAGTTCGGAATGCAGTGTCTGATGGCGCGCCGCCTAGTCGAGCGAGGGGTCCGCTTCGTCCAGCTCTACTCCGGAGGCAAGAAGGGTTCCGAGGTCGGTTGGGACGGTCACAATCAGTGCGACCAGAACCACGAGTTCATGGCGAAGAAGGTAGATAAGCCCATCGCCGGCCTCCTGGCCGATTTAAAAGGCCGCGGTCTCCTCGAGAACACGGTGGTCTTATGGGGAGGCGATTTCGGTCGCACGCCTTTCACCGACGGAGCCGAAGGCGGCGGAGGCAACCGCAACGGACGCGATCACAACCCCTACGGCTTCACGGTCTGGATGGCCGGCGGAGGCATTAAGGGGGGAAAAGTGATCGGAGGAACCGACGAGATCGGCCTCCGCGCCACCCAGGATCCGGTAACCATGCACGACCTCCACGGCACCCTCCTCAGCCTCCTCGGTCTCGACCACAAAAAGCTAACTTACTTCTTCCAAGGCCGCGATTTCCGGCTCACCGACGTTCAAGGAGAAAACAACTTCGCCGCGCGACTCTTACGATAACGGAGCGAGAACGAGTACACCGTCACCGGCAATCTCGAAGAGCTTTACGAAGAATAAACCGCGTCGCCAAGAAGTGAAAGTATCCCGCCCGCTTGATCCCAAGGAATTGAGTAAAGATCGAATCTCTAGCGAACTGCGGCCTCCTACTCGGCTAGGCTTCGAAAAGGAGGCCAGGAACATGGCTTTGTGCGCCAGGGAGCCACCGAGTCGGCAACGACCATGCGAATCCTTTTAGAGTAGTAGCAAGTATGGAACTCGACGCGAAGTTCGATCGCATCACCGAGGAGCCCGGCAAGTGTGGAGGTAAGCCATGCGTTCGCAACATGCGAATCACGGCCCGCCGGGTGCTGGAACTCTTGGCCACCCACCCGGACAGGCCTTCCCTCTTGGCGGAGTATCCGTACCTGGAAACCGGGGATTTGCGTCAGGTGTTAGGCTATGCTGCCGCCAGCCTTGATGCTGAAATTTTCCCCGTCGACCGAGTTGCATGATCTGATCCCTGTTTGATCAGGGCATAGCTCCCCGAGTAGCGGCTTTACTCCGTGAGTACGGTTTCGATGCCATCCACGTTTCCGAGATTGGAATGGCACAATCTGACGATACCGAAATCCTTGCCCGAGCGTCGGCAGAGAGTCGAGCCTGTATCACCCTCAATGACGACTTCCACGCTCATTTAGCGTTTACACGCCACGCCTCGCCTTCCGTCGTGCTGCTTAGGGTGCAAGGGCCTGCGGCGGGTGAAAGGGATCGACGCAGACAGCTAAACCAGGCTGATCCAGCGAATTTTCACGCAGTGTGAGGAAGCACTTCGGGCGGGACCCGCCGTTTCGACAGACGGATCCACCATTCGAGTTCGCATGCTGCTCCTAAAACTTGCACAGACTGAGATCCGGAAAGCCGGACGAGTAACACCCCCAAATTCCGCCCTCGTATACCTTCTGGTTTAGCCTTCCACTAACGGCCCTTGGAATCTATCGGCCGGCAAAATCCTCCCCTAATTCCATGGCCATGCCGAGGGCATCGATCACGCTGTTCTCGACCCCAGCATACTCTGCCTTCCACTGGTTCGATTCAGAATTCGTCGCCCGTCGACCCCTTCTGGACCCCCGACCGGCAGCCCGCGCGGCGACCTTTGGCGTTGATCACTCGGCAAGCCTCTGTGCGACTGGCTCCAGCCGTCCCTATTAGAAAATCAGTCGAGACCTTCCAAGCGTGCTCACTTGCCGAGTACGTAGTGAGCGGCGTATTCACAAGTGAGCGGAAGACTATCTTGCGCACTGCACCGGACCACCACCTGATAGGAATCGGGGAACCCTGGCTGGCCCTCCTTCTGAAGACGCTGCTTCAAGTCCCGCATGCGCTCCGGGGACGCAAAAAACTCCATTGCTCCCTGGACGCCCACGTTGGATAAACCAGTTACGATCAACGTTCGACGATGTTGTCCCGGCGCGGCATCCGTCGGCCGAACCGTCAGGAGTCCGAAGACTTCGGTAGCCCCGAATTGCGCCGAAGCGCGGGTAAAGACCGGAGCACTACCCGAAGGTAGGGTTCGATCCCGGATCGCCATGCGCTTCGTCGTCGGGTCGAGGGCAATCGTAAGACGGGAAGAGTTAAGCAACTGGGATGCGGCGAAGGAAGTCAGAGGGTCACCGACTAGAATAACGTTGCGGTTGCGGAAGCTCGCCAGCGGAGCAGTGCGTTCAGGCAGAATCTGACTTTGGACGCCAAAGGTCTGCAGGCGGTTAGACGCCGCCACCACCGCGCCCAGGGCGCCGAGAGTCGTCGTATTCAGCGCGGGACGCATGAAGAGTTTTGCGCCATCGCGGCGGGGAGCGGTTTTGTCGAACAGCCCCTCGATTCCGGTCGGCGCGGGGAAAACCGGCAAGTCCGCGTCAGGCGAAAACCCGCCCGCGCGGACCGTCATCTGGAAAGGGGTGCCCAGGCAGATCAATACGTCGCTTTGGGTGGCGAGCGGTCCCCAAGCCTCGCGCAAAACCTCGTTCGTTGAATTTGGCTGGTTCACCAACCGCATCCCCGCGATGCCGAGTACCACCCCGACAACCAACGCCGCGCCGACCGACGGCCAATGGGCTCCCGAGCGCTTCGGGGTCTCGGCGATGACGGACGGCGGTCCCTCCGGCCTCAAAGGCGCCTCCGTCGGAGCCCAGTGGCCAAACACCGGCACATAAGAACCTTTGGGCAGTTCGATCCTCACCGTGCCCGCAGATAACTCCGTACGATAGATCTCCTCTAGCTTGGAGCGAAGTTCAAAGGCCCGCCGGCGCACCGAGGAATCGTTCGCCGGCGAGTAGGAAGCGGGCCTACTGAGTGCTTCCGTCCCGATCGAATGCTCCTTGATTTCACGGCCCCGGCCGTCGATCTCTAGTTCGCAAACGTATCGCAGGAAGTTTTTGAGTTGTTCGCTGCGCGCCAAAGCTTAGCAGGCGAGCACCTCTTGGAGTGCCCGCTGCTTGTCGGCCCGGGTTGGCTCGGAGGCTGCAGTCATCATGTGGCTTACTGATTCTACGCCACTTCACGGCGTTTGCAACCTGTTGCAACAACCGTGACGACTACCGTCAGCCACTTGGTGAGGGCCCGGAACAACAGTACCCTCATCAGACTTATGGGAAGGTCCCTATTGATCCATGTGTCGATCCAGGTCGGACTCGCGCTGCTGGATGCTCACGCTGCGCTAATGCATGCACAAGAGTCACGCGGAGTGATTGTCGGCCGGGTTACCGACCGTTCGGGCTCGGCGATTCCTGGCGTCGCACTCCGGGCGAAACAAATTGAGACCGGTATCGTTATGAGCGGGATCTCCGGCGACGGCGGTGGTTTCCGCTTGCCCTTCCTCACCCCCGGCAACTACCAATTGACGGCGGAGTTCACCGGGTTCAAGAAACTTACCGTCGACCAAGTCGAAGTCCGGGTCGGCGAAACACTGGATCTCCCGGTGATGCTCGAGGTAGGCAACGTGGCCGAAAGTGTCGAGGTGAACGGGAGCGCCCCGTTACTCGAAACCGGAACTGCCTCCGTAGGCACCGTGATGGACCAACGCCGCATCCAGGACTTGCCGATGCGGGGTGGCAACCCCATGGAACTCGCGCGACTAGTCCCCAAGGTCGTGAATTTGACGAACCTCCAGGCAATGAAAGCTTCGTCGCCGAGCGGTACCTCGCAAATCTCCGTAGCTGGCGGAGCGCGGTTCAACACCGAGTTTCAAATCGACGGCATTACCAACACGACAGCCGACCTGGGCGATGGCCGCTTGCAAGTGGCGTTCATCCCACCGTCGAGTGCAATCTCCGAGTTCCGCATGGAAGTCTCGCCCTACGACTCGACCTTCGGGCATACCTCCGGCGCAACCGTAAACATCAGCACGAAGAGCGGCACAAACGATCTGCACGCCGATCTGCGCTACTGGTTCCGTAACTACGCGCTAGACGCGCCGAATTGGTTTGAGAATCGGAACGGTACGAAACCGGCGGTCTATCAGGACAACCGCTACGGGGTGGCGGGGGGCGGTCCCCTCTCGATCCCCAAGCTATATACAGGGCGCAATAGGACTTTTTGGTCTTACGCTTACGAAGGAAATCAGTGGGGCCGGCCGACCTCCACCACCAACACGGTACCCACAATACCCCAACGCCGGGGTGATTTTTCGGCCTTGCTAGCCATTCCGCAGGGCACGCGCTACCAGGTTTACGACCCGGCATCAACCCGCGCCATCGGCGGCGGACGCTTCCAGCGAGATCCCTTCGCCGGAAACATTCTGCCTGCCAGTAGACTCGACGCGGTCGGCCTCAATCTGGCTCGGCTGTTCCCGACGCCCAATATCAAAGGCCGCAACGACGGGTCGAACAATCACTACTATGTCGATGTCCGGAAGCAAGACTACAACACCCACCTGGGGCGCTTCGATCACCAATTCCGCGAAGGGCACCGGCTGTTCTTCCGCATTCACAACTACGATTGGCGCAGCGGCCAGGACCGCTACGGCAGTCCCCAAGGCCGGTTCAATACCCGCTCAGCGCGCAAGGGTTTGGCGTTGGACGACGTCTTCCTCTTGAGTCCGACAATCGTGCTGAATTTCCGTTACGGCTTTACTTACGGAGATATGGGCGAGGTCCGCGATACGCAAGGCATCGACCTCACCACGCTCGGCTTTTCGCGGAACCTGACCTCGCTGCTCGATCCCGGCCGGTCCACCGTGCCCAGGGTCCGGATGGGCCCGTACTCGCCGCTCTCAGAATGGAACAACGGGGATGGAGCCAACTCCAGTTTCACCCACACCGTTATGGCCAATATCTCGCACTCGCGCGGCGCGCATAGCCTTCGCTACGGTTTCGACGGACGCCTCTATCGGGGCTCCGGCACCCGCACCCCGCTAGCGAATTCGCCGGATCTCAACTACTCCAATGCGTTCACCCGCGGACCGCTCGACAACTCCCCGCAGTCGCCCATCGGCGGGGAACTCGCATCAATGCTCCTCGGCATCCCCGATGGCCAAATGGACCGCACCGCCACCAGCGCCTTCCAGGATCGATACATTGGCTTATTCCTGCAGGACGATTGGCGCGTCAACAACAAGCTCTCCGTCAACGTCGGATTGCGCTACGAGCTCTGAAGTGCCGATCACCGAGAGCTTCGACCGGGTCGTGGCCGGCTATGACTTTCTCACGGCAAATCCCATTGAAGCCCAGGCCCGCGCCGTCTACGCCCGCAACCCCCTGCCCGAACTCTCCGCCGCCGATTTCCGGGCGACCGGCGGACTCACCTTCGTCGGCCAGGGCGGACGCGGCCGGAGCCCCTTCCGGGGCGAGAAAAACAACTTTCTCCCGCGCCTTGGCTTGGCCTATAAGCTCGGTTCGAGAACGGTCGTCCGGGCCGGATACGGCATCTACTACGACAGCTTGGGCGTCAACAAAACGACCGCCCAACAAACCGGCTTTTCCCAATCGACACCCATTCGCGCGTCGCTCGACAATGGCTTAACCTTTGTAGCAAACAACGCCAATCCCTTTCCGCAGGGTTTGATCGAAGCTCGGGGGGCCGCCGGCGGGCTGGCCACTAGCCTCGGCCAGGGGTTCTCCTTCTACGATCCGAACCAAACGCATGCCTACTCCCAGCGTTGGTCGTTCGCCCTGCAGCACATGCTGCCGGGTCAGGTGGTGATCGAGCCCGGCTACACCGCCAGTCGGGGCACCCGCTTGGGAGTGACGCGCGATTTCAATGCCTTGCCGAATCAGTATCTGAGCACCTCAGCCGCCCGCGATGACGGACGGATCGCCTCTTTGGCCCTAGTCTTCCCCAATCCGTTCTTTGGATTGGCACCTTCTTACATCGGCACCATCACCCGCGCCAACCTGCTGCGACCCTATCCCCAGTTCGGCAGTCTCACCGCCATCGCGTCCGACGGCTATACCCAGTCGCTCTCCGTGGACGGTGCTGGGTGGCGGGAAAAAAGCCGCGGGCGTCCAGTTTTTCGTGACGGACCAATCTAAACGCGGTGCCCCGGAATTCATCGGAATCCTCTCCGCGAACGGCCCGTTGCAATCCGTCTTCGGGACTGATAAGTTACTCCCTATGCTTCGTTTCGGAATCTTAACATTCGTCTTACTTACGTCGGGCCTCGCCGTGTACGCCCAATCAGCCACCGCCACCATCTTCGGCACTATCTCCGACGGTTCAGGAGGTGCCATGCTCGGTGCCCGGGTAACTGCCGCCCTCGAAGGAACCGGCTCCCGCGAAGTCGCCCAGTCGAACGATCGCGGCGACTACATCTTTCCCAACCTCCGGCCAGGCGTCTACTCGCTCGAAGTCGAAGCCAAAGGTTTCCGTAAAGCTCAAGTCAAGTCCCTGCTCATCGAAATCAATCAGCGCGCCCGCCAGGACTTCTCTATGCAGGTCGGCGATGTCCAACAGATCATCGACGTCTCCGCCACCGCCACCACCGTCGACACCTTCAGCGGAACGGTCAAAGAGGTCGTTGACAGCGGCCGCGTCACCGAACTCCCGCTCAACGGACGCAACGCCCTCCAACTCCAGGCCCTCCTCCCCGGCTCCATTCAAATGGGCACCGGCTCGGCCGCCAGCGGCATCGCCCTCAATACCAACATCGTTTTTAGCGTCAACGGAGCCCGGCCCAACGCCAGTTCCTACACCCTCGACGGCGGCCTAAACATGGACATGTACAACAACCTGCCCGCCGCCTTCCCCAACCCCGACACCCTCCAGGAGTTCTCCATCCTCCAAAACGGCTACAACGCCGTCAACGGCCGCAACGGCGGGGCCGTCATCAACATGGTCACCAAGTCCGGCACCAACGATTTCCACGGCGTCCTGTTCAACTTCCTCCGCAACGACAAACTAAACACCCGTAACTTCTTCGCCCGCGGTAAAGACCCCCTCCGCCGCAATCAGTTCGGCGGCACCATCGGCGGCCCCATCCTCATCCCCAAACTCTACAACGGCAAAGACCGCAGCTTCTTCTTCGTAGCCTACGAAGGCACCCGCCAACGCCTCGGTGCCACCTCCAGCTCCATCATCGTTCCCACCGCCCTCGAACGCCAGGGCAACTTCAGCGGCTCCGCCATCCGCGGCACACCCATCGTCGTCGCCCCACCCGAAACCGTCAACGCCCAAACTCCTCAGGGAGTTCCCTTCCCCGGCGCACAGATTCCGTCCAGCCGGCTGGACCCCGTCGCCCGCCGCTTCACCGAAGTCTTCATGCCCCTCCCCAACAGCCCCGGCAACATCTTTGCCTACAACGTCTCCCTCCCCACCGAGGAAGATCAGGTCACCATCAAGTTCGACCACTCCGTCTCCGACAGACAGAAAGTCAACTTCCGCTTCTTCTTCGACGACTTCCGCCGCAATCAAAACAACGGACTCCTCCTGTTTAACTCCCAAAACAACTGGGTCACCTTCAACTCCACCCTGAACCACACCTTCGTCTTCACCCCGAACCTGGTCAACACCGTCACCGCCACCCTCGCCCGCAACACCTTCGTCCGCGCCCCTCTTACCACCGCTCCCGCCCTCGACTGGGCCGCCCTCGGCTGTAGAAGTTGCATCTCCCTCTCCCCTCCCGGCGTCCCCACCGACTGGGCCATCTCCATCGCAAACGGACTCAACGTCCGCGTCGATACCAACTTCCAGAGCTACATGATGAACTACCAGGTCATCAACAACATGACCTACACCAAGGGCAGCCACACCATGACCTTCGGCGGCGAAATGTCCCGCCTACGCCGCAACGGACGCGAGTTCTTCCAAAAGGACACTCAGTTCAGCGTCAACGGCCAACGTTCCGGCAACCAGGGGTACGGCTACGCCGACTTCTTCCAGGGTGCCGCCAACGACGTCTATCAGAACTCCCCCATCCGCGCCTACCAATACAAGTGGACCCCCTTCCTGTACTTCCAGGACGACTGGCGCGTCCACCGCCGCCTCACCCTCAACCTCGGCCTCCGCTGGGAGCCCTTCATCATGGTCAAGGAGAGAAACGAAGAGCTCGGCGCCTTTCGCGCCGGTCAACAAAGCCGCGTCTATCCTCTCGCCCCGGTCGGTGCCCTCTTCCCCGGTGACAACGGACTGCCCAACGGCATCGTCAACAACGATTGGATGAAGCCAGCCCCCCGCTTCGGCTTCGCCTGGGACCCCTTCGGCGACGGCAAAACCAGCATCCGTGGCGGCTACGGCGTCTTCTGGGATACCCTCCGCCTCGTCGGCCTCAATACCAACTCCATTAATCAACCCTTCTCCTTCGGCCTCAGAACCTTTACCGTCTCCTTGAGCGACCCCTACGCCGCTAACCCCGGCCAGCTCGATACCCTCCGCACCTACACCCCGCCCGTCACCGCCGAAGACCGCGCCCGCCGGCGCTTCGTCCTCCCTATCAACCACAACTCGATTGACCCCGATTTCACGAGCGGCTATATGCAACAGTGGAACGTCAACGTGCAGCGCGAATTGCTCGGAAAAACGGTCTTCACCTTCGCCTACATCGGTTCCAAAGGAACCAAGTTTATGGTCGGCCAGAATATCAATCCGGCCATCTTCACCCCCGGCCAGTCCACCACCGGCAACGTCGACGCTCGCCGCATCTATCCGGGCTTCAGCGAGATCCGATCCACCCAGGCCACCGCCAACTCCACCTATCACTCACTCCAACTCAGTTGGAATCGCCGGCTCGCCAGCGGCTTCTCCATCCTTGGCAGCTACGTCTGGGCCAAGTCCCTCGACCTTGCTTCGAACGACGGCAACTCCGGCACCGGCAACCAGGCCACCAACCCCTTCCGTCAGAATCTCGACAAGGGGCCCAGCGACTTTGACGTCCGCCACCGCGTCGTCAATAGTATTCTCTGGGATGTCCCCCTGGGCCGCGGTGCCACCGGCTTTAAGAAGTACCTGCTCGCCGGCTGGCAGATCAACAGCATCATGACACTCCAAGGCGGCGTCCCCTTCAGCGTCTCTGCTGGCGTCGACCGCAGCTTAGCTGGCATCGGTCGCGACCGCGCCGACGTGCTCCGTTCGCCCGAAGTCTATGGCAGCGCCGGTCGCGGCACCATGATCACGCGCTACTTCGACACCACGGCCTTCGCCTTACCTGCCCTCGGCACGTTTGGCACCTCCAGCCGGAACCTGCTTTACGGCCCGGGCCTGATCAACTTTGACGCCGGTGCTTTCAAGAACTTCAAGTTCAGCGAAAAGCGTCGTCTCGAGTTCCGTTGGGAGATCTTCAACGCTCTCAACAAGCCCAACTTCGGCAACCCCGTCGCTGCGTTCCAGAATGCCGCCTTCGGACGCATCACCAGCGCCCGCGACCCGCGCATCATGCAGGCCGCGCTCAAGCTCTACTTCTGAGCGCACAAACCGGTTGCGGCCTCCATCAATCCAGGAACTCTCCCCACTCGGAAGCCGCAACCAGTCCGTTGTGCGCGAGTTCCTGGAGACGAACCCAGAGCGCGAGGACGCCGCCTACTCCTCGCGCTTCTCCCACGCCATCGACGGAATCAGCCGGGAATTCGGAGCGGCAAACAACGTATCACTGCCATCCGTGATATCCAGGTCTCGCACCGTCAATTCGCTAATCCGGACTACCGGCGTAAACTCGCCGTTTCTGCTATCCATCGTCAATCGCCCCGGCTTGAACGTCTGGTTCGGGCTTTTCGATCGAGACCTACCCCACTGCCGCCTTCGGCACCCAGTGCTGCGGCGTCTTCCGCTGCATCGTAGAATGCGGATCGAACCGCCGGCCCAACCGGCTTCCCAGCCTGTAGAACTGCGCAAGCGTACCTTCATGGAGTCTGAGGAATCGTGGTGGATTAGGGAAGTGCACCGGCCGCTCCAGCGCGGCTTGAGCGAACGAGGAACTCGCCCATCCTGCCCTTCTAAAGCAACAGCGCCTATTCGGGCTTCGCGGGCGGCGGCCCGGCCACTCGCAGAGCCTCTGCGTCGGCCTCCCCGTCCTCGCGAGCCTTCGCTTCGGCCGAGTAATAATACGAATGGTAATACGTGTATCGGCTGTAGAGCTCGCCGCGACGCGCTCCGTTCACCGATATCCCGAGCACATTGTTTTCACACAGCGACTGCATCGCGCGGGTTACCGAATCGATCGTCGTGGTCCCAATACGAACCACCAGCAGTGTTCCGTGACACATCGTCGACAGCAGGTTAGCATCCGCGGCGAACAGCAGCGGGGGCGTATCCAGGATCACCCAGTTAAACACCGAAGGCAACCGATCCACCATGCTCTTCACTTCTCGCAAATTGAGCAACTCGAGAGGGTTCAATACCGCTTCCCCGGCCGGCATAATGTACAGGTTCGTACCCGCAACTTTCTTGATAATTTCGTGCAGTTGCGCCCGGCCAAGCAGAAAATCCGTCACGCCCGGGCTGCGATCAACCTGGAACAGAGTATGGACAATCGGCCGCCGAAAGTCGAAGTCGCCCAACAGAGTAAGATTCCCCGCCAAATGCGACTGGGCCAGCGCCAAATTCACCGCCGTAAACGATTTTCCTTCCGCAGGCGAAGGCGAAGTCACCACAATCGAGTGAATCGGATTCAAACTCTGCATGTGGTTGAGCCGGGTCCGCAAAGTGCGGAACTCCTCGCTCGGCGCTTCGCTCGGACGAGTCGGATCAATCAAATGCGCGTCGGCAAGCGGACGGAATGGAATCTCTTCAATCTTCTCGAGGAGACCCTGCAGATTAACCGGATCATTCACCATCGCCGCCGCACTCTGCATCGCCTGCTGAGCATAAGCGGGCACCATTGATGTAGGAGGCGGAGATCCCGCGGGCGGCTGAAAGGTTCCCGCGCGTTCGGCGCGGCGCAATGCATCGTGAACTCTGCTCATGGTCTTAGTTTCCCGTCCTCTATCCTGTTACGGCCTGTTCGCGTTAAGGTAGTAAAAAGCCCCGCCCATAACCAGCGTGCCGATCAAAATCGCCGTTGACCAAGCCAGCAAGGTCAACCGCTTCCGCCGCTTCACGACCAAATCTTCTTCCAGCAGCGGAATCGAACCCAACACCGTCAGTTGCGTATACGCCCGGACGTCTTTCAGGTTCTTCAACGTCGTATCCTTCATCTCGCGAGCTCCCACCAGCACCACTCCCAGCAAGAGTCCGAAGAAGGCACCCGCACCAATAATCACTCCGCGCTTCGGCTCAGTCGGCTCAGTCGGCAAAGAAGCGTCATCGGCGAGTTCCAGCATCTCGCCTTGTTGGCGCCGTTCCACTTCCTGTCCCCGCTTAGCATCGCTCTGCTTGGCCAACATCTGTTGATACTCTTGTTTGGCGCTCTCGTAGTCACGGCTCAACGACAGAAACTCCTGGTCAGCCATCGGCGTCGAACCGATCCGTCCCTGAAAGTCCCGAACCTGAGCGTTCAGCCGCGACAACTCCGCCGTATAATCCTGACTCTCGGTAGCCTTCGCCTGAATCAGCGTCTCCATCTGGCGCAACACAAGTAGCATCGCCTGCATATCCCGCGTCAGGACTACCGGTTTCGAAGAGGCCACCGGCTTTGACGCCGACGTCGCGGCCGCTTCGACCTTCGCCGCCTCCTCCTCCCGCTTAACCAACTCCGCCCTCTGCCGCCGCAAGCTCTCTACGTTTCCCTTCACCCTCACTACGTCCGGATAAGACTCTTTGTAAAGCTCTCGAAGTTGGACCAGCATCTGCTCGGCTCCTTGAAGTTCTCGTTCCAACGCCACTAGGCGTTCATTAGCGACCCGCGCCTTGGCGACCTCGCCCGAGCCAGGGTTCGAAGCCGCCGAGGCCGCCGCCACCCCCAGATTGTATTGCTCCCGCTGCAGTCGGATCTGCGACTCTAGCATCAGCTTTTCCTGATTAATCCGCTGGATCGCCGTGTTCAAGGTTGAAATCCGCGTCTCCACACTCTGCAGCGCCGAAAAGTTCATCGCTCGCTCGTCGGGCAGTCGCCCCGCGTTCTTCATCCGAAACGCGGTCAAAGACTGCTCAATCTGATCCACTCGGCTCTTCGCCTTCACCACTTCCTCAGTCAGAAACTCAGTCGTGTTCTGCGTAATACTCAACTGAACACGGGTGTTCTCACTAATCAGGCGGCTGACAATCTCCTTCGTTACTTTCTGCGCTTTGTACTTATCCTCGTACTTAAAACTTACCGGGAATACACCCGTCCGCGAGGCTTGCCCTTGAAGAGTCGTCACCTGTCCAAACCCGAGGTCCTTCGTCTTCATGCGATCAACCACATCTTCCATCGGCAAACGACGACGGTCCTTCTCATACAAATCCAACGTTTGGATAATGTTGATTAACGTCGTTCGGCTCAGTACCTGCTGTCCAATGCTGCTGATCCGCTCGTTGAGCATCTGGTTTAAACCCGACTGCACGTACCGCTCCGGCACCGTTGCCGCCGTCACCCGCACTGTCGCGGTCGAAACATACGTATCGGGCCACAAACACGCCACCACCGTCGCAATCACGATCCCCGCAAAAAAAGGACCCAAAATCCACGACTTGTGCCGCCGCAGCACGTCGACATAGTCCTCCATGTCCAACGCACGACGTCCGATCTCAAATGTTTCCTGCGCTTGCATCACGTTCCTCGCTCTTCAACTTTTACTTCTACTGCAACTCAACGCCAGTCATTCCATTCAACTCGGCTTTCCCGCCTACGGAACGAAGACTTGGTCGCCATTCTCGATGAGGATGTTCTGCTCGAGCTTTTTGCCCTTCATTACCTCATCGTAATTAAACTTGATTCTTTGACTGCCCCGCAAAATAACAATCTTTTTCTTGTTGGCATACTCCCGCAGACCACCCGCCGCATTCAACGCCTCAAGAATCGTGATCGGAACCACCAGCGGGAACATCCCCGTCTTATTCACTTCGCCAACTAAGTAAAACTTTTTACTCCCCACGCGTAGGAGCGATACGCTCACCTCCGGACGATTCAACTTCTCCGCATACGCCTTCGTCACGTCGTCCTTCACCTGATCCAACGTCATCCCTTCAACCTTCAAATCCCCCACCAGCCGCAATGTAATCTTGCCGTCGGGACGCACCACAAATTGCCCACTCAACTGGTCTTCCCGCCAGACCAGAATTCCAATCACGTCCTCCGGTCCCAACTTGTAACCCTTCGGGTCCACCGGTGCCGCCGTCTCCAAACCCGCATTCGCGTTCGGCGACTTCACGTCCTGAATCTCCGGAGTATCCTTCGGCTTCGATGGCTTTTGCGCCATTCCTAGCACCGGAAGCATCAGCGTCCATACGAGTATCAACGCTCTCAATTTGCTCTGTCCTTCCATAAGACTTATCTCCGTTCTCGCTGACTTGGCACGGGTTCCGGCTCAATGCCAGTTTGCACTGCCTTACCAGCTATTGTATACCACCCCAATCGTTCTACGAGTTCCAGTTCTTTATGTCCATCCCCCTTAGCCCGTAGGGCTAACTGCTTCTGCTACAAAGGAATAGGATATTCACCTGATGCCTTCTTCTCGCTATCACCTCGCCAAGACCGACCCGGAAACCTACAGCATTTCCGATTTTGAAAAAGAAATCAAAACCGTCTGGAACGGGGTCACCAACGCCCAGGCCGTCCAATCCATCCGCGCCATGCAAAAAGGAGATAAAGTATTTATTTACCACAGCATGGGAGATTCGGCCATCGTCGGCTTGGCTCGCGTTGACTCCGCCTCCCGACCCGACCCCGAAAACCCCAAATCCGCCGTCGTCGACCTCACCTTCCTCCGCCGCCTCGATCCCCCCACCACCCTCCACGCCGTCAAAGCCTCCAATCTCTTCCCCCACTTCGCCCTCGTCCGCCAAAGTCGCCTCTCCACCATGGCCTGCCCCGACGATTTCGTCGATTGGGTCCGCGAGCGCTACCCCAAAATCAAAATTTAAAGCAGACCCCGCCGGCGCAGTTGCCCAAACACCTTCGCCACCGGCAACCCCACAACGTTCCAATAGCACCCCTCGATCCGGTCAATGTACCGGCTCGCCCCCCCCTGAATCGCGTACGCCCCTGCCTTGTCCATCGGCTCCCCCGTCCGCACATACGCCGATATCTCCTCCGCGCTCAGTTCCACAAACCGGACCAGCGTCGTCTCGGCATCGATATACAACTGGCCGCCCACTTTCAAACAAATCCCCGTAATCACCTCATGCGTCCTCCCCCCTAACAACCCCAGCATCCGCTCGGCATCCGCCTCATCCACCGGCTTTGCCAGAATCTCCCCGCCCACCACCACCGTCGTATCCGCACCCAGCACAACCTCCCCGGGCCGGCTCACCGCTACCGCCTTCTGCGTCGCCAAGCGCCGCACGTAACTCTGCGCCCCCTCCCCCACCCGCACGCTCTCATCCACGTCCGCCACCCGGACCGTAAACGGAATCCCCGCCCGCTCCAATATCTCCCGCCGGCGCGGCGACTGCGATGCCAATATCAACATGTGCTAGTTCCGATGTTACACTGTCGAAATGTTGTTAAGGGTCACTTTCGCACTCACTCTCGCCGCACTTTCGGCATTCTCGCAAGGCACCACGTCAAGGTTGCAAGGAACCGTTCAGGACTCCTCCGGCGCCGTAGTCGTCGCCGCTAACGTCTCCTTAACCAACGAAGGAACCAACATTACGTTCCAAACGAAGACCTCCGAAGCCGGAACCTATGTCTTCGAAGCCCTCCAGTCCGGTCGCTACACCCTCGCCGTCGAAGCCACCGGTTTCAAGAAATTCAGCGCGAAAAACTCCGTCGTCTCCATCGGGCAACCCACCACCGTCAACGTCGTCCTCCAAATCGGCGCCGTCACCGAAGCCGTCGAAGTCAGCGGAGCCTACCAGGCCGTCCAAACCTCCACCTCCGGCAACATGGGCAACCTGATCGAAGAAAAAATCATTAAGGACCTCCCCATCGTCGGCACCCGCGGCCGCAACCCCCTCGAACTCGTTCTCATCCAACCCGGCATCACATCTGGCAGCAACACCGGTGGCGGCATCCACGTCCACGGCGCTCGCGACCGCGCCTGGAACTTCACCCTCGACGGCATCGATACCAACGAAACCTCCGCCGGCGGCTCCAATTTCTCCCCCATCCGTACCAACCCCGACTCCCTCGCCGAATTCCGCGTCATCACCGGCAACTTCACCGCCGATTCCGGCCGCAACTCCGGTGCCCAAGTCGCCATGGTCACCAAATCCGGCACCAACAACCTCCACGGCTCCGCCTTCTGGTTCTATCGCACCCCCCGCCTCAACGCCAACGAATGGGAGAACAATCTCGACCGCCTCGGCAAACGCCAGTTCGTGCAGCAGATCTTCGGCGGATCCCTCGGTGGACCCATTATCAAGAATCAGACGTTCTTCTTCGCCAACGGCCAAGGCCTCCGCGCCCTCGAAACCGCCCAGGTCACCCGCACCGTCTATACCCAGGCCATGCGCCAAGGCTCCTACCGCTACAACCGCGCCGGGCGAAACCTCCCCGCTGGCGTCGCCGGTGGCACAGTCGACCTCTCCGGTAATCCCCTCGGCAACATCGGCTCCTACAATATTTTCCAAAATGATCCCCAGCGCCTCGGTGCCGATCGCGATATCGCCGCCCTCATCGCCCAAACTCCCCTCCCCAACCGCTTCGATTTCGGCGACGGTCTCAACACCGCAGGCTACACTTTCGTAGCTCCCCAAAACGAACGCCAAAACGACATAACCTTTAAGGTGGATCACATCTTCGATCCGCAGAACGCCGTCTACATCCGTTACTCCTTCGGCCGTCAGGACACCAACTGCGACCGCGGCAACGGCGGCTCACCGCTCTACCCCGGCACCCCCTGCCTCGTCAATACCGAGCGCACCCCCCGCAACTTCGCCGCCAACTGGCGCACGAACCCCACCTCCAACATCACCAATGAGTTCGTCATCGGCTTCAATCAGTTCGAGTTCTTCTT
>Ga0163144_10011901_pt1 | contig 18356 bp, 20 predicted proteins | sample OliLak19BULKMAT1_FD_123175 | JGI IMG/M metagenome (GOLD analysis project Ga0163144, IMG submission 123175) | Freshwater microbial mat bacterial communities from Lake Vanda, McMurdo Dry Valleys, Antarctica - Oligotrophic Lake LV.19.BULKMAT1 | ecosystem: Environmental > Aquatic > Freshwater >... | reverse complement strand
CTCAATCGCCGTCTTGATTTCCTGAAGCGTGCTCATGGTGGCGTGAAGGCTAGCCGGAGACCCTACGACGCGCAATCGCACGGAAACCTTTGCGGAGTTCGGAGACGACGTTGGTGTCGAGCACCTACCCGTTCACGAGAGGTCCACGTCGCGCGGGTATTCGCGCACCCTCGCAAAATCGGCTTCCTCTCCGGCGTCTGGCATGGCCAGAAGCAGCGCCTTGAGATCGGGAAAGATGACCGCTCCCGCCGACTGGCTCTCCAGCTTGGTGGCGAGGAAATCGAAGAGTTCCCGCTGTTCGCGGGGCGGGAGTGTTTCGACGGCGGATTCGATTTCAGCGAGCGTGCTTGCGCCGCGAGGTTAGCTGTCAGGAACGGGGGCAGGCAAGCGGCGCGTGGTGCGCTCCGTTTCGCCGCCTGGGCCAGCAAGCTCCGCCGCCCGCCGGTGCGCCCGGTTTGCCGAAGACGGAAACTAGGATCAGCTCGCGTCTTATCAAGGCTGGTCGGCCTTCGGAGCCGGGGCCGCTGCGCTGGCCGCGAAGCAGTTTCCCGCACCGGTGCAATGGTGGTACGGCCTCGCCGAAGGCAAGGTATCGATCGCCACCGCCGCGCGCGTAGTCAATGGGGGTTGGTCCTTGAATCTCGTGCTCCGGGCTTAGCGCCCGAGAGCTTGCTCGGACGGCACCCCGCCCGTAGCGTGGGTGCATGAGCATCACCGCGATCGTCGAGAACGACACCATCAAGCTGCCCATGCATGTGCCTGACGGCACGCGGGTGGAGATCACGCTGCCGGGGGAAGGTGTGGCCGCGGATTTTGATAAGTGGCTCGAGGCCAGCATCGGGCTGGCGAAGGGCCGGTTCACTACGGAGGAGCGGATGCGCGAGACGCGGGGAGAAGATTGATGGCCGACGGCGTGCTGGTGGATGCGAACGTCCTGCTCGACATCCTGACCGCCGACCCGCAGTGGCTCGCCTGGTCTTCCGCCGAGTTGCGCAGGGCCAAGGCGGGCGACCGGATTTTCGTGAATCCGATCATCTGCGCGGAGCTCGCGCCCGCGTTCGATTTCGACTGGCCGCGGATCGATGCGTGGCTGGCGCAGGCCGGCATGATGAAGGAACCGCTGCCATTTGAAGCCTCCACTGTCGCGGCGGCGGCGCACCGCAAATACCGCGACCGCGGAGGTTCACGTGAGAAGCCGCTACCGGACTTCTTCATCGGGGCTCATGCAGAGGTTGCAGGTTGCGCGCTCCTGACGCGCGATGCCGCACGGTATCGGACGTATTTTCCGAAGGTGCCGCTGATCTGTCCGACGTAGTGGGAGACCGGGTCGCATCGTTGTATTCAACATTTCGCTTTTCGCCCCCGGGCTTCGTTCGTGCCGGCCCCGTTTCGTCGCCTTGGCCGGCAAGCTCCGCCGCCCGCCGGTGTGCCCGGTTTGACGAAGACGCAAACCAGGATCCGCTCGCGGCCCAGCAAGCCTGGTCGGCCTTCGGAGCCGGGGTCGATGCGGCTGGCCGCGCCCTCGTTCCCAAACTGAGGGTTTGGGAACGCCAGCATCGCGGGGAAGCTGTGCTTCGTGGTGGGGGACTGGTCGGGGAACGGACCGCCGCACCCGCCTCCCCTCGTTCCGCGACTCCATCGCGGAACGCCCATGTCCCCGCAATTCCATTGCGCCGGTGAGCGCTTCGCCACGCCGCGGCGCAAGGGAATTGCGCAGACAAGTGCGTGACGAAAGGGAGTTTCGTCACGAGGAGAATGTGCGCGTGAAGCTGACGGACCCGCCGGCGTTTTTGCGCCGGGTCACTCGGGCCACTTCGCTTTCCATTCGAAACTGAGCCATTACCCAAAGATCGGGAACGAGGGTGAACGGCGCGCAGCAAAACGCCCCGCCAACGGGCCTTGGCGGGGCGGAGATTTGATTGGACGTTGCGCGCGATTGGGCGACGGCGGCTGGAAGCACGCCGCTCCTTTATTCCGCCTACTTCTTTTTGCCGCGGCCCTTAAAGGTCAGCTCGGCGATGCCGCTTTTGTCGAGGCCGCCGAGGCCGAGCTTGGTCAGCTTGGTGAATTGCGCGAGGGTGGCGGTGGCGAGGGGGAGGTTGAGCTTCTGCTCCTTGGCGAGCTTGAGGGCGATACCGCTGTCCTTGGCGGCGTGGGCGGCGCTGAAGAAGCAGGAGTGGTCGCGGTTGACCATGTCTTCGCCGTCGGTCGCGAGCACGCGGCTGTTGGCGCCGGTCTGCGAGAAGATTTCCATGAGCGACTTGAGGTCGAGCTTGAGCGCAGCGCCGAGGCCGAGACCTTCGGCGAGGCCGGCGGTGTTGATGTTCATGACCATGTTGACGAGCGCCTTGACCTGCGCGGCCTGCCCGGCTTTGCCGACGTAGCGGAGCAGTTTGCCTTCGTCGGAGAGCTTTACGAGCAGCGGCTTGAGCTTTTCGAAGACCGCCTTTTCGCCGCCGCACATGAGGTAGAGCGTGCCGGCGAGCGCCTGGTTGATGGACGAGGCCATGCAGGCTTCGAGGCTGGTGGCCCCGGCTTTCCTGGCGAGCTTCTCGACCTGCACGTGGGTCTTCGGGGAAACGGTGGCGCAGTTGATGAAGGCGCGGCCTTTCGCGCCGGTGAGGAGGCTATCTTTCTTGTTGGTGAAAATGGCGAGCTGCGCCTTGTCGTCGGTGACGACGGTGATGACGATGTCGCTGAGCGCGGTGACGCGGGCGAGTTTGGTGCAGGCTTCCGCGCCGATTTCGGCGGCGAGGTCGGCGGCACCTTGGCGGTTCACGTCATAGACGGCGGTGACTTGGTAGCCGCACTCTTTGAGCCGACGCGCCATGTTTGCGCCCATGCGGCCGACGCCGACGAATCCGATTTTTTTAGACATAATGTGAGGAGGTTTGGGGTTGGTGGTGTGGTGGAAAAAATCAGGCGGTGAAGAACGGGTTATGGGCCTTTTCCTCGCCGACGGTGGTGAGCGGGCCGTGGCCGGGGCAGAGGACGGTGGCGTCCGGGAGGGTGAGGATTTCCGCGCGGTTGGTGCGGAGCGCGTCGGGGTAGGAGATGCCGCCGCCGCCCATGGAGCTGGCAAAAACGGCGTCGCCGACGATGGCGACGGGCTGCTCCAAGCCGGCGATGACGTAGGTGATGGCGCCGGGCGAGTGGCCCCAGGTGAGCCGCGTGCCGATGCGCAGTGCGCCGCAGGAAAACTCGCGCCCGGCGGCGAACGGTTCCGCGCCGTCGAGGGGCTCGCGGTCGCTGACGAAGGCGGGCGCGCCGGTCTTTTCCTGGAGGCGGTCGAGTTCGAGGATGTGGTCGCCGTGGGTGTGGGTGAGCAGGATGAGCTTCAGCGTGAGCTTTTCCCGCGCGAGCAGCTCGAGCAGGTCGCTGCAATCCGCGCCGGTGTCGAACGCCACGGCCTCGCCGCTGGCGCGGTCGCAGACGAGGTAGCTGTTCACGGTCATGTCCTCGAACGGGGTGTTGAAGCACGCGAGCCCGGCGACCGTGACGGGCGCGGGAAGCCACGCCTTTTGGCCCATCGCGACGAGCGCCTCCGCGCCGACGCCCAGCACCGGAGCGACCGCGCGGGCGGTGGCCTCGTCAAAGGTGCCCTCGCGCAGGCTGGCGACGGCGGCGGCGGTCACGCCAGCCTGGGCGGCGACCTGGTCGTCGGTGAGTTTCAGGCCGCGCATGGCCTTGCCGACGATGTCGGCGGCGGTGTCTTCGAGTGGGATGGGAGTCATGGAGATGAAAGGGCGCAAGGTTCGGCGAACGGCGGAACCCTGGGCGCTTCCATCCGCCGCGGGGCGCGCCTTTTTCCAAAGACACGCACCGGGCAGAAATGAAAGCCGCGAGACTTAGCTGAGGACTTCCTTATGGAAGGTCGCCCAGTCGTCGAGGTTGTTGAGTTCGACCGCGCCGCGGGCTTCGCAGGTGCTGTCGGAGAGGCCGGTGGTGGCGAAGATGCCGGCCCGGGTGCCGTCGTCGTGATTGTAGCCGCGGATGTCGGCGTTGTTCTTGTCGATCGAGGCCTGGTCGAGCTTCACGCCCGGCTGGGTTTTGATCCACGCTTCGAACTGCGTGTAGCTGGGCTTGGTGGCGATGAACGCACGCACGGCAGCTTCGTCCAGGCCGAGGGCGGCGAGAACCATGCTGTCGTAGCCTTTGCCGATGCCCGGATAGTCGGGATGGAGTTTGCCGGCGGCTTCGAGGGAAGCCTTCTGCCAAAGGCGGGGCAGGTGGATGACGCCGAGAGGACCGGCGGTGCCGGAACTGATCATTGGGATGTGGTTGCTCATAGTAGGAGTGCTGTCTGGTTGTTTGACTTGTTTTGTTGAAAGCCGCGACAACACCAGTCGCCACGGCCGTTTTAGGAGCGGGGGTTATTGATGAGCCGCCCGGTTTGGGCAAACAAAAAAACGTGAAAGTCTGGTGACGGAGCGCGCGCCTTCGTTCCCCGAGCCAGACCCACGCAGCCCCGCTCAACCCACCATGCACTCCGACACGATCTGCGCGAGGCGGTCGCTGTGGTAGGGCTTGGCGAGGAAGACGCGGTTGGTCTCCTGCTCGAAATCGCCGCCGATCAGCTCGGGGCTGTAGCCGCTGGTGTAGACGACCTTCAGCTTCGGACGCTCGGCGCGCAGGCGGTGCGCGAGCTGCCAGCCGGAGACGGTGCTGTTGGATGCGCTGCTCGATTTCATCGCGCAGGCGAATGCGGTCGAGCGCGAGCACGCTTACGTCTGTGATTCCGTACCGCGCCATCAATCCATTGAGCGCCTTGCGCAGAAACTCCGCCGACTCGCCGGAGGGGATGTCCGCGTGGTCAATGTGCCGATCCAGCCACGCGATGAGCGTCTCCGCCGTCCAGTCGCCACCGCCGCCGAGCTGGAGCACCTGCTGGTGCAGCGCGCCGACGAAATCCGCTGCGGGCGGCTGCGCGCCGAGTGCGAGCGAGCCCTGCATCACGGGGAGGATGATGCGTTCAGCTTCCGCGGCGGTGAAGCCGTTGCTCTCCAGCGCGTCGCGCAATTCGGCGAGCGCCTCGTGAATGCTCGGCGAGATGGACAAGGCGTAGGCGCAGTTCAGGTCGGGATGGCTGTTTCGCCTTCACATTCGCCGAGCGCGTCTCCTTGAGCGAGCACAGCACGGAGGCGAACGGGCAGTCCCAGCCCTCGCGCAGTTTTTGCACCGTGATGATGAAGCGCACTGCCGGCTCTTTCGCGGAGCGGATGGCCTCCGCGCCCGGCAGCTCATCATTGGCACCCACGCAAATCTTCACCTGCTCCCTGGCGATGCCGAACTCCGCGACCATCCGCTCACGCAGCGGCTCGCACGCATCCACACGCTCCGCCTGGATGAGCATGATCGGCCGCAGATACTCGCCCGTCGCCTGCGCCTCCGCGATCGCCAGCCGTTCGAGATCGCTGCGCAGCGTGATCACATCGGCCAAGAGCGCGTCGCGCTGGCTCGGGTGCCGCGTGATGACGCGCAGCGGCAGCTTCACCATGTCCGCCGCCTTCAGCTCCGCCGTCGAGACGTGATGCAGCACGTTCGATGGCGCCTTCGTCCGCGCGGGCGTCGCGGTGAACTCAATGATGCACGACGGCTGCACGTTTCCGAGCGTGGCAAAGATCAGTGATTCATTTGCGGAAGAGCGCGGCATCCAGCCCGCTCTGCGCGACAATCGACTTGAGCGTGCCCTTGGCGATTTTCCGGTGATTCGGCACCGGCACCGTCCGGCTATCACCGCCCGGCAGTTCCAGCCGCATGATGATGTGGCTGCCGGCCTGCCGCGCTTTGGCAAAGCCGTGCTTTTGCAGGACTGCGCAGACTTCCCGGGCAGAAAGCGGCAGCAGTCTAGGCACGGGCGAGTTCGAGCGGTTTCACCCGCGCGCCGCGGCGCAAGCGTCGTCGGATTTCCATGGCTCCGGCCTCCTCCAGCCACAAGCTCACGGCTTCGGCGAGCATCGCATACGCTTCCGCTCGCGATTCCCCCTGGCTCGCGATGCCCAACTCCGGGCACTGCGAGACAAACATCGCGCCTTCCTTCTCAATTACGGCAGTCAAGTTTGGCAAGTCGATGACCGTGCCGTTTTTTTCGATCCAACTTTGATTCATGGGAGCGTGGGTGAGGGTTTCTGTTCCAGTGATTTTTCGCGCAGCATTGCTTCGATTTCCACCTTTGCCTTTTCAAAGGGGATCGTCTCGAGACGGCCCTCGTCAAACGCCCGCATCCGTGCGCTGATCTCCTCTTCCCACGCCGCCTCCGCATCGGGATCAGCGGCGCCTGCGTCGAGGTCGGGGATGACGCGGGCGAGCGCGCGGCGCTGAGAATTTGGCAGCTCCAATACGTCGTGAGTGATGGCTTCGAGGGTTTTGGGCATGGTGGTCGGGTGGCTTAGCTCACTCTTATCTCATACGGCGTTTGCCGCACAGTGATTCTTTGCCCCGCCAGTCGCTCCGCGCCCAGCGCGGCGAAGCCGCCGGCAGATTTGCACCAGGTCCGCTACTTCGGGGGCGCGACCTTCGGCCGCGTGAGCATTTTCATCGTCCATATATCGAGTTCCTCGTGGGTCTTAAAGCGATAGACTCCGTGGGGTATGAACGGCTGGCCGGCACGCAGGACGTTGACCATTTTCAGAAATCCCTCGGCGGCCTTCAGTCCGCCGGAATGGTAGTTCGACGGCTGGCGTTTGCCCACGACTCGGATTTTCGGATCGGCGTTCATGGCGCGGACTGTGCCACGCCGGATGTGGCGAGGCAATCGCGGCCTCGTTCGCCCGCTCCTTTCACTCCGCGGCGAGCGCGGTGGGAAACGCCGGGCTCAGTCGGCGGTGGTGCGGCCGCCGCGGAGGATGACGAGCGCGCCGAAGAGGCCGAGGCCGCCGCCGACGAGCCAGAGCGCGGTCGGGCTGGCGGCGAAAAGGGGGAAGGCGAGCGGCGGCGCGACGATGCCGGCGCTGTTCCAGGCGAGGGCGAGGGCGCCGTTGTAGCGCCCGCGCATTTGCTCGGGGGCGAGGCGCGCGAGGTAGGCGCTGGAGGTGGGGGAGCTGATCATTTCGCCAAGGGTGTAGATGGTCATGGCGAGCCAGAGCAGGAGGATGGAGTGGGCGACGGCATTGAGCGCGAAGCCGAGGGCGGCGAGGGCGTGGCCGAGCGCCATGACGCGGTGTGGGGCGAAACGCAGGGTGGCGCCGGTCAGCGGGAGTTCGGCGAGGACGACGAGGGCGCCGTTCCAGCCGAGGAGCAGGCCATAGACTTCGCTGGGCGCGAGGTGCCAGCCGGGCAGGGCGAGGGTGAGGCCCAGCCTTTCCACGTAGAGCGAATAGGTGGAGCCGAATTGCGAGAAGACGAGCGAGCCGCAGAAGCTGGCGATCCACAGCGCGTGAAAGGCGCGGTCGCCGCGCAGGCTGGCGAAGGCGGCGCGCCACGGGGTGTGCTGCGTGACGCGGCGCAGGCCGTGCGGCAGCCAGACGAGGGCGATGCCGCCGTAGAGGGCGGTGGTCAGCGCGTCGCCGGCAAAGAGCCAGAAGAGGGAGCGTTCGGCGAGGAAGCCGCCGAGGGCAACGCCGAAGGCGAAGCCGGCATTGGCGGCGAGCCGGATGGCGGCGGAGGCGCGCACCTGCTGGGCGGGCGGGACGATGTCGGCGATGAGTGCGCCGATGGCCGGCTGGTAGGTGCCGCTGGCCAGCCCGGCGAGCGCGGAGCAGGCGATGATGGCCGGCAGCGAGCTCGCCGCGTAGAGCAGCATGTAAAACACGGCGGCGGAGAAGGTGCCGAGGGCGATGGTGTGGCGCCGCCCGATGTGATCCGCGAGCCAGCCGCCGAGGACGCTGCCGCTGAAGGAGCCGACGCCATAGGCACTGATGGCCCACGCGGCGGCGGCGATGGGGTAACCCTGCCGCGTGAGATAGATGGTGAGAAAGGGCCAGACGAAGGTGCCAAAGCGGTTGATGAAGGTGCCGGCGAACAGCACCCAGAACTTCCCCGGCAGGGCGCGGAGATCGGTGAGCAGGGGGACGGGCGGAGCGGACACCGGCGGATTTTCGCGGACTAAAACTCGCGCCCGTTTTCGATCTCCAACTCGGGGTGATCGAGGCGCACCAACTGCCAGTCCCACGGTTTCCAGCTCCGCTGTTGCCATGTGAAAACGAAGGGCGCGCGCAGGCCGTTGACGCGCCCGACGACCAACTCGGCGAGCGGTCCGCCGCGCCCGGCGAGCTTCACGGGCGAGCGGATTTCCGCGCTGCCGCCGGTGACGGTGGCGTCCTCGGGCTCGGCCTGGATGGTGAGGAAAAGGAACTGCGCGAAAACCGCGCGCGTGTCGGCCAGCACATTCTCTTTGTCATGTCCCCAGCGGTCGGAGTAATCCTCCGCGACGAACCCGCCCGCCGTGTCCCAACTCCGTCCTTCCACCGCTTTGAGAAAGTGCGCCGTGTGCCGCCGCACCTGCCGCGCGGGCTGCCACAGCCACGCGGCGTACAGCGCGGCCCCGACCAGCACGGCAGCCGAGATGAGCGCGATTTTTTGACGATCCATGAGCGAGACTGAATTCAAATACCGGGAGAATGTCGCGGCCATTCTGCGCAATGCGCGCGGCGGGATTCTCGTCTGCGAACGGCTGGGCGTGGCTGGCGCGTGGCAGTTTCCGCAAGGCGGCGTGGACGACGGCGAGACGCCCGAGCAGGCGCTGGTGCGCGAGGTCTGGGAGGAGATCGGGGTGAAGGCGGCGGATTTCACGATCGCCGGACGCCGCGGGCCGTATCGCTACCTCTACGGAAACGACCGGATCAAGCGCGGCTTTCACGGCAAGGTGCAGCACTATTTTTTGTGCGACTACACCGGGCCGGACGAGGGGATCAATGTGACGATGGAGCATCCGGAGTTTCAGGCGTTCCGCTGGATTCAGCCGGGAGAATTCGAGGTCGGCTGGCTGCCGGAAATGAAGATCGAAGTGTACTCGGCGGTGCTCGCGGACTTCTTCGGCGTGAAAATCCGGGCGAGGGCATAAATTCTGTTTGTCACAGCGGTACCTATGACCGACAACCTCCGCCTCTATGCTGACTTTTGGGACTTTCTCCGTTGTTCTCGCCGCGTTTCTCGGGTGCGTGTGGTGGGCGTGCCGGGACGAACAGGTGTGAACGGGATCGCTAATCTTTCCGGGTATGATGGACGCTGAAGACGCGACGTGGCTGAAGGCCACCACGAACGAACTGAACAACCTCCTGCAGGTCATTTCGGAGTCGAGTAACATGCTCTCGCCGAAGGAGGGCGAGGGCGAAGACCGGACGAAGTATTTTTCCATCCTGCGCCACGGCATCGAGCGCGCCACCAGCGTGGCCCGGAGCATGGCCGAGCGGGTGAGCGCGCCGGTCCAGAATAAGGTCGTGCGGATGACGCCCGCCGGTTCCGCTTCGGAAGCCGAGACGTTGGCCACTGTCGCTCCGGTGAAACCGCTGCCGCCGCTGCCCGCCAGCGGACCGCTGGTGCCGCCGTTGAGTGGAGATGTGCGCGTTTTTAATCCGTCCGGCACCCGCGAGCTGGTGATGGTCGTGGATGACGAAGAGTTCATCTCCTTTCTCGCGCAGCGTCTGCTGACCGACGAAGGCTACCGCGTGATCACCGCGCGCGACGGTTTCCAAGCGGTGGACGTGTATCGCAAACTCCGCGACCAGATCGCGCTCGTGATTCTCGATTTCACGATGCCGGTCATGGACGGCGCGGATGTCTTTGCGGAATTGCAGGAGATCAATCCCAAGGTGCCGGTGGTGCTGAGCAGCGGTTTCGCCGAGCAGAGCCGGCTGCAGCCGATGCTCGCGCGCGGTCTGCGCGGCTTCATCCCGAAGCCTTACACGCACGAGAAATTGCTCAGCCAGGTGCGTTCGATTCTCGATACGATCAAGGCCGAGCAGTCCGGCCAGCGGCGGATTTTGTAAGGTGCGGATCGTGGGGCAGGGGAGTGGGCCGGATGCAGTTTTCAAAAACTGACCCCGCGCGAATCGCGGGCTGAACCTAGCACCCAGCCGCCCGCCGCGTGGCATCACATTAGCTATGTCAACGGCATGGCCCGTATTGATTCATTCTTCAAGTTCATGAAGGAGCAGAGCGCATCCGATCTGCACCTTTCCACCGGAAATCCCCCGATGCTCCGCATTCACGGCGAACTCGTTCGCGTGGACATGCCGGCGTTGCAAAACGACGACCTCAAGGCGCTCGTTTATGAGATCGCGACCGAGCAAAAGATCAAAGTCTTCGAGGAAACTGGCGACGTGGATTTCGGCTACGAATATCCCGGCTTCGCCCGTTATCGCGCGAATTTCTTCAACCAAAAGAGCGGTATCGCCGCGGTCTTCCGGCTCATCCCGAGCAAGGTTCTGACCGCCGACGAACTCGGTCTCCCGCCGGTGCTCAAGCGTTTCTCCATGCTGAAAAAAGGCCTCGTCCTCGTGACCGGCCCCACCGGCTCCGGCAAGTCCACCACGCTCGCCGCGATGGTCGATTACGCGAACCTCCATCGCAAAGATCACATCATCACCGTCGAGGACCCGATCGAGTTTGTGCATCAGTCCCAGCAGTCGCTCGTCAATCACCGCGAAGTCGGCGTGCATACGAAATCCTTCGCCTCCGCCCTGCGCGGCGCGCTGCGCGAAGACCCGGACATCGTCCTCGTCGGCGAAATGCGCGACCTCGAAACCATCGAACTGGCGCTCACCGCCGCCGCCACGGGCCATCTCGTCTTCGGCACCCTGCACACGCCGAGCGCGCCCAAGACCATTGACCGCGTAATCGACGTTTTCCCGGCCGGCCAGCAGAACCAAATCCGCGCCGGCCTTTCCGAATCGCTCAAAGGCGTGGTCGCGCAGAATCTTTTCCGCCGGATCGATAAGCCGGGCCGCGTCGCCGCACTCGAAGTCCTCGTCGTGGACACGCCCATCGCCAACCTCATCCGCGAAGGCAAGACCCACCAGATTGCCGGCATGATGCAGGTCGGCAAAAAGAAAGGTAACCAGCCACTCGACGACGCCATCATGGAACACCTCCGCGCCGCGCGCATCTCGCCGGAGGAGGCTTACGAAAAATCGCAGGACCGGAAAAAATTCCGCGTCTTCCTCAAGACCCCGCCGGACGACTTCGACGAATAACCGCACGCCATGAAACAAGCTGAACTCAATTCCATCCTGAGCGCGATGCTGGACGCGCACGAGGGCATCTCCGACCTCGTCTTCTCCGTGGGCCAGCCGATGCAGGTCGAGACCTTTGGCGTGCTGAAGCCCGTCCATGTCTTTCCGTCCGTGAAAAAACTCACGCGTTTCCAAACCGAGCAAATCGCCCTCGCGATCATCGGCCCCGCGCGCCATCTGCTGCGCGACCTCCTGATCCACGGAGCCTGCGATTGCAGCTACGCGCTCCGCGAAGAGGCGCGCTTCCGCGTGAACATTTTCCGTCAGCGCGGCAGCCTCGCCATCGTCATGCGCAAAGCGCAAACCGCCATGCCCACGCTCGCCTCGCTCGGCCTCAGCCCGATCTTCCGCGACATGGCGAAGGCAAAAAACGGACTCATCGTCGTCACCGGCGCCACCGGCAGCGGCAAGACCACCACACTTTCCGCCATCCTCAACGAGATCAACGAAACCCAAGCCGTGCATGCGGTCACGCTCGAGGACCCCATCGAATTCATTCACCAGCACAAGAAGGCCACCTTCAACCAGCGCGAACTCGGCGCGGACTTCGACAGTTTTCCGAACGGGCTCCGCTCCGCGCTGCGCCAGGCCCCGAAAGTCATCCTCGTCGGTGAAATGCGCGACCGCGCCACCGTGGAAATCGCCCTCACCGCGGCGGAGACCGGTCACCTTGTCCTCTCCACGATTCACACCATCAATGCCGGCCAGTCCATCAACCGCATCCTCGGCATGTTCGATCTGGCCGAGGAAACGCAGCTCCGCCTCCGCCTCAGCGAAACGCTGCGCTACATCGTGAGCCAGCGCCTTGCCCCCAAGACCGGCGGCGGACGCCTGCTCATCAACGAAATCATGGGTACCAATCTCCGCGTGCGCGAAGCCATCGCGCTCGGCGAGGCCGAAGGGCGCAGCTTCTACGACATCATCGAGGCCAACGCCACCTTCGGCTGGACCACCTTCGACCAGTCGCTCTCCCGTGCCTACCAATCCGGCGTCGTCTCCGCCGACACCGCCGACCTTTACGCCACCAACAAAGCCAGGATGACCCGCTTCATCGACGGCGTGAAAAAAGAGCGCGGTCTCGTCAATGAAACGCCCTCCGGCCTCAAGCTCGACCTCGAAGCCCTGGCCCCGACTGCCGGCGCCATTCGTTAAAACGCACCCTCAAAAAAGTCATGGAAACAACCAACCGTCTCGATGTTTTTGAACCCGGCGACCCGACCGTGCTCGTCTGCCTCGACGTGCCGGAAATCCAGCGCATCGTCGTCGATCAGCTCACCGCCCTCGGCTACAAAATCCACACCGGCCTCTTTGTGGACGACGCCCTGCTCAAGCTCCGCACGCAAACCTACGACGTCATCATCATCTCCGAGCACTTCAACGCCGGCGACGTCCACACCAACCCGATCATCGCCGAAACCCTGCTCACCTCGCCGGAGCAACGCCGTCGGCAATTCATCGCCGTACTCGGCTCCAGCTTCGTGACCAACGACGGCGCGCAAGCCTTCGACAACAGCGTGGACCTCGTGGTCGCGCTCCCCGACGTGGTGAACCTCACGCCCGTCCTCCGCCGCGGCCTCGCCCGCTGCCGCGAATTCTACGCCCCTTGGAACGAAACCCTCCGCGCCGCCGACGCGGCCTGACGGGCTGCGGAATGCCCCTCAGCGTTCGATCAAAATCGGGCCGGCGAGATTCGAACCCGCGACCTCTTGAACCCCATTAAAGAAATGGGCGTTTTAGGCACCATTCGGCAGGGTGCGGCACAGCCCGGCACAAGACGGCATGACGAGCCGGGGAGCATCTGTGGCAAAGGCTTTGCGGGCGGTGAAAGGGCGGCATAGGCAGGCACGGCGCGGCATGCGATTTTTTCGCCGGGGCTACCACCGGGGCTACCACGGGCAGTCACGACTGTCCGAGACAACAATTGAAGTGGCCAGCGTCGCCCCAGCCAATGTGAACGGATGTCGCCCCTGCTTTCGACGAACGCGCTGGTCACGGGTATGGCCGTGCGGAACATCGTGGGCCGCTTCGCAGACTTGAGGATTCTCCCCCTGCCCGCATAATCCTCAACACTGCTCGTGCCACCATGAGATGCGAGACTGGCGCGTGGCCCTTCGCGCGCCTTCACGCCGGCTTTCCACCGCTGCACCCATCGTCTGCGTTCCGGCTTCCGCTCCGGGCCGCGCGCCAGACTCGCGAAGGGATGCTATCCGCGACTTCCTGATTTTTATTTTGAGCGCAGACTCCTACCTTGAGCACAGGCGTCTCGTCTGGCACCGTCGCGCCCGATGGCCGATTCAGGAGAGAGTTCCAGCAGTTTGCTTCGTGTTTTCGCGCACCTCACAGCGGACAAATGTGCGCTGTATCGCGCGATCCTTCGCGCGTTCATGGAAGCGAAGGCCGAATTCTCATTGCACCTGCGCCCGCAGGATGTGCGGGACAGTCTCCGGTCGCAAGACACCTTGGGAGACACCCCGCTGGATGAAGTAGAGTCATCGGTCGCGAAGCTGTGCGAGTGGGGAAATCTTGAAGCGCATCGGGATTCGAGCGAAGTCGCGACCGTCGAAGAATTCTACCGTCCACGCTACCTCTATCAGCTCACAAGCGCGGGAGAGGCGGCGGAACGCGCCATCGCCATTTTCTACGAAACCCTCGTGCAGCCGGGCGAACTGCAAAGCCGCGCGTTGGAGGATATTCAAACCCATCTGGGCGAACTGGAAGCTCTAGCTGCATCCGCTACGCTTGACGCCGGCAAAGTTTTTCAGGTGCTCGATCTTCTCCGGGTTCGTTTTGAAAGCTTGACCTCCCGCGCGCAAACCTTCATGCGAAGCCTTCAGCGCCAGATGGACCTGCAAGGCATCGAGATCGAGGCATTCATCGCCTACAAGGAAAAGCTCATCGAGTATCTGGAGCGCTTCGTTGAGGGGCTCGTCGTGGCGACGAGCGAGATCGGTCAACGAATCGAGCGAATCGAATCGCTTGGCTTGCAACCGCTGCTCCGCGTGGCTGCCGATCGTGAGCTGGTGGATGCGATGGCTCCCACTGCCGATGATCGCGAGGTCGCGCTTCGACTGTGGCAGCGGCGCTGGTTCGGATTCCGCAATTGGTTCATCGGTCATGCAGGCCGCCCCTCGCAGGCCGAGGTTCTGCGTGGGCGGGCGCGCAGCGCGGTTCCGGCGTTGCTGGCGACAGTCACCGGAATCAATGAGCGGCGGCTGAACCGCAGTGATCGAGTGGCTGATTTGAATACGCTCGCCCGGTGGTTTGCGGAGTCGGAGTCGGATGCCGATGCACATCGACTTTGGCGCGCCGCCTTCTGCCTCTGCCCAACCCGCCATTTGCAAATTGACGACGTGACGCTCGCGGCTTGGGAGCAATCGCCAATCGCGCCGCAGGTGAGTTGGTTCGATGCGCCGCCGATCATCATCTCACCGCGATTGCGTAAAGCCGGTCGTCATTCCACGAAAGGCACCGTGCGGACAGTCGTGGATCGCAGCGCGGAAAAGGCTCTGCTCGCACGGCTGGCGCAGGATGAAGCCGCGCAGATGGCCGCAGCCCAGGCACGTCTCGCCGGTGGCCGGAGGATGCGCCTGTCCGAAATCGGCGAACTCGATCCTGTGGCGTTCGACTTGTTCCTCGAACTGCTCGGGGAAGTTCTCGTCGGCTACGTCGAGCGCGATCAACCAGCCGAGGCGGACTCCACCGATGGTGCGATGCGCATTCGCCTTGAACCGACAAACGATGGCGCTCACGCCACCATCACGACTCCACGCGGCACCTTTAGAGGTGAAGACTTTTTCGTCACGATCGGTCTCGGCTTTGTCGAAGCCGTCCCTGCACTATGAATGCGCCTGACAGGCTCCCGCGTAAGGAGACGCCAATCGACAGCGCGCGTGAGCAGGCTGCGCTGCACGAACGCCGCCGCGCGCTTCGAGCGCTTTTGCAGCGGCCGTTACTTACTGCCGACGGCCCTTTCGCAGATGAGTTCGGCCTTGTCCGAAAGCATGCGGAAAAGTTGCGCGAATGGCTCACGACGCACACGGGATGGGCGCTCCATGTGACGAGCGAAATCGCACGACTCCGCAAGACACCCGCTGATCTGAGCGACACCACGTTCGCCGCCATCGAAGACCGCACCTCGATGAACTTTTCCAGGCGGCGCTACGTGCTGCTTTGCCTCGCACTGGTCGCGCTTGAACGCAGCGACCGGCAGACCACGCTGACCATTCTCGCCGATGGCATTGTCACGGCCTGCCAGGCCGAACCGGTGTTCGCGGCAAACGGAATCGTCTTCGATCTCAGCGATCAAATTCAGCGCCGTGATCTTGTCGCTGTCATTCGTTTCATCATCGACCGGCAGGTGCTGAGCCGGATTCACGGCGACGAGGAGCAATACCTTCGCGATGAACGTAACAACGTGCTCTACACGGTGAACCGCCCAATCCTGAACGCCATGCTTTGCGTCCAACGCGGACCATCGACCATCAGTGCGCACAGCCTGGATGACCGGCTCGGAGGGATTACTGCGGAGATCGCACCCGACACTGAGGAGGCTGCGAATCGTCGCATTCGCTGGCAGCTCAACCGGCGATTGCTCGAACAGCCGGTCCTCTATTATCGCGACTTAACGGACGCTGAACGCACCTACCTAGACCGCCAACGCTCACGCGTCCTCGGCCAGATCACCGATGCAACCGGCCTGATTCCCGAAGTGCGGCGCGAAGGAATTGCCATGCTCGATGAGAGCGGCGACTTCACGGATTGCAAACTCGCCGAGGAAGGCACCGACGGCCACCTCACTTTGTTGCTTGCCGAATTCCTCGCCACCGAATCACGCGAGGAGGGAGGTGAAGTCATCGGTTATGCCGCGCTGCGCGCGAAGACTGCCGAGTTAATCGGCGAACATCGGAAGCATTGGCGTCGCGATGTCACCGAGCCGGGCGCTGACCACGCACTCACGGAAATGGCTATTCGTCGACTGGAGGCTTTGCGGCTCATCACACGTTTCGATCACGGCGTGCTGCCACGCCCGGCAATCGCGCGCTACTCAGTGGGAACGGTCACGATGGAAAATGAACCTGCACTTTTCTCTGCCGGATGAGCACTGTCCCGCGCCCATCTCTGCCGGAAGCCACGCGCGTTGATCGCTGGCAACCGATCCGCTGCGGTTTGCTCAACCTGTATCGCTTCGACGACGAAGTATTCATTTTCGAGCGCGGCAGGCTGCTGTTGCGTGGCAACAACGGGACGGGCAAGTCGCGGGTGCTCGCGCTCACGCTCCCGTTTCTGCTTGAGGGTGAGGTTTCTTCGCATCGCGTCGAGCCTGATGGCGATCCTGCGAAGAAAATGGAGTGGAATCTCCTGATGGGGCGCCACTCTGATCGACTTGGATATACGTGGATCGAGTTCGGACGAAAGCTCGCCGACGGAGGCGGGGAATACGTGACGCTCGGGTGCGGATTGAAAGCGGCCGAAGGACGCGGGCTCATCGCGCACTGGTTTTTCGTGACGACGCAGCGCATCGGCGAGGGCCTCTTCCTCGCGGAGAATCGCACCGCACACAGCAAGGCAAGGTTGGAACAGGACATCGGAGCCGCCGGCAAAGTCTTCACTAAGGCCACTGACTATCAGCAGGCTGTTGACGCCAAACTGTTCGGTCTCGGCGGGCAATACGAAGCACTCCTGAACCTGCTCGTGCAATTGCGTCAGCCGCAGCTTTCCCGGAAGTTTGACGAGGAGCTTGTTTCCAACGCGCTCAGCGACGCTCTGCCGCCTCTGTCACAAACTATCATTGGTGAAGTCGCCGAGGCGTTTCGGAACCTGCAAACCGAGGAAGACGCCCTCACTCATGTCAAAGCGGCGCACGAAGGCACCGAGACGTTTCTGCGCGAATACCGACGTTACTCGCAGATCGCCGCACGTCGCCGTGCCGCGCGTGTGCTCGCCGCGCATCGGGAGCACGGCGGCGTGCTTAGGCGGCAGAAGCAGCACGAGACAGACAAACTGAACGCCGAACGTGCCCTCGCTAGTGTGGCGGAGCAAACAGCCAAACTCGTCGCCACCGAAGAGGAGATCGGTGCCAAGCAGCAGGCGCTCCGCGACAGCCCGGAGAAGCGCAGCGCAGATCAACTCGACGCAGTTCGCAAAAGCGCGGAAGAGGCTGGGGAGTCTTTGAAGATCGCCGCGCAACAAAGAGAGGCAGCCGACTCACGCACGGGACGAGCGGAGGAGGAATTCGGCTCGCAACGCGCGCTCGCGGATGAAGCCTTGGCCGACGCTGAGCGCAAGGCGGAAGGAGCGTTGCACGATGCGCAAAGTGGAGAGCTGGAACGCGAGCATCGAAACGCCGTCGAGGGGCTCCAACTGCAATCCCTTCTGGACTCGGCACCCATCAAGGCTGCCGAACAACAACTTACCAGTGCGACCGGGCGCAGACTGGAAAGCATCGCGCATCTGGAAAAACTGGAAGCGGCTGCCGTTGAAGCGAACAATGCTCTGAAGCAGGCGCAGCTTGCGCAGGCCGAAATCGAAAGCCAGCTCGCAGCAGCAGTCGAGGAACAGACCCGAAAGTTCCGCGAGTTAGAGCAAGCCACTGATGCAGCTTTCGCCGCATACCGAGCTTGGACGCGCCAAATTTCCGAGTTGAAACCTGCTGATGCCGAGAGATTCGAGGAGCTATTTGGGGCGTGGATCGAGACGGGCGAAGGATCTACACCGCTCGCAAACATTGTGCAGGAAGCACTCCGCGATGCTGAGCGGATCATTGCGGAGAAGCGTGCGGAGGCAGAGCACCGCAAGCGGGAGATCGAAGGCGTTCTCGCAAAACTCGACGCCGAATACTCCGAACTGGAGTCTGGGCAGGATCGCCCGCCGCTTGCGCCACCGACGCGCGATCTGCTGTGCCGTGCCGCCCGAGAGGGTGCGCCACTTTACGCGCTCTTCGATTTCCACGAGGGACTCTCTCCCGCTGACCGGGCGGGATTGGAAGCGTCGCTGGAAGGTGCCGGATTGCTTGACGCGTGGATCACGCCAGAAGGTCGAGTCTTCACCGGCGACGACCTCGACACCGTGATTGCCACCGGAATCAGCTCCGCTGCACCGCTTGGCAAAACGCTCGGCGAGGCGCTTCGTCCCGAGATCAACGCGCTCGTCCGGGCAGAGACGTTGCAGGCAGTGCTGAATCACATT
>Ga0163144_10011900_pt1 | contig 18356 bp, 17 predicted proteins | sample OliLak19BULKMAT1_FD_123175 | JGI IMG/M metagenome (GOLD analysis project Ga0163144, IMG submission 123175) | Freshwater microbial mat bacterial communities from Lake Vanda, McMurdo Dry Valleys, Antarctica - Oligotrophic Lake LV.19.BULKMAT1 | ecosystem: Environmental > Aquatic > Freshwater >... | reverse complement strand
GTTATTTTGCATAGAAAATTATCTGGGTAATTTGAATTTTATTTTCTAAAAGCTAACAGCTGAAATCTAAAAGCTTATCTCAATACTGATAGGGCAGTGGTCTGAACCAAAAACAGTATCGAGGATTTTTATATCTTTTATGTTCTTCATCGCCTCAGAACTTGCGAAGAAATAGTCTATACGCCAACCAACATTTCTATCACGAGCAAATGTTTTCATATCCCAGTAGGTATATGCATCCTTTTTTTCTGGATTGAGACTGCGAAATACATCTGTATAGCCCTTTAATACAACTTGATCAATCCAAGCTCGCTCTACAGGCAAAAAGCCAATATGATCTTCATTTTCTTTAGGTCGAGCAAGATCAATTTCGGTGTGCGCAGCATTGATATCGCCACAGAAAATGATATGTGGCTGTATTTTTCGCAATTTTTCAACAAATTTTAGAAATGCATCGTAAAAAGCTAGCTTGTATACATGTCGCTCAGGAGCACCACCGCCGTTGGGGAAGTAAATATTGATAAGTATAAAATCTTTAAAATAAGCCGTAAGAAGCCGTCCCTCCTGATCCATCTCTTTACTACCCATACCTTCAACTACCTTTTCAGGCTTTACCTTGCTATAGATCGCGACTCCACTATAACCTCTGCGAGTCTTTGAGTGATCGAAAAAAGAAAGATAACCCTTGGGAGAACGCACTTCATCGGGAAGTTGGTCAGGATGAGCTTTTGTCTCTTGAAGACAGAGAATATCGGGATTTTGTTTTAAAATTTCAGTAAAAGAGCCTTTTTTGTAACATGCCCTGATACCGTTTACGTTCCACGAGATAATTTTCATAGAAACATCCTACCATAATAAAAGGCGGCCAATGGCCGCCTTTTATAACTACATTGCTGTTCCTTCTGTTGGAGCAGCTGGCTCAGCTGGAGTAGCTTGAACTGGAGTTTCGCCTTCTACAGGCTTAGTTGTTTCATCCATAGTATATTAAGTTAGAATCACGAACAAAATTCGACCATTACGTCTGAGTTTTATATACTAACAGACAAAAAAAGAATTGACCATACCAAATCATCAAAGCAATACAAAAAGCGGGCAAGCCCGCTTTTTGTATTTTATTATTCAGCTCCTTCTTCTTCATCCTTTTCCTCTTCGTCCTCTTCCTCTTCCTCTTCATCTTCATCTTCATCAGTATCTTTTTTCTCTACATCTTTCATATCTTCATCCATATATAAGAAATTAATTATTATTAAATTTCTCCTCGTTCACAATTTTATCAAATTCAAGTACATATAAGCAAGTACTTTATTTGGATTCTTTGTTATGAAACTTTTTATGAACATCCCGAAGATGTTTATCAGTCACGTGAGTATAAATTTGTGTAGTGCCGATATGAGCATGACCTAGTAGTGCCTGAACCGAGCGAAGATCTGCGCCATTGGAGAGAAGATCTGTAGCAAAGCTATGGCGTATAACGTGAGGTGTAACCTTGCGGTCAATACCAGCCTTAATCGCATAGAATTTTATAATGCGCTGAATTGATCGCGGTGTGAGGCGAAGAGATTCTTTTTTCTCTTCATCTTTTCCAAATTGAACAAACAAAGCATCGTCCATATCTTTTCGTTTTGAAAGGTAAGTCGTGAGCGCCTTTCGTGCAGAGTCTGAAATAAACACCACTCGAATCTTTTCACCTTTTCCACGCACCGAAAATTCATCTGATTTGAGATTGAGGTCACGGGGCAGGGAACAAAGCTCTGAAACACGAAGTCCTGTAGAAAAAAGAAGTTCGAGGATTGCCTTATCTCTCAAGGACCGCACATCTTCACCAGAAGGAGCCTCGAGAAGTCTGCTTAATTCGTCGCTTGAAATGAGATCGAGCGAACGTTCAGAGACTTTTGCAAGCTCGATACGCTCAGGCGAAAGGGAAGGAACTCCACGCTTCATGAGATATTTTAAAAATGACCTCAGAGCAATCAAATAGTAGTTTTGGGTCTTCTTTTTAAGAGTTTCCTTGCGTCCATTCTCTGTTTTTCCTGAAAATTGACGATTGAGCTCCAGTCGATAGCTCCGCAAAAGATCATCTGTAATCTCTTTAGGTTTGCTTATCTTTGAAAACGCGAGAAAACGTTTGAGATAACGCTCGTAATTAATAACCGTCTGAAGACTGCGGCCTTTTTCAATCTCTACATGCTCGAGAAATTGTCGAATGAGGGTGTTAATATCCATACATATAAGCTTTGTTTGTTCATTTTAACACGACTCTACGTCGCACAACATATGATCAATGCGTGATCAAGTTGGCATCCACAAGAGAGGGAATTGCAAAACAATGGCTAATGTGCTATGATAGTTTAACAATGCTCACAAAGACACGAAAGCAAAAAATAATCAAGGAAACTAAAATCCACGACACAGACACAGGTTCTCCTGAGGTTCAGATTGGTATTCTTTCAAAAAGAATCGATGAACTTGCGGCACACCTAAAGAAAAACAAGAAAGACAAGCATTCTCGACGTGGACTTCTCCAGCTTGTTGCAAACCGCCAGACACACATGATCTTTCTTCAAAAGAAAGACACCAAGCGCTTCAACGCTTTGATGAAAAAACTCGGTTTAAAGAAGAAAGCTTAAAAAATCCGACTTCCTGTCGGTTTTTTTAAATTCACGTTACAATAAGAACTGTTTTCATAAGGTTTATTTTTATACATTGTTATCTTTTTTAATATTTAATCTCTTTTTTTATGTCAGTTATTAAACACTTAGAACAACGCGTAGGTATTTTTATTGATACACAAAACCTCTATCACAGTGCAAAAAATCTCTACAAAGCACGCGTTAATTTTGGAAATGTGGTTGAAGATGGTCTTGCAGGGCGAAGCCTTATTCGCGCAATCGCTTATGTGATCACCACTGAATCAGGTGAGGAACAGGGTTTCTTTGAAGCTCTTGGTAAAATGGGTATCGAAGCAAAGACAAAAGACCTCCAGATCTTTGCCGGCGGAAGCAAAAAAGCCGACTGGGATGTTGGTCTTGCTGTAGACGCAATCAAAATGGCACCTAAGCTCGACACTATTATTATAGTTTCCGGAGACGGCGACTTCGTACCCCTTGTTGAATATTTAAAAACAAATGAAGGCTGCCAAGTAGAAGTCATGGCTTTTGGTAAATCAACTTCAGCAAAACTTAAAGAAGCAGCTGACGATTTCATCGATCTCGACCAAGATTCAAAGCGATATGTTATGAGAGGGGGGAGGAGGTAGGTCTCTTAGTTAAACATTCTCCTGACATCATTTGCTCTTGTGAAGCAAAAGAAAACCCCAACCTGCGAAGGTTGGGGTTTTTACTATTACCAATTTTCAGCTCAGGGCTTAATGGTTGGGATAGTAATCCGAAAGGAGGGGTCTTGATGGTTTTTTGTGCTGACTTTGGACGTTGTGATTTTCGCTGTTACTGTGGCTTTTGCTCTCACTATTGCTTGAGCCACCGCGTCCACCTTCTCCACCATAAGCTGTTGAGTTCCCACTTTGAGAATTGGAGTGGGAAACACCACCATTCGCTGTTGCTTGCCCTCCATTCGCAACCGGATTGCCTCCGTGTGCTTCTGAGTCTCCGCCGTACGCTGTGGCACCTCCTCCACTTTGAGAATTCGACTGACTGATATCAACATCGTCAGGTCGACGAAGAGCTTGTCCGGCTGCGTAACCAACCGCAACTGAGGCAGCGGGCAACAAAGACTTTCCAAGACCTGCCCCTGCAACCGATGTAGACTCGAGCATAACTGCTCTGTTGATCTTGTGATCAAAGTGAATCGGATACACAACCGTCATATCGTTACCGTTGAACCTTTCTTGCAGAAATCGGACAACTTGAATCTCAGACCCGTCACGTAACTGTACAGTGCCAAGGTCTTCAAACTTCGTTGCGCAACCCAGAGAAACGAGCACAGCGAGCATAAACACACTAATGCATGTTTTACGAATCATGGTACCTTCCTTTCAGGTGGGCAATCGGGACAACTCTTAGGCTGAACGGGTGATACAAACACCTGTCCATTTGTAACAGCAGGAGTTGCTTGTCCAACAATATAGAGAATAAAAAAGTCTCCATCTTGTTCAACGCGATCAACTCTCTCAACTGTAACAATCTGGCTGTCATTGAAAATGTAGGCGTAGCCAGGACCAGCGTGTCCCGGCTTCACAATCTTCTTTTCACTCTTCACCACACCATCTTTTGATACAGTGATAGTGACCTCTGATTCAGGTGATGATGCACGTGGAAAAATTAATCTCCTTTCATCTGCTTCAGGCTTTTTCTCTTCGATTTTAGAAACCAAAGAGATTCCAACTGGCAGCGATGCTTCTGACACGAATATTTTTGGAGGATCAGCAGGTTCTTTTTTCCGCTCCAAACTCACATCGATTCCATCTTCAGTCGAAAACTTGATCGTTCCGACACCCTTCTTCAATTCGATCTCCTTCAGACTCTCTTCAAAAACTTGAGTGGGAGTCTTTTTCTGAAGGACCCTCCCTTTGTCATCTTTTTCAATCACTTGCTGTTGAATCTTCTTCAGTGAAACTTCAACATCTCCGTGAACAAATCTGATAACACTGTCAGATTGTTTGGAGTTTTGAAGCGACAGAAGAGCATCTTCAAACACCCCACACATCTCCTCTCTCTTCTTTTCTCGAGCGAGCTTCTCCGTAGCAACACTAATTTCTCGCTTCTTCTCTTCTGCAGTTTTTCCGCAACCTTGCATGCAAACCAGAAACAAAAACAACAAACCAATCCTTCCAACACGCAATCCAAAAGTGTTCTTCATGGGAACACCTCCTTTCGTTTATGAACATGACAAAGAGCAAAATTCCTTCACATCCTATGTTTTTCATAGAAAAAGAGCAAACCCCTTACGTATCGTATGTTGTTTTTATGAAAAGAGAGTGAACTGTAAAAGTACACGCAAAACTGCTAAAGTAGATTGAGAAATTATTAAATTAATCGGTGGTCTTTGGATAGGTAGCTTTTAAAAGTATTCTTTTAAAACCTAAAATCTGGAGACCGCTCAAAACAATGAAGACAAGATTCTATTCTATCGAAGTTGGTGGAAAAACTATCAGCGCCGAGTTTAACGATCTTGCAGAAAACGCCCACGGGTCGGTTTTAGTGCGACAAGGAAATACAACCATCCTTGCAACCGCTGTGATGTCTAAAAAAGCAAAAGGGGGTGGAGATTTTTTTCCACTCACAGTTGATTATGAGGAAAGGTTTTATGCATCGGGACATATTTTAGGGAGCCAATTTATTCGCCGTGAAGGAAAGCCATCTGACGAAGCAATACTTTCTGGACGCATTGTTGATCGAACGATTCGTCCGCTTTTCAATCAGTACCTTCGTCATGAGGTGCAGGTTATTATTACCGTACTCTCACTTGGAGAATATGATCCGGACATTTTAGGTGTTATTGGTGCGTCACTTGCGCTCGGTGTTTCAGACATTCCATGGAATGGTCCTGTTGGGGCTGTCCGTATTGGCAAACACATAGAGCGAGAAAATTTCGAAGTAAATCCAACGTACGGACTTCGTCTTGATCCAGGACTTACACTCGATATTGTTGCCTGCGGAAAAGAAGGATCAATAAATATGATCGAGGTTGGTGCACATGAAGTAGGGGAGGATATTGTGCATCATGGATTAGAACAAGCACTCAAAGAAATTAACCTCATTGAAGACTGGCAGAAAACTATCATTAAAGAAATTGGTAAGAAGAAGCGAGTAATTGAAAAACCAACAACTCCCGACTCGATTAAAGACCTTTTCAAAAAAGTAATTGCGGGCAAACTTCACTCAGCTGTTTTCACCAAAGAACCTGGGAAGGAATCTATGGAGAACCTTAAAGATGAGTGGATTACCTTATGTGAAGAAAAACTTGAAGAGGAAAGTAACTTCGGAGATTCCTATTATGAAGAAATGGTAAACGAGGTTATTCATGAAGAGGCAATCAAGAATGGTGTGCGACCTGACGGACGCGGCATTGATGACATTCGTCCGCTTTACGCCAAAGCAGGTGGAGTTTCTCCCGTCCTTCACGGAACAGGCATCTTTTATCGCGGCGGCACTCATGTACTTTCTGTTCTCACGCTTGGTGGCCCTGGCGATTCACAGGTAATCGACGGCATGGAATCACAAACTAAAAAAAGATTTATGCATCATTACAATTTTCCTCCTTTCGGAACGGGTGAAACTGGTCGCACAGGCGGAACAAATCGACGCATGATTGGCCATGGTGCACTCGCAGAAAAAGCTCTCCTCCCGATCCTGCCACAGATTGATGTCTTTCCTTACACTATTCGTATTGTCTCTGAAGCATTTTCTTCAAACGGATCAACCTCCATGGGAAGTGTCTGCGCATCAACCTTAGCACTCATGGATGCAGGTGTTCCTGTTGCACGACCTGTAGCTGGTATTGCTTCAGGTCTCATGATGAAAAATCATACAGAGTATGTGGTACTTACCGATATTCAAGGTCCAGAAGATCATTATGGTGATATGGATTTTAAAGTGGCTGGTACCAAAGAGGGAATTACTGCTGTTCAGATGGATGTGAAAGTAGATGGAATCCCGTTACATATCTTGAAAGAAGCTTTTGTAAAAGCAAAAAACGCACGACTTAAAATTCTTGAGGTTATAGAAAAAGAAATTGCAGAGCCACGCAAAGACATTGCACCTTCTGCACCAAAAATAATTTCACTTAAAATTAAACCTGATCAGATCGGCCTTGTTATTGGAAGCGGGGGAAAGACGATCAATGAGATCCGCGACCTTACACAAACTGAGATTGATATCGAGGAAGATGGAACTGTATTTATCACCGGCAAAGACGGTGGGGCAGAGAAAGCAGCTCAGATGATTGTCGATATGACGAGGGAATATAAAGCGGGCGAGACATTTGATGGAGTAGTTATGAAAATTACTGAGTTTGGTGCATTCGTAAAAATCGCTGGAAATACAGAGGGATTAGTGCACGTTTCAGAGATTGCTCCGTTTCGTATCAACAAGGTATCGGATGTGTTGAAGGAAGGAGACCGAGTTCCGGTTATAATAAAAGGAATTGATGAAAAGGGTAGAATGAAACTCTCTATCAAGGATCGTGATCCAAACTTCATCAAGAAAGCTTAAGAATGCCCCCAGAAAAAAAATCATTTCAAAACGATCTACTCGACGATCGTATAAACGAAATAACAGAGAAACTCAAAACTGAACGGCCAAAGCCACTCAGTGAAATTTTGAAATCTGAACGCGAAATAAAAAATAAAGAGACATTGAATATCCCCGTGAAAAATCCGGAGACATCCTCGACCGTTAAATCTCTCCGCACATATCAAAGTGATGTTGCTGATGCAGTGCAGGCAAAACAAGAATCAGTTGTCAGTATTTCGATCGCTGAAAAAAAACGATCAGAAGAACGAGGAGATGAGTACGGTTCACAAAAAAGAAGCAGCAATCCTTTAGTTATTGCTTTTGTATCACTGCTTCTTATTGGTGGTGGAGCATACGCGATTTTAGCAATCTTAACTAAAGATGATTCGAGCAATAAGCCAGTGATCATTCCAAAACCTGAAAGCATTATCGGAACCAATAAAGATACCGAGCTTACACTAAGTAGCCTTGAAACTGGTAACGCCCAAGAACTTATTAGAACTGAAGTTGATAGACTTGGAATCTCAGCAGGAACTCTTGGAAATGTCCGCATTGTTGAAACCGCTGAAGGCAGTAAGCAAATTTCAGCAGAAAAACTTCTCGCTCTTCTTAAAGTAAATACTCCTGGAGGACTCAGTCGATCAATCAAAGATTTTATGATCGGTGCATACGGTAGAGAACTTGGTGCTGAAACTTTTATTCTTTTTGAAACAAATTCTTTTGAGTTAGCTTTTTCTGGAATGCTCGCCTGGGAAAAAACCCTCGCAAGCGATCTTCAAACTCTTTTTCCAAACGGAAGAGGTGTATTTAAAGATGCTTTTATAAAAAACCGAGATGTGCGCGCTCTACGTGACGAAAACGGCATCGTGAAAATCTTGTACTCATTCTTGGACTCAAAAACATTCGTAATTGCCGGTAGTGAAGATGCTTTTCTGTCAGTTTTAAACCAATTTAATACTGGTCAGGTTGCACGGTAGATGTTTTTCATGAGTTTGCTACAATAAACTCATGGAAAATATTGAACACTTCAAACGCAAACTTGAAGAAGAGAAAACTCTTCTTGCTAAAGAACTCGAAACTGTAGGCAGAATAAACCCATCCAATCCAAAAGACTGGGAACCAAAACCAACAAACACTGATTTTCTTGCCACAGACCCAAACGAAGTTGCAGACAGTATTGAAGACTACGAACAAAACGCCGCAATCTTGAAACAGCTTGAGATACGCTGGAATGACGTTAACCTTGCATTGAAGAAAATCGCAGAGAATACCTATGGTACATGCGAAGTGGGGAATGAGTCGATTGAAAAAGAAAGACTCGAGGCGAACCCAGCAGCTCGCACCTGTATCGCTCATAAGGACCAGGAACTCTCCTAAAGACTATGGGATTTGCGAAGGTTCATAGTGCTCAGACCTCGCTTCTCAAAGCCAATTTGGTTGATATTGAAGTGGATCTCTCCCAAGGGCTCCACTCTTTTTCAATTGTTGGACTGCCGGACAAAGGAGTGGAGGAGGCGCGCGATCGAGTAGGCGCCGCGATCAAGAATAGTGGATTTACTTCACCAAAAAGCAAGAACCAAAAAGTTGTCATCTCACTTGCTCCTGCAGACATTAAAAAAGAAGGCTCTCTTTTCGATCTTGGTATAGCACTTGGCTATCTTCTCGCAAACAAAGACATTGCGTTTAACCCTGACAAGAAAATATTTCTAGGTGAACTTTCACTCGACGGCAAACTGCGCAAAGTTACCGGCACATTACCTCTGGTACGAGAAGCCGCACAGAAAGGATTTACCGAAGTATATCTTCCAAAAGAAAATGCCGCTGAAGCTGCAATCATAGATGGAATAATGGTATATGGAGCATCATCACTTAAGGAGGTACTTGAACATATTGATACAAAAAAAGGAAAGCTGAAACTTCTCACACCTCAAAAGAAAACTATCCTCAAAAAAGTTCGTAAGATTTCGGTTGATTTTGCTGATATTAAAGGCCAAGAAGGAGGAAAGCGTGGACTCGAAATTGCCGCAGCCGGAGGACACAATGTCGCAATGTGGGGACCACCTGGAACTGGAAAGACAATGCTTGCAAAAGCCTTCGCCCACATTCTCCCCGAGCTTTCGTTTGAGGATATGCTCGAGGTAACGAGTATTCATTCTGTATCCGGCACACTTGAAGAAACGCTCGTAACAGAGCCGCCATTCCGATCACCTCATCACACCGCATCATATGTATCACTTGTGGGTGGGGGAGCAAACTTGAAGCCAGGTGAAATTACCCTTGCACATAAAGGTGTCTTGTTTCTGGATGAATTCCCCGAATTTGACCGACGTGTTATTGAAGCACTTCGAGAACCTCTCGAAGAAGGTGTAGTGAGTGTCTCGCGTGCAAAAGGCACGGCGCGATTTCCTGCCCAAACGATTCTTGTTGCCGCAATGAATCCATGTCCGTGCGGAAACTACGGCATCAAAGGTAAAAATTGCACCTGCAGCCCACTCCATATCAGCCGCTATCAAAGAAAAATGTCTGGTCCGATTGCAGATCGTATTGATATTTGGATTGAAGTTTCAAAAATAGATCACGAGTCACTTTCAAATAAACAAAAATCTGGAGATGACACCGAGGTAATACGCGCACGAGTTGCGGAGGCAAGGGAAGCTCAAAAGAATCGTTTCAAAAAACTTAATTTAGGAATTTCAAAAAACAGTGAGCTCTCAGGGAAACATATTACAAACCATATTGATCTCAGTGCCGGAGTAAAAGACCTCTTAAATCAATTTGCAAAGAAGTTTGATATTTCAGCCCGAAGCTACCACCGCATTATTAAACTCGCCCAAACAATTGCCGACCTAGCAAAATCACTTGAAATTAAACGAGAGCACATGCTCGAAGCGATACAATATCGTCCTAAAAGACAGGAGCTATAGAAACCAGGATATGATTCTGGTTTTCTACTACACATTATCTCGACATGATTTCTTATAGGAAAATAGTCTCGAATTCTACACAGCTTACGCTATGTAAAATCTCTCGACATGATTTCTTATAGGAAAATAGTCTCGAATTCTACACAGCTTACGCTATGTAAAATCTCTCGACATGATTTTCCTTTGTGAGGAAAATCAGAATGGGTTTTTTGCGCCGCGAATCTCAAAGTGCAAATGTGGACCCGTTGACTTACCTGTTGATCCAACAAAACCAATCACTTGGCCTTTTACAACCGTTTCACCTTGAAAGACAATATTTTCACTCGCATGAGAATAGAGTGTCTGTGTGCCGTTGTTGTGAGCAATAACAATATAGTTTCCATATCCACCATTCCATCCTGAGTTTCGGCTCACAATCACACTTCCTCCAGCAGATGCAAGAATAGGAGTTCCAATTGGAGCAGCGAGGTCAACTCCGTTATAGCCGTGAATTCCTTGGCTTTTTACACCCCCGACAAGTGGTCGAGTAAAGTATCCCGCATAACTTGGACCACCCGAAGCAAGAATCTTTGATGTTCCAGCTGGCTCCACCGCCTTTACTTCACCGTCTGGAACAATAACAATCTGACCAACCTTTAAAGACTCACCATCGTGAATATCGTTATAATGTTCAATATCACCTACATCTGCCTTATAAAGCTTTGCAATATTAGCCAGAGTGTCTCCTTTCTTTACCGCATGACGCACTCCAGAAACAGGGAGAATAACAAGGGTTTGACCCTCTGTAATCACATTCCCTTTAATATCATTGCTCCAGCGAATCGTATCGACTGAAACCCCGAACATCGTCGCGATTTGAGAAAGGTTGTCACCAGAACGCACAACGTACAGACTGATCTGATCACTTCCTGGACGAACATCTTTACTTACATCAACACCTGAATTTCCTTCAGGGAGAAGTGCAATACCACCAATAATTGTTATTTCTCCACCTCCTTCTGATGAGTCTCCGCCAGGACCGAGCGCTGACTGAAGCAAAGCCATATTTTGAATGTTTGATGAGGAAGATTTGTAAACTTCTTTACCTCCACCTAAAAGCTCCGACATAAACGAAAAAATGCCCGCATGAACCGCATGAGGCAAACTAAGGAGCACTCCTAGAAGGAGTGGTGCGAAAATAGACTTCATAACAAGAAGTGTGTTTCGTCTATATGTCACCTTATGTTTTCCAGAAACTAGAGAGACAACATGAGGGTCACGTGAACGAGGTAATATAAGCCTATGTTTATGTGATAAATCAAGCAATTCGTACATCCCTATGGCTCTGTTAAGCCACAAACAAGCTTGCACCCATATACCGTATCTATCGATTATACCTGTTTGAAAGGTCTGGTCAATAGAGTTGTGGACAGGAAAAATATGACGCTCCCTGTGTTATAGTAGCCTTCATGTCCGAACTCAATTCCGCACAAAAAGAAGCTGTGGAACACACAGAGGGAGCTGTTCTGATTGTTGCCGGAGCTGGAGCTGGAAAAACCAAAACACTTGCACATCGCATACTTACCATTGCTCAAAAAGGCATCTCACCGAGTAGTATCTTGGCAATAACCTTCACCAACAAAGCAGCAAAAGAGATGCGTGAGCGAGTTATGAATCTTATTCATAATGACCAAACACTAAACCTGCCAGTTACAAACGAAGAGAAGCCTTTTGTGAGCACCTTCCACGCCTTAGGTGTTCACATCCTTAAAGAGCAGTCTGCACTCCTTGGACTTCCAAGACATTTTTCAATTTTTGATAAAGACGACTCCAAACGCGCAATACGCGAAGCAATAAAAAAAGCAGGACTTGACCCAAAGCAATATGAACCGGGAAAAATTAGCAGTATCATCTCTCGAGAAAAGGGAAACTTTATAACTCTCGACGAATATGAAGCAAACGCGGGGGACGACTACCTTAAACGTACCGTTGCTAGAGTTTGGAAATCTTACGAGGAAACACTCGCAGAAGAAAAAGCGCTCGACTTTGACGACCTTCTATTAAAAACAGCTTTGCTTTTAAAGCGCAATATCTCTGTTGCCACACATTATCAACAAGTCTGGAAATACGTTCATATTGATGAATATCAGGACACAAATCATGTGCAGTATCAGATCGCAAAAATCATTTCAGCCGGACATCGCAATATATGTGTGGTGGGGGATATTGATCAAAACATCTACAGCTGGCGAGGTGCACAAATTAAAAACATAATCGATTTTGAAAAGGATTATCCTGAAGCAAAAGTAATACTGCTCGAGCAGAACTATCGTTCAACCAAAACAATTCTTGCAGTCGCAAACGCCGTCATAAAGAAAAACAAAATGCGCCGTGAAAAAAATCTCTTCACTGACAACGCCGCTGGTGAAAAGGTCGGGCTCTATGAAGCGTACGATGAGTCTGACGAAGGATATTTTATTGCTGATCGTATAAAAAAACTTATAGCAAAAGGGGTTAAAGCTACTGATATTGCTATATTGTTTCGTGCAAACTTTCAATCACGAGCTTTGGAAGAAGCTTGTTTGAAGCAAGATATTCCATATCAAGTGCTTGGTACTCGGTTTTTCGAACGAGCAGAAGTGAAAGATGTGCTTTCATTTATTCGTGCCGCACTCAACCCTGAAAGCCTTTCTGATATGAAACGTGTTATTAATGTACCACCGCGTGGTATTGGAAAGGTTACACTCCTTAAAATTATGGAGAAAAAAATTGACTCACTTCCTTCAGGAACAAGAACCAAAGTTAATTCCTTCTTTACTCTTCTTGAGAAAATACGAGCACAAACCACCAGCGGAAAGGCGAGTGATGTTGTGAAATTTATTATGCACGAGACGGGCATTGAAGAGGGCTTAAAACAAAGCAAAAGTGATGAAGATCTCGATCGTTTAGAAAACCTTAAAGAACTTGTATCTTTGGCGGGACGATACGACACCTTAGAAAATGGACTTGAAAAGCTTTTGACCGACGCAGCACTTGCAAGCGACCAGGACGAGCTTGAGCGCCCAAAAGATGGGGTTAAACTTATGACAATTCATGCATCGAAAGGATTAGAATTTGAATATGTCTTTATTACAGGGCTCGAAGAAGGACTCTTTCCTCATAGGCGTTTTGATGAAAGCTCTAACTCAAGCGACCAACTTGAAGAAGAACGTAGACTCTTTTATGTGGCTCTTACTCGGGCCAAAAAGAAACTCCATCTTTCCTATGCGCAGATGCGCACCATCTTCGGACAACGTCAGGTTAATATTCCCTCAGAATTTATATTCGATATTGATGAGGAATATATTGAAAAGGAAGAACGCGACTTTGATGCACCACGCCGATCACTTCTCACAATAAACTTTTGATTTCCGTTCCTACCGGAAATCATGTCAAAAGATTTAAACGACGTAGTCGGGTTAAATTTTTGACTAGTTCCTCAGAAGGGACAATCATGTCGGGAGATTTATTATGACGCAGTCGTAATAAATTCCTGACTTATTTCGCCCTTACCAGAAATAATATCTGACTATTTTTACATTCCGAAAAATGCTTTAATGAGCTGAATAAATGAATAACATACACGCAAAAAAATCACTCGGACAAAACTTCCTTCGTTCAAAGGAAGCTCTTAATAAGATCATTGAAGCAGGGGAGCTTACTCAAACCGATACTGTTCTAGAAATCGGTCCTGGAAAAGGCGTACTTACTGAAAGACTCCTCGAAAAAGCAAGGAGAGTCCTTGCCATTGAAAAAGACGATCGACTAATCCCCGAGCTCCAAACAAAATTTGAAAAAGAAATTTCGGAAGGCAGATTAAAACTTATTCATGGTGACATACTGGAAACTGAACTCGACACCATCATTTCAAAAGAGACCCCCTACAAACTGATCGCAAATATTCCATACTACATTACAGGTGAAATCATTCGTCGTTTTCTTGAGACATCACATCAGCCTGAAAAAATCGTCTTTCTTCTTCAAAAAGAGGTTGTAAAACGTATCGTTGCACGAGATTTAAAGGAAAGTATTTTATCTCTTTCGGTTAAGGTATATGGCACACCTCGAAGTGAAGGTGTGGTAAAAAAAGAAGCCTTCAGCCCTTCACCCAAGGTTGATTCAGCAATCCTATCGATTTCCAATATCTCAAAAGAAAACTTCAAAGATGTTTCAGAAGATATGTTTTTTAAAGTAGTACGATCAGGATTTGCTCAGAAAAGAAAAAAGCTTACACGAAACCTTGAAGCAGTCGTACCTAAAGAACGTATCGAAAAAGTTTTTGAAGAACTTCAGATAGATAAAAACACCCGCGCTGAAGATGTGCTGTTAGAAAAATGGCTTATTGTTTCAAAAGAAATCGCTAAAAACTAAATTGAGGTTCCGTGAAGAGGTAATATCGTTAGCCCAAAACCTATAGGACACAGACCAACAAAACAGGGAACGAGACAGGGCGCTGGAGCAGAAGCAAAACCAACCGCATTTTGACCAACATGACTAAGTGGAACACTTAAAAAGGGTGATACAGAAGCTCCGTATATGTACATATACGATCCGGGAATACCTGTTCCGCCCATTATAATCCAGAGACCATTAACGCATGTAAAAACACTTACTACAGTACCTCCAAAAGGGACCTGAGCAGAGATGCTCGCGGGCACGGCAAAAATAAGTGCCATAACACACACACAAAGACCAATCACCTTTATAAATCTTTTGGGAATAAGACTAAAACGCATTATAGTTATTGTATCATGGTGAAAAAAATTTCAATTGGTGTAGGAGTGGTTATTATTTTTTTTGCAGTTATGCTCCTTAAGCCATCAGCCAAAGAAAGTGCTCTTACAAACAAAGAGAGTCAGACACCGTCTCAAACTCCAAGTCTAGGTGTTGAAGGATTAACAGACACAGACCAAGACGGCCTCAAAGATTGGGAGGAAGTTTTATGGAAGACTGATCCAAACAATCCTGATACAGATGGAGACGGAATAACAGACTACGAAGAGGCTAAAATAGCACAAAGAAAACAGGAACGAGTAACAACAAGACCAGCCACAGAACCCCAGAAAGAACCAGCAACACCAGTCCAAGTACCAATAGTGGCACCAAAAGAAGATCCTGTGCCACCAAAAATAATTTCTCCCCTTAAAATCTACGGAAACAATCTTGGGGTTCACATTTCTACTCAATCGAATAAGAACCAAACAGAGCTTGATACATGGAACGCCTTTTTCGCAGAACCTTCAGATACAAATACTCAAAAAATTAAAGATATCTCGCTTTCATATAAAAAATTAGCAGAAAACCTAGAGACACTTTTGAGTATCCCTGACTCTGCAGCAAACCTCAATAAAGCATTAGCGCTCTCGTATGGGAATTTGTCTTTCAGTATAGATGCTATAACAGAAACAAAAGGTACTGGAAATTCCTATGAACTTTATAGTGAAGCCGTAAAAAAATCGACAAATGCTTTGATCGACATCATCCGTTTCTTTCAAAACAACAATGTCAAATTCACTCCACAAGAGCCAGGTTCAATCTTTATGATAAACATCTAAGTTGAAGCAGGGTATACTATAAAAATGCCAAGTAGAAAAATCCTCTATCTCATTATTGCTCTGGGAATAAGCATCAGCTTGATACTTTTTTCTATACAAAAAACAGCTCCTGAGGCTTATGTAAGTCCAGTAAGCACCACAAGTCTTATTGTTGAATCTTCACTCTCCCGCACGTCAGGAACAGACACCGACCAAGACGGCCTCAAAGATTGGGAAGAGGTTTTGTGGAAGACTGATCCAAACAATCCTGATACAGATGGAGACGGAGTGAATGATGGGGATGAGGTTGTGCAAGGGAGAAGTCCTGTTGGCCAAGGAAATCTGAGCGCCAAAACAATAAGTGGAACATATATATCAAACCAAGAAGAAACCCTTACAGAGACGGACAAATTTTCTCGTGCCTTCTTTGAAGAGTATCTTTTAGCCAAGCAAACCACAGGATCGAAAGTGAGTCCCATAACCCAAGAAAACATTATTCAGGAGCTCATGGAGAACCAGAAACCTTTTGTACCAAAAACTTACACCAGAAACGATCTCTTTATAGAACCTACTGTAAGTCTTAAATCGTACGGTAACAACCTCGGTAAGGCACTTTCAAGCAATCCTCTACCACAAGGCCAGAAGCATGAAATAGATATATTTGAGGCCGCAATAGCATCCGAAAGAGCGCAGGATCTTGCTGGACTTTCACCTATAATAGACAGTTACAAGAGTATCCTTCGATTACTCCTTGCTCTCCGCGTGCCAGAAAAAGCCACAGACCCCCATCTCAACCTTATAAATAAAATTTCAAAAGTAATAGAAAGTATTGAATCGATGCGAAGCTTCTTTGAGGATCCTATTCGATCTCTTCCGGCCATAGCCGCATATTCTCCAGGAGTTAAAGAGCTTACAAATTCGTTCGCCGCATTTGAAATATTTTTCCTGCAACACAAAGTGACTTTTCAACAGTCTGAATATGGTTATCTTTTTGTGAACGGCCTATAATTAAAACATGACACACCGGGGTGGCCCGCCGTGTTCTTATATGTCGGCAACTTTTAAAAAAATTTTTAACTGGATCGCGCCTTTTATTATTGCGCCACTTATTATTCCTGTTTCTTTTTTTATTCTCCCTGCTCAAAAAGTGCATGCTGTGGTAGCGCCTGTTCCAATTGCAGAAATCGGACCAAACGCCGTAGTTCAAATTGAAAACGCCGTTCAAAACACTATTAAGGCCGCCAAAGAATATGTTCTCGACAATCTTGTTACTGTTATTGCAAAAACACTCATCAGACAAATAAGTCAGTCGACAATCAACTGGATCAACTCCGGCTTTAAAGGCAGCCCTTCTTTTATTCAAAACCCTGGACAATTTTTCACAGGCATAGCTGATCAGGTTGCAGGAGACTTTATTGAATCAATAGGCCTTGGTTTTCTCTGCGAACCTTTCCGCCTCAACCTTCAGCTTTCTTTAGCTCTTGAATACGGAGGGGGGGGAGGGGGGGGGAGCGACACCGATCTTTCCTGTACCTTTAGTGATGTTCTGGGAAACATCGAAGGGTTCGTCGAAGGAGATTTTACCCAAGGAGGATGGGATGGCTGGTTTAAGGTAACTCAAAACAGAAACAACAATCCTTATGGCGCCTTCCTAAAGGCGAAGTCTGCTCTCGATATCCGCATATCAGGAGCTCAGGGAGAACAGCGCGTGCAACTCGACTGGGGTAAAGGATTCTTATCGCTCCAAGAATGTGACGATTACGATCAGGAAGGGCTTTCAATTGATATCGGAGGGTCAAACAGTCACCTAAATTGCAAAACCGTAACACCCGGAGCTGTTATTGAAAAGCAGCTAGGCGATGTTCTTGGAACTGATCTCCGTCAGCTTGAGCTTGCAGACGAGATCAATGAGATCCTCGGTGCCTTAGTTGGGCAACTCACAAGTCAGCTCATGAGTGCGACTGGTCTTGCTGGAGCATCAGGTTCGTCGGGAGGAACATCAAGAGGAAGAGACTTCACAACAAACACCAATATAGGCGACGGATACGGAACAGGTCAAGTAGCCGATCCTTTTCTTGCAAGTGGTATCACAGATGCTGAAAACCTCTATGCAGACCTTGAGGACGAATACGCTATAGACACAAGTGGATTTGATAACTTGAACTTCGGCAACGAAGTAAATGAAACAGGAACATTCAACATTGGACTTAGAAGTGAAAGCACCGAACAAGCAGGGACTCTTGAAAGTTACTTGTCTGAAAAAGCAGTCGATGGAAACGTGAATGGAAATACAAGCAGAGAAAGTGTTTCCATAACAGCTAGCACTAAAAACCCATGGTGGCAGGTTGATTTAAAAAATGATCCTTCAGATAGTAATAATCCGACAAAAAAATGGGCTATCGGTAAGATAGAAATCTTCCCACGAACAAGTGGAGATAAATTTGACAACGCTGATGCTTTAGGTAATTTTAGAATTTTCATCACAGATACACCACTCAACTGTAGTTTGAAACCTATATTGAACACATATCCTTGTACTACAAATGACGGTCTCAGTCTTAATCCTTTAACACAGCCGTCAGGTCTATCGAATGGGGTGTTTGCAACAATACCTCTAAGCATGCCTCCAACAGGACCTTTTAATATAGACCTCAATGTGCCAGGAAGATTTGTGCATATTCAAAGAATTG
>Ga0163144_10011899_pt1 | contig 18357 bp, 9 predicted proteins | sample OliLak19BULKMAT1_FD_123175 | JGI IMG/M metagenome (GOLD analysis project Ga0163144, IMG submission 123175) | Freshwater microbial mat bacterial communities from Lake Vanda, McMurdo Dry Valleys, Antarctica - Oligotrophic Lake LV.19.BULKMAT1 | ecosystem: Environmental > Aquatic > Freshwater > Lake... | reverse complement strand
CCACCGGATAATGGATATTCAGCTGGGCGCACGTCGCATCCATCCACACCGCCGACACGTCGACGGGCTCGGCAAGCTGCACCTCCGAAACGCCTGCAGCATCGCACCCTGCGGCCTGCTGCAGGAGTCGACGCTGCGCGTCGTGGAGCACCGACGTCGGCACGGACGACTCCATGCGTTGTCATTGACTCTTGGACGGCACGCGAATGTCACCCCGCAGAGGAATTGCACAAAACCACTGCAGCAAGGGCGACTCAGCCAGATGAACTGAAAACGACCGATGACTCTCATTGCTCAACACCCGGGCGATCGTGCACCGCAACGCCTGGCGCGCACCCTGCTGAAGACGTGCGCGACGGCAATCGGTCAGCGGTAAAGACGTCTTTCCAGGATGTGACTTTTCGTCAGCAGCGCGTTCCCGAGCCACCTGCTGCTCGACAAACTGCGACTCCACCCCGCTCAGGAGCAACAGCTCATCCATCCGCCGCAACAGCGACTCGCGCTCGCGGTAATCACGATTCCCTTTCACCAACGGCAAGGCCAGACGGATCATCGTCTGGTGCGCCTGATCGGATGGATATTGCAGCGGCGGAAAAAGCTCTGTTGATAAAGGCATGAACCTTAAACGGTGCCAATTTGACCATATATGCTCGATTCAGCCAATTTTATGAGGGCTGAATCACTCGGACACCGCTGATTTCAGGGCTTATTTCAGCAGATTCTGAATGGGGACAGGCTCTAGATACCATGCGCAGCAGCTAATGAACATTTTCCCGGTTACACTGACAGCCATGCTTCCAGGTTAATGCCTTCATGTACGCAAAATATCGTCCGGCATTATCGGCGGCACCAAAAGTAAAACAGGGTTTCCCTATCTGGACTCAGGCCACCCCCTTCGCAGCAGATTCAATCCACTTCCAGCAACGCCACGCCGGGGTTCTCTAGGGCAAAGGTGGCCAGCCAGCCGGTGGCGTCGCGGGTAATGGCGACGGCGCCGGGGCTGGTTTGGAGGCCGTTGGCATTTTTCAGGTCGGCCAGGGTATTGCGGTCAAGATAGGCGGGACTGCCCAGGTTTTGCCAGGCGGTGATGATATTATTGTCGCGGCTGTCGATGCGGTACAGGCGCGGATGTTTCGGTTCGCTGTCTAAGCGGATAGAGACGGTACCAGCGGCAACCGCGTCCTCGAAGCTGCGCGGGTGGCTGTAGGCGAGGATTTTGCGGCCGCCGTCAGTGGTAGCGATGGCGTCGGTGAAGGTGTCGCCGCCGGTAACTGGAATGCGGGTGGTGCCGAGGCGCCGCAACAGGCGGTGCGCCTGCCACGCGGGTTTGCGCAGACCGTTGAGGTTGAGCATGCCGTAATTGCCGTGAAAGGCATTGGCGCCGTAGCCGACCTGATCGTAAATGTCGCTCAGGCACCAGTAGGCAAAATAGGTCGCGTCTTGTGAGACGGCGGCCATTGAACGCACCGCGAAGGCGGCTTCGAGCGCGGTTTCGCGCGGCGGATCGGCGGGGAACCAGGAGCGGCCCCATTCATTCCAGTGCACTTCGCCGCGGAAGCCGAGCGAATCGAGCAAGCTGCGGGTGCCGCGGACGACGCCATTGAAAAAGTTCGGCGATTTATTGATGCGGTCTTCCTGCGGCCCGGCAAAGGGCGACAGGGGCTGCGATTCGCTGTCGTTGTTGTAGCAATGGGTAATAATGTAATCCGGTTCGGTGCCGGCCTTGCGGCTGTGCTCCAATAATTCCGCGACCCATTCGGCGCGCGCGGCGGAAGGACCGCCAACGCGCAATTGGCTGTCGACCGATTTGATCGCGCGCCAGGTCAGATCCCACAAGTGAAAGAAATCTTTTTGGTCGCCGCCGAAAAAACCGCTGGAGACATCTTTGCCGCCGAGATTGGGTTCGTTCCACACTTCGAAATACCACGAGCGCACCACGTCGATGCCCCACATGCGGATGGCATGGCGCACGCCATCGCTGACCAAGGCGGTCCAACTGGCGTCGTCCTTGGGTGGACTGGTGCGGGCTTTGGTGGTGAACACCGTGGTCGGGCCCGAGGCCATCTGCGACGGGCAGAAGCTGGTGGTGAACATCGGATTGACGCCGCGATCAAGCAGGCGGCGAATGCATTCGTCGACGATCTGCCAATTGGCACCGTGGGTTTTCTCTTTGTCCTTCCACGCGGTCGGCGGCACCGACCAGGTGCGCAATTCATCGTCGAACATGCCGACGGCGCGCACGTGGCGCAGACCGAGTTCTTCCTGCGCCAGGGCGATATGCTCTTGGCAGTCGGTGCGTACGAACCAACGGAACTGGTCGATATTGCCCAGCCCCTCCCAAGAATGGCGGAAAGGCTGGCCGGGATCATTCCAGGCCGGGGTTAGGATCGTTGCAGTGCTCATGGGGGCGCTGACGTTCGCGTTGTGGTTATCGTTATCAATAGGTTTTGCTGACCAAGAAAATGGATGCGCGTCAGTTCAACCGCCGGGCGTTAGGACGGTGTCGGTGCCAGGGTGGCCCACGGCCCGGTGATCGCCAGGGTCAGGCCGGGATACATGATGTTGACGAAACACCATTTCCCATCGGGAGAGAAACACGCCCCCGCCAACTCGCCGGAATTGAGCCGATTGACCGCAAAGACCTCGGCGAGCCCATCGGGGCGCACGTGCAGCATGCGGTTTTCCGGGCTGGCACCCTTGGACGAATTGTCTTCGCAGGCGAACAAGGCGCCCCACGGGGTGACGGTGATATTATCGACGTTTTCTAACACCGCGCCGTCATTGGGCTCGACGAACAGAGTCAGCGAGCCGCCGTCGTCGCTGGTCAGGCCGGGGACATAACGCCAGATCTGCCCTTTGCGGGCGGGCCCACCGTCGGTGCACGCGAACCACACCGCGTCGCTGCCGAACCAGCAGCCTTCGCCGCGGGTAAATGCTTGCGCGCCCTGAGCGCGGGCCTGGGCGGCGGGGTTGTCGTCCGGGTTGGCGATGTCGACCCAGCTACAGGCGTGGGTGGCGCCCACCGGGAAGGGGGCGGCGCCCCAGTTAGAGGTGACTGGATTGGGGTACTCGAGTATGCGCAGAGCCTGAAGTTTGCCGCCGGCGCGCAGTTCCCCGGGTTTATGGGGCACAAAGCGAGTGAACACGCCGTCGCGGGCGTCTTCGGTCTGGTAGACGATGCCGCTGGCGGGATCGATGGCGACCGCTTCGCGATTGAATCGCCCCATGGCGCGCAGGGGAATCGGCTCGGCCAGGCCGGGCTCGGCGCGGGCGGGGACCTCAAAGGCATAGCCATGGCGGCGGTCGGCTTGCCAGCCTCGGTCATTGGTGCCGACCGTGGTCAGGTCTTCCTCACAGCTGATCCACGAGCCCCAGGGAGTCGGCCCGCCGGCGCAATTGCGATTGGTCCCAGCGAGGCTAAGGAACTCGTGGCGCAGGGTGCCGGTCGCGCCGTCGAGCACGACGGTGGTGGTCCCGCCTTGGCTAGGCTGGCGGTTGCCGCCGCGATCGTACACCGAGGCAGGGGCCAGGGCGGCGAAGCCGGCGAGGTCGGCCCCGAATGGCCCATCCGCGACGTTGCCGGGAGTGAGTTCGTGATTGCGAACCAGCAGGATGCTGCCCGCTGGCCCGGCAAAGGCGGCCATGCCATCCATGGCCCCTGGAGTGATCAGCCCATCGGCCATGCGCGCGCCGGACTTGGAGACGATCACGTAGCGGAATCCCGGCGGTAGGTCGAGCAGTCGCTGGGGATCAGGCACCAGGGCAGGCAGGCGTGGCACGTTCCAGGGCTCGGCCCCGGCTAAGCGGCGATCCAGGCCCAGCCAAGTCAAAGACAGGGCGCTGCCCCATTGCAAAAGACGGCGGCGAGAGAGGTGGTGCATGTTCGTTATGCTGCGCCGAGGGCTCACGCGCGGAAGAGGAACCTTGCTCCAACTGGGGAGCGGGCGGGCAGTTAGCGCACCTCCGGCAGTCACACACCAGCCCCTAGGGCCTCCCCAGCGGCTTTGACGGTTTACGCGCCGGAGACTAGAGTCCGCCGGTCCCGACTTCCCGCATGCGCCGTAATCCGGCGTTTGGATTGAGCTTATGGAAAAAAACCCCCAAGCCTGGGGCCTTGATATTGGACACTCCAGCATCAAGGCAGTGCTCCTTCGACGCGTCGGCGCCGATGTCGAGGTCGTCAGCTACGCCATCGAACCCATCGAGATCGGTGAATCCGTCGATCGTGAAGAAGCGGTCGCTAAAGCCCTGCAGCTCATCGCTCATCGCGAAGCTTTTGCCAAGACGCCGGTGGTCGCCTCGTTGTCGGGCCGCCAGATCTTCTCGCGCACTATCAACATCCCCGTCATCAACCCGAAAAAGGTGGCGAAGATGGTCGAGCTGGAGGCGCGCCAGCAGATTCCGGGCGACTTTAGTGAGATTGAGTGGTCCTATCATCTGAGTCCGGCGGCCGATGGCGCGTCCAACGACGTTGCCATCTTTGCCGCCCGCAAAGAGCTCATCGCCGAGCTGGTCGGCAAATGCAAGCGGGCCGGGATCAATCTGGTCGGGGTGTCGGTTTCTAGTCTGGCCTTGTATAATTTCGTCCGCTACGACCAAGTCTTTGGTCCCGCAGAGACCATCGCGATCTTGGATGTCGGCGCTGAAAATACCGATCTGGTGCTCTGCCAGGGTGATACCCTGTGGATGCGCACGTTGGCCTCGTCAGGCAATGACATCACCAAGGCCTTGATGAAAAAGTTTAAGGTCTCCTTCGAAGAGGCCGAACAGCTCAAGCGTCAATTAGGTGACAGTCAGCAGTCCGATCGCGCCTTCAAGCTGATCGAAGCGACCTTAAACGAACTGGTCAGTGAAGTCACCCGCAGTCTCGGTTTTTACAAAGGTCAGAACAAAGAAGCCAAGCTCGAAAACATGGTGATTTCGGGCAATACCTTCCGGCTGCCCAATCTCGCCCAATATCTCGCCGACCGTCTGCGCATGGCGATCATTTCGCTCGAAGATCTTGAACGCATCAAGGTCGAGCCCGGCCTGGATCGCGAGCATCTCCTGACCGATCTCCAGGCCCTCGGCGTGGCCATGGGTTTGGCCGTCCAGGGTACCGGCGTCGCCTCGGCGAATGTCAATCTGATGCCGACGCACGCGCGCCTGCAGCAGATGTTGAAAACCAAGCGCTGGGCGGGTGCCGCCATCCTGGCCCTGGTGCTGCTGGCGATCATTGTGCACCATCTCTTTCATAGCGCTGCCATCGCCGAAAATGTCGAATTGGCGAGCAAGATCGAAGAGGCGGTCAAGGATAACCAGAAATTCTCCAAGGATGCTCTCGCTTCGCTGACCGAGGTCGGACCTTTGGCCAAGGATCTTGATGCCTTTGCCCTGTATGGCCGCCATAAAGGCGTCAATCTGGCAGTCCAGCAGGGCGTGCTTCAGGTCATTGGTGATGCGATCACTGAATATGGCAATGTAACCTATACGCCACCGCCCGAAGTCCTTGATGGTGACCTCCAGCTGCAGCGGGTGTATCTCTCCCGCGTCGAAGTGCCGCCATATGAGGTGCGCGCCCGACCCTACAACGCCCTGGCCGAACAGCGTCGGGTGGTCATCGAGGTCCTGATCGTGCGTGAAGACCTGGATGACACCAAGGCGCTGCGCCTGAGTCAGGAGATTCTCGACAAGATCAAAGCGATCACGCCATTGCCGGCGATCAAAGATCTGCACGGCGGCGAACGCCTGTTCAGCGACGTGCAGTTGCGCAACAGTATCCATGCCGATTTGAACTATTGGTACAAAGACGATAATTTCCTGAACGCCCAGGGAAATCTCGCCCCCATCGAACGGGACGTGCGGGTGAAGGTATCTCGTGCCATCTTCGACTGCGTCCTGGTTAGCGCTCAGGCCAAGGAGGCCACGCCGTGAATCAGATCAAACCCTACCTGTTCTGGATCATCGCCGGGGTGCTCCTACTGGTCCTGATCATCGGTGGCTACCTGACCTCGCCGACGGCGACGGTTAACGGCACCACCATGAATGCGGCCGAGGTGAAGAACCATCTCGACACCAAGGTCAAAGGTTTCCAGAACCTGGTCAAACGCGCCGCCAAAGGCGACCCAACCGGAGTGCCTTTCGATCCGGTCCTGGATAGCGACATCAAGCGCCTGACTGAAGATTATCTGCTGACCACCAAGTGGGCCGATCGCATCAGTCCCAATGTCGATGAATACCGCAAGCAGCTCAAGGTCATTCACGCCGATTTGGTCGCGCGCAGCAAGGTTCTGCACGAACCGATCTCCGAGAGCAATCAGCAGTTGCAGTGGTTCACCGCCTATCAAGAGAAAACCGGCCAATTTGTCGTGCAGCTGCGGGATGCCAAAGCACTGGTGGTTCCGGTTGAGGGAACATCGAGTCGGCGTGCCGGTCGCGGTGGGATCGCCCCGATGCTGGCGGTGCCCAGTGCGGGTGGTGCTGCTGCCGGTACCGACGAAGATCCCCTCAGCCCGACGACAGGCAGCAAGATCCGCGATGTCCTGGGGCTCTACACCCGCAAAGGCGATCTGCCCACTGCCGACGAACATCCGCTGTTGACCACGCGCTTCCGCATTGTCGAAGCCCTCGGTCGGGTGGTGTTGGCCTCGGATGTCGACACCAAACCGAATCCGATCGTCGATGCGAAACAGGTCGTCCGCCGTCCGGCGGCCATCGCGGGACTGGAGTGGTCGAGCGACCGCGAAGGTTTCAGCGATCCCGTGACATCCCGCTATGCCACCTATGTGCGCCTAACTCTGACGCTGCATGGCACTGAATCCGCATTGCTCGCCACCGTGGCCGGCCTGGAGTCGATGGATCGGCCGATCATGCTGGTCGCTGGTTCGACCCTGACCCGCCAAGACCGCCTCGCCGCCGGGTCTCGCCGCCTGACCGATTCCGACAACGAGCCCTTTGCCGCGGTGGCGGTCATGACGGTGGACTTGCTGGCGCTGGATTACAGCCAGATGCCCGATCCCACTTCCGGCGCGGCCAGCGCCCCGTTGGCGACGCCAGGAATGACGCCGGGTAGTCCCGGCAACTTCGGCAATCCGCCGCTGGGTTCGCCTGGTCAGTATCCGCCGGGGGCGCCGGATAGCCAGCCACCGGGCAGTCCCGGAAGCGAATTTGAAGGGAGCAACGAATGAGCCCCAAAGACCTGATGGTTCTCCATGGCGAAAAAGCCGTGGTCGGCGTCGTCGCCCTTATCTGTGTCTGGATCATGTTTGGATCGGCGACCGACCCGGACATCCGGGCTTCGTCCGCCCAGGGTGGGATGACTGCCGATCAGATCAAAGAAGCCATTTCGAAGATCAACGAGTATCGGCCGCGGGCCCAGCCGCCGATCCTCAAACAAGTCCCGGCCTACGCCGACCGTCTGGCCAGTGATCTCGGGCGTCCGGTGGTCGCCGAATCGATGATGGCCTGGACTACTCAACACCCGGATCTGGGACCGACGGTAGTGAATCACGAGTTCCTCTACATTTACGAGGCCTTGCCGCCCAAGCTCGCTGCCGCCGACAAGGTCGGCGCGGTCAGCCTGGCGCTGACCCTGCCGGAGTCGGTGCGCAACCTTGATCGCATCGGCGATGGCGATGATGTTTTATGGAAACGCGCCGCGGGCGGTTCGATCGAAAATCATGCCACCATTCTCGGCGTGCAGATCGAACGCCAAAAAGACGATAGCTGGGTCCCCGTCGGCAAGGGCATGATCCCTTTTGCCGAAATGAACGACCCGATCCAGATCACCGATGTGCAGGACTTCGGTACCTATTCTTTCCGCGCCCGTTACGTGATCGTCGCCAGCGGCTATCGCTATGGTCAGGGTGAAGGCGGCTCGGTCATCATCCATGCCGGACGGACCATTCCGCTCAAGGGCGACGATACGGCCGCAGCCACCTACCTCGCTCGGGTCAACAAGGGCTTGGCTGGCGAGGAGCCTGAAGTAGGCCCGAAATTGATTCGTCCCACTGACACGATTCCCATGGGCGTTGAACTGCGGAATAAGGAATCTTTGTTTAACGGTCCGTGGAGCGATCCCGTGGCGGTGACCGTGTCCTCGCCGATCCGCTTCCAGCTGGCGCGCCTGTCGCCCGATTTCGATCCAGATAAGGTCGAGGCGACCTTTCTGCTGACCAAGCTGATCCGCGAAGGCGATCGCCAGGGCTGGGTCGAAATGCAAACCGTCAAAGTAAAGAAAGGGGCCAAGCTCGGCGGCATCATCCAAGCCAAGCATCCCCTACGGGACGATGGCTACGATCGCGATCTCGATCTGAGCACCCCGTTTGAGTTGGTCCGAATCGAACGTGATGTTGAACGTATCCTCTACCGCCAAATCAAAGATCAGGCGCGCAGTGACGGCAAGCCCGGCCGCGAGCTCGTCCCGAAGGACAAGCCGTACAAGGCCGATCTTGCCGTGCTCAAGAATACGCGCACGGGTGAGGAAGTGACCCTGGTTAAGTTGGGTCGCGTGACCATTCCTCTGGGGGATGTCATTCTGGATCCACCGACCCTGGGTGGCGACGAAGCCCAGGAGTTCAAAGACCACCCCGGTGAATTCGTCCTGCCGCCCCTGAATCCCAAGGCGCCGATCGTGCATCAGCCCGGTGAAGGGCCTTTAGAGGAACTGCGCGCCGAAGGGGATGGCTTGGCCGTTACCGATACTCCGTATTACGAATTGTCGACCGGCGAACTGATCTACTACGAGCCCATCAACAAGGCCGTGCTGCGCAAATGGAAGCTCGGCGTCACCCCTCCTACTCCAGTGATCAAGGCGCCGCCCGTGAGGCCCGCACCCCCCGCTGGAGTTCCTGCGGGGAACCCCGTTGGCCCGGACAATGGCCGTCGTCGTTCTGATCCGGATGGCGGCATGCCACCCCCGCCGTCCATGGACGATAGCGAACACTATCGGCGCCACCCAGATGACACGACGCCGCTGGAGAACTTCGTTCCGCCCGATAAGCCAGCGCCACGCCGTCGCCGGTAAGCCTCAGCGAAAGTCGCGGCTGGGCGTGAGAGACACGCCCAGCCGCTGCCCCCAGACGGGGGGTTCCCACCCCGTCCAACCTTCTAGCGTAGCCCCACTTCCGTGAATGATCCCATTGCCGTCCCCATCCCCCTCGACCTGCCCTGTCAGGCTCGCGGGAGGGGTGTCATTGGTTCCTCTGTTGCCCCCCGAGGTCGCCGCATGGCCACTTTCCGCCTCCCGGTCCTGGTTGTCACTCTCGCCTCCCTGATCGGCGCTGCCGAACCGGGCGCTGGCCAGAGTGTGAACCCCACCCCCGCCTTGACGCCTGACCAGCAGCAGTTCTGGGAACAGGCCCGCAACGATACGACGCCGAATCCGGACATGGTCGCCGCTGAGGCCAAGTACACCGAAGCGCACGCCCATTATCTTGCCGCCCGTTTCATCGAGGCTCGTGAACATGTAGAAGAGGCCCTGCGCCTCTATCCGCCGCATCGTGCCGCGGCCTCTCTGCGTGATGACATTCTCGCCATTCAAAGTGTACGCGACAATCGCTTGCAGGCCGCCACCCAGTGGCTGGCCAACACCCAGGATGTGCGCACCCAGGAAGCCGCCGTACGGATGGCGGAAAATCTCGCCATCGGCGATCGCAAAATGGCCGAAGGTGATTTCGCCGGGGCCGAGCTGGCCTATGACAGCGTCGACATCGCCCTGCGGACCTTCCCCTACCAATTCGATTTCGGCACGCTGCCCGAACAGGTGACGGCGAAAAAGCTCGCCGCCCGCGCCAAGGATCGCCAGGCCCAACTCGAACGCAGTCAGGAAGATCGCCAGACGGCAGCCAAGGTCGCCGAGGATCGGCGCACCGCCGAAGAGACGGCGCTGCGCGCCAAAGTCGACGAGATGCTACGCCGCGCCCGCATCGCCTATGATCGTCGCGACTATAAGCGCGCCGAAGTCGATGCCTGGAATGGCTATGAACTCGACCGTCGTCGCGAAGACGCGCGTGATCTCTATCTGCGCGCGCGCCGCAATGGCCACGAGCAATTCGACGCCCTGAACAAGGAAGAGCGCCTGGAGCGCCTGACCCGTGTGCACGAGGAGATCCACAAGTCCCTGATCCCTCAATCGGAATTGCTGGTTTACCCCGAGGACTGGCAACGCCGGGCCTTGCGCAAGGCGCCCGAACTGGGTGTCGGCAAGGAAGAACCGTGGATGGAGGTGATTCAGTCGCGCATGGATCAGGTCGTCACCTTCGAATTCGAGGATACCGCTTTCGAGGATGTCGTCGCCTTCTTCCGTCAGGTCACCGGCATCAATATTATCGTTGCCCCAGAAGTGTTCGCGGCTGGTGCGGCCCCGATCACTTTCCGTGCTCGCGATATGCGCTTCCGCGAAGCCCTGAAATGGGTGTTGGAAATGAGCCGCCTGCACATGGCGATTCAGAACCAGGCCATCTTCATTGCCGACCAGCCCATTGCTGGGGCCATTGTCCTGCGCATGTATGATATCGCCGATCTGGTCTCGCCGGTGCGCGACATGCCCGCGCGCGAACTCGCCTTCAATTCAGGCGGCGGCGGCGGCGGCGGCTTTAGCTTGTTCGCTGGCGGGGAAGTCGAAGACGGCACCGCCACCGATCCCGATGCATTGCGTGAGTTTATCCAGACCAATGTCGTGCCGGATCAATGGAATCCGGAAAATGGTGCGGCCATGGAAGTGCGCGGCACCACCCTGTTCGTCAGCCAGACCCCGGAAATCCACGCGCTGGTGGTGGCTCTGCTCGATGAGCAACGCAATCAATCCAAGCTCCAGGTCAACGTCAACGTCCGCCTGCTCGACATCCGCAAGGGATTCTTCGAGGAAATCGGCTTTGAATATCACAACGCTGGCGGCAGCCAAGGTTTGGTCAGTTCGTCCAGCGGCTTTGGGGCCGCCCGGCAGAATGCCACCAGTCTCTATACCGGCAGCTTGTTTCAAACCCTGCCGGAAACGACGAGCGGTATCTGGGATGTGCGCAGTGGGTTTCCTGGTGGCAACGGGGTTTACGGCCGTGGTCTTCAGGTCGAAAATACGATCAATGGCAGCGGCATCCTGGGTCAGACCCAGCTCAATGCGATCTTCTCCGCAGTCGAAATCGAAGCTGACGCGCAAATCGTCCAACATCCGGCGATCACCTGTTTCAATAATCAGCGCGCCCACGCCTCGTTCATGAACCAGTACGCCTACATCGCCGACTACGAGGTCGTCAACAACAACCTTGATCCGGTGATCGAGGTATTGAGCTATGGCGACATCCTGGATGTCCGGCCCGTGGTCAGTTCGGACCGCAAGTACATCACCATGGAGATCCGCCCCAGCTCGGTGATCCTGGTGTCGGTCTTCATCGAATTGATCTCGGCCCCGCGCATTATCGGTGCCGGGGAAGAGGGCGTGGTGACCGAGCCCTTGGCCTTCCCCATCGAACTGCCCAATGTGCAGGTGCGCACCCTGCGTTCGACCGTCATGCTGCCCGACAAGGGTTCGCTGCTGATCGGTGGATTCAATAACACCCTGCGTCAGCGGGTACATACCGGAATCCCCTTCCTCAGCCATATCCCCTTCCTGGGCCGCCTGTTCAGCCGCAATGGCGTCTATGATGACCAACGCCGTCTGTTCTTCCTGCTCAACGCTGAGATCATTGATCTGGGCGAACGCGAGAGCATGCGCTGAACGGACATGCTGGTGCGCTCAACTGCCATTTCGCTGCGCTGTGCGCTGAACCGTCCCTGGTGGTCGGTCGGGCTGGCGTGCGTGGTGACGGCTGCACTGACCGGGGCGGATGCAGGCGTGCCCATCCCAGCACCCCATGCTACCGCGACCGTGGCGGCTGACGCCTTGGTCCGTGAAGCCGATGCGGCGGTGGCGGCCGGGACCTGGGACCACGCCCGGAGGCTGTACGCCCAGGCGCTGCTCCAGGATCAGGCCCATGCGGGTGCCCAGGCGGGTCTGGCCCGGGTGCAGGCCATCCAAACCGGCACTGGCGACCGTGGCGCGGTGGATGTCGCCGTCGTGCAGCAACAACTCCGCGTGGTCGAAGCGCGCGCCGCCGTTGCCCGAGCGGAACTTCTGGCCCGGCAGGGCCAACCCGAAGCGGCGCGATCGGCCCTCGATCAGGCGCGCGGTCTGTTGGTGGGCATTGACGCCCGCACGGATGTCTCAGCAGACGTGGACCGCATCGCTCGCCTCATCCAGGAATTGCAACCCCAGGTCGGGGTCGCGGCGCAGCAAGAAGCTGCCGCACAGCGCGCGGATGCCCGTGCCAGCGCCGAAGCCGAGGTCATTGCGCGCGACCAACGTGTGCACACCGTCTTCGCCGAGCGTATCGAGCGCGTTCGCGCTCAGCAGCGGCGACTGCTGCTAGAGATCGCGCTCAACGAGGCGCGCGCGCTGACCCGGGATTTTCCGGGCGAGTCCGCCGCAGAAGCCCTGTACGAAGAGATCCTCACCCAGGTGCATCGCCAGCGCACCGCGGATATCACAGAACAGCGCGACGATCGTCTCCGCGAAGTGCATCGCCGCATCGAAGAGTCCTTGATTCCAGTCGGTTGGGATGCGCAGCCGATCTACCCGATCGACTGGCTCGAACGTCACCACGATACCCTGGTCTTCAACGGGGCTTCCGCCGCAGTTGAACCGTGGGAAGAGCAGTTGGCCGACCGTTTGGCGCAGCGGGTCAGCCTGATTTTCGAAGAGGTCCCCATCGACGAAGCCCTGGCGGCCCTCGCCAAACAGGGCCAATTCAATCTGGTCGTCGATCCCACCGTCTATGCCACGGGCAGTTTACCGATCACCTTGCGCGTCACCGACATGCGCATCGACAGCTTGCTGAATTGGCTCGCGCAGATGAGCACCCAGACCTGGGTACTGAATAAAGGCGCGGTCTATTTTGGTGGTGAAACTGATCAGGCCCGTGTGCTCGCGGTCTACGACATCGCCGCGATTGTGCGCGCACCGTATGACCAGCCTGGCTATACCATCGGTTTCAGTGCCGGTGCCGGTGGCGGTGGCCAAGGCGGCGGTTTCAGCTTGTTTGAGCCCGCCGCCGATAGGGGCACCGCGCTCGCTCCCGAAGATGTGGTCGATCTGATCCAGCAGTCGGTGAGTCCGGCCACTTGGGATGATGCCAGCAACTGGGATGGTGCCGGCAACGCGATTGAAATTCGCGCCAATCAACTCTACATCACCGCGCCGCGGCGCGTGCATGGACTGATTCAGGAATTCATCCGCTCGCAAGCCAATGCCAATGCCCTGGCGGTGCATGTTGCCGCACGCTGGCTGACCATCAATGATACCGCTCTCGAAGAGATTGGCGTCAACTGGGGTGCGTCGCAGAATCTGATTTCCGCGGGTGGGCTGGTGCCACCCCCGGGAGCGACAGGCTCGAATGCGACCAGCACCTGGACCGCGAATGCCCTGCATCGCCTGCCGTCGGTCAGTGTCCCCATCCAGCCGGCGACCGACGGCACGGGTCTGAATCTCAGTTTCCTACGCCTGGGCAACCCGCAGATATCAGCGGTGTTCACCGCCGTTGAGCGCAAGGCGCAGAGCCGCATCCTCGCGCGGCCCGAATTGATCACCTTGAATGGGGTGCGCGGCAATGTTTTTACGGGCACGCAATACGCCTACATCGCTGATTACGAAGTGGTCAACAACAACCTCGATCCCGTGATCGAAGTCCTGACCATCGGCGCCAGTCTCGACATCAAACCGTATATCAGCGCCGATCGTAAATACGTGACCATGGAATTCCGCCCGGCACTGGCTTCGGTGTCGTTCTTCGTCGAATTGATCACCGCTCCACGTATCATCGGGAATGGCGAGGCTGGGGTGGTGGTGCTCGACCTTTCCTTCCCTATTGAACTGCCCAACGTGCGTCTGGATGAGGTCTCGACCACGGTCCAGATCCCCGACGGCGGCGGTCTTGTGGTCGGCGGCTTTCAGAACATCACTGACGAAGCCGTCAGCTCGAAAGTGCCCTTTCTCGGGCACATCCCCTTCCTCGGGCGTCTATTCGGCGTTCGCGGCCGTTATCATCAGCGCGAGAAGATCTTCCTTCTCGCCCATGTCCGTATCATCGACTACCAGGAAGCGGAGGATCATCTGTGACCCCCACGCCCATGCACCGCATCTCCCCGACCCTGCGCCGCTGCGTCGCCAGCGCCACCGTCCTGGCCTTGGCCGGGATCGGCAGCCTGGCCCAGGCTGCCGACGCACCTGCTCCGGTCACCCCCGCTTCGACCGCCTTGGCCGACTACGCCAAGGAGGGCGATGTCCATCGCCAGGGCCGCGAGGTCGCGGCAAACTACCATCACGAGATGGGTCAGTTGGCCTTGCAGGAAAACCGGCTTGATGACGCGGTGCGCCATTACACCACCGCTGTCGACTATCAACCGGACAACGAGCAGTACCGCAAGGACCTCGCCAACGCTCAGGCGTTGTCTGGCCACAACCGTGACGCGCGTTCGGTGTACGTGAACCAGCTCGCGGACCAGCTCTCGGTCAACCAGCAGCGCTTGTGGGCCGAAGCCCAGAGTCGCGTCGAAGAAGGCCAGAAGCAGTTGGCCGCCGGTGACTTCCGCGAAGCTGAGCGCAGTTTTCAACTTGCCCACATCCGCCTCGAATCCCTCCCCTACGCCGATGACCGCAAAGAGGCCGAGCAGCGCCGGGTCGAAGGCCTGCTCACCGAGACCCGCACCCGCAAGGCTAAGCAAGAGCTTGATGAAGCCAGCGCGCGCAACGCCGCCGCCGTCGATCGCCAACAGCAGATCCGCGAAGCCAGTCTGCGGCTCGAACGTGATCGTATTTCGGCGATGTACAACCGCGCCCTCAAGGCGCGCGAACGCCGCGACTACGATGAGGCGATTCTGCTCTGCGAGCAGATCCTCAAGGTCAACCGCGCCGAGGACCAAGCCCACGACTTGCTGGTCAAGTGCCGGCGCGAACGCCACGTCTATCTGCGTCAGGTCACTGCCGACCGCTGGGATGAAGAGCACAAGCTGTTGTCGGAACAGATCCGCACCGCAATGCTGCCTCAGTTGGAATTGCTGACCTACAGCCACGACTGGCATGAGATCGATGCGCGGCGCACGGCGCCTACCCATGGTTTGTCGGACGGCGAAAACGACCCCTGGCGCCAGGGCATCAACGCCGCCCTGGACCAGGAAATCACGCTCGATTTCCAGGATACCGATCTGATCGACGTGATCTCCTTCTTGCAGAAGATCACCAACGTCAACTTCGTCATCGATCCCCAGGTCATCGTCGGGGGCGCGGTGCCGCCGGTCACCCTCCGGGTCGAAGGCATGAGGCTGCGCTACGTGCTTGATTACGTGATGCGTCTGACCCAACTCAATTACGTGATGCGCGATCAGGCCATCTACGTCAGTAACGCAACCGGCCTGCGCGGCGCGACCTACATGAAATTGTACGATGTCCGTGATCTCCTTCAGGGCCTGACCATGTTCCCTGGTCCGGATCTCGACATTCCCGAACCGGGCGGCACCGGATCGCGTCTGCTGCCCCCGGTGCAGGATGATCAGCCGCCGGAGCTCGATGAATTCGTCGATATTATTCAACGCGTGGTCGCCCCCGAAACCTGGGGTGGCGAAAGCGGGGCCCAGATCGGCGAATTCCAGGGTTCGATGGTGGTCACCCAGACCGCCCCCGTGCATCAGCAGGTCGAAGAACTGCTGCGCCAATTGCGCAACCAGCGCGGCACTCAGATTCACGTCAAGGTCAAGTTCCTGTCGGTGTCCAATGCCCTCCTCGAAGAGATCGGGGTCAGTTGGAACAGATATGACACCACCTTGGGTGCACCCGTCGGCGTCCCCGGCATCGCGCCTGGTGCCAGCGCTCTGCCCCTGCAGGGCATCGGCGCCTACAACGCAAACGGCAGCTTAGCTACCGGCGCGGCGCTCAATAATTCCCTGTCGACCCTGCTCTATCCAGGCAATCGTCCGTTTGGTGGCCCCACAGAACCCGGTGATGCCTTGACGGTGCAGACCCAATGGTTCCACCTCGCCGATGGCCTGTTCGCCTCGGCCGTGCTGCAAGCGGTGGAAAAGGAATCTCGTTCCAACATCGTCTGGGAACCGGACGTGACCTTATTCAATGGCCAACAGGCGCATCTGGTCCACATCAATCAGCAGAGCTACATCGCCGACTATAATGTCGTCCAGGGCCAGTTCGATCCGATCATCTCGATCCTCTCTTACGGCACCGTGCTCGACGTGCAGGCGGTGGCCTCGGCGGACAAGAAGTACATCACCATGACCCTGCGGCCGACCAATGCCCAGGTCGCGCGGTGGCGCCGCTTCGGTTCACCCGTGGCCAGTTTCGGGGATGGCACCAACAATGTAGAGAACGAGCCGAACGGGGTCGCGATCGCCGGCGGCAATCCGCTCCTGATCCCCGAGTTGATCTACTCGTCGGTGCGCACTTCGGTCACCATTCCCGATGGTGGCAGCCTGCTCATCGGTGGCATGACCAACGGACGTAGTGCCCGCTCGCACCAGGGCGTGCCCTTCCTGAGCCATATCCCCTTTCTGGGCCGGCTCTTCTCGTCCAACGGACGCGAGGAGGAGGAGCGGCGTCTGATGGTAATGGTCAGCGGCGACATTGTCCTCTTCGAGGAGATCGAATCGCGCCTATAACAGCGCATAGAGCGGCTATTGTGTAATCAATGGCCGCAAGGGGCATGCAGAATCCCAGGGGCGTATCGCCCCTGGGATTCGTCGTTTTCCCCGGGGGCACGGGCAGGGAAACCGAAGCCCCGGCCACTGGCCCCTGGCCTCCGGCGGCGGTCAACCTAGCGTATTCAACCACCTCCAGAGGACGGCAATGGCGCGGACACGCAGCGGGATCATAGCCAGCAGGATGGCAGCCACCCAGCCGGACGCTGGCGGGCGTTTCGGGCCGTATGGCGGGCGTTACGTGCCCGAGACCCTGGTCCCGGCGTTGGACGAATTGACCGCGGCCTACCGCAGCCTGAAAGGCGACCGCGAATTTCAGAAACGCTTCCGTGGGCTGCTTCGTGATTACGTCGGCCGCCCAACCCCGCTGACCTTTGCCGAGCGTTTGTCGAAACAGTTCGGTCGCCGTATCTGGCTCAAGCGCGAAGACCTCAATCATACCGGGGCGCATAAAATCAATAATGCTATCGGTCAGGCGCTGTTGGCGCAGCGCTTGGGCAAGAAACGGGTGATCGCCGAAACCGGCGCGGGCCAGCATGGCGTCGCCACCGCGACCGCGTGTGCCTTGCTCGGTTTGAAATGTACCGTGTACATGGGCGTCGAAGATATGCGCCGCCAGGCGCCGAATGTATTTCGCATGCGGCTGTTGGGCACCGAAGTGGTCGGCGTGACCTCAGGCACCAAGACCTTGAAGGACGCAGTGAACGAAGCCCTGCGCGATTGGGTCTCGTCGGTCGAAAGCACCCATTACATCATCGGTTCCGCCCTGGGTCCGCATCCTTATCCGCTGATGGTGCGCGATTTCCAAAGCGTTATTGGCCGTGAAGCCCGGGCTCAGATTCAAAAAGTCGAAGGTCGCCTGCCGCATGCTTGCGTCGCCTGTGTCGGCGGCGGTTCGAACAGCATTGGTTTATTTCATCCCTTTATTGCTGATGCAGGCGTACGCCTGATTGGCGTCGAAGCGGGTGGCGACGGGGTCGAACTCGGCCGCCACGCCGCCCGCTTTGAAGGCGGTACATTTGGCGTGTTTCAAGGCATGGCCAGTTATGTCCTGCAAAATGCGGATGGTCAGGTGATGGGCACCCATTCGGTAAGCGCCGGTCTGGATTATGCATCGATCGGCCCTGAGCACGCGTGGCTGCGCGATCTCGGCCGCGCCGAATATCGTCGCTGCAGCGACGCCCAGGCTCTGGCCGGCGTACATCTCCTCGCCGAAAACGAAGGCATCATTCCCGCCTTGGAATCCGCACACGCCCTAGGTATACTTGAAGACATCTGCGCCGACCTGCCGAAAAAGGCGATCATCATCGTCAATATCAGCGGGCGCGGCGACAAAGACGTTGCCGAGATTGCGCGTTGTGAAGGGGTGTCGCTGTGAGCCGTGCGCAAGTCCGGAAGTCCGGAAGCCCGGAAGTCCGGAAGTCTCCCGTGCGGGAATCTAGAGCGGGAAGAGACTCTTCTTCTGCCAATGGCCGCAAAAGCGCAGCAAAATCAATTGCCAACGGACTGCCGGACCGTGCACAGGCGCTTCTGGACCCGAAAAACCGCCTCGCCGACACCTTCTCCCAACTGCAAGCGAACCGTCGAAAGGCCTTCATCGCCTACCTGTGCGCAGGCGATCCGGATCTCGATACCACCGTTGAT
>Ga0163144_10011898_pt1 | contig 18357 bp, 23 predicted proteins | sample OliLak19BULKMAT1_FD_123175 | JGI IMG/M metagenome (GOLD analysis project Ga0163144, IMG submission 123175) | Freshwater microbial mat bacterial communities from Lake Vanda, McMurdo Dry Valleys, Antarctica - Oligotrophic Lake LV.19.BULKMAT1 | ecosystem: Environmental > Aquatic > Freshwater >... | reverse complement strand
CGATCGTCGTGATCGAGAAATGGGCCGATGTGGCAGCGCTGCACGCGCACGCCGTGGCGCCGCATATGAAGGCCTACGCGGCCAAGGTGAAGGATCTGATCGCGGGTCGTGCGATCCACGTGCTGTCGCCCGCGGACTGACTGGATTCGAACCCGCGACCCCGGGTCCATAGTCCACCAAAACCGATGCTCGATCGCTTTGCCCAAGCAAAGACGAGACAGCGGCCCGCGGTCCGCCACGGAATGAGGGGCATGCCAAACCGGCGGCAACCGTCGTCCGCGTGCGCATGTAGTATCGATTGTCCCGCAAGCCCCGGGGCTTGCGCCCCGCATCATGTTCGCAAAAGCCAAGCAACGGCTGGTCAACCTCGCGCTGCAAGGCGGCGGCGCGCACGGCGCCTTCACCTGGGGCGTGCTCGATCGGCTGCTAGAGGACGGACGTCTCGCCTTCGAAGCCATCAGCGGGACGAGCGCGGGTGCGATGAACGCGGTCGTGCTGGCGCACGGCCTGGCGGCCGGCGGGCGCGACGGCGCGCGCGAGGCGCTGGCGAAGTTCTGGACCACGGTGGCCGAGAGCGCGCCATTCGATGTCACGGCAGCTTCGAGCGAAGGTACGGATACCACGCTGACGCCGATGCTGCGGCTCATGCTGCAATGGACGCACTATTTCTCGCCGAGCCAGCTCAATCCGTACGACATCAACTCGCTGCGCGACATCATCTCGGCGCAGATCGATTTCGAACGCCTGCGCGCCGAGAGCCCGGTCAAATTATTCATCGCCGCCACCAACGCCAACTCGGGCAAGCTGAAGCTGTTCCGGCAGGCGGAGATCACGGCCGACGCGGTACTCGCCTCGGCCTGTCTGCCGACGATGTATCGAGCCGTCGAGATCGACGGCGAGGCCTATTGGGATGGCGGCTATGCGGCCAATCCTGCAGTGTTTCCGTTGTTCTACGAATGCTCGGCGCGCGACATCGTGCTGGTGCTGCTGACACCGCTCGAGTACAAGGAAACGCCGCACGCCGCGCGGGAGATTCACGAGCGGGTCCTGGAGCTCGCGTTCAACGCGACGTTTCTGCGCGAGATGCGCATGTTCGCCCACCTGCGCGAGTACATCAGCCGGTCGTGGCTGGTATTCGGCCGGTTCGAGCGGCGCATTCTCGCCACGCGGTTCCACGTGATCGCAGCCGAGGAATTGATGCAGGCGCTGGCCGCGGAGACGAAGCTGGCCGCCAACATGCGTTTCTTCGAGATGCTGCGCGACCGCGGCCGCGAAAGCGCGAATCAATGGCTCGACGAAAACGCACGGCACGTCGGACAACGCTCCAGCGTCGACTTGTCGGCGTTGTTCTATTGAGCTTACCGGTAGCCCGCGTCGCCGGGCATCGGGGCCCGCCGCGACCCGAACTCGGGCTCGAGCGCGATCTGCCACTGCAGCGCAACGGGTTGGGCCTCCGCGAGATCGACGATTCGCACCGTGGCCTCTTCGGGCCCGATCATCCACGGATGCCAGACGCGCACATGGTTGCGACCAACCGGCAGCTTGTCTATCCGCGCAAGGCCGGCCTGGTCGGTCTTGCCGAACCAGGGCGTCTCGGAGACGTAGATGTAGCCGATCATCCAGTCGTGGATGTTGCAGCCGAGCCGCACGACACCGGGCTTGTCGAACAGCAACGGCTGGGCGGGCGTGCCCTTGTAGAGCGGCAATTCGAAGGCCTTCGCGGGCGAGAACGAATACACGTGGTGCTGGACGTTGTCCTTGTTGGGAAATGCCACCAGCGAGCCGACGCGGATCGGTTTGACGTATGGCGTGAATTCCTTGTCGACCTGGTCCACCAGTTCGATCGGCGGCGGCCCGGCGCGGTTCGGGATACCTGCTTCGGGGACGACGACGACGACGACGTTCTGGATCGCCTTGCCATCCTTCCCGACCACCTTCGCGACGAGCGTCGCGGCGGGGGCGGCGGCAGCCGTAGCCAGCAGCATCGTGAACACTATCGGCATTCCGGGAATCGATCGCATCAGTAGCTGTAACCGAGGACGACGCTCACGATGTTGGAGACGTAGGTACCCGATCCGTGATCGGTTCGGCTCGAACGGTAGGTATAGTTCAGGTTCACGGAAGTGCTCCGGCCGAGCGCGTGGCTCCACGTCAGGCTGGCCGTGCGCGTGGCGGCAGCCGTCCGATACGCAATCATGCGGTTGGAATCGCTGAACGTCCCGTCGATCACGGCTGCATCCGAATACTCAAGGACCTCGAGGTCCGGATGGGTGACCGCCGTTACGGAACCATCGCGCCACGACAACGCGCCGGAGAGCAGGTCGGCCTCGGTCAACCGAAAGGCCGCCTGCGCACCGAGCGTCCATCCGTCGATGTCGTAAGCCGCGGTCGACAAGCCGGGCACACCCCTCGCACTCGCGCGGTCTGCCACGAAGGCGTCGTACCCGAGACTCCCTCGGACCGACCATCGGTCGGATAGCTGCTTTCCGACCGAGATACCGGCGTTGTAGTCCCAACCGTCGCGGAGGTCGTCGCGATAGTCGCGATGCAAGGCGCGCGCCGTGAACGCCGCCCAGGGCGCTTCCGGGCCGAGCCCGAACTTGGTGCGCAACTGCGCACGAGCGCCGGCTCCCAGGTTGTCGAGGCCTTCGTACCGGGAATATTGTGTTCCTTCGGCGACGAGGTTGACGCCCAGCCCGGTACTCGTACTCAGTTGCTGGTGGACTCCGCCTGCGACGGTGGCCGTCACCGCGGTATCGGCCTTGAGATCGCGAGACTCGAACGCGTTGGTCAGGTTGTCGTTCCGGGTGAGCCCGGTCGTCGCATCGAGCCCCCAGTCGGCGCACGTCGCGACCGATCGCCATAGCAGGAGACTGCCCAGGAGTGCGATCGACGCGATTCGAACGGATACGGTTGAGGTCGACAAGGGCTCGATAACTGCGTCAGGTCGCATCGCCTGGAACAAGCAGCGCGAGCAGGCTTTCGATGGGGAGCACCAACGGCACGACTTCAGCTGCTGCGCGGCGGGGCTTGTTCCTCCTGACGGGGGAAGCACGACGCGATGGGATCCGACGCAGAGGATGCGGGATCTGCATGCGCCCTTCCGTGCGTTCCCGCACTGTCGAAAGCCCCGCGCTGATCTACCCTGCCGCGTTCGGCATAGCCCGCCACTGGGCACAGCCCACCACCTGCACACCACTTGTCGGGGAGAGAGAAATGATCGGGATCGACAAGCAACTCGTCACGATACTGGTGCTCGGTGTCACGTTCGCCGCCACGGGATTGACCGGATGCAAGCAGGAAGGTCCGGCCGAGACGGCCGGCAAGAAAGTCGACCAAGCTGTGGAGAAGACCGGCAACGCACTCGAGAAGGCGGGCGACAAGGTCGAAGACACGGTAAAGGGCGACAAGAAATAGCGTCCCCCGGACCGCTACCCCTTCCATTGGTGCGCGGAAGGTGGCGGTCGGCTGAGTACTACCCGCCCTTTCCAAAGGCCGGAATTGATGCGGCGAAATCGGCCTTGCTGCGGTCAGGGGAGCGCTGTGCGAATCGGCTCGTCTACTGATTGTCTTATGATAGTTATGTGAAATCAATTGCTTGTATTCTGTCGATGAGATTTGCAAGAAGATTTGAAGAAATTTCCTAAAGCTTGTGCGGTTTCGTCCGAAACTAGTCTCATCAAGCACTTGTGAGACTTTTCTGACAAACCTAATGAACAAGGAATTCGACACCGAGTTGTTTCGCCAGGCCATGGCGGCTTGTACCGACGGCCTGGCCATCGCGGATGCCAGCGAACCGCATTTGCCGCTGATCTACGTCAATCCGGCGTTCGAGCGGCTGACGGGCTACACCGCGGGCGAAGTCCTGGGCAGGAACTGCCGGTTCCTGCAGCGCGACGACAGCAATCAGGTCGGGCTCGCGCTGGTGCGCGCTGCCATCGAGAAAGGCGAGGGCTGCGTGGTGACACTGCGCAACTATCGCAAGGACGGCTCGTCATTCTGGAACGAGTTGAGCTTGGCACCGATCCTCGACCCGTCCGGAAAGATCTCGCATTTCTTCGCGCAGCTGAATGACGTTTCCGGGCGCGTGGCGACGGAGACGAAGCTGCTGGCCCGGCACAAGAGTTTGCTCGCCCGCAAGCGCGAACTCGAATTGCTCGCGCTCCGCGACGGGCTGACCGGGCTCTACAACCGCCGGGCGTTCGATGAGCAGCTGGAGCGCGAATGGAATCGTGCGCGGCGCGACCAGTCACCGCTATCGCTGATCATGATCGACATCGATCATTTCAAACGCTTCAACGATACCTTCGGTCACCCGGCGGGCGACCATTGCATCCAGGCCGTGGCCGGCATCGTGCAACGGTGCTTCGCCCGCGGCTCGGACCTCGTGGCTCGCTACGGCGGCGATGAGTTCGTCGTGCTTGCCTCAGCCGTCAGCCGCAAGCATGCGCAACAGCGCGCCGATCAGCTTCACGCGGCGGTGAAAGCCCTGTCGCTGGAGACACCGGTACAGGTGCCCGCGCCGGTGACGTTGAGCGTGGGTGTCGCAACGGCGATCCCGCTGCAACGCAAGTCGCCGGAAGATCTGCTGGATGCGGCGGATCGCGCGCTGTACCAGTACAAGCGGCGGCACCGCGCCCAGCTCGAGCAGATCGCGGCAGCGCGGACCAGCAGTCAACGATTGCTGGAGCGGATCGCGGCGGCGTCGCAGTAACGCTCGCCTCCGGCCCTGGCCCTCCCTCGGCGCCGCCGAAGGAGGCAATGCAGTACGCCCCTTCTCTCGCCAGCGGCGGGGGAAGGTGGGACGGGGGCACCGGTGCGCCGCGTATTATTCGCCGCTCCGAGGAGCCCCGCCCTTTGCCCCATTCGAGCCCCACCGACGCCGGCCGCGCCGCGGCCACCCTGCGCGATGTGGTGTTCGCATGGACGGCCGACGCGCCGCCGGTGCTGCGTATCGCGACTCTCGATGTAGCACCTGGTGAGCGGGTGTTCCTGCGCGGGCCGAGCGGCAGCGGCAAGTCCACGCTGCTGAACCTGCTTGGTGGGGTGGTGCTTCCGCAAAGCGGTAAGGTGTCGGTCCTGGGCCAGGACCTAACGAAGCTCGGCGGCGCGGCGCGCGACCGTTTCCGCGCGGACCACATCGGCTTCGTGTTCCAGCTCTTCAACCTGATCCCGTATCTGTCGGTGGCAGAAAACGTCGCGCTCCCCTGCTTGTTCTCGCAGCGGCGTCGCGCACGTGCGGAGGCGGCGGACGGAACGATGCAACACGCGGCCATCCGGCTGCTGGAACACCTCGACATGGGTGATCCGACGCTGCTGCGCCGGCCGGTGACCGAATTGAGCGTGGGTCAGCAGCAGCGAGTCGCCGCAGCCCGGGCGCTGATCGGAGCACCGGAGTTGGTGATCGCGGACGAAGCCACGTCTTCGCTCGATGCGGACCGGCGCGTAGCCTTCCTCGCTCTCCTGTTCCGGGAATGTGCGGCCGCGCGCGCGGCGGTGGTGTTCGTGAGCCACGATCCTGCCATGGCGCACCTGTTCGACCGCACGATCCAGCTCTCCGACGTGAACGACGCGGCATCGTGATCCTCTCCCTCGCGTGGAAGAGCCTGCGCAATCGCAGGTTCACGGCTGCGCTCACGGTGCTGTCGATCGCGCTGGCCGTGCTCCTGCTGCTCGCCGTGGAGCGGTTGCGCACGGAATCGCGCGCGAGCTTCGCAGCGACTGTTTCCGGCACGGACCTCATCGTCGGCGCTCGCAGTAGCCCTGTGCACCTGTTGCTCTCGTCGGTGTTCCGCATCGGCAACGCCACCAACAACCTCCGGCCCGAGACCTGGCATGCGCTCGCGCAACTGCCCGCGGTCGCCTGGAGCATCCCGATCGCGCTCGGCGATTCGCATCGCGGCTTCCGCGTCGTGGGTACCACCGGTGCGTACTTCGAACATTTCCGGTTCGGCGACGCACGGCGGGTGGGGTTCAGTTCCGGCCGGCCGTTCGCCGACGAGCACGAGGCGGTGCTCGGTGCCGACGTCGCGCAACGTTTGCACTATCGAGTCGGGGACTCGATCGTCCTCGCGCACGGCGCCGGCGACGTGAGCTTTGCGCTGCACGAGAATCGGCCGCTGCGCATCGCCGGCATTCTCGAACGCACCGGCACGCCGGTGGACCGCGCCGTGTACGTGACCCTCGAAGCGCTTGGGGCGATCCATGCCCAGGCCAACGCCCAGGCCGAGGCCGATCCGCTCGCTGCTGCATTGAAGGCCCACGCGCCTGGCGGTGGCGCCGCGATCACCGCCGTGTTCCTCGGTCTGAAATCCCGCGGTGCGGCACTCGCCGTGCAACGGACCGTGAACGAGTACGCGGCCGAACCGCTCACGGCGATCCTCCCGGGCGCAACGCTTCAGGAAGTATGGGAGATCACCGGGGTGGTCGAGCGCACCTTGTTCGCGGTGTCCGTGATGGTCGTCGTGGTAGGGCTCGCGGGCATGCTGGTCGCACTGTTGACCAGCCTCGCCGAGCGCCGTCGCGAGATGGCGGTGCTACGTTCGGTCGGGGCCCGGCCGGCGCACGTGTTCGGCATGATCCTGGGCGAGGCGGCGCTGCTCACCGGCCTGGGCATCGCCTTGGGCGTGGCCGGGCTCTACGCCGGACTGTTGTCGTCGCAAGGCTGGCTCGCGTCGCACTACGGACTGTTCGTTGCAGTAGCATGGCCTTCCGCGCACGAACTTGCACTGCTGCTGCTCGTCGCCATCGCGGGGGCGCTCATCGGCCTCGTGCCGGCGTGGCGCATCTACCGCCATTCACTCGCCGACGGCATGACCATCCGCCTCTGAGACCGAGCCTATGAATGCCACCTTTGCATCGCACCTGCTCGTGATTCTGGCAACCGCCCTGCCGATGGCGGTCCACGCCCAGACTGCGAAGCAGATCCAGTGGCTGGACCTCGCACCGAAGACCGCCGCCGCCGAGGATCCGTTCGAGAAGCTGTCGCGCGATCAACTCCTCATGCTCTCCGATGTCGCGGGCACGCGCGATCGCAAGGCGAAGGGCGACAAGGCAATCTCGGCGGCCGACCTGGCGCGCGAGCAGGCCAACGCGAAACGCCTGCATCTGGAGGGCCTCGACGTCGATGCCCTGCTGGTCCGGCGCAAGGCGCTCGCGAAGCAGCGCAAGGCCCAGGGTGAGTTGCTCAATGCCGCGCTCGACGGACAGACGATCCGCCTGCCCGGCTACGTGCTGCCGCTCGAGATCACCGGCAAGAGGGTCACCGAATTCCTGCTGGTGCCGTGGGTGGGTGCCTGTATCCACACTCCGCCTCCGCCGCCGAACCAGATCGTGCATGTGAAGTCCGACACGCCGTTCGAAGTCACCAGCCTGTTCGCACCGGTGTGGGTGACCGGCCGGCTCGCGGCCGGCGCGACGAAACGCGAACTCACGCTGCTGGACGGATCCAGCGACATCGACATCGGCTACACCGTGCGTGCGAGCCGGATCGAGGCGTTCACGGAATAACCCGCCGCTACTTGAACGCCGGCGATGCTGCGACCGTGCCCGGCAGGCCAGGGACGTGTTCGTGCGGGGCAGGTTTGTTCATGATGCCGATGATGCGCACGTTCTCGACGCCCGCTTCCTGCACGTCCACGCGCATCTGGGCGAGCGCCCGGAACTTCAGTTCCTGCGGATACCAGATGGTGAGCGTGCTGATGTTGCCTTCGGTCTTCAGGTTCACCATCAGGTTTACCGAGTCGACCTGGCGCCAGGCGTCCTTAAGCGCCGCGAACGAGGTGCTCATCATCGACTCGCCGTCGAGTTCGACGGTGACGGTAGTGTCATCGGTAGTGCCGCCGGTTTTCACCACCGAGACCGCGCGGAACCAGCCCGCGCCGAGGATCTGCAGGCCCGCGTGCCCGCCTTCGGCAGTCGCGCCCCGATCGCGCATGAGCGTGACCGCCTCGCCGCGGAGGTCGCCTTCGACGCAGGCCGAAGCCTCGGCGGCGAGCGCCAGCGCCGAGACGACGGCGCAGCAGAGCAACGGGTGGCGGAGCGAGTCCATGCGCGAGCTTACACCGGAAGGGGATCCGAAACCCGGGACTAGAATGCCGCTCCGCTCCATAGCCGATCCGCCATGCCTCCAAACCCCCTGCCGCCGCTGTCCCTCCTGGAAACCCGCATCCTCGGCGTGCTCGTGGAGAAACAACTCGCCACGCCCGACTACTACCCGCTCACGCTGAATGCCCTGGTGGCGGGCTGCAACCAGAAGACCAGCCGGCAACCGGTCATGAACGCCGCCGGGCGCGACGTGCAGGCGACGCTCGACGACCTGCGCAGTCGCACGCTCGTGATCGAGACTTCGGGTGGCCGGGTGATGCGCTACGAACACAACGTCAACCGGGTGCTCGGCATCGGCGATGCCATGGTCGCCCTGCTTGCGTCCCTCATGTTGCGCGGCCCGCTCACCGCAGCCGAACTGCGCGGCGCGTGCGAACGGCTATACCGGTTCTCCGACATCTCCTCGGTCGACGCCTACCTCGAAGACATGATCACGCGCGCAACGATTCCGCTGGTGGTGAAGCTGCCCAAGCAGCCGGGTTCGCGCGAGCACCGCTGGGCCCATCTGCTCTCCGGGCCGGTCGAGAGCGCTGCCGCGCCGGATACCGCCGAACCACCGTCCGGCAATGCCGATGAGGTGGCGGCGCTCAGGTCCGAGGTAGCCAGCCTGCGCGACGAACTGGCCGCGCTGCGAGCGCTCGTGGAGACGCTGCGCGAACCCGGCTATTGAGCATGGGGTGCTGCATCAGTCTCTCCCGGAGGGCGGGGGGCTGTGCTTCCCTCTCCCCTCGGGCAGACCCTCGGGAGAGGGACCGAGGGTGAGGGAGACGGAGGGCAGCATTCCCTACCTCTCCGAACCGCGCCGAAGTGAGCGGACTTGTGCCAGCCGCGAAGACTAACCGATCCGGGGCCACCGGCGCCGTTCTCCTTGGCGGCCGAAAGCCTCCCTCACCTCCCACCCCTGTCCCAGAGGGCGAGGGGCTGTACTCCCTCCCCGGGATCCCGAACCTACCCGGTTCGGGGGCGCATGCCGGCAGCATTGGGGTGCTGAATCAGTCTCTCCCGGAGGACGAGGGGAGATTCGTCCACGAAATGGTCGGTCAACCATTTCATGAATTCTCGATAGGCGCCTTTACTGATCGAGTATCGTCACCGGCTGGTCGGACGACACGAAGATCACGGAGTCCTCGATCGCAACCAGATCGTGTTCTTCGCCGACGTCGGTGAAGAAATAGTCGCCCGTCACGAGCGTGAAGCCGCCCGACTGGATCTTGCCCGCGAGTATGAGCACGTCCTCGCCGGCCTGGTGACGGTGGCGCTTGACGCGCGTCCCCGCCTCGATGGCGACGATGGAGGTGCGTCCGCCATTGGGGCTGGTTCGCAGCAGCGCCCGCTGCCCGCCCGCGTATCCTGCCGGTTGCCATTCCCGTTCTGCCGCGCTTTTCGTATACATGGTCGTCCTCGATGGTGGGGTACCTGACCGCGGAAGTTACCACGACCCGCCCCCAACACCTCACCATTGATAGATGAGCGTGACCCACACCTTGGTGGTGTCGGGCTTGCGCGCCGCACCGGCGAGCTGGTCGCCCTCCTGGAAGCTCGCGAATTCGATCTTCCCCGTCACCTGTTTGGTGAAAACGCGGGTGGCTCCGACATCGATCTCGTTGCCGTACCGGATCGAACCGAAGTCGGCGCGGAAGTCGTGCACTTCGGCGTAGAGCGCTACATCCCACACCGTGGTTCCGGCCGACAGGTACACATCGCGAATGCCTTGCGCGGGCGTGGTCAGGAACAGGTCCGCCCATCCCTGGAACAGATGGTTCGTGCCGAGCGGCGTCTGGAACGCGTAGACCCCGCCGTTGCTGGCGAGACGTTCGTAGTCCAGGCGCATGAAGCTCTTGCCGACGCCGATACCGCCGCCGATGCGGGAATAGCTCGCATCGATGCGCGGATCGCCACCCGCATAGGCGCTCTGCTGCGCAAGCTCGCCCGTGTAGAGGAACTTCGCGGCCCCCGCGGGCCACGTCCCATTGGCCCGCACGCCGACGATGCGGTTGGAATTGTCTGCGAATCCCGTCGCCTGCCCGGTGTTGGGCTGATCCTGAAAGTACGCGAAACCAACCAGCACGTTATCCGGATGCCAGGTCCACGCGGCGCGCACGAGATCGATGTCGGTCTGGCGCTGCTGGGCGAAGACGTTCTTGATGCGGTCGAAATGGGCGTAGTCGAGTTGCACGCCAGGCAAGGATCGATTCTCGAGCAGCACCCCGGTGAACACCTGCATCACCTGGCGGAACTCGACGTTGCCCACGTAACGCACGTTGTCGAGCTTGAGCGACTGCTTGCCGAAGCGGATGCGGGTGTCGCGCAGACCGGCGTAATCCAGATAGAGCTGGTTGAGGTCGGTGTTGTCCGGGTCCGCCACGGTGGGAAAGCGTGGCGATGCCGCCGGCCCTTCGTTGAAGCTGCCGTTGAAATTGGCCACGTCGATCAACTGCGCCACCGACGAGAAGCCCCGCCAGGGCGCAGTCTGCCAACCCAGCAGGGTCCGGTTGGTGAAGGCCTTGGCATCGTCGGTCTTGCCGTCCTGCTCCACCCACTCCACGCGCGGCCGCAGATTGAGCAACAGGTGGCCCTTGGCCACGGCCGCGATCGGGTCCGAAGCGGCCGGTGGCTCCTCGGCTCCGACCGGCATCCAAACGGCTGTCATCACGACCAACGCCACGCGGTGCATGTGTTTCATGGTGCTTCTCCCGTGCTTCAGGTTGGAATGGCGCGGCTCGCCCCGGCAGCGAGGGTGAGCCGAGGACTGTTCGTCAATGCCACACCGACGATGGCGGCGACGCGCCACGCGAGCCCCAGTGCGGCTCGCCCATCGGCGTCGCGGCGCAACGCGTCAGCCGTCCCGTTCAACCTGGCCGGCCATCGATTCTCGGCCGCACGAGGAACGGCACATACACCCACAGGTACAAGGCGAAGGCGGCGGTCCAGCACCAGCCCGCGTATTGCAGTACCGCCGGATAGCTCTCCGGCCACGCGAGCGGCACCAGGACGCGCAGCACGGCCGCGAGATGCACCAGCCCATAGGCAATCGTTTCGACCGGGCCCACGCGCAACGGCAACCCGCTGTGGCCGCGTGCAGTGCGCGTGATCATGCCGATGATCACTCCACCGACGCCGCCGACGGACAACGCATGATCGGCGAGCATGACCGGAACGGGAGCGCCGAACGCCGCAAACGCATGCAGCCCCAGACCGATGGGAATCCACGCGTAGGACGCGTGCAGGATCCACAGAATCGGCGTCTTCCGCGTGCAGCCCGGATCCCAGCTCAGCAAGCGCAGACCCTGGAGCAGCGCCCCGGTGGCGCACAGGGTCCCGGCCAGCGCACCCGGCGCATCCGCGGCGACGGCGAGCAGCGCCGCAGCCGAGAACGCGATCGCAGCGCGATCCAATACAGCGCTCTTGCGGATTCGCGCACCGGGAATCGCACTGGCGGTGAAGCTCGGAATCACACGCCCGCCCATGATCGTCACGAGGACCACGATCAGGTACAGGGCGAAACGAGTCGCGTTCGACGCGCTGATCGAGACAGTGCCCATCACCGCCAGGTGGAACGCGAGGTTCGCAGCCGCCAGCAGCAACAGCAGGACGACGAGGACACGGTTGCGGTTCCGGGCACGGTGCAGCGGCACCCACAGCGCGACAGCGACCACCGGCAGGAACGCGACATCGACGAGCGCGGCCCAGGGTTCCGGTGCGGCCAGCAATGCGATCCGCCCGGCGATCCACAGCCCGGCCAGCGCCGCCAGGGCCGGACCCGTCGGCGTCGGCAGTCCGGTCCAGTTGCGGGCCGCCGTGAACAGGAAACCCGCGATCACCGCGGCGGCGAACCCGAAGACCATCTCATGTCCGTGCCAGTGCACGCCGCCCACCGGACCCGGAAAGCTTGCCTGGCCGGAGAGTTGCAGCAGCCAGTACACCATCCCCGCGCTGGCCAGCGCAGCGGCCAGCAGGTAGAAAGGGCGGAACCCGAGATCGAACAGCCCGAATCCAGCCGGAGGCCGGGGCAGATCGATGATCCGCGTGACCCTTGTCATGGTGCGGGGGTGCCGCTATCCACCCAGGCCGCTCGTCCAGCGCAGAGTCGCATCCGGGCAATCTACGCTTCGCGGGCCGTCCTGCCTTGACCTGTGTCAATCGGATCTTGGAACGACCAGGCCCGGTGGCGCCGCGGCGCCTGCTGCAGGCGCCGGTTTCGATGCTACGCTTGGCTCTCCGAAACACCGAGGATCCGGTCATGAAGCACATCAAATGGGACGACATCCCCTACGAAGAACTGAATCCGAGTTTCAAGCGCAAGCTCGCCTGGGACGGCAAGGTGATGATCGCGCTCACCGAAGTGCAGCAAGGCTACGTCGTCCCGCTCCATTCCCACCTGAACGAGCAGGTGACCTGGGTATTCAGCGGCAAGTGGCGCTTCCACCTCGAGGGCAAGACCGTGGACGTGGGCCCGGGCGAGATGATCTTCATCCCGGCCCACATCGAGCACACGGTGGATGCGCTCGAAACCCTGGTCGCCTACGATATCTTCACGCCGCCGCGCGAGGACTGGCTCTCCGGCACCGACACGTACCTGCGTGAAACGGAAAAGGTCTGACCGTGGCCGTCGAAATTGCCGAAGGCAAGGCAGTCACGATCCACTTCGACACGCAGCTCTTCATCCACTCCCGGCAGTGCGTGCTCGGGCTGCCCCGAGTATTCAAGGCCAACACACCTGGCGCCTGGATCTTCCCCGACGAGACCGGCGCAGAGGCGCTGACCGCCGTGGCCCACGTGTGCCCGTCGGGCGCGATCACTTACGATCGCCACGACGGTGGCCCCGGGGAATCCGCGCCCGAGGTCAATGTGGCCATCGTGCGTGAAAACGGGCCGATCGCATTGCGCGCGCCGCTGTCGATAGGCGGGCAGGTCGTCGGCTTTCGCGCCACCCTGTGTCGTTGCGGCGCTTCCGCCAACAAACCGTTCTGCGACGGCTCGCATACGGCCGCCGGATTCACGGCCAGCGGCGAACCCGCGACGCTCCCGAGCGAACCGCTGCCGGTTCGCAACGGTCCGCTCGCTGTCGAACCGCAACCCGACGGTCCGCTCACGGTCACCGGCAATCTCGAGATCACCAGCGGCACGGGCCGCACCATTTCCCGCGTGACGCAGACCTCGCTGTGCCGCTGCGGAGCGTCGCAGAACAAACCGTACTGCGATGGCAGCCATCGCAAGATCGGCTTCAGGAGCGGCTGAGGCGGCGCCGGCGGTGAATGCGATGCCGGGTCTTGGACCACGGCAACACGCCGCCCATCAGGTTTCCGCCGCCAGCAACCGCGCCTTCGCAGCCGCGTATTCGCGGACGAGGCGTTCCACCACTTCGCGCGCGGCCGGCGCGTCGGCGATATTGCCCACGCCCTGGCCCGCGCCCCAGATGTCCTTCCAGGGTTTCTTCCCGGACTCCTTGCCGCGGCCGGTGCCGAAGTCCATTGAAGTCTTGTCCACCGCGGGCAGGTTCGCCGGGTCGAGACCCGCATTCGCGATGCTGCTCTTCAGGTAGTTGCCGTGCACGCCCGTGAAGTACGGCGTGTACACGATGTCGGCGGCGGCGCTGTCCATGATTGCGTGCTTGTAGGCGTCGGTCGCATTGGCTTCGCGCGAGGCGACGAAGCGCGTGCCGAGATAGGCGAAGTCGGCGCCCAAGGCCTCGGCCGCGAGCACGCCCGCACCGTCGGTGATGGCCCCCGACAGCGCGACGGGCCCGTCGAAGAACCGCCGCACTTCACGCACCAGTGCGAACGGGCTCAGCATACCTGCGTGGCCGCCGGCTCCGGCGCACACCAGCACGAGGCCGTCGACACCGGCCTCGAGCGCCTTCTCGGCATGGCGGATCGAGATCACGTCGTGGAACACCACACCGCCGTAGTCGTGGATGCGCCGGACCACGTCGTTCGGCGCCCGCAGGCTCGTGATGATGATCGGCACCCGATGGCGGACGCAGGCGTCGAGATCGTGGTCGAGGCGGTCGTTCGACTGATGGATGATCTGGTTCACCGCGAACGGCGCCACTTTCGCGCCGACATGCTCGCGCTCGTAGACTGCGAGTTCGGCGGCGATACGTTCGATCCACTGGTCCAGCACCTCGGCCGGCCGGGCATTGAGCGCCGGGAAAGAACCGACGATGCCGCTCGTGCATTGCGCGATCACGAGATCCGGATTGGAGACGATGAACAGCGGCGCGCCGATCACCGGCAGCGCGAGCCGGCTGCGCAGCCGCGCGGCCAAGGGCAACGGCCGGTCCTCTTCGGTTCCCTCTGCGACGTACAACATGTCGATCGATCCCTTTCGTCGGCGCGGTTCGCATGGAACTCGTGATCATTGGTCTGGCTGCGATTGCCGACGGCGGAATTCGCCCGACGCGGAACCCGTTTAACGTCTGAAGAACTGCACGATATTCGTCGCCTCCGCGAACCCGGGCTCGTCGGCGGTGCTCGCCACGGGCGAGTCCGTGTGCGCGAGCAACCGCTTCGCTTCGAGGACGATCCGGTCCCGCAGGCGCCTTGGCGCTCACCGCGCTACCGTCCCGCGTCGCCCGAGTGAGGCCGTGTTCCGAACATCCCGGCCGCCGAGCATAACTCGCCACGCGATGGTCGCGTGCGAAGTCGCGGTCGACGGCTTCCTGGAAGCGCCGGAACCGCTGAAGGGTGACGGGCAGCATCGCTTGCGTCCCGTCGCACCGGCCGTGCACCAGAAAGAGCCGCAGCAGCTGCGCATACGGTCTGGCGGCGATGGCGAAGCAAGGCGTCAGCATGCGCTACGACCGCATCCACCAGATTCTCGGGGAAGGCGATTTCGTGCGGGCGGTGAGCGAGGGCGAGTTCGCGGGCCGCCATTCGTCCTTCCACGACCTGTTCCGGGTTCGCAACGGCAGGCTCGCGGAGCACTGGGACGCGATCGAAGCCATCCCGGCACGGGATCGGTGGAAGAACGGCTACGGCAAGTTCTGATCGCACGCTCGAACGCCCGGTTCGACCAGCGCTATACTCCCCGCAGCCAAAGCAGGCACTCGAGGAAATCACATGGGCGACATGAGCGAACAGCGCGCGGGCTTCAAGTCGATGCGCGAGAGCACCAAGGCCGACTGGGACATCATCGTCGGGCGCTACCAGCCCTTCGCGCGCGCGCTGCCGGAGCGCATCCTCGGCCATCTGAAGCTGCTGGGCGGCGACGACGGCGGCCTGCTGGTGGACCGGCTGCATCACTCGCTGCTGACCGCGACGCTCGCGCACAAGGGCGGGGAGGACGAGGAATACGTCGTCTGCGCCCTGCTGCACGACATCGGCGACACGCTGGGCTCGTGGAACCATCCCGACGTGAGCGCCGCGATCCTGAAACCGTTCGTGTCCGAGGCGAACCACTGGATGGTGGAGAAGCACGGCATCTTCCAGGGCTATTTCTTCTTCGACAAGATCGGACTCGATCCGGCCATGCGCGAGCAATTCCGCGGCCATCCTCAGTTCGAGCGCACCGCCAGGTTCTGCGAGATCTACGACAATCCCGCCTTCGACCCGGCGATGGAATGCGCCCCGCTCGAGTTCTTCGAACCGATGCTGCGCCGCGTGTTCGAATTCCCGAAGAATTCCATCTACCGCGACACGTGCGCCCCGTGAGCGCGAATCCGCCGGTGGGCGGCGTGGACCGCCTGGTCGCCGATTTCCAGTCGCTGGTGTCCGAGGCCGAGTCGATCCTCGAGTCGGCCGCGAACGATTCGGGTGAAGCAGCCAATACGACGCGTGAGCGCATCCGGGAGGCGCTCGCGCAAGCGCGGGAGCAGATCGAACGCATCGAGTCCAAGCTGATGATCGAGGCGCGCGTCGCCGCGCTGGCCGCCGACCGCTACGTGCACGAGCGGCCGTGGCAGGCGGTGGGCGTGGCAGCCGCAGTCGGGTTCGTCATCGGCGTAGTGGTCAGCCGGAAATAGCGTGGCCGAACCGGAACGCGGATCTTCCGCCGGCATCTTCGGTTCCGTGCGACAGCTCGGCGCCACCGTCGTCGGTCTGCTGCATACGCGTATCGAGATCGTCTCCACCGAGTTCGAAGAGGAACGGGAACGCCTCCGGCTCGGACTGCTGCTCGCGATCGTCGCCGGATTCAGTCTCGGTGGCGGCACCCTCCTCGCGGACATAATTCTCGTGGTGTTGTTCTGGGACACGCACCGCCTGGTCGCCATCGGCGTGCTGTCCCTGGTGTTCTTGGGTGTCGGCACCGGCTGCGTGCTCGCGATCGTGCGCAATGCCCGCACCCGCCCGCGCCTGTTCGCCACGACTCTGGGCGAACTCGCCAAGGACGCCGAGCGGCTGCGCGAACACTCGTGAACCAGCGCCTCGTCGAACTGCGCGCGCGCCGCGCGCTGTTGCTGGAACATGCTGCGCAAGAGCGTGGAGAAGTCGTTCGGCTGGTGCATGCCATGGGGCCGCCGGTCAAGGTGGCCGAATGGGGACTTCGCGCGCTGCGGATCTTGCGCTCGCGGCCGGTGGTGATCGGCGGCGCGATAGCCCTGGCGGCCGCTGCGCCCTCCGGACGGGCGGTCACGTGGTCGCTCCGCGCCTGGAACGCGTGGCAGGCGTGGCAGCGCCTGCGCGGGCGATCGGGCAGGAAACGGTGAACATCGCGGCGGAGGTCGCCTTGCATCACCACGATGTGCTCGGTGAATGCCCGCTTTGGGACGATCGCGCACAGGCCCTGTGGTGGGTCGACATCAAGGCGATGAAGCTGCATCGCTGGGCGATCGACGGTGGCGCCGAGCAGTCATGGGTCTTCGACGAACCCATCGGCAGCTTCGCTTTCACGAACGCTCGCACGCTGCTGCTCGCCATGAAGCGAGCCGTTCATCGCTTCGATCCCGTGACCGGTGCGCGCTCCGAGTTCGCCCGCCCGGACACGGAGCCGGCAACCAATCGCTTCAACGACGGCCGTTGCGATCGCGCCGGCCGCTTCTGGGCCGGTACCATGAGCGAGGGCCCGCGCGAACCGGTCGGCAGCCTCTACCGGATCGATCCGGACGGCCGCTGCGTGCGACGCTTCGACGAGATCTTCGTACCGAACAGCCTCGCCTTCAGTCCGGACGACCGGATCATGTACTTCTCCGATACGCATCGGCACCTGATCTGGACTTGCGCCTACGACCTCGCGACGGGCCAAGCCGGCGAACGGCGCATCTTCAGCGACCTGCGCGAACGTCAGGGACGCCCCGACGGCTCGGCGATCGATGCCGATGGGTGCCTCTGGAACTGCGAATACGGCGGCGGCCGTGTCGTCCGCTACACGCCGGACGGCGTTGTCGATCAGGTCGTCACGCTGCCGGCCACCAACGCGACCTGCTGCGCGTTCGGCGGCGCGGACCTGCGCACGCTCTACATCACCACGGCTACGCAGCGGCTCACGCCGGAAGATCTCGAGCGCCAGCCCCTGGCCGGCAGCGTATTCGCTGCGCGCGTAACAATCCCCGGATTGCCGGAAGCGCGGTTCGGCGGTTGAGCACTTCGGCCCGCGTTCCGATCCCCACTTGTGAAGGGGAAGGAGCCCGTGCGTCACCCCCCCCGCCACCATCCGGAGGGGCCGAGGTCAGGCAACTGGGCGGTGTACAGTGGGTCGAAACGCATGCCGACTACGATTCCCGTAACCAGGCCCGATAGCGATCGAGATCAAGGAAACCAGAATCATCAAGACCGATGAGCAGTATCAGAGCTACCTCGATGAGGTCGCCACACTTGCCGCTCTGGATCCCGAGCTTCAATCGGAGGAGGGTGGGCGTTTGGAACTGCTTGCGAAGCTGATCGAAGACTACGAGAAGGATCGATTCATCTTCCAGAAGCCAGATCCGATCAATGGCGATTCGGACGCTTATTGAGCGTTGATGAACTGAACGACAGGTTGAACGCTCAATTTCCCTCACCCCCGCCCCCTCTCCCGGAGGGCAAGGGGAGATTCGAAATCGGACTGATCACGCCGCCGGTGGGCATGAACGTGTACATCATCAGCAGCCTTGCGAAGGACGTACCGATGCGGACGGCGTTCCGCGGGGTGGTGCCGTTCCTCGTATCGGATGCGATCCGCGTTCTGCTGCTCGTGTTCTTTCCGGCGCTGAGCCTGTGGCTGGTCCGGACCATGGGCTAGCAATCTGTCGTACTCAGGTGTTCGATAGCGAAACGGTGGGAGAGCGAGGACAGATTTTGACGATTTCGACGCGCGTATCGGGAATACGTAAGG
>Ga0163144_10011897_pt1 | contig 18359 bp, 14 predicted proteins | sample OliLak19BULKMAT1_FD_123175 | JGI IMG/M metagenome (GOLD analysis project Ga0163144, IMG submission 123175) | Freshwater microbial mat bacterial communities from Lake Vanda, McMurdo Dry Valleys, Antarctica - Oligotrophic Lake LV.19.BULKMAT1 | ecosystem: Environmental > Aquatic > Freshwater >... | reverse complement strand
GGGGAGTCCGCGCGACTCAGCATCGATCAGCCCGGTCGCATGACTGTGCTCACTGATTCATCCGCCCCACGGTTCCTTGTGCTGGCGGTGCGGTTCTCGCGCGGCTGGCGAGTCACCGTGAACGACAAAGCGGCCGACGTGGTCCGCGCGGAAGCGGATTTCATGGGCTGTGTCGTGCCGGCCGGACGCAACACCGTTCAGTTTCAGTTCGCACCGGCGAGTATCACCAACGGGCGTCGCGTTTCGCTGCTGGCGCTCCTGTTGTTAGCCGTTTTCGCTGCGGCGAGAGCTATTTCCAAGCGATGAGGTTGCTCGCCCCTCTCTATTTTTTTCCGCTCGCGAAAAGACCGAACAGACCGCTCTTCTTCTTCGGTTGCTCGTCGGCGGCCTTTGCGGATGAGTCATTTGAACAGAGCTGCCGCACCATATCATTGAGGCTTCGCGTCAGGCGGGCCTTTGGAGAGAACTGGCACAGCGGGATACCATTGTTGCGAGCCCCGACCATTGTCGCGTAATCATTCGGGAGCTGCCAGAATACAGCTCGGCCGATCGTTTCCAATGCCTTGTTCAGGCTGATGTCGCTGTCTTCCAGACCCATGCGGTTGACAACAATCTCGACCTTTTCCTTGACTCCCGGATAATGCTCCATGAACTGCATAATGCGAACAACATTGCGAAGGCAGGACAAGTCCAGTTGAGTGACCAGGACCACTTTGTCCGAGACCTCCATTACCGACATGTCGAGGCGTCCGAACGACTTACTGATATCCACAATCAGGTGCGAAAACGTAGCCTTGAGCAGAGCAAGAATACGACGCAGGTCATCCGGCTTGATCGGCTCTCCCGATTCCAGTTCCACCGGCCGCGGCAATAGGTAAACACCGCATTCATGACGGGTCAGTGATCGTTTGAGCAGACCATAATCGAGACGGGAGATATTGTCGGCAACATCGCTGATCGTGTATTCCGGAATGATATCCAGCCACACATCGGCGTCGCCGAGCGTCAAATCGAGGTCGATGATGACGGGTGAATTGCCTGGATCCTGAGCCAACGATGCAGCCGCGTTGACAACCAGCGCCGTACTGCCGACTCCGCCGCTCACACCGGCGATTGTGATGATCTTGCCGACGCGACCAGCTCCTTCGCCTGAGCCTCCTCCGAATGTCCCGCGAATGCGGTCGAGAGCTGCAATGAAGTCATCCAGTTGCAAGGGCATGTTCAGAAATTCGCGAGCCCCGTTCCGCATCACCTGCAGGATGAGGCTGCCTTCCTGAGAAGCGCTGACCACGAGCACAGCACAGTTCGGAAGGGCACGGGACACAGCACCGACGAGTTGCACGCCGCTGGCATGATTCGCATCGACGTTGATCAGCGCAATATCGGGTTGAGTCTGCTGCGCCACATCCATGAAAAACTCATAGCGCGAGCATTCGGCTTCGAGCCACACAGTGTCAATGCCCAGGAGCATGGACTTGAGCGAATTGCGCGTGCGTTCATCCGGATCCACCGTCGCAAGTCGCAGTACGCTCTTCATGACAAATCTCGATTCGATAGCCAGGAACCGAAAGAACAGACTCGCGCAGACTTCGGCTGCTCAGCAATTGTGCGTTATGGAAGAACTGACTTACCTCATGGTCGGAGAAATCAAACCAGACGCTCCGGAGCGGATGTTTCCGGTGTTGGCCTTTGGTCCTGCTTGCTTCCGGCTGGATTCCTGTCTCGGAGCGGCGGGAGATGTATTGGTGCGAGACTTGCTTACGGGAGCGACTTCCAGACCGGACCCGGGTTTGGACTGCGGAGAGGCACTGAGCGGCGTACAGGGTATAGACAGCCCGTGCTGACCACCGGGTTCAGTGCCGTGCGGGTAGTGCGAGCAGCGATTGCCCGGCATGCAGTTCTGACACTGATCACAGTCTTCACCGAACTTCGGGACTTCCAGCAAACCATGTGCAAAGATCTCGCGGTCGACCGGCATGTCCGAAGATTGTCCTGGTCCTCCGGAGGGAACCTGTCCCGCGGGCATTGGAGCGACCTGTTCGGGTGTCACAATAATGATCAACTCGGTCTCTGATTCCTCATACGACTTGCGACTGAATGCTGCTCCGATCCACGGCAGTTCACCGAAGAATGGCAGCTTCTGAGTCGTTGCATTTTCGCGACGTGAAATCAGTCCGGCGATGACGAGCGCCTCACCGAAATTCATTTCAACCTGTGTGTTGGCACTGTTCGTCTTGAAGCCGGTCGCGGTCGTACCACCGATGGACACGGTGTTCGCAAAGTCGCGGTCGCGAATGATGGTCTCGACCTCCATGCGAATTCGACCGTTGCCCAGAATGTAGGGCACGGCATTCATCACAATTCCGTACTCCTTGAATTCGATGCCTGTGGCTCCAAGTCCTGCCGCGACCGGGACCGGAGTTTCACCGCCGCTCAGGAAGTTGGCCGGACGTCCGTTGTGGGTCACAATCATCGGCGTGGCGTTCGACTTTAGCAGGCCCTCTTCCACCATTGCCTGCACGAAGCCTTGAAAAATGCCGTTCGGCCGAGTGAATCCATAAGTGACGCTGGAATTCGAAAAACCTGAAAATGTCGCTGTGGCACCTGCCCCGGTTGCGTCGAGAGTGGTCAGTGGCGTAATCGGGCCCGGAGTGGTCATCAGATACCCGCCCGGTCGAATCATGCTGAAGTTCATTCCCAGCCGGCGCAGCTTTGATCGCTGCACCTCCAGAACCGTACACTTCAGCAGCACTTGTTGAACTCCGCCCGTCTGCATGTGGTTTAACACATCCGGATAGAACTGCTCGGCGATGGCCTGGATCTCACTGACGTCCTCCGGTCTCGAAACCCAGCCGTCCAGTCGTACCGCGGTGTCGCTGATCTCTTCGACGGTTATTGAGTCGTTCGGATAGAGCCGACGGATAAAGGACTGCAGGTGCCGCACGTCGCCACGGACAAGAATTTCGACGCTGTAGCTGACCTCGTTCTCATCTACGATTGTGACCGTCGTGACTCCGGACTTCAACGCATACACGCGGAACTGATTCGGCGTGCCTTCGACGGTCTGTATGGTGACGACCTCTTCGTCAAAGTCCATCACGCGCTTGATGCGCGACGTGTGCTCAATGAAGAGCGAAAACCGCTCGAAGAGCGAGACTTCGTTTCTGCCTTCACGAACGTGATAGACCGGTGATGAGCCGCCTGGCTGGCTGTTCCCGCGCGGTGATGTCAGCAGCAGACAGCCGATTACCAGAGCCGCTTTGGCGACGAGACGAATTGAGAGCATCCCTGCACCCCTAAAACGCTGAAGAGCGTCGTGTCGCGGAACCCGCGAAACGCCGCATCCTCAACTCATGACGCGCTCCGCGCGATCACAGAATAGTCCACTCCGGTGACTGTTCTCAGTTCTCCGGACTACGCCCCGGCACTGATGTGGAGCGGATCAATTTGTTTTCAGAAGATCCCACACGTTCCAGTTTCCCGTCGGAGACGCGGGCGTTTCGGCTTTCGCTGCTTCCGGAAGTTCTACCTCTTCCAGACGCAGCTTATCCCCTTCGTAAATTTCCATCGTCCAGAAGTTCTTTTTCGAGTCAATTGCCGTCATCAGTACCGGTTCCGAACCGCCGGGATCGATTGACTGATTATCCAGTTCCTGACCGATCAATTGGTCCATTGTCAGCGCTGTCTGTGGCCTGTCAATGGCTGCAAGCGGCTTCGTCCCCGCCGTCGGATCGACTCCGGAATTGAGACGATCCATCACGGAAGGAGCATCTTTGTTTGATCCCATGAACGAACTGGTTAGAAACTCCTGAGAGATTTCTGTCTCACCCTTTGCTGAAGCATCTCCCCGGGCTCGCATCATTGTGGACAGTGTTCCGACGCGGCTGCCCAAAGTGACCGCTTTACCTTGTTCCGGTGTCACCAGCAACGACACGGTCTTTGCTGCAGCATCTCCTGCCTTATCAATTCCGTAGATGCGGGCATCCACGGCAAAAACCTCAACAAATTCCAGAACCGTGATCGTCTTCTGCTGACTGGTTCCCGACGAAGTGTCCTGATAGGTCAGCAGCAAATCGACTCGATTTCCGGGTCGCAGCATTCCGCTGTGAGACGTTGTGCCATCAACCGGGATCGTGACGGCCGCCATTCCTGCAGGAAGACTCGCCACCGCACCCATCTGTCCTTTTTCCGTAAGCTTTCCTTTCAAAATCCAGTCGCCCGGCATTGCCGGTACCATCATGGCCCGCTCGGCCACATCATCCATTGATGTGATCGCACCTTCCGGACAGGAAGACACAGCCACCTCGATGAACCTGGTATTCGCGTCATCCAGTCGGTCACCCGGCTGAATCAATGCGCTCGCACTTAGCACCTGCATTGTCTCTGCAGAAGCTGGAGGTTTATGACTAAGTGCCTGCCGGACTCCCAGCATCGCCACGAGTCCACAGCCGACAGCCACAACCAGCAGCACTAACGATTGATTCTTCATGATGGAATTTGTCCTTGAAATGATGAACGTTGGAACAATGCCTCAGAGACCGGCAGCCGACGGCTAAAGTAGCCGACTGGCAGCAAATCCTGCGGAAACATTCCCTACGAAACAATCACTCCATTCCCCATCAGCATCTTCATCGGCAGAGAGCAAAACATTGCTTCACCGAATGCTTCAGGGATTGCCAATCTCTTTCATCTCCCGGATTCGACCTGCACACCGGATCGAATCCTGAACCGCATCCGAAACGCTCGGATGCGGCAGCGGCCCGTGTCCCGATCCAGTTCGGATCGACGACTTGAGCATTTTTCCGCAAGTCACATCATTCCATTGAAAACAAAATAGCCGATTGTCCCGACGCAGATCGGGATACCGTAAGGCAGCAACAGCATCCGAGGCTTGCGCTCTGCCGCAATGCGCGAAAGTTCCACCGGGTTCCGAACAACCATCCATTCACTCAGGATGAGCAGGAAATTCTCATAGTGATTTTTCATGCTCTTCGTCCAAAGCACCATCACGACGGCCATCAACGCACCGACAACCGTTGACACGCAGAATGCCGCGAGCGTGATCTCCCAGCCCAGCCACGCACCGATGCCAGCCATCAGCTTCACGTCACCGGCTCCCATCCCGCCGACGGCATACAGCGGAAGCAGGGACAGCAGGCCGACGCACATTCCGAGTACTCCGGCTCCTAATCCGCCGATCCCTCCAATGCTCGTCGAATAGACAAGGCCGGCCAGGATCATTGGAAATGTAATCCAGTTGGGCACTCTAAGTTCCCGTCCGTCAATCCACGCGGCAATAATCAGAATCACCGAGACGGTCTTGATGTGCCAGTTGTTCAGAAGCAGTTCAGAAAGTTCCATTGAAGCCAGCTCCGGTGCGATCTTGCTTAAGGTGTGGGGTGTTGCAGAGTGAGGGGTCACCCTGTTTGCATGACCGGTGACGTTCGGTCTACGCTCGTCCGGCGGACGAGAAAAGATTGATGACAAAGAAAGTCACGGCCAGCGCCAGGACTGCTAAACCCTGAACCAGGTCTTCAGGATTCAGTTCGATCCAGTGAGGCAGCATGCGACGGCTCCGCTTGCAATTGTCTGAGGCTGCGGTGGAATGAAAGGCTCGTCTCACAATGAGCCGAACCATTCCGCGACGCCACGGTGATACCTGGTTCATGACAAGTAAGTCTTGACCTTGTTGAACTTGCGTTGGCATTGCTTCCCACCCCGGAAACAGCAGCCAGGCAGACCACAATGATTAGTGCCAGCATAACGGCATATTCAACGGCGGTCGGGCCGTCCTCGAACGGCGATAAAGTGTCGGATGCTGTTCTTGAACTCGATCATCAGCGTTCTCCAGGGAATCAGGACTCAAGAAACACATCGGATGCGGACCAAGCCCGGGCGTATCTGAAACGTAGGCCACGGCGGAACTCGGTCAAGGTTGACTTTAGGATTTCACGGAATTGCACCGCCATGTTGCAACCGGGCAACCAGCGATCAGTTTGAGGTGAGGCTGCAACGAAAAGAGGATGCGAACTGATGCTCGCATCCTCTGATCTTTTGCCTTAAGTCGCATGAAGCGGTTCGCCGAAAGATGCCCGGAGACATTCGGCGTTCAGCTCAAACTACGTCAGGTAGCTGGATACTGCGTTGAATTTCGAGTTGGCGTTGCTGCCGACGGCAGAAACTGCCGCCAGACAGACGACGATGATCAGAGCCAGCATGACTGCGTATTCAACCGCCGTCGGGCCGTCTTCTGATGCCATGAACTTCTTAATGCTGTTTGCAATCTTCTTCATTGTGGAACCCCTCACGTTATGCCCGTATCCAGGCAGGTGACGTCACGGCGGAGTGTTATCCGCCAACTGAATAGAACTCTGCCACGCAGAGTTAACACTTGTGATGAGCACGGCGACAAGCCGTGGTTTACCGGGTCTCTGAACTTCAACTGTTCAGAACTCTCCAAACTTAAGTCAGAAACTCACGCGTCAACGAAACTTTTTCGCAATTCCGGATGACTCCGGTTAAACCGGCACGAGATTGTGCGGAAAGCTCACGACTTCGGCTGCTTACCTGAGAGTTCTGACGGTCACAATCACGTCGGTCAGCGGAACACATTCAGTGTGGAAGGCGGTGACGGCACAACGTCGGCTTCGTTGCGGACGAACCGATAGACCGCGTGCGACGTTCGCTCAGGCAGGAAGTTACTCGGGTATTTCAGATCGTACGCAGTTCCGCCGTGATAAGGCACAACGCAGAACGCATGCAGCCGGTTGAGCGATGCGAGAGACCGGATTGAATACCGGGGATACCACTGCGCGATCCGCCTCGCGACATCCCGCTGTACAATGCGGAGACTGGAATCAAGCGAGAGTTGCGTTTCTGTGAAGTCCGCCAGGACACACCGACCCGCCAGCTCAGGGCAACAGTGCAGTGCCGCCATCCAGACGATTCGGTCTTCAAACACGACAACCTCGTCCGACGGACAGGAACTCAGTTCCGCGATCAGCTGTTCGTTTTCGCGATCGTTCGACTTGCAATCGGCGACGCAGGAGGCCACCGCATGCCCACAACCGAGCAACGCGCAGATCAGAATCGTCCGCCGTAAGACCGGCACGCAGCAGTCCAGCAGAATCGCAAACAGCGGCGCGAACCCTGCCAGACCGACGATGGCATAACGAGTCACAAGGGCCGGCTGCACACACCAGGAGACGACCACAATCACGGCGGGCATCAATGACAGACTGAGGCACGGCCACAGGCAGCGGCCGAAATCCGACGCTGTAGCCCCAGTCGCGGTCCTCTTCGGGCCGGGCCACTCGACAGGCAAATCCACCGCATAACCCCTGGAGCCCAGCTTTGAAGCCTCAGATTCGGTAGTCCCGCTAATCACAGCCCTCGAAATCAAGTAGCCCGCCAGACACAATCCAATCTGCCAGACCGGAAACAGGGTTTGCAGAAACAAAAGACTGTCTGTTATTGTCGGCGGAGAAATCCAGGTGGGCCTTGTAAGTGCGGCCCGTTGCCCCGTCAGAAACGGCAGGCATGTCAGCAATCCGACGCAACCGATTCCTATAGCGAACAGAGCAGGAAGAGCCACCCGCCGATTGGCTTTCCATCGCAGCAGCAGCGGAAGAGTCACCAATCCCAGCGAAAGAATTCCAAAGTAGTGACATGTGACAACACTCAGCGTCAGTAAGGCATTCAAGACACGCTGCAGACGTCGCTGCCACGCGGATTCCGGCTCCCACAACAGGCAATTGCAAAGCCAAAGTACTGAAGCACACCAGAAGCCGTAAAACCGAATCTCTGTCGAGTGGTGAATCAGCAGCGGGTGAGCCGCCGTCAGCAGCACGGCGATCCGACTCGTTGCACCACTAAAACGCAGCAGTAGCAGGCGATAGAGTCCGGCGAGTGCCAGCAGCATCCATAGTAACGACAAAACTCGCAGTTTGAACTCAGAAACGCTACTCGGAAAACTCAGCATTCGCGTTGCCAGAAACCACGTCGGCGGATTGAAGTCAACCCCGTCCGCCAGCGCCCGAATCGCATGGCCAGTATCCGGGTCACTGACCAGAATCCACGAGTGAATTTCATCCATCCAGAGATGTCGCGACAGCAAATACGAACCGCCGGCCATCCACGCTGTACCGAGTGTCATCCCGAGCAGAACAGCGATTCCATGCCAGCCGTTTTCCGGCAGGCGCGACTGCAAAATCTCAGTTCCGGCACACGCATTCGTGAATGGTGCGGCGGGACTCTGGCAAACAAGTGCTGTGATTCGGGAATCTGTCATCAGCATTGAGTTCCGATTTTCATTCAAACCGTTTTACCGAACGGTTGCATCGTCAGTTGTCGGCCAGGTCGCTGCATTCCGACCGACTGAGATTCAACAGTTCAGTGACGTACTGCGGCTGCGGGCACTTTTCCCGCCATTCCCCGAGGATCCGCAGCATCCGTTCCCGGTCCAATTCATCAGTCCGGCACTCCACCAGCGCAAGGCTCATCACCCGGATGGCCCCTCGGACATCACCGCTGTCGTGCAATGTATGAGCCATCTGAATCCGCAGCACCGGCATGTCCGGGTACTCTGTGAGTGCGTGTGTCCAGAGACTATGGGAGTCGCGCCAGACCGGTGCATGAGATGCGGTGAGCACCATACATACGGCGAGGAGGGTGGCAGCGAAACCAGGCTTCATTGCCGCTGTACCAATTCGCAGCACGGTCCCGGCATGTCGTTCGGCAATACGTACCCCGCGATGCACAACACTCGTGAACATGGCAAACACGATGATGCAGGGCAGATAAAGATAGCGGTCATTCATCAGGGTCGTGATGCGAAAGAAATTGAGCATTGGAAACAACAGCAGCAGAAAGCTGCATGCTCCCAGAATCCATAGCCGATGAGTATTGCGGATCTGCCACAGTCCGTAGACGACCGCTGCCCAGGCGAAGCTTCCAGCCAAAACCTGCGTCCAGATGCCCGATGTCTGCGGGTCGTACATGACACACAGGCCGGTTGGCCTGAACAGCATCCCCATGTACTGCCACAGGATCGTCACATCGACGGCAACAATGTGCGGCAGGCTGAGACTCATGTGTTGTCGGACTCCGCCAAGGACAGTGTTCTGGGCTCCCATCGTCAGCATCAGTACGATCAATGCCTGCAGCCCCGGGATAACTTGCCGTGGCAACGCAGTGACAAAACTCTGGCGTCTCACAACAACGTCGTACAGCAGCACTATCGGAGGCAGCACAACTGCGTGAGCTTTTGCCATCAGTGCTGCGAACAGCAATACGTTGTACCAAAGGTCGTGCTTCGCTTCCGGTTCCGGACGCAGCCGCATCTGCAGAGCCCACAGCATGAACATCGACGCAAGCAGACCCTTGCGGGATGAGATCCAGACGACGCTTTCGATCTGTACGGGATGAATCAAAAACAGGCCCGCCGACAGCCATGCCACGTACGAATTCCCGGTCAGGCGACTCAGCAGCAGAAATACCAGGATACCGTTGACCACGTGCAGCAGAACATTCGTCGCATGATAGCCGCCAGCGTTCATGCCCCAGAACGAGTGATCGATCAGAAAGGTGAAAATCGTCAGCGGTGCGTAGTTGCGGGTCACTACATCCGAGCAGATGCCCTTGAGATTGGTCAGCGACCATCTTTTGATCAGTTTGTTGTGCTCTACATATGCCGGATCGTCCCAGTTGACGAAATCAAAACCCACTGACGGCCAGAATGTCACCAGACCGAGCAGGATGAGGGTGCCGCACTGGAACCACACGGAGTACCGGCGAAAAGTGATGCTCAGCATTCAGTACACCCTGACGGAAACCACACTGCAGATTCCACTTTCAGCACCCCGAGTTCAGCGCAGGGAGATCTCCTCAGTCAACCTCCGCCATGGTCAACTCTGGCACGCCGTAACTGCGGCACGTTGATTCTTCACCACACGGCAGAGATTCTCTGACAATCAGATTCTACGGAATCGATACGACCGGAATGCACGGTGCGATTCACCGCACTCCGGGATGATGCAGTTTTTTCCGCGAGGGGGAGTTTCGGAAGCTAGGCTTTTCACTTGATCGATTATCAAGCGCAGCACCGTGGATGCTCCTGCAAACCGGTGTGCAATCTCGCTGAATGCTGCCGCAAATTTCGGTCCTGATTTCTGAGCATCCCTCGATTCTCTTAGCCGATGACAGGCCAACTCATGCTGTCCCGCCCCGCACACAGCAACCGATCGCTGCTGTTCGCCATGACTGTCTTTACGAGCGCATTTCTGCTGTTTCAGGTGCAGCCTCTGCTCGCCAAGTTTATTCTGCCGTGGTTCGGCGGAACGCCTGCGGTGTGGACAATGTGTATGCTGGTTTTTCAGCTGCTGCTGTTTGGCGGATATGCCTACGCGCATCTGCTCTCAAAGCTGAACAGCGTTTCAAGACAAGCTTGTGTCCACGCGGCACTCCTGACGCTTGCCGCACTTTCGCTGCCAATTGTTCCTGATGCAGGTTGGAAGCCGACAGGCGAAGAGGTTCCCGGCCTTCGAATCACACTGCTGCTGCTGGCAACGGTCGGGATGCCGTACTTCCTGCTTTCGGCGACGGGCCCGCTGCTTCAGCAATGGTTCAGCAAAGCCTGCACCGGTATTTCGCCCTACCGACTGTATGCCTTGTCCAACATTGGATCGCTGCTGGCTCTGGTGTCATATCCGTTTCTGTTCGAACCGCTGTTGTCGTCGACAGTTCAGGCATGGCTTTGGTCGACGCTGTTCCTGATCTTTGCGCTCGCCTGCCTGCTGTGTGGCTGGACAACGGCCCTCCAGTGCCCGGATGCTGCACGGGAAAACGACAATGCTGAATCGACAGGCGGGGACGACGCTCAGCCGTCATGGGTACGCTGGTTTATCCTCGCCATGCTGCCATCTGTAATGCTCCTGGCCACGACGAATGAAGTCTGCATGGACATCGCCGTAGTACCGTTTCTTTGGATCATTCCACTGACACTGTATTTGCTCAGTTTCATCCTGACATTTGAATCGGACAGGTTCTACAACCGGCGGCTGACAACGCTTGCCACAGCGATGAGCCTCGCCGGGACCGCTCTCATGATGGCTCAAGGGGCGTTCCTGGGAGTTCTCGTGCAGATCATGGTGTTCTTCGGAAATCTGTTCCTGGTCTGCATGCTGTGTCACGGTGAACTGGTCCGGCTGAAACCCACACCCCGCCGCCTGACATCGTTCTACCTGACAATCTCGGCGGGCGGTGCTGCCGGCGGATTGTTTGTCGGCCTCATCGCGCCGCTGATTTTCCGAGGCTACTACGAACTGCCCCTGGGAATCTTTTCCTGTCTGCTCATCTGCGCCGGAACCTGGCTCCGCGATGACCCGCAGTTTCAACGAGCGGTTCCAGGCAACGCCTCTCTCAAATTCGGTGCCGCGCTTTCCGGATTGCTGCTGCTCTACTTTTCGGTCGTCACTCAGCAGTCTTCGACAACTTGTGCCGTCGAACGAAACTTTTACGGTGTTCTGCGAATCGCAGACGATATTGATGAATCCTCCGGCCGACCGGCACGCGACATGGTCCATGGACGAGTTGTCCACGGACGGCAGTTTCTGGACGAAGCCGGTCGTCGACAGCCGTCGACCTACTATTCATACTCATCGGGAGTTGGTCGACTTCTTCGCCAGGCACCCGCAGCGACGCGCCACATCGGTGTGGTCGGACTTGGTGCGGGAACCTTGGCCGCTTACGGCCGACCGGGTGACCGTCTTCGATTTTATGAAATCAATCCGGCGGTGATCAGCCTCGCCAATGAGTACTTTACGTTCTTGTCCGACTGCGAAGGCAGTGTGAGCGTGGTGCCCGGCGATGCGAGACTTGTGCTCGATCGAGAGGCCGATCAGCAGTTCGATGTACTGGTGCTGGATGCTTTTTCCGGCGACGCAATTCCCGTCCATCTGCTGACTTCCGAAGCCATGCACATTTACAGTCGTCATCTAAAATCCAGCGGGGTCATTGCGGTTCACATCTCCAACAGCTATTTCGACCTCGAACCTGTTGTTCGCGCACTTGGTGAGGAATTCGGACTTCACTCCAGGCTTCAGTTCTGCAAACCCAACAGTGACAACGGTGCCGGTCTGGCATCTTTCTGGATGCTGCTTTCTCGTAAGACCGAGACTCTTGAAGCTGCTCTTGGTCCGGAAGCAACTCCTCAAGTCAGTCGCACGGTCCTTTGGACGGACGACCATAACAACCTGCTCAATGTACTTCGTTAGGCAGTCCTCGCGAGGCTGAACAGTCAGGCAACACGGCTGCGCTCTGGCGATGGCGACGCGATGCGAATAGACTTCGATCAGGCGGAATACACCGTCAGACCTCCACACACAACGGCCACTCCACTGGCGGATGCGTTATGCTGCAATGCCCGCTCACTCGTCGACTGATGCTGCAATCGACTGCTGTCGGCTTCGGCAGTCTTGCACTGTCTGCAGTGCTTCAGGAAGCAGCCGCGTCGGACGATCCGGTGCAGGCTCCGTTTCATTTTGCGCCACGGGCCAAACGTGTGATCTTCATGTTCATGAAGGGAGGTCCGTCGCAGGTCGACACGTTCGACTACAAGCCGAAGCTGCAGCAGGACGACGGAAAATTACTGCCTTTTGCGAAGCCGCGAGTTCAGTTTGCTCCCACCGGAAACCTGCTGGGGTCGCCGTGGCGATTTCGGCAACACGGTGCGAGCGGCATTCACGTCAGTGAATTGTTTCCGCACGTTGCAGAATGCGTGGACGACATTTGTTTCCTGAATTCTGTCCACGGTACAAATGCTGCCCACGGTGGAGCAGCGCTGAAGCTGCACACCGGCAGCGACTCTTTCGTACGGCCCAGCATGGGAGCCTGGGTCAGCTACGGTCTGGGTACAGAAAACCACAATCTGCCGTCGTTTATCACGATCTGTCCGACACTGGCACACGGTGGCGTCAACAACTGGGGGTCAGCGTTTCTGCCCGCGGCCAATCAGGGAATTCCATTGGGAGTGGCCAGTCAGCCGGCGACTGCCGCGGCCGTGAAATACATCGCCAATTCTCACTGGTCGCGCCCGGCTCAACGACTGCAGCTGGATCTGCTGAGAGAACTGAACGAGCAACATTTGGCCCAGTCACCTCATGAGTCGGCTCTGGAGGCGCGCATTCAGTCATACGAACTGGCGTTTCGAATGCAGACCCAGATGCCTCAACTCCAGGACCTCTCGAAAGAGACCCTGCAGACCCAGGCGCTGTACGGGCTGAACGAAAAGGTCACGGAAAACTTTGCCAGGCAATGCCTGATGGCTCGTCGCTATGCCGAAGCGGGTGTCAGGTTCATCCAGGTGACTCACAGTGATTCCAACGTCCAGTGGGACCAGCACGGAGACCTGCGTGCCGGCCACAGCAAGAACGCCGCTGAAGTCGACCAGCCCATTGCCGGTCTGCTGCAGGACCTCAAACAGCGTGGCCTTTTGGCAGACACACTGGTCATGTGGGGCGGTGAATTCGGACGAACTCCGACGGCTCAGGGCACGACTGATGGTCGCGATCACAATCCGGAAGGCTTTACGATGTGGATGGCTGGAGGTGGAGTCCGCGGCGGAATGCGCTACGGAGCCACGGATGAATACGGCTACTATGCCGTTGAGAAACCGATGCACATTCATGATGTCCACGCGACTCTGCTGCACCTACTGGGCATAGACCACAAACGACTCACTTATCGCTATGCCGGACGTGACTTTCGGCTGACAGACGTCGCCGGGGAAGTCCATGCGGATATTTTGGGGTAGTCGACCGGCGGCACGGCTCCACGCACGTTGGACATTCTTGTCCGACTGATTTCGACTTGCAGGATGGCCCATCCTATTTGAGAGTCTGCTTTCCGGAACATTCGCCGAAGGCTTCGACAATCCTGGGATCCTCCAGGTCCAGCCTGTACATCAGCTGGTTGTAGTTGTATCGCGGGGTCGCGGGCGAGTTGGTAAACGTGTTGCAGTACGTGCCTTCGAAGCAGATCGTGCGGCCGTTGTTCTGATCGAAGAACGGATGATGGCACGGATTGTAGAAACTCTGTTTCGGATGAGTGGCAATCTTCAGTGCTTTCGTAAACGACCCCTGTGGCGAATCCGCTTCGGAATAGAACACCTCCCCCAGATACGACGGACTGTCTTTATCCCATGCCTGCTCAGTGGCAATCATCACCCAGCGGTTGCGATGCGAATTGAAGAACACCGTCCCGGAATGCATCACGACAATCGGTCGCTTGAGCCCAGCTGGTCCGACCTTATGCTCCTGGTGTTTGCTCAAATCCCGCGGCAAATACCGCGCCTCATCGATCGACATTAACCCCTGCGTGACCCACCGCTGTTCATCGTGCTGAGTCACGGGCGCAGCATTTCGCCAGCTCCAGACAAGTTTGCCGGCGGAATCCCGAGCTGGCCGACTCGCCGCAAGTTGTTCCTGAGTCAGATATTCGCCCGAGAGTTCCTCTCGGCACGTCCAGGATTGATACGCCTCGCAGTCGCGAACGGCAGCCAGTGTTGCAGGCACGCGAGTCACCGGAAACGGATTCCCGAAGCAGAGGTACTCCACGCCGTCGGCGACATTTCGCATCGGATGATCACTCACGATTCTCCAGGATTCTCGCAGCTCGATGACATCCTGCACTTCAAAGATCTGCCGATCATCGCTCCATTGCAGCAGCCCTTGTTCAAGCGGCTCTGACAATCCTTTGCGGCGGGAATACTGTGCCAACATTCGGTCCTGCCCGTCGACGTCGGCGACTGTGCAGACGCCGTGAATCCAGACGACACCCTCCTTTTCGGCTACTTCCGCCATTGCCCGGGCGAATCCGGAATCGTCCGTAAAGTACTCAAAGTCCATTCCGTCGGTCGGGTCGAGTCCTCCATTTGCCGGAAGCTGAGAAACGGCCCCGGCTGTGCGATAGAGTCCCAGAGGATACGAGAGTCGGTTCGTGTCGCCCCAGAACCAGTGCAGCTGACCGCGATAGATCACAGCCTGGACGGAGTCCTGCCCAACGACAAGGCCCGCGCCCAGCGGATGTTTCAACCGCGCCGGATAGCCAAGCCGGACGGTGTCCAGATAGATATCCCGGCCCGTCACGCGGTAGAGCCTCTCGGCGACAGCGGTTCGAGTCAGTTCGATGATCTTTGATTTGCCCGGTTCGATGACGACGCGGACACCCGCAAATCCAAATCCATCTCTTGAAGCTTCGTGGCCGGGCGAATAAACCCTAAACCAGACATTGGTTCCGAAGAGTTCAGGTTCGTCGAGTGCAATCCGTCCCTCGCTGTCGGTGATGTAGGTGACGTCGTCGACTGTCGTCAATTCTACCATCGGCACACCGCGCCGAGTTGCGATGTCGATCACCTCGATTTCGAAGAACCGATCATCCGCAGGAGACTGACAGCAAGCAACCGCGACAATTGCCAGCAACGCTGCCGGACCGTGAGCGAGAGCCATCAGGAGCACCTTAAATCTGTCCGAATCCTCGTCAGCGGAGCGACCAGTTGTGTCGCGACAATCTACGCCGCCGCTGCGCCGGCAGCAGATTTTGATCTGCCGCCGCAGTGGAAAACACGATTCGCAGCAGCGGCGGCACTTCGGTACGGGTCGCATACAGGTTACCATATTGGGATCACTTCCTGCGACTGATTGTCTCTCGGCGAGGTTACGTCATGTTCTGTTACGAACTGCGAAGAACGATTCTCGTGCTGATGACAGTCGTTCTTTGTGGATTGATCAATCCGGCAACCACCTATTCTCAAGGGCCTTCCGAACCGCAGCGGTTGCTCTATGTGGCAGTGCCGGGGATCCGGAATTACCTCGAATACGGTGGTCACGGGCTGCTGGTGTTTAATGTCAACGACGGGCACAAGTTCGTCCGCCGCATTGCAACAGGCGGACTTGGCAAGGACGGAAAGCCGATCAACGTCAAAGGTATCGCGGCGAGTGCGACGACTCAGCGGTTGTACATCACGACCATCGAAACCCTGCAGTGCATCGATCTGGTTTCAGAGACGCTCATTTGGGAGCGTGGCTATGAAGGCGGCTGTGACCGGATGGCCATTGCTCCGGACGGCGGCGTATTGTATGTGCCGTCGTTTGAGAAGGGTCATTGGCATGTTGTCAGCGGTGAGACCGGTGATGTTGTTGCCACCATCAGGCCGGAGTCGGGGGCGCACAATACGGTGTACGGCCTGGACGGAAATTATTGCTATCTGGCCGGTCTGCGGTCGCCGCTGCTGACGGTCGCCGACACGCAAACTCACTCCATTGAGAAAACAGTCGGGCCGTTCAGTCACTCGATTCGGCCTTTCACGGTCAACGGTCGGCAGACTCTGTGCTTCGTGAACATCAACGAACTGTTGGGCTTTGAGGTTGGTGATATCACATCAGGGAAGAAGCTGCACCGGATCACTGTCGAGGGATTCAAGCAGGGTGCAGTCAAACGCCATGGGTGCCCGAGCCATGGAATCGGGCTGACCCCGGATGAGAAAGAACTGTGGGTCACAGACGGCCACAATCAGCATCTGCACGTCTTCGATGCGACAGTGATGCCTCCGAAACAATTGACCAGCATCAAGGTCCGCGACGAACCGGGCTGGATCACGTTTTCACTGGACGGAACAATCGCCTGGCCATCCACAGGCGACATCATTGACGTGGGATCCAAAAAGATCACTGCCGCACTGACGGATGAATCCGGAGCGTCAGTCATGAGCGAGAAAATGGTTGAAATCCTCGTTCAGAACGGCAAAGTCGTTCGCACCGGCGACCAATTCGGCGTCGGCCGAGTGACAGGGTCATCCCAAAGAACCGCGGACGAATGAACAGCCGGCAGAGTCAGCTAATCCAGTGGATCGAATCCGCCTGCCTGATGGAAGTGCTGAGTCCCAAACCAGGCAACGTCTCGCCGGGAAAAGAGTTCGCTGCTTCCTCCGTTCTTGACTTTATCAATTCGGCCCGCGCGAGTGCGCCGGAACTTGCGCGAGCGGAGACGCAATCACTTGGGGAGACGGTACTCAAGGCCGTTCAAGCGACACGCGCGGTCGTGAATCACAACACAAATCTTGGCATTATTCTGCTGACGGCACCCCTCGCGGCTGTGCCCGAGAGGAAATCGCTCACAGACGGCATCGTCAATGTTCTCAACACCGCGACGGTGGCCGACAGCCGGTTGGTTTATCAGGCGATTCGACTGGCTCACCCCGGCGGACTGGGCGATGCGGATGAGCAGGATCTGCAGGGCGAGCCTACTGTCAATCTTCAGGAGTGTATGCGTCTGGCAGCTCATCGCGACTTGATTGCCCGACAGTATGCAACGGGATTTGACGACGTGCTTCGGAAGGGTGTGAACTGGCTCATGGAAGCTGCTGATCACGCAGAAACACAGCCACTGCAGATCGCATGGCTCTCATTGCGCCTGATGGCGGAATTCGGCGATAGTCTGATCGGCCGGAAGTGCGGTCAGGAAATGTCGGACATCGTCCGGCGCAAAGCCCTTGAGGTGCTCGACAGCAGCTGGCCAATCGCGCACGATTCCGCCTGCAGTTTTGCAGAGTTCGATGCATTTCTTCGCGAGGACGGCAATCGCAGAAACCCCGGCACGACCGCCGACATGGTCACGGCAATTCTATTCGCGGCACTACGCGATGGACGCTGGGCTCCGGACGAAAAGGTGTCGTGGGCGTGGGATTTGAAGTCACATCTCTGAAGGCTTAAATCAATTTCATGCCACACCGCACATCCGAATCATTCGGCGTTCGAGTCACCAAAGACACGCTGGTCTTCAGTGCGGCTCATTTCATCACGTTCAACGGCTCGGTCTGTGAACGCATCCACGGACACAACTGGCGGGTCGAAGCGGAAATTGAAGGTCCGCTTGACGCCAACCACTACGTCTTCGATTTCATCGCGCTGCGGGACGGATTGCAGACTCTGGTGCATGAACTGGATCATCGAGTCCTGCTGCCGGATCGACATCCGAAGATCAGTGTCGAGATCTCTGAGGACGACCTCGAAGTAACGGCCATATTTGAGAATCGGCGATGGGTCTTTCCTCGTGAAGACTGCTGTATTCTGCCGGTGGCGAATACGACAGCCGAGTTGATTGCCCGCTGGATCGGACAGTCGCTAATCTCCCGACTCGGATTGAAAGAACAGCATGGACTGACGCAACTGAGGATCAGCGTCGAAGAAAACTTCGGCCAATGGGCCGACTGCTGGCTTGCTTTGGGGAAAGCCGAAAGCGGAAATCCGAAAGCGGATTAGTTCAGACGATTGTTCAGTTCGCCGGCTTTCCACTATCGGCTTTCC